>ERZ780207.177-NODE-177-length-80757-cov-5.119985_pt1 | contig 80757 bp, 72 predicted proteins | sample MGYA00510977_ERZ780207 | MGnify/ENA primary metagenome ERZ780207 (study PRJEB29588, sample SAMEA2151383) | human gut metagenome | biome: human gut; feature: human-associated habitat; material: faeces | place: Denmark | collected 2008/2010 ...
TGCCGTTCTTCATGTACCGTCTATCCCGCATTTTCGGCTGAATCTTAAAAATTCATCCACGGAAGTTTGGCGGTGTCCCCGCATATATCTGCTGTCTAAAGTGTCATTCTATCTTCTGAAGGGTGCGGAGCAGACGGTCGCCGAGACCTATGGTGTAGCCTTGCGACACGAAGACTATGCGGTTGAAGGTGTCGGCGATTACGAAGACGGGCAGGTCGCCGGAGGGCAGCTCAAGCGAGCCGATTATTTCATCCTTTATCTTGCCGCCGAGGTCCTCCCCTATCACCACGTTAGAGGGGAGATTGGGGTATTGAGCCGGATTGAAAGCGCTGCCTTCCCCTTCGCCGAAGAGGAGCAGAATCTTCTCGCCGCGTGCCGACAACTCCTTCTGCAACAACGAGATGTCATTGATGGTATGCACGGAGGGTTCGTGGCCGTTCCTTAGTATCCCGAGTACATAGTAGCCGCGTCCGGTGGTCGAGAGGATGCTTTTGTCTGTGCCTGTTGCGAGGTCGCGGTAGAGGTCTTCGGCGTTGAGCGAGCCGATGACGGAGACTGCGCTGTCGTCCTCGCGGATGGTGAGCGGCAGCGTGGTGGTCTCCCCTTCCCGGACGTTGAAGAACTTCACGTCGGCGAGCACACCGCCGTCGGCGAGACGCTGTCCGGTGACGAGCATATAGCTGCCGGCGTCAACCTCGGCGGGGTCGCCGAAGAGCCATGAGGCTGTGCCGTTTTCGGGATATTCGAGCAGTTGCGGCCAGCCGTCCACTATGCGAGAGAGGGTGAAGTTGGTGTAATATTTCGGGTCTTTGAGGAACGGCTGCGGGGTGTATGTAAGTTGCAGTTTCCCCTTGGGGACGGCACCTCCGGCTTCCGGTGCTTCGGCGCGGAGCACGTCGTGCCAGTCGCCCCCGACTATGTAACCCGGAAGCTCGATGCCCTCGGTTTCGTAATATTGAGCCTCGCCGCGCACGGGGTCGATGCGCGCGGGGATGCCCAGGCTGCGTGCGGCAGCCACGAAGAGCACCTTCTTGGAGCGCGCGTCCGAGCGTTCCAGATTGGCGGCAGCCAACGGGTCCATAAGCAGCCCGAGCGGGTTCCAGCGCGTGTCGGTGGGCACTTTTTTGTCTATCCATTCGGCAAGGGCCGCCGGGTTCTCCCGGAAGGCGCCGTGCTTCTTTTCAGGCAACCACTTGCGGAACGGTTCCTTGAAACTCTGCAACCGCTCGGTGGAGATGCGCGGGTTCAGCAAATACGAGTACTGCAAATCAAGCGGATAAACACCGGAGGGAGCGAACTCAGAGGCATTCGAGACAACGACTTCGGCGGGAATGTCGCGGCAGTCTTTCTCGGTGACGTTTTCGAGCAGACGGAGGGCTATTCCCCTTTCGCGCGGTTCGAGCGAACGGAACATCTCTGCCAGGGCGGCGTGGTTGCCGCGCGAGTCGAGCATAATGCGTGTGAGGCGGTCGGCGTCCAGGTCAAGTTCGCGTGCCAGCGCGGCGGCCGATTCGGGCGTCGCGAAAGTTGCGGTGTAAACGTTGCGGATGGAATCCTCTTGTGCGAAGCGGCGGTTGTTCTCGGCGCGCTGCGCGTCGGTGACGGTAACCGTGGCGGCGCGTGCCGGCGGCGGCGTTATGTCGAAGGTCAGCTCGCCGGGCGTGTCGGCATTGCGGTCGAGGATGACGGTCAGCGGCTCCGTGGCGGTGCCTTTAAGCTGCCCTATGCCGTAGTTCTCGCCGTCGCTGGCCCAGACTATACAGTCCCCCTTTCCGGTGGTCAGGGAGGCGTTTCCGGCGGCGTCGGTGCGCCGTACGGCCACGGGATAGAACTCCGCGTAGTTGTAGATGCCGAAGCTCACGGCGGCGTCCTCCACGGGCTTCCCGTCACGGTCGACAACCTTGACTTCGCCGCGCTTCACTGGAGCGTAGTTCCCAGTGACGTTAATGGTAGTAATGATGGATTCCTCGCGGAGTTTCTCCTCCGGGCCGTCGTATTTACCGAAGACGTTGGTGCTCATGAGCATACCGCGTGCCGCGGGGGCGTTGAACCACGCGAGGTCAAGGACAGGTTCCGGCTCGCAGGCGCCGATGAAGTGCCACTCCCCGTCGGCCCAGACCTCCACCCAGGCGTGGTTGTCGTCGGTGTGCGCCCAGCGCGGGGTGTAGACCTGCCGCGCCGGTATTCCCACGGAGCGGAGCGCCGCCACGGCGAAGGTGGATTCCTCGCCGCAGCGACCTATGGCCTGGCTCACCGTCGACAGCGGCGACGAGGTGCGCCCGTCGCTCGGTTTATAGGTCACTTTCTCGTGGCACCAATGGTTCACTTCGAGGATGGCGTCTTTCATGGAGAGCCCTTTCACACGGTCGCGAAGCTCGGCATAGAACTGCGGACGCGCCATGTCGAGGGCTTCGTTGTTGACGCGCAGCGGTAGCACGAAATGCAGAAACTCGCGGGCGGGAACGGTTTTACCCCACGGCATCTCCTCGCGGGCGCGTAGCGTGGAGCGCACGTTCTCGAGGTAAAACTCCGGGGAGTAACCGGCCAGGTCGGGGTCGGTCATGTATGTGTAAAGGAACTCCATTGCGGCACGTTCGTCGGCCGTGAGTTTCTTGTCGGTGGCGGCGTCGAGGAGTTTTTTCTTCTTGCCGAGGGCGGCGCGGCGTGCCTTGAAATCCTTGTGCACGCTTTCGGGCAGCGGCAACGCGGCTACTGCGGCCAACGAACCTGCGGCGAGTAAGGCTATGGAAATGAGCTTCTTGTTCATGGTTGGGTTGTCAGATTGTTTTGTCGATTATATTCCGCAGTTCCCTTACGGTTTCTACGGAAGTGGTCTTGCGGCGGTATTCGTCCTGCGGCGCGCCCATCCCCACCTCTTCGCGGCGGAAGCGCATGGGGCTTTCCAACGTCATTGAGGCGGTGCCGTGCAGGGCATCGGGGGCGGCCGCAGTTATTATTTCGGCGGCATTGGCGGGCGTCACGCCACACCCTGCCATTATGGCTATGCGTCCTTGCGCCAATTCTTTCAGGCAGCGGATTTCGGTAGCGCCGGAGAGGGCGTCAGGTTTGAGGCCGGAGGTCAGGAGCGTGTCGCAACCGGCCTCTATTATCTTCCGGAGGGCAGTTTCGGGGTCGCGGCAAAGGTCGAAGGCGCGGTGGAAAGTGACGTGGGCGTTACCTGCGGCGCGGCGCATGGCCTCGAGGGCGTGCAGGTCGATGTCACCCTCCGCCGTGAGGGCGCCTATGACCACACCGTTGGCACCGAGGCTGACAGCCTCCTCTATGTCGCGGCACATCACCTCGACCTCCCCCGGCGAGTAAAGGAAATCTCCCCTGCGCGGGCGTATGAGCACGTTTACGGGAACCGGGCTTTCAAGAGCGGCGCAGAGTTGGCCATAGGAGGGGGTCAGCCCCCCTTCCGTAAGCGCGGAACAGAGTTCGATGCGGTCGGCGCCACCTTCTGCCGCCGCGCGGATGCTGTCGATGTCGCCGGCGCAGATTTCAAGCAGCGGTTTCACTTCAGCTCGAGCTCTATTACGTGGTCGATGTCGTCGGGCACCGTCCCCAGATGGAGCGTGACGCCCTCTTTAGAGCGCGAATACCTGACCGGAGTGCGGTCTGCGAAACGCACGGCCTTCTTGACTTTCAGCGGGGCGGGGAGCAGGATGTCGGGATTCTGGGCGCCCGTTACATGGACGTAAAGCTTGTTTCCCTTGCGTGTGGAGGTTCCCCAATCCTGCGCCTCGAAGGGGCCGGCTTCGGTACCGTATATGGTCTCGCCGTAGACGCGCATCCACTTGCCCATTTCGCGCAGGCGGTCGAGCGCCGCGGCGGGCAGCTCGCCGTTGGGTTGCGGGCCTATGTTGAGCAGGAGGTTGGCTCCCATTCCGGCGGCTTTAACGAGGTAGCGGATGAGCGTTGGCGTGTCCTTGTAGTTGGTGTCCACCACTTTATATCCCCACATACCGTTCATTGTGTTGCAGGTTTCGAGCGGGAGTGGGCTTATCTCCTGGCCGGAGAGGCCGGCGGTGTTCTCGCCGGGAAGGTCGCGCTCGAATATCTGTATGTCCTCGCCGGGATACGGCGTCTGGTGATGGTTGTTGGCAACCATGCAGGAGGGCTGGAGACGGTGTATCATGGCGTACTGGTCGCGCAGGTGCCAGTCGAAGGGAGTTTTGTCCTCGTCGTGGTCCCACCAGCCGTCAAACCAGACGGCGCGTATCGGGCCATAGTTGGTCAATAGCTCGGTGAGTTGGGCGTTCATGAAGCGGTAATATTTGTCCCAGTCGTTGACGGTGGAGTCACGGCCGGTGGTGTGGCCTGTGCGTCCCTGCGGATAGTCCGGGCGCGTCCAGTCCAGATGCGAATAGTAGAGATGCAGGCTGAGGTTCTTCTTGTGGCACTCATCGGCGAGTTCCTTCAGGATGTCGCGCCTGAACGGGGTGCCGTCCACTATGTTATAGTCGCTCTGCGCGGTGTGGAACATGGAGAATCCGTCGTGGTGGCGCGAGGTGATGGTTATGTACCGCGCGCCGGAATCTTTGATGGCGTCCACCCACTCGGCGGCATCGAAGTCGGCGGGATAGAAGCCTCGTGCGGCTTTGGCGTATTCCTGCGCGTTCGGGCCGTAGTTGAGATACCATTCCCCCTGGCCGAACATGCTGTAAATGCCCCAATGGATGAAGATTCCGAAGCGGTCGGCAGAGAAGTCGCGCCGCGACTGCAATACTTCGGGCGTAGGTTCGTAGTTATATTCGCGGTCCGGTTCCACGGGGGCTGCCATGGCGACGGTGAGGGTCGTGGCGGCCAGGATGGCTGTCAGTAATCGTTTCATTTCTTACAGGTTATGGATTATGTAGCGGGAGGGAAGCGGCGCCGAGGAGCGCAGCCTGCGACCCTTTCAGAGTGGAGAAAAGTACCTTTACGCGACCCCGGTAAATGGCCAGCGAGTAGTTGTCCATCACCTGGCGGATATGCTCGGCATCCATCTCCTCGGGGTTTGCCACGCCGCCGAAAAGGATGATGGCTTCCGGGTCGGTGAGGGCCACGAACTCGGCGCAGGCACGGCCGAGAGCCTCTTCGGTGATGCGCATAACGCATTTGGCCACCGGGTCGCCGGCTATCACGGCCTTCCCTATGTCGCGGGCGGAGAGTTTGCCACCCGGCTGGCGCAGCGGCGACGGGTCGGTGGTGGTGGCCAGGAGTTCGAGGGCAGTGTGCACCATTCCGCCGGAGGCGCAGACGGTCTGCAGGCAACCTTTGCGGCCACAGGCACAGAGGCGGTCGGATGCGAAGGGGAAGGTGACGTGGCCGAGTTCGCCGGCCAGGCCGCGCTTGCCGCTCAGCAGATGGCCGTCGCACACTATGCCGCTCCCCACCCCGGTGCCGAGCGTCAGCATTATGAAGTCGGTCATTCCGCGGGCGGCGCCGTAAGTCATCTCGCCGATGGCGGCGGCGTTGGCGTCGTTGGCTATCGCCACGGGCAGCCCGGTGGCCTCCTCGAGCATGCGCCCTAACGGGAAACTCTCTTTCCACGGCAGGTTGGTGGCGCCCTCGATGCTGCGTTTGCGCGAGTCCACGCACGGTGCACCGATGCCTATCCCTTTGACACGGAGGGTATAGCCCTCTTCTTTCAATATTCTGAATAGGGCGTCCACCTCCTTGGCGAGACGCTCTACAAAGTCTTGTTGGCGCGGATAATCGCGCGTGTTGAAGTTGCTCGAAGCCGGCATCCGCCCTTCGGCATCTACTATGGCGACGCGGGTGTTGGTCCCTCCAAGATCAACACCTACGGTACAGATTATTTCCTTTAGACGGGTCATGGTATTGTCAGGTTTTCGACAAATTAAATTTTCTGTTTGCAAAGTTAAGCATAATTTTTGAAAACACGTGCTTTTCGAGACAGCTTTTATCAAAGGAAACGGAGTTGGCGGAGAGCTTTCGCTGTTCCGGCAACTCCGTTGGAGGTATTATTTATGTTTCTTATGTTACTGATGTAACAGATATGGCGCATGTAAGGGGAGCTGAGACGCGCTCACAGAACCAAAGCTAATTCTTGCTGCGGCTGGGGGGAGTTTTATCAGCTGCGCGCGATATTTATCTTACGAGGGCTTTGGCGGGGCGGGCGCCGTCGGTGGCTATTATGTAGAGGCCGCGGGGAAGCGTCAGGGTGGTTTCGCCGCGCAGCTTGCCGCTCATGACGAGGCAGCCGGCCGTGTCGTAGATGTAATAGCTGTGCTCGCCGGGGTTATAGATGCTGAGCTCCCCGGGCGTAGAGGCGTCGAAGTCGAGTTTCGGCAGCTCCACGGCGCCGATGCCGCTGTCCTTCTTCTCCCCTTTGACGATGATTTTGTCAATCTCCCACGTTCCGGCCACGGCCGAGGTGGAAGTGTAGCGATAACCGAACTGCATCTTCTTGCCGGCCATGGCCGTGAGGTCTATGTCGCCGCTGGGCGAGAATGTCCATGAGGATCCTACACCTGAGGCGGGACGTGTTACGCTTTGCCATTCGCCGTTCTCTTCACGCACAAGGAGCTGTGTCATATTCTCGAAGTTGTCGTTGCTCTTGAAGTGGTTTGCCGCCTGGCTGTAGCTGAGCGTGGCACTCTTGTAGCCGGTAAGGTCGATGACGGGCGATATGGCGGTGGCATCCGCCTCATAACAGGTGTTGTTGGTGAAGGACGATGCCGTCAGGCCATACTTGGAGTCCACACGCCAAATGTAAGTGAGCGTTTCCGGCAGCACGGTGTTCTCGAAGGTGAAGTCGGAGAGGTTGCCCTTCGTCAGGCTTGCCTCGTAGATGGTGCGGACTGTGGGCTGCGGGGTGTCCCCGCTCCCCTCCACGTGGAAGGGTTCGTTGCTCTTCGCGCCCCAGATGTGCTCGGCGAGTTCCGGATTGTCGATGAAGGGATTGCGGTTATGCTGGATGCGGTAAACGGCCTCGTTGCGGTCAATCTCCCTTTGGGAAACGGGGTCCTGGCGTGCCCATTCGAGGAGCAACGTCTGCGCCCAGGGGCGGAGCGTGAGGGCATCGTCGACGAACATATAGTTGCGGTCCGACATATCATACTTCCAGGGGATATTGGCGTAGATAGTGAAGATGTACATATAGGCGCGCGCGAAGTCACCCTTGTACTCGTCGGCCGGTTCGAAGACCATTTTCGAGCCGCCGGAAGCACCGGCCGCGGGATGTCCTACCGTGGTAACGCCGTTGCTCCATGTCTGGTCGGCCACTATGCCCAGCGGATAGTAGTTCTTGCGGCCGTTGGCGTCCTTGTTGGAGGGGTTGAGATGGTAGAGGTCTTTGTAAGCGTCGTTCTTGATTCCACCCCACCAGGAATTGGGTACGCTGTGCTCGATGTTGAGGCCATTGGTCGTGGTGACGGGGACATTGTTGTTGGAATACATATCGAACCAACATTCTACTCCGTTGACCACGTGGACATCTGTGGTGCGGAAAGCGTTCCATGTGCCGGAGCCGTAAGAGACGGTTTTGAGCGAAGAGGCGGCCTGCATTGCGGCCTCTTTTAATTCGGCGCCGCATTTGCCGTCCAGGCCGCTGTAATAGCCGGCCGGCGCCTGGGCGAACATTGCCGCCGGGAGGGCGGCAATAACGAGTAATATCGATGTTTTCATATAAGTGTGAAGATTCAGAAGCTAAAGGTTAAAAGACTGTTATTTTGCGCGGTTGCGGGCACTGGTCGTCCCTGACGAGATAGATGCCCTGCGGGAGCATGAAAGTTTCGCCTCCCTCGACTGCCGTAACGTGGAGCACGGTCTTGCCGGAGATGTCGTAGACGCAGAGGTTGGTGTGGCGCTCGTCGAGCATAACGGTGAATCCGCCCTCTACGCTGCCGATGGTCAGCGGTTGCGGGGCTTCCACTCCGACTATTCCAGTGGAAGAGACGGTGATGGAGTTGGAGGGTTCGGAGCGGTAGCCGAGGCGCGAGGAACATACGGTGTAGCTTTCCATGACGCCGGGGGTGCGGCCGGTGATGCGCAGCGAATTGACGTCGCTGGTCAGCTCTTCGCTTTCCGTGTTACCCTCTTCGTAGCGGACGCGGGTCACCACATAATAGTCCACCACTTCGGGAGCGGCGCTCCAGTTGGCTGTGTATGCGTCGTCCGAGAGGTCGGTGGCAGCAGTCGCCATCAGAGTGGTGAGCGTAGGCACCGGGAATGCCTGGCCTATGAGCCGCACGTTGATTTCGTGGCCAAGGGGGAGGCCACCGTCATAGAGGGTGAGGTTGGCGTGGTGCGTGCCGGTGGCCGTCGGGGTGTAGATTACGTTCAGCAGGTAGGCGTTGCCGCGGTTTATGTCAAGTGCCGGGATGGAGCGTGCCGAGACCGTGAACATGGCGCGGTCGTCTCCGGTGACACGCACCGAAAGGGGCGCGGTGAGGTTGGCTCCTGACACGCGGAGCTGTGCCCCTGTGCTCTGCCCTACCGCCACTTCGCCGAAGTCGAGGGCTTCGTCGTTCACCGGTTCGGTGATTTCAGGGTCGCCGGTGACGGGAGGTGTCACCTGGCCTCCCTGCTCCGAGATGCGAAACACTTCGTTCTGGCGCGTACCCCACACATATTCGGCCAGTTCGGGAAAGTCGATGTAGGGATTGCGGTTGCCCTGCGCGTTCTGCACGGCGTCGTTGCGCTCCACCTCTTTCTGCGAGACGGGGTCCTGGCGCGCCCAGTTCAGGAGCATATCCACTGCCCAGGGCCGCAGCGTGGGATACGGGCTGTTGGCCGAGAACATGTAGTTGATGACCCAGGGCAGGTCGTCATATACCGTCGCCATGTAGAAGATGGTGCGTGCGAAATCCCCCTTGTATTCGTCGCCCGGCTCGAAGACGTTGCCTGAACCGCCGCCGTAGCCCGTGGCCGCGGGGCCTACTTTAGTGACGCCGTTGTCGAAGGTCGTGGACTTGCAGACGCCGAAGGCATAGTTGAGCTTGGCCTGGTTGGCGCGCCCGTTCGAGGGGTAAAGGTTCCACAGGTCGGAATAGGCCGGGGTGTATTCCACGTCGCCGTTTTTCTTCCACCACGACTTGGGGATGGCGTGTTCGCGCTGCATACGGTAGCTGCTGAAGGACGAGAGCGCTTCGCCGCGCAGCAGATAGACATCGTCGGAGTACATTTCCCACCAACGCTTGTATCCGTCCACAAGGTCGGGATATACGTCGGTGTACTGCCAGTAGACGGGCAGCTGTGTGTAGACGAGGCGGGTGTGCTGCGATACACACCCTTTGGCGGCCGATTTCAGATCAGCCTGCTTCTTGCCGTCCATGGCGTTGTAGTAGCCGCCGGGGTAAGAGGCCGTCGCGACGCCCGCGGCGCCGAGGAACATCAGGAACGTGAGTAGGAATTTTTTCATAATTGTTGTCTGTCAAATATCCCCGCCGGCACTGGTATTGCCAGCGGGGATGGTAGGTATGATTCGTTATCTGCTTATTTAACGAACGTGAAGTCAAAAGAATTTATGCGGTAAGAGCCGGCGAATGTGAAAGTGATGCTCTCGGCATTGCCGGTCCAGATACGGTCGGTTTCGCCTTCGATGACCACCTTGCCGGTGTTGGCGGTGATTTCAACCGTTCCTTTGGTACTTGCTTTGAACACGATTTTACCGAGCTTCTTGCCGGCGGGAGCCTTGACTGCCATCTCGGAACTGCGGTAGAGACGCAGCGTGGGGGCCGTGTTGGGGTTCCATGATGGAGACAGATAGTAGGCCGGGGTTGAGTTGTCCTTGGTTCCCGAGGGATAGGAGAAGGTGAACGCGAAGTCCCCGAGCATCATCGACTGCAGCGGCTGCCAGTGAGCAGCCTGGCCGTTGGCGTTCTGCGGATCGCCCTGCGGAATTTCTTCAGCGAAGGTACCGGCGAAATCCTTGGCGTCCTTGACATTGAGCGATACCGTCTCGCCGAGGTCGGGATTATCGGGAGTGTCGGGGTTGTCGGGAGTGGTGCTTCCGCCGAGCTGGAACTCAGCTGCGGTACCGTTGTTGCCGGTGAGCGATGCCATGCCCATCTGCGGTGCGAAGGTGCCTCGAACGCTGAGTGCCTGGCCATAGACGCCGCGGTTGTCGATAAGGTTGACCTTGGCGCGCAGTTCGGAACCCGCGGGGAGGGGTACCACCATGCACTTGGTGAAGTCGCGGGTGTCGGCCGTAGCGCCGATAACCACGTTGTTGTCCATATCCACGTCGGTGCCCCAGATGATGTCGGAGTTGGAGGTGACGGTCGATACACCGCCCTTGACGGCACCCACGATGTAGCCCTTGACCCAACCGGCGGTTCCGGTATTCTGGAGGGCGAGCGCTTCCTCTACGGTGTAGGGGTCTTCCTTCTGTCCCTTGCTCTCGAACATACAGTCGGCCGTCGAGCGGAGAAGGAGCTGCCATGTGCCGTTGAAGTAAGAGAGGAGCGCGCGGACGGTACCGTTGCCCTTCGGCAGAGTGTTGGCGTAGAATGTGGAGTAGCCCGAGGTGCGGACCACGATCGTGTTGCCCTGCTCGTCCATCAGGTTGCGGTTTTCCGTGTTCTGGTAAGTGGAGTATGTGTTCTCGCCCCCCTCCTCGAAGTGGACGTTGCGGAGTTCCACAAGACGGCTCGACATATTGCGTATGCCGGCCTCGTCGGTGGGAAGGTCGGAAATCTTCATCACGGTGCAATAGTATCCGTCATTTTGAGGTGTCTGGCCGTAGTTTATGAGTTCGAGGTCCTGCACCGGGGTACCGTTAAGCTGCGTGTGGGAGGTGAAGTTGGGGTAAATCATGAAGGAGACCTGCGGCGTGCCGTTGTACTCGCCGTAGCCGCCTATCTGCTCCAGGCCGGCGTATTTGCCTATATAGAGGCCCGTGACATCGATAACCACTTCCTGGCCCAGACGGTACTGGTTGTACAGGGAGTTCTGGTTGATGGAGAGGGTTATGGCGCCGGTAGCGTCCTGGATGTACATCGACTTGTAGATGTTGCCGGAAGCGTCGGAGGAGATTACCCGCCCTTTGATTATGTAGTGCGAGCCGTCCTCGCGCTCGGGGCACTCGATGGCGTAGTTGGTGTCGCCTTTCCAGAAGTGCTCCTTGAGCTCGGCGATGGTGGTGTTGGCCTGCCATGTGGCTTCGGGAACTTGCAGACCCGGATCGTCAAAGTCGTTCTGGCACGACGACAGTGCTGCGGCCAATAGGAGCGCGGATCCGAGGTATGTTGTTTTCAATATTTTCATTTTGCTCTAAGTATTAAAGTGTTGTTACTTTTCACCTGTCACACGCACGGCGTCGATTTCCCATGTTCCGGCCAGGTTGGCGGCTGCCGACGAGGTGTAGTGGAAACCGATTTCAATCTTCTTGCCGGCATAGGATGAGAGGTCCACTGTTCCGGCGTCCATGAATGTCCAGTTGTTGCCGGGCAGGTCGGGTGTCCCGGGCATTGTGAGCGTCTGCCACTGGCCGCCGGCCTCGCGTACCGCCACGCTGCAATATTTCACGAAGTTGGCGTTGGTAGTGAAGTAGTTGGCTGCCTCCCGGAAGGTGAACTCAACCTTGCTGTAGCCCGAGAGGTTGATTTCAGGCGATACGGCCCAGGTGTCGGTGTCGTAGCGTGTGCCGGATATATAGCCCGAAGCCACTATGCCGTACTTGGAGTCCACTTTCCAGACGTTGCCGCCGCCAACGGAGTTGTCGGTGAAGTTCCACTTCTCGAAGCCGCCGCTCTTGTTGGCCTCGTAGATGGCGGGAAGCGTCGGTTTCTCGTAGACGCCCACGGAGTCGAAGTTGCAATTATCTATACTTTTCATCCCGTTGGTGCCGAAGTAGCGTTCGCAGTTGCCCTTCACGGTTACGAGCTTGCCGAGGTTTCCGGGATTGTCCACGAGGTTGAGGGCCTTGCGGGCATCGGAGCCGCTGACGAGCTGCACGGGGATGCACTTGGTGATGTCACGCTCGTCGGGGCTGGCGGCCATCAGCATATTTGAGGCCACGGTAGCAGGGGTCTCGAACTTGGCTGTCTCGGCGGTATAGGCGTTGGAGATGCCGGTGTCTATCCATCCAACGATGTAACCGGTTACCCAGACGCCGCTGCCGTTGGCGCCGGCTATTACCTGCGAGACGCTCATGGGGTCGTCCCAGACGCCGCTGCCGTAGTCGGCCGGCACTATTACGGGGGGATAATCCTTGTCGTCGCTGCATGAGGAGAAACCGGCTCCCGTGAGCACTGCGGCGGCAAGTGTAAGATATATTCCTATTTTTTTCATCTTTTATAATCTTTTTTTGAGGTTCTGCCGCCGGCGATCAGAAGCGTATTCCGAAGTTGAAGAACACGCGGATGCCCTGGGCATAATAAATCTTGTTCGGGAACTTGGTGGTGCTGTAGTTCTCGTAGTCGAACTTACCTTCCTGATAACCGCCGGTCTGAATCTTGCGGTTGTTCAGCACATTGTTGACACTGAGATTGAAGTTGAGCGAACCCCAGCGCGTGTATATCACCTTGCCGATGCTTACGTTGAGGGTGAAGGCGTCTTTGAGCTTGTCCTGGTGGGCTATCTCTTCGATTTTCTGCTCCACGGCCTGCTGGATGGTCTGGCCTTCGGCGGGTTTTACCACTGTGTAAAGTTCCGGCATTGCCTCGTGGCGTGTCGGGGCGAGGTCTACGTAACCGTCGGCGAAGTAGTTGGCGTTGATGCCGAAGAACCACATTCCGGGAGCTGCGTAGTCGAGGCCGAGGCTATAAGCCTGCTGCGGGGTACCTCCGAGGTGGAAACCTTTGAGGTAAACGCGGCGGCTGACATCCTCCTGCGAACCGTTTTCATACGAACGGACGCCGAGGGGGTTGTTGCGGTAGGTGTACTGCGCTATGGTACCTGCACCGGTGAGCGAGAGGCTCGGGGTGAACTTGTAGACGAAACCGAGTTCCAGACCGGTGTATCGTGTCTGGATGCCGGACATGGCGTAGTTCATGAAGGTGTTGAGCTGGTAGTCGTAGAATCCGCTGCGCTTGATGCCGTCCAACATCTCGGTGTAGAAACCGCCGATGGAGCCGCGGAAGTTATTATAGTTCCAGATGTAAGCGATGTCGGCCGAGAGGAAACGCTCGCTCTTCAGGCCTGTGACCGAGGTATCCTTGATACGCGGTGAAACATAAGCGTAATCGGGCAGCGGGGCGCGTGTGCCGTATGCGAAGTGAGCCGCGAAGTAGTTGCGGCCGTTGAGCTTGTACGTGGCGCCGGCCTTGAAGGCGGCGTTGTCGAAGGTGTGGCGTTTGCCGCTCCCCAGCGAGTTCTCGGGGGCGCGGCCGTTCTGCATGTTACCGTGGCGCATGAAGTTGGTGTAGCTCATTTCGAGACCGTAGTTCACGTCCCAGTGCATGGTGTTGATCTGGTTCTGGATCCAGGCCTTGGCCAGATAAGAACGTATGTTGTAGTCGTAGCCGAACTTGTCGCCGTCCGTCACCTTGCGGTTGGGGTTGCGCAGGTCGTTCTGCAGGATTTCGGGATTGTCGGGGAAGTCGCGCTCGGCGAAGTTGTCGACGTCTCTCCAGAACTCGCCGCCCAGGAGGTTGTCAATGGTCTTGTAGTAGTGGGCGTCGGTGTAGTTGAAGCTGACGCCGGCCTGGAGCTGCATGTAGTCGTTGAGGCGGCTGTTGACGTAGCTGTTGAACATCCAGGAGGTGAAGTTGGAGTGGCGGCGCTCCAGGATATATGTGGACTGCCCCTTGAGTTCGGGGTTGCGGTCGTAGAGGTCGCGGTTCAGCCAGTTGGCCTGGTAGAGGGCGTCCCAGTTGATCTGGCGGAAGTGCTTGTCGTGGCGCCAGAGGTCGGTGTATGTGTCATACTGCGCCAGCTGTGCGGCGTAGAGGTCCGGGTCCGTCTCCGGGTCGGCCGTAGGCTTGTAGTACGACGGCAGGTAGCGGTAGTAGTCGGGGCGCGGGTCGGCTGCCTGGTACCAGTTCAGCGCCGAGCTGGAATAGTTGTTGGAGCGGAAACCGATACCGGTGTTCACAACGGTTCCCATCTTGGGTTTCCATATCCAGTTGACGAGGGCCGAGGGGTCGAAGCTTTTGACAACGCGGGCCGATTTCTTCTTGCCGTCGAGATAACCCCACGAGGGGTTGTAGAGGTTCGAGCCGGCCAGGTCATAGGCCTCCTGTGTGGCGGCGGCGTTGGTGGCGCGCTCGGTCGGGGCGCCCCATGTGGAGATGTTGATGGAGTGCTTGTCGTTGAAGATTTTCTGCAACGAGAGGGCGTAGCCGAAGCTGTTGTAGAACGTACCCTCTATAACACCCTCCGGAGCGTAACGCCCTATGACGCTGGCCGAGAATGCCCAGCCGTTCTTCGTCACGCCGGTGTTGTACTGGAGCATGGCGCGCAGCATATAGTTGGAGTTGGTGTAGCTGACGTTGCCGCGGAAGCCCGGGGCGTATTCCGAGGCGTAGGTGGTGAAGTTGGTGGAACCGCCTATGCGGCCGAAGCCGAAGTTGGCGTTGTCCATGTCCACCTCCACGGTCTTGTTGCGGAAGGCGCTTGAGGTCATGCCGCCCAGTCCGCTGTAGTTGAAGCGGCCGCGCATGGCGTCGTTATAGTCGAAACCGTTGATGTAACCGGCGTTCCAGTTGGCCTCGTAGCCGCGGATGCGGAAACGCACGGTGGAAAAGTTGTAGTTTGCCGTCTGGTAATAGACGTCGTTGGTGGCACCCTGGATGGTGCCGATGGACTGTGAGAGCCCTTCGTCCTCCACGAGGGCGGACTGGTCTTCCATCTGGTCGTCGGAGGTCATGTTGCGGGCATCGAAGGTAGGCGTCAGGCGGAGCGTGCCGACGTCAGCCACGATTCCGGACTTTACGGTGACGTCTTGCGAGAAGTCGTCGTAGCCGTAAGCGATAATGTCGAGCTGTGTTTCGCCCGGCTGCGCGTTCGAGATGGTGAAGCGGCCGTCAGCGCCGCTGACCACGAAAACGCCCTGGCCGCGGAGCACGATGTTGGCATCGGCCACGGGCTTGCCGTTGCGGGCGTCTACCACCATGCCCGTCAGACCGGTGGCCGCGAGCGTCGGGAGCGCCATGCAAAGGAGCAGGAGCAGTGTAAGTTTTATTCGCATGATTCTGATATGTTTGATTTTGTTATTTTCAAGGGGATTTTACAGGTTATTTGCGCGGCCGCACTTTCAGGAACACTTCGGTGGGAAGGTGGTCGCTGTATCCGTCCATCCACACACCGGAGCCGAATGTGCGCAGCGGCGAACCCTTGTACTGCCCTTCCTGCTGGATGAGGAACGGCTTGTCGTTCCATACCTTGGCGGCAAGGAACTCGAGCGGGTTGGAACCTTGGGCGCAGAAGTCGTAGCCCACTATTATCTGGTCGAAGAGGTCCCAGCCGCTGCGGTAGATGTATGAGCCGATGCCGTCGTCGAGCTTCTTCCAGAAGGGGTTGTAGAACTGTCCCGGCTTGGCGTCCTTCATGTTCTTGGCGCCGCCGAGCACCTCGGCGCACGAGCGGTTGTTGGGGTCGTCGTTGAGGTCGCCCATCACTATGATGCCCATGTTGGGGTCGATGGCGTGGAGCGAGTCGGCTATGTGGCGGCTCAGGCGTGCGGCTGCCTCGCGGAGCCACGAACTCTGTTCCGTGCCGCCGCGGCGTGACGGCCAGTGGTTGACTATTACGGCCACGCGCGCCGGGCCCAGGAGGCCTACCACACACATCTGGTCGCGCGTGCGGAAGTTGGGCAACGAGTCTATGTAGAGCAGGTGGTTGGTGACGTTGATGGGGCGGAAATACTGCGGGTCGTAGAGCAGTCCCACGTCCACGCCGCGGCGGTCCGGGGAGTCGTGGTGCACTATGCGGAGGTTGCGGTGTCGCAGCGGCTCGGCCTTGACGAGGTCTTCGAGCACGGAGCGGTTCTCGATTTCGCTGACGCCTATCACGGCCGGACCGTCGGGCGTCGTCTGTGTGGTGAGCTGCGAGATGGCGTAGGCCATGTTGTGGATTTTGCTCCAATACTTCTTGCCGTCCCACTTGCGGTCGCCCTTCGGCGAGAACTCCAGGTCGTATTTTCCGTTGTTGTTGATGGTGTCGAAGAGGTTTTCAAGGTTGTAGAAAGCCACACCGTACACCTGGGCCGGTTTCTGGCGCACCGGGGCTTCGGTCTGTGCCGTAAGCAGGAAAGCGCCGAAGAGCCCCGCGGCTGCTACGGCGGCTGTTATAAGTCTCTTTATTCCCATATATCAGGTGTTTTTTTCAGTTTAAGTTTGTCTGTGGTAAAAGTAACCTTTCCCGGTTGAACGGGTGGCGAAAGCGGACCGGAAGCCCGTTTTTTCATTTGCATCCGGGCCGTTTGTACGGTTAATCAGCCGGAATGGCACCGGTCAGAAGTACTTGACTTCGGTTCCTTCGAGCGAGGAGAGCAGGTTGTTGGCCAGCGAGCTGGCGCCCAGGCGGAAGAGGTCGTGGCATAGCCACTCGTCGCCGAGCACCTCTTTCACTATGGCATAATAGCCCATGGCATCGGCCGTGGAGCGCACGCCCCCGGCTGCCTTGAAGCCCACCTTCCGGCCCGTCTTCTCATAGTATTCCTTGATGCACTGGCACATGACGTATGCCGCCTCGAAGCTGGCACCGGAATATACCTTGCCGGTGGATGTCTTGATGAAGTCGGCGTCGCAGTACATCGAAAGTATCGACGCCTCCTTGATGCGTCTGGCGGTCTTGAGCAGGCCGGTCTCCAGAATGACTTTCAGCTTAGCCTTCTTGACGGTATGTTTCAGCTCGATGATTTCGTCGCAGAGATCCTCGTAATTTCCGTCGAGGTACATTCCCACGGGGAACACGATGTCCACCTCCTGCGCTCCCGCCTCCACGGCAAGGGCACAGTCGGCCACCTTCACGGCCTGGAAAGTCTGTGACGACGGGAATCCGGCAGCCACCACGCAGACATCGACGCCGGGGACGTCGAGATGCGTCTTGACCACCTCCGCAAAGTTGCTGTACACGCAGATGGCGGCCACGTGGCCGTATTGCGGATAGTCGTTGTCGAAGTCGTTGACTCGGGTCGTGAACTTGGCTACACTGAGTTCGGAATCTTCAGTCTGAAGAGTGGTGAGATCCACGCTGTTGAGCAGGAATTTGTAGACTTCCTTGGATTCGTATTGAGGTACTTTTTCAAGGATTTCAGCCACTTGGGAGGCGACGAGGGCATCGTCTTCCGTCACGGCGCTGGCTTTGAGCGCTTCGTTATATCTGTCCATATTTTTGAGTTTAATATTAATAATCGCGGTTATTTTCAAGGGTGCCACTTTGCCGCAAGAGGACAAAAATAGTTCCGACAGTTACTATTCAAAACAACCGGGGCACGTTAAATCCGCTTTTAAGAATTACAAAATTAGTAAAAAATAGCTTTTCCCGTATGACAAAAAGGTAAAAACTACACTTTTATGTTTTTAAACATATTTTAACCACTCGATTCCACCCCACCGCCGGTGCCTTTAATATCTCTGACGGCTCTGATTACCTTATGGCCACACCGTAGGGGGGTGCCACGCCTCCCCGACCGCCAAACGGCAAGTATGTAGGATTACAAATCCGGCCATTTTTTTATTGCGTGACTTTAAGACAAATTTCTTAGGCTTATTTGGTTTTAACCGCGATTATTCGTAAATTTGCATTATCTAATTGTGCCGGATATGTATACTCACGAATCTTTCAGCCTCGATTTACTGACAACATATAAGGAAAACTCCCGGCTTGAGGTAAAGTCAGCCCGTGGCGGCTTACCCGCCTCGCTTTGGGAAACGTACTCCGCTTTTGCGAACAGCGACGGCGGCGTGATTGTTCTCGGCGTCAATGAAAAGAAACAGGGCCAACTCGTCGTGGAAGGCCTCGACGACGTTCACAAGACACTGAAGGATTTCTGGAATACAGTGAATAACCGACAGAAAGTCAGTTGCAATATCCTTACTGACAGCATGGTGTATACCGACAGCCTCGAAGGAAAAAATATTGTGGTAATCCGTGTGCCTCGCGCCGAGCGCACCTCACGTCCTGTATATGTGGGAGCCGACCCGCGCAGCGGCACTTACCGCCGCAACTTCGAGGGAGATTACCACTGCTCGCGCGAAGAAGTAGCCCTGATGATTCGCGACTCGGCACTGGTAACCGACGACAACACCCTGCTCACCGACCTTGACACATCGGTATTCTGCCAGGAAACGGTGAAATCATACCGCAATATTTTCAAACTGGTGCGACCCAACCACCTTTGGAACCGCGAAGACGATACCATGTTCCTACGTCGCATCGGAGCCGTGCGCGAAGATAAGGAAACCGGCAAATTCCATCCCACCTTGGCAGGGCTGCTCATGTTCGGCTACGAATATGAAATCTCGGCTGTCCTCCCGACCTATTTCCTCGACTATCAGGAAAACCGCACCAACGGGATTTATGCCCGCTGGTCCGACCGTCTTACCTCACAGTCGGGCGACTGGAGCGGCAACGTCTTCGACTTTATCCTGAAAGTCATCCCCAAATTGCAAGCCGACCTGAAAGTGCCTTTCAAATTCAAAGGTAATTTCCGGGATGAAGATACGCCGTTGCACAAGACAGTGCGCGAAGCAACAGTCAACATGCTTGCCAACGCCGACTTCTACGGACGACGCGGCATTGTAGTGCGAAAAAGTGCCGAAGGTTTCCTGTTCGCAAACCCCGGAGGAATGCGCGTTTCGCTTAATGAAGTGCTTCGCGACAGTGCTTCCGACCCGCGAAACGGAGTTATGATGAAAATGCTTGCAATGGTGCAATACGGCGAACGTGCCGGCAGTGGGCTCCAAGGCATCTTCAAGACATGGGAGACAGTATATCATTCTTCACCCAGGCTGGAAACCACAACCTCCGACGGCATGGACCGCACAACGCTAACCCTCGCCTTCGGAGAACGACAACCTGACACCGAAGCAATGACCACCCTCTATGACGACATCTACCCCTTTGACGAAACACCACTCACTGTCCAAGAAAGTATACCAGAAATGGGTCATAGTACCCAAGAAACAAGAGAAAGTATACAAGAAAAGGACGAGAGTATACAAGAAATCACAGAAAGTATACAAGAAAATCTGATAAATCAGACCAGAAGTACCCAAGAAACCAGCGATAGTATACAAGAAACCGGAGACAGTATACAAGAAACCGGAGACAGTATACAAGAAAGTGTACAAGAAATAAAATCGAACATAGATAAAGTGATTTATATTCTTGCAAGAAACAATTCCATAACTCTTTCTGAAGTTGCAAAGCTCATTGGTCTTTCCAGAATCGGTGTGCAGAAAATTACCAATAAACTAAAAAAGGAGGGTAAACTTACCCGGGAAGGTTCAACCAAATCGGGTAAGTGGATTGTCAAAGACTGACTTTGAGTCATTATGGTCTAAAATAAACGCCCCGGGCGAGGAGCTCGGGGCGTTGTGCTTTGGTATTTTGTGTTGGCGCGGGTTGGTGGCACCGTAGGTATTGCGGCGCGTTACTTCACGAGGACCTTGCGGGTCTGGTTGCCTTGTTTGATTATATAGAGGCCGACGGGGAGATTGTCTCCCTGAACGCGGTGCCCTTGCAGGTCATAGATGGTGGCGGTGCCGCCCGTGGCTTCTATTTCGTCGATGCCCGTCACTATCGAGGTACACACCCCGAAGTCTTTCCACTGGTCTGCGGCCTCGTAAGCGGCTACCGATTCAGAGGGGACGTAGAGCGTGGCGTTCGCTGTGTTAGAGCCTGTCCATGCATCGCTGCCGAGTGTGGGCGGTACGGTGGCGGCGCACTCTACGCTCTGGAGTTTCGGGCACTGCGCGAAGCAGCTTGCGCCAAGCGATGTCAGGGCAGCGCCAAATTTAACCTTCTTGAGCTCAGGGAGAGCGCTGAAAGAATAATCGTCAACGCTGACAAGCGATTCCGGAAGGTTGAGTTCCTCGAAACCGCACTCGTAGAATACGTTCCAGTCGATGGTTTCAAGCACATCGTTCCAAACCACCTCCTTCAGGGCTGTGTCGCCCATGAAAGCGGTGTTCTTGATGGCGGTGACGCCGCTGCCGAGGGTCACCTTGCGGAGCGAGGTGCAGCCGTTGGCGAGCTTCACGGGAATTTCGCTCCATGTGTCGGGTATGGTGAGTTCCTGCAGCGCGGTGCAGTTGGTGAACATACCTGAGGAAATGCTTGCCTGGGCGGGGAGAAGTGCCGTGGCGAGTTGTGAGCAGTCCTGGAAAGCGTTGAAGCCTACCGTAACTTCGCCGGTACACCCGCTGAGGTCGATGCCGCGGATGGCCGAATAGGCGAAAGCGGAAGAGCTTATTTCCTCAAGTGCCGGCGAGAAAGTGACCGTTGCCAGCGAGGAACAGTCCTCGAAGGCGGAAGTATTGATGACCGTCACGTTGGAGAGGTCGATGGAGGTGATTCCCGCTCCCTGGAAAGCTTCGTTGCCTATAGTTTTTACCGAAGGAGCAAGCGTAAGGGATTTGAGGGCAATGCAGCCGCTGAAGCACATATCGTTGACGGCGTCAACATTTGCGTTGAGCCCTACAGTGGACAGTGACTGACAGTTATAAAAGGCGGAGTTCCCGAGCGTCGTTACCGAGGCGGGGATGTCGATGGCCTTGAGTGCCGTACAGGATGAGAAAGCTGCGTTTTTGATGGCTTCCAGACCTACCGGAAGCGTGACGTTCTCCAGCGCGTGGCAGTCCATGAACGACCATAAGCCGATGTTCTTCACGGCCTCGCCGATGACGATAGTCTTCAGCGTACCGTTATTCTTGAAAGCGTTGTTGGCGATGTCGGTGACGGCGGCGAGCGCCGGGTCGGAGTTCATGTCTATTTCCGTCTCCGTGCCGTTCCACTTTTCGAGCGTGGTGCCGTCAAGGGTATAAGAGGTAGCGGGGTACGCTCCCCAAGCGGCGAGTGTTCCCAAGGTCAGGGTCAAAGCAAGTAATGTTTTCTTCATATATGTGTGTATAAATTCAGGTTATGGTGCAAAGTTAGCCTTTTTTTGCGACCGCAGCAACTTTTTATTTGTTTGTTAAGATATTTTTGCGTAACTTAGCGTTCTAATAATAAACGTGCCGGCGGAAGCCCTTTATGCCGCCATGCCTTAACCGTATATAACACCATAGCAATGAAACAAGCGAAACAAGGCGGGGAACGTATGCGCAAGCCCGAAATAGAGAAACGCATAGTGGAGTTCCTCCAGAAAGAATATAAGAAAGCATTCAACTACAAGCAGATAGCCTTCGCCATCGGCGCCACCAATCCGGCCAACCGCCTCGACGTGATAAACATCCTCGACACTTTGGCCGAGGCCGACGAGATACTCGAAGTAGCGCTCGGCAAGTATAAGGCGAAAGCCAACCGAGGCACAGAGAACGTCGGTTACTTCGTGCGCCGCAGCAACGGCCGGAACGCCGTCATCATCGACGACGAGAACATCCTGGTGGCCGAGCGCAACTCCATGCACGCCCTCAACGGCGACAAGGTGCGTGTAGTGGTCTCCGCCTCGCGCCGCGGTCAGGACCCCGAGGCACGCGTCGTGGAAATACTCGAACGCAAGGACCAGGTATTCATCGGCACCATCAAGATGGACCGCAACGTCTCGCTGCTCGTCCCCGACTCCAAGTTCCTGGCCGCCGACATACTCATACCCCGCAGCAAGCTGAAGGGCGGCAAGGACGGCGACAAGGCAATAGCGCGTATCGTAGCATGGCGCGACGACGAGATGACACCGCGCGGCGAAATAGTGGACGTCCTGGGCCGCAAGGGCGACAATACCGCCGAGATGCACGCCATCCTCGCCGAGTTCGGTCTCCCCTACCGCTATCCCGCCAACGTGGAGAAAGCGGCCGACCGCATAGACGCCGGTATTACGCCCCAGGAGATAGCCAAGCGGGAGGACTTCCGCAACATCCTGACCTTCACCATCGACCCGCGCGACGCCAAGGACTTCGACGACGCCCTCTCCATACGCCAGCTCGCCAACGGCAACACCGAAGTGGGCGTCCACATAGCCGACGTTACCCACTACGTGCATCCCAACACGCTTATAGACCGCGAGGCACAGCAGCGCGCCACCAGCGTATATCTCGTGGACCGCACCATCCCGATGCTCCCCGAGCACCTGAGCAACGGCATCTGCTCCCTGCGCCCCAATGAGGAGAAACTCACCTTCTCGGCAATCTTCGAGCTCGACGCTAAAGCTAACGTGGTGAACCACCGTATCGGCCGCACCGTGATACGCTCCGACCGCCGCTTTACCTACGAGGAGGCGCAGAAGATAATCGAGACCGGCGAAGGTGAATATGCCGCCGAGCTCCATACCCTCAACGAGCTGGCCAAGACCTTGCGACGGCGCCGTTACGACGACGGCGCGCTGGAGTTCGACCGTGCAGAAGTGCGATTCGAAATCGATGACAAAGGGCACCCCATCTCTGTATATTTCAAGGAATCGAAAGACGCCAACAAGCTAATCGAGGAGTTCATGCTGCTGGCCAACAAGTATGTTGCCATGGCCGTGGGCAAGGTGCCGGAGGGGAAGAAGGCCAAGACCTTCGTCTACCGCGTGCATGCCAACCCGGACCCGGAAAAAATCAGCAACTTCTCGCGTATAGCGCAGCGCTTCGGATTCAAGGTGCAGACCGACGGCCGCGCAAAGGACGTCAACAAGAGCCTCAACCGTATGCTCCGCAACGTCAAGGGACGCGGCGAGGAAAACATGCTCTCTATCCTTGCCATCCGCTCTATGGCGAAAGCGGAATATACCACCGACAACATAGGCCACTACGGCCTCGCCTTCGACTATTACACCCACTTCACCTCCCCCATCCGCCGTTACCCCGACATGATGGTACACCGTCTCCTGGCCAAGTATATGGAGGGCGGCCGCAGCGTTGACAAGCGCAAGACCGAAGACCTCTGCGAACATTCCTCCGAGATGGAAGTGCTCGCCACCAACGCCGAACGCGCCTCCATACGCTACAAGCAGATAGAGTTCATGAAAGACCGCCTCGGCGAAATCTACGAGGGCGTGATCTCGGGCGTCACCGAATGGGGCTTCTACGTGGAACTCGACGAGAATATGTGCGAGGGCCTCGTGCCGGTACGCGACCTGGCCGACGACTACTACGACTTCGACGACAAGAACTATTGCCTCATCGGCCGCAAGCACCACAACAAATACACACTGGGCGACCGCGTGAAGGTGCAGGTGGCACGCGCCGACATGGACAAGAAGATGCTCGACTTCGCTCTGATTTCAGACTCCGGCAACCCCAACAAACCTCTCCCCGCCGTCCCCTCCAAGAAGAAAGGCAAGAAGCGCAAAAACTCCCGCCGCTGATTATGGGGAGGCACTCCCTATGGAACGGAGGCCACCGTGACTCCGGCCGAAACTGCGACAGCGACTAACCCGCTCAATCGCATCACATAAGCCGCTCATGCGGCATTGTAACGGAGGCAGGAATGTCTCCGCTCCATAAGAACAAAGAAGCGCCTCTTGCGGGGCGCTTCTTCTTATTTGGATGGAGTTGTTGTGATTACTGAACGTTTGCGGGGATGTTTTCAGCAGCACTGATGGCACGGCCGTTATAAACGATATTACCGGAAGCAAACTCGAGGATCTCGTTATATTTGCAACCTGTCATTGTGATTGTTACGCCCAGGCCTTCGCCTTGGTTAGCATACACGTACATTGCCGGCAGCGAACTCAGAATATCATTGTTGGTATTACGTGCCACCTCAGGAACTATCAGCGTGCAGTTTGTGAGGGTCACAATTGTAGGATACTGATACTCGTCACCTTTGTTTCCGACTGTAAGAGCTGCAAGAGGAACATTATTGCCTGTACCCCAGTTGTTTCTGTTAAAATTATGGAAAATATTCTTGATAGCATCCTTTGTTGTGGCCGCGCCAAGAGGACTGTTTTCAGGTACAAGTGTCTGCTCGAACGTGCAATTGTTCATATTGTATGTACCACCGCGTAAGATACCGCCGTTGTTAATGCCTTGGAACAAACAGTCTGTTGCATTCACGGTCATCGGTGTATTGAACAAGAAAGGGGAACCTATACGGTTGGACGTAGGTTCAGGAATTGCTTTTACATTGTTCAATGTAATGGTCATGTTCTCCCGGTGCTTGGAAGCGTTTGTAGAAATGGCATACGCTTTATAGGTAATCACGCAATCTTCAATTACAGCATCTGCATTGTCACCGTCAACCAATATGGCGCATGAATTTATTTCAGATACTCCTTCTGTAACAGTAAGGTTTACGTTTTTGATATGAAGTTTACCTCCCTCTACCATAGAGAAGATTGTGCCGTTCTTCTTGATTTTGACAGCGGATGGTTCGTTCGATTTGTTCACTAAGGAAATTGCCTTATTCTGAAGTGTAGCTCCTGAAGTGAGGGACAGGTCATTACCTGCGAGGTCGACCTCTACAGATTTGTTTTCGGGAATTTCCTGAATGAAACTGCCATCCATTTCAAGGTCTTTGTCCAACTTCACATTGGTGCCTTGTTTCACGGCGGCTACGAGATCTTCCTCGTTGTCTACAGTCAAGACGCCATTGTTGAAACTATTCACGAACGCGGGGTTGATGGTTACGGTGAACTTCTCTTTGTTGGTAAGCAGGCTGCCGTAGATGTTGGTACGGAAGTTGCCCTGCGCCGGGATGTTGCCGTAGGTGGCGAAGGGTTCCGTACGGTCGTTGAGCATCAGCTCTACCGTCGGGAGCGAGGCCTTCGCGCTTTGGGCGTCGCCGCAGAGGATGTAACCCATGGCAAAGTAGCTGTACGGGGTGGCGTCGGCCTCGGCGTCGGTTTTAGTTACCGGGAAGTCCATGCCGGTGTTGATGCTCTGCGTGGCGAACGACACGTTGCCGTCAAAGTCTGCCGACGATGAGATTGTGCCCTCACGGAGGTTCAATGTGTTGGATGCTCCGGTGAGGTTCATGCCCCCTTTCGTTACGGTGAGGCCTGCTTTGGAGGCGGCGTCAAGGTCATCGGTACCGATGTTGATCTGTGCGAAGGGGCGTTTCAGTTCCACCTTGTGGGTAGTGCCGTCAGCGGGAACGGTCACAGCGGCGAAGAAGGCGTCGGGAGCGTCGCTGTTGCCAACGAATTTGGTGTAGTCAACCTTCATGGAAGCATCGGCCGGAGTGAAGGTGAAGGGGCTTGTGAATTCGGCGCCCTCTTCTACAGGAGCGTAGCTGTCGGCCCAGAATACTACGGTGTAGGTCTGGCCTTTTACCAGGGGGATAGTTACTGTGGTGCTCAGGGAGGTGGTGAAGTTGTTGACCGTCATCCCGGCGGCGGGTGTCTCGCCGTTGAAGTTTGTAAGTTTGTCGAGGACGTTGCCGTTGGCGTCGTAAACGGCAACGTAGAGGTTTTTGGCCTGTGTGCCGTTGCCGAAGTAGGCGCGGCTGCCTAACTCTGCGGGGAGCTGCACTTGAAATGTTACATTGCCGTTGCCTGTGCCCACTTGGGGAGCGTCGTCGCTTGAACAGGAAGCAAGCGCAAGTGTGACAAGAGCGGCAGATGACAAATAAATAAATTTGTTCAGAAAATATTATCTTTAGTATGCTCTTAAAGTATGTTCATTTGTAAGATCAGAGCTGAATCGGCTCGATTCATTGCAATTGTGGAATAATCCCTGTTTGAAATATTTGCAAAGTTAATTATTTTTACTTAGCGCGCAAGTTTTGAGAACCGTTTTTTTACCTGCGGCGTTATCAGCCTGAGCTGTAACTGCTGTCATGGCCGTGGCCGGATTAGCGGGGCGGACGCGAAGAAAGGGCCGCCCCGGCGTGGAGCGGCCCTTTATGGCGGGGGTAAGAGTCGGTTTACTTGATGACGTGCTTGCGGCCGTTGATGATGTAGAGGCCGGCGGGCAGCGTGCGCAGGGCGTCGGCGTCGGCGGTCTTGAGCACGCAGATGCCCTGGAGGTTATAGACGGTATAGCCGTCCTCGGCTGGTGCTGTCACGGAGCCGATGCCTGTGGAGGGATGTCCCCAGTCAAAGTCGGTAACGAAATACTGCGCGGCGTTGTCGCGTCCGCGGGTCGAGGTGAAGCGGAAGCCGATCCAGAAGACGTCCGGCATATCGTCTATTACGCTCATGTCCACTTCGTAGGGAATCCAGGTGCTGTCCATGTCGGGGGTTACGGGGATGTCGAAGCCCTGCATCGGGGAGATGTAGGTTTCGCCCTGATACTGTTCCACGAGGCAGATGTCGAGCCGGTCCGTCATTCCTTCGTAGAGACCTTTGCCCATGAGGCGGAATTTAAGCACTTTGGCTGTAGCGTCGGCATAGCCGAGGGCAGGTGAGACGAGGAGCATCTTGCAGGGAGTGCCCTCTCCGGCACCCATCTTGGAGTCGTAGGCGGTCACCTTGGCAGCAGTGAAACCGTCGCCTGCATAGCCCCACCATGCGCGGGTGCCCTCTTCGGCGACATTGCACCAGCCTGCCACGTCGAGCGGCTTGTTGCTCTGCACGCCGGCGAAGTCCTGGAAATATTCGGAGTATGCTCCGGCGGGATTGAGCACGAGTTCGTCTCCCTCCTTATCTTCGGGAGTCTCGCCGCCGGTGGTAATGCCGTGGACGGTGAGCGTCACTGGCTGGCCCATGATGGTGGAGAAGGTGAAGGTCTGGTCCACGTTACCTTCGACCTTGGGCTGGAAGGTGACGCGTACTGTCTGCTCGGAGATTGACGGGAGATAGAGGGCCGAGCCGATGATGATTCCCTGGGCGCTCTGATCGCCTTTCACGGCGTTGATATAGTCGAAGGCGTTGGCCACGTGGAGCGTAGCCTCGGCGGTGGCGGTCTCCCCTACGCGGGCACGGAGTGTAAGCTCGGCGGGAGTGACGCTAAGCTCGGGCAGATGCTGCGGGTCGTAGGCCATGCAGCCGCGCAGGCTGACGGAGCGGTTGAGGGTGGCGTCGGTGCCGTCGAAGTCGAAGTATACGTTGGCGTTGTGCTTGCCGGCGGTGGTCGGGTGGTATGTCACGGTGACGACTGTCGTACCGCTGCCGGCAGGGATGGAGGTCGGCGATACGGAGAACATGGCGGCGTCAGTGCCGGTGACCTCGATGGGAGCGGCGGTCTTGATGCCGGTAGCTTTCACCGTGATGCGCGCTATCTGCGTGTCCTCATTGATGGGAGCGGCGGCATTGGAGAAGTCGAAGAGTGCTTCGCTGGTAATCTCGGCCGATGCTGCTGCGGCGGTGACGTCGGCGGCAGAGCGCGGCCATACTATGCAAGCACTCTTTGACTTGGCGATACCTGTTACTTCGGCGGGCGAGGCGGGAACTTCGGTGCCGATGAGGTCTGTGCCGGCGAAGGGACGAACAGTGGCTGAACCGCCGTCGGCCGTCACGCTGTATGACTTGGCCTCGAAGTTGCCGGTTGCAGAGAACTGTACACCACTGAGCTTCACGAGCTTATACTGGTTGAGCGCGGGGTCGAAGTCGGAGGGGTTGATTTCGACGGGCGTTTTCTCCTTGCCGGTGGCGCTCACGGTCCAGGGGAGCTTGTCCTCTTCCATCTGGAAGAACATGAGCTGCCAGCCAACGGCGTCGGGCGATACCATCACGAGACAGTTGGTGAGCTCGTCGCCGACCTTGATGGCGTGACCCGTAGCGTTGAAGAGCGATGCCGTGGAGAAGCAGACGGCGCCGGTGAGGTCCTGGGCATAGACCAGGTCATAGTCCGTGCCGTACTGGCTGGCGCGCTCCACGTAGGTCACCACGGCCTTGCCGGTGTAGAGGTAGAGGTCGTAGTTATCGTCCTGGTAGAAGTTCTGGAAACGTACTGCCTGCGCTACTGTGACGGGGACAGTCACCTGCGCGTTGAAGGTGATGGTCTGCGTCTTGGCGCCGGCGGTTTCGAGCGTTGCGGTGCCCGACCACGGACCGGAAACTGTTGCCGTCGGTGTGATGGTGAAGGTCACGGGCGCACCGTCGGCAAGTTCGGAAACGGGGATGGAGGTGCGGTCTACCGTCACGCCTGCCGAGCAGGTGATGGTGACAGGTTCGGTAGCGCCGGTGGCCGAGATGACGGCCTGGGCGGGATACGGCACGCCGTTGACTGCGCTCTCATGGTTGAACGGGCCGCCGTCGACGGTTATCGTGGCGGTGTACTCCTCCGGCGGAGTCGGGGTGTCGTCATCGCCGAAAAGCCCGGCCCACGACGTGGCCACGCGCAGCGCGTCAATCTGCACGTTAGGGTTCACGGCACTTGCACTGGTACCCTGACGCAGTTCCACGCCGCGCATTCCTCCGTAATTGAGGTTTATATCCGAGCCGCTTTGGCCTGAATATCGGGCATCGGCAACAGGTTCCTCACCACCGGTTTCGGGATTTACCCAAAGGGAGACTATATCATTGGTATTTCCTTCCACAAACTCATATTTCAGAACCACGAGATAAGTGGTATTGAAACTGAGATCAGTAGCACATTTTACTGCCCCCGTGGTAGAGAAGGCGGTGCAACGGTTTACCCAAAGATTATAACCGCTACCGCTTTTCTGGGCGTAGATACGGCCTACCTCTGAGCTGTTACCACCGTCGGCGAGACCTGCTTTCGATTCCTGTACGAAATTGAAGAAGTAAGCCGGAGTGCCGTCGGGAATGCTTTCCATGTTTATAAGCATCGCGGCGTAAACTGAGCCGGATCCTATCTTCACGTCTCCATCGAAGAAGTGCATGAGGTCTTCGGCACTCTTTGTTTCGCCGAGTTTTACGGAGTGGCCTACCGGCTCGTCAATATAGCCGGTATAAACGAGCGAGCCTTCGGATACTTTAATTGGAGAGACGGTGTTTCCTCCGTACCGGATCCAGCCGCCCTGTCCGTAGAGCTCTGTGCCGGCGTCGTAGGAGAAGTTCTCGGTGAGCAGCCGCCCGGTGTCGGCCCACGCCGACGTGGTGGAGACCAGGGTCAGCGCTGCCGCTGCGAACAGCCCTAATGTCTGTCGTAGTTTCTTTTGCATAATCGGGTATTTTGGTTAGTAATATTTGCGGAAAACTGATCAATGCGCAAATATAGTACATTTATTCTTACCCTGCAAATATTTTTAACTTTTTCGGGACAATTTTCCTGCCACGGTTTATAATTCTTATACGAGTTATAAATCTTATAAGAGTTATGGCCGCTTTAGCCGTGTGGCGCCGCCTCGTTAGACGCTAAAAAGACGGGAGGCTACCCGTAGGCGCCTCCCGTTTGGGGTGGGGTCCCCGCCTGGGGACAGTGTTTTCGTTTTTCAGAATACCGGCATCTGCCAGATGAAACCTATCTGGAGGCAGTTGGTGGTGTAGTTCTCCATGCCGAAGCTCTTGGCTTTGGCCGTGTAGAGGTAGTCGCGGCCTATATAAGTGGCGTAGAAGTGGAGGTTGCGGTCCTTGAAGGGATAGTATTCCACGCCGCCGATGTAGCCGAGGGCCGTGCGGTACTTGCCGGCGCGGATGTCACGCTCTTCTCCGTCGTACTGCGCCTTGTGGGTCTTGTATATGCCCTCGTTCTCGTACATGAGCTTGCAGAAGATGTTCCAGTCGGGCAGGAAGCGGTAGTTGAAGTGCAGGATGAACGACATGTATTCGGCCTTGGCGGTGTTCTTCAGCGGGTCGGTGCCACCGACTATCGAGGTCATGATGCCCTTGCGGTCCACTCCTTCGCGGGAGTACATCCAGTCGAAGTAAGCGCCCACCTTGTCGGAAATCTTGAAGTCGTTGCCAAGGGCGAAGTAGTACATCTGCGCACCCTTGGTCTCGCTCATCACCGACGCCGACCAGCGTGTCTTGTAGACGTCGGAGAAGTTTCCGTTCCAGTTAAGGGTGTAGACCATGGGGAGCTTGGACTTCTCGTAGTCGCCGTACATTGCCCGCGAGGTGGTGTTGTAGGCGTTGAGAATCTGGAATTGCAACTGCTGGCGCCCGGTGAAGTTGTAGCCTACCGTCACGCCGCTCATGAAGTTGGTCATATAGTCCACCATGTCGGAGTACTGGTAGATTTCTATGGGGTTGAGGTCGAACTCTATACCGCCGTAAGCGGCGCACTGCTTGCCCAGCGCTATGTCCCACTTTCCGAAGTTGAGCATGATTTCGGCAAGGTCGATGCTATTCCAGAGGTTGTCGCGGTAACCTTTGGGGTCGTCCCCCTTGTTGACGCGCTGGCGGTAACGGTAGGATACCCAGGGTGCGATGCGGCCCTTGGCCTCTATGCGGAACTGCTGCATCTGGAACTTCCCCTCGTTGAAGTGCGAGCCGTTCCAGTCGGCCTTGAAATTGCCGTGCATGTTGAAGTAGAGGTTGAAGGCATCGGTCTTTTTCTCTATTTTGGCGATGCTCTCGATCAGGCCCTTCTCGTTGTCGGTGTTGAAGGCCGTCACGCTGTCCATCTGCGCGAAAGCGGGCGCGGAGGCAAGCAGGGCCGCCGCTGCAATGCAATATGTCTTCATGGTGTCAGGTTTGATTTGACTTGATTAATATTCTTCAAAGTATTTCTGTATCTCTCTCCAGTCGTTGGTCTTGGTGAGGGCGAGCATCAGGAGCACGCGGGCCTTCTGCGGGTTGAGTTCCCATGAGGCCACGAATTCGTATTTCTCGTCATCCACCTCGTCGTAAAGCGTGGTGGGGCCTGTGGGGACACGGCTTGAACGCACCACGAGGATGCCCTTCTTGCGGGCTTCGAGCAGCGACGGGAAGATGTTCTTGTGATAGTTGCCGTTGCCCAGACCGGCGTGGATGATGCCCTTGTATCCCTTGGTGAGGAAGGGTTCCATCACGTCGGCATCTATGTTGGAGTAGGCGTAAACTATGCCCACCTTGGGGAGTTCCTTGAGGCCCTTGACGTCGAATACCGACTGTGTGGTGTGGCGCTTCTGCGTCTGCATATTGTAGTAGGGCCTGGAGTTATAGACGTATCCGAGCGGTCCCGCGTCGGGTGCCTGGAATGTCTGCACGTCGACGGTGTTCATCTTCTGGGTGGAGTGTGCGCCGAGGATGAGGCCGTTCATCACTATCATCACGCCACGGCCGTACGAGTCCTTCGAGGCGGCGGTGACTACGGAGTTATAGAGGTTGAGCGGGCCGTCGGCACTCATGGCGGTGGAGGGACGCATGGCTCCGGTGAGGACCACGGGCTTGTCGCTGTGTACCGTGAGGTTCAGGAAGTAGGCGGTTTCCTCCATGGTGTCGGTTCCGTGGGTCACCACTATCCCGTCGCATTCCGGGGAGGCGAGGAGTTCGTTGATGCGGTTGGCCAGGGTGAGCCATACCTGGTCGTTCATGTCCTGGGAGCCGATGCTTACTATCTGCTCGCCGGTGACGTTGGCGATGTCCTTGATCTGGGGTACGGCGTCAAGCAGGGTGCCGATGGCCACCTGTCCGGCGGTGTACTGCGAGGTCGTGGCCGAAGAGCCGGTTCCGGCTATGGTACCTCCGGTGGCAAGGATGTGGATGTTAGGTTTGGCGGCCAGAGCCGTCACCGTTGCGCAGAGTATCAGCGCAAGCGTCATCTGGAGTTTTTTCAGTGTGTTCATATCGGTATGTTTAGTTGTTTCAATAAATTTGGATGAGTAAAATACCCGCAAGTATCGCCACGGTAGTGGCTACAAGCCCGGGCATCATGAAGGAGTGGTTGAGTATGTATTTGCCTATTCGCGTGGTGCCGGTGCTGTCGAAGTTGATGGCGGCCACCACGGTGGGATAGTTGGGGATGAAGAAGTAGCCGTTGACGGCCGGGAAGAGCGCGATGAGCATCATCGGCGATATGCCCAGGGCAATCCCCAGAGGCATCACGGCACGCACCGTGGCCGCCTGGCTGTAGAGCAGTATCGACATTACGAACAGCGCCAGGGCGAAGAGCCAGGGCATCTCGGTGACGAAGCCTTTGATGGCGCCGGTGAGCTCGGCTATGTTGCCGTTGATGAATGTATCCCCCATCCAGGCGATGCCGAAGATGGCTATGACGGCCTGCATACCGGCTATGAAGACGGAGCCGCGTGTGGGCGAGATGCCGTCGGTGCCCGAGCACAGGAGGATGATGGCCGCCGTGGCGAGCATCAGTATCTCGATGAGCGCCGGCATGTCCATAGGCGTGCCGCCGAAGGTGGGACGAAGCGCCGGGATGGAGCCGAAAAGCACTATCGCCACCGTGGAAAGCAGGAAGAGCGCCACCGACAGTTTGGCCTGCCAGGGTGTGCGTACCTCATTGAAGTCTTTCTTGTTCTCCTTGATGAGCCCTTCTTTTACGCGGCGCTGGTATTCGGGGTCGTCGAGCAGCTCCTTGCCTACCTTCTTGGAGAGGAATGCGCCCACCAACACCCCGACGAGCGTCGCAGGGATAGTGACTTTCAGTATGTCGAAGAGTGTGATACCGGCGCCCGAAAGGAGTCCGAGCAGAGCCACCGTCGCGGCGGAGATGGGGCTGGCGGTGATGGCCTGCTGCGAGGCGATGACGGCGATGCCAAGGGGCCGTTCGGGGCGTATCTTGGTCTCGCGGGCCACCTCGGCGATGACGGGGAGCACGCTGTATGCCACATGGCCGGTGCCGGCCACGAAAGTGAAGAAATACGTCACCAGCGGGCTCAGTACGGTGACCTGCGAGGGGTTCTTGCGCAGAATCTTCTCGGCCATACGCACAAGGTAGTCCAGGCCGCCGGCACTCTGCATGGCGGCGGCGGCGGCTATTACGGCGGCTATCATGAGCATGACGTCGACCGGCGGCGCCCCGGGTTCCAGCCCGAAGACAAACACCAATATGGCGATGCCGACGCCGCCCATCACCCCGAGGCCGATGCCCCCGAGGCGCGCGCCGACGATTATTGCCGCAAGAACAAACAACAGTTGTATTATCATAATCTTTAAGATAAAGGGTTATATACCGTACCGCCCCCTCCTTGCGGTACAGGGACGGACATAACGGATCATCAATGCACACACGGCCGTGACGGCGCAGCCCGTATGCGGCCATAGGGAGAGAGTATTTCAAGGACGCCGCCGGTTCCGGTTAACAATAAAAAACCTCGCGTCCTTCTTATTAAGACGCACGAAAGGGCAATTTCGTTTATTGCTGTTAATCTGTTTAAAAACTTATTTTTTTATTTGCAAGGTCGGATTTTTCTCTTTACCTTTGCCGAATCGTTCCGGCGCCATGCTTTTTTGCGTTGGAATTTATTGCTTTAATATCATTATACCATAAAAACATAATATATATGTCAGAGACATGCAATAAAGAATTCCGTCAGGAGTCTGACCTGCTGGGCACACGCGAAGTGCCGGCCTGCGCTCTCTACGGCGTTCAGACCCTGCGCGGTCTGGAAAATTTCGAGATCTCAAAATTCCATCTCTACGATTATCCCGAGTTCATCAACGGTCTGGCATACACGAAACTGGGTGCTGCCATCGCCAACCACAAGCTGGGACTGCTCACCGACGAGCAGTTCGAGGCTATCTCCCGGGCCTGCCGCGAAATCCTCGACGGCAAGTTCCACGACCAGTTCCCCGCCGACATGATCCAGGGCGGCGCCGGTACTACCACCAACATGAACGCCAATGAGGTGATTGCCAACCGCGCCCTCGAAATCATGGGCCACAAACGCGGCGAATACCAGTACTGCTCACCCAACGACCACGTTAACCGCTCGCAGTCTACCAACGACGCATACCCCACAGCCATCCACCTCGGCCTCTACGCAGCAAACAAGCGCTTCATCAAACACTACGAGAAACTCATCGCTGCCTTCCGCGCCAAAGGGGACGAGTTCAAGGACATCGTGAAGATGGGCCGCACCCAGCTCGAAGATGCCGTCCCCATGACACTGGGGCAGACTTTCCACGGATTCGCAGCCGCCCTCGAAGATGAAATCAAACACCTCAACGAGGCCGCCAACGACTTCCTGACAGTCAACATGGGCGCCACCGCCATCGGCACGGGCATCTGCGCCGAACCGGGCTACGCCGAACTCTGCGTGGAAGCCCTCCGCGAAGTCACAGGCTGGGACATCGCCCTGGCTCCCGATCTTGTGGGCGCTACCTCTGACACCTCCTCAATGGTCGGCTACTCATCGGCCCTGAAACGCGTCGCCACCAAGGTAAGCAAAATCAGCAACGACCTGCGCCTGCTCGCTTCCGGCCCCCGCTGCGGCCTCGGCGAAATCAACCTCCCCGCCATGCAGCCCGGCTCATCCATCATGCCCGGCAAGGTCAACCCCGTTATCCCCGAGGTTATGTCGCAGATCTGCTTCAAGGTCATGGGCAACGACGTGTGCGTCACCATGGCTTCGGAAGCCGCCCAGATGGAACTCAACGCCATGGAACCCGTCACCGCACAGTGCGACTTCGAGTCCGTTGACATCATGATCAACGGCTTCGAGACACTGCGCACACGCTGCGTGGAAGGCATCACGGCCAACGCCGACAAGTGCCTCGCCAACGTTCACAACTCCATCGGTATCGTGACGGCCCTCAACCCCATCATCGGTTACAAGAACTCCACGAAGATAGCCAAAGAGGCCCTCGAGACAGGCCGCGGTGTCATCGAACTCGTTCTCGAGCACGGCATCCTCTCCAAGGAAGACCTCGACATCATCCTGGCACCGGAGAACATGATCAAGCCCGTCAAGCTCGACATCAAGCCCAAGAAACAGCTCTAAGCCACCCTCCCGCTTAGGCGGAGACACAAATAAACAAGCCCCGAGGCACACGCCCCGGGGCTCTTATTTTCTCTCTCAGTAACGTCACTTGATGCACCTAACCGCCTGGACTTTACCAAGTTAACTGTTTCAACCAAGCCTAACTTGCCTAAGCTCGTCATCGCGGCTTGAGGGCTGTGGTTATGAGGCGGGCTTTGGCCGGCCCTACCACTTCGGCTATGGCGTCTTCGGAGGCTTCGCGCAGACGCTTCAGGCTTTTGAACTTGCGCATCAGCTCACGGCTCGTGGCCGGTCCTATCCCCTTTATCGAATCAAGGGCCGAGACGGTCTGCGACTTGCTGCGGCGCAGGCGGTGGTGCGTGATGCCGAAGCGGTGCGCCTCGTCACGCAGATGCTGCACCACACGCAACGACGGACTCTTCTTGTCGATATATAGCGGCAGCGAGTCGCCCGGGAAGTAGATTTCCTCAAGCCGCTTGGCTATGCCGATGAGCGCTACCTTGCCGCGTATGCCGAGTTCCTCGAAAGTCTCCACAGCGGCGCTTAATTGCCCTTTCCCGCCGTCGACGATGACCAGCTGGGGTAATCCCTCACCTTCGCTCATAAGACGCGAATAACGGCGGTGCAGCGCCTCCTTCATAGACGCGAAATCATCGGGTCCCTCCACCGTCTTTATAAGGAAGTGCCGGTAGTCTTTTTTCGACGGTTTGCCGTTGCGGAAGACAACGCAACTCGACACCGGATTCGTACCCTGGATATTGGAGTTGTCGAAGCACTCTATATGCCGCGGTTGCTCGGAGAGTCGGAAGTCGGCTTTCATCCTTTCCATCAGCTTCTCCACCGCACGGTCGGGGTTGAGTTTTTCAGCCAATTTCTCATTGTCGGCAATGTATTGCAGCACGTTTTTATGAGCCATCTCGAGCATCTTTTTCACGGCGCCGCGCTGCGGGATGGCGAAGCTCATTCCCTCGAACTCCACGTCGGGTTTGAAGGGTACCACTACTCTCCCGGGCGCAAGGTTGAACCGCACTTTTATTTCCATGACGGCCATAGAGAGTATCTCCTCCCGGCTCTCGCCGAAGAGGCGCCGGTAACCGAGGTTCACGCTCTGCGTGACGGCGCCGTTGTGCAGGTGCATGAAGTTGATGTAGGAATATTCACCCTCCTCCTCGTAGGCGAAAACGTCGTTGTCGCCGGTCGCCGCCACGGGGATTACGCTCTTGGCATTGTATTTCTGCACAAGCTCGTATTTCAGTTTCAGCTCGTGTGCTTTCTCGAACTCCAGCTTTTCGGCGTGGCTCATCATCTGCTGTTTTAGGTGGTTCTCGAGGCTCACGGTGTCGCCGTTGAGGATTCTGCGCACCTGCGAGACGGTTTCGCCATAGACTTCCGGCGTCACCATTCCGCGACACGCTCCGCCGCATTTTCCTATATGGTAATCGAGGCACAGGCGGTACTTGTTCCCTTTCACGCCTTCCGGAGTAAAAAGGTGTCGGCAACTGCGCAGCGGGTATATATCGCGGATAAGCTGGAGCACCGTTTTCGCAGCCGGGATATTGGTATAGGGACCGTAATAGCGGCCCTTCTCACCTTTGTCGCGCGTCATGAAAACGCGGGGATAAAGTTCGTTGGTGACCACTATCCAGGGATAGGATTTGTCATCCTTGAGCAAGACATTGTAGCGCGGCTGATACTCCTTTATCATAGCGTTCTCAAGGTGCAAAGCCTCCTCTTCGGATGCTACGACGATAAACCGCATGTCGGCGATGTTGCGCACCAGAAGGTTGGTGCGAGTAATGTCGTGACGACGGTTGAAGTATGACGACACACGGCGTTTCAGACGCTTCGCCTTGCCCACATATATCACCCTCCCCTGTTTGTCAAGATACATGTAGACGCCGGGCTTCTCCGGCAGGGCGAGTATCTTATCGCGGAGGTTTTTGCCGGGACGGTTGTTATAGATGTCATCGCGCGTTCGGTCCGGAACTATTTCGAGTTCCAGTCCACCCATTTCATCGATAATTCTGGCGGTACCGAAATGCGGGCGTTGCTGCGCGACAGGAGACGGCGATGCAGGTTCCGCAGAATTTTCCGCCGATTCTGACGGTAATTGCGACGAGGAAACCGGTACCTGGGGAAGAGCGATTGTTTCACGTGGAACAGCCCCCAACCCGTTTTCCTCTTGCGGATTACCGTCACTTATGCATTCGGATTCACCGATGTTTTTTGCACTTATATCTTTGTCGGGAAGGTCCATAGGTAATATGTGTATATTTTTGGCAACAGGCCGTGCGGATACCTTTCAGAGGGTATCGGCACGGCCGTAATCAGTATTAAAAATCTACGGTGAAACCGAATAAATCAGTACTTGAGAAGTGCTGTCACCTCACAGTTGGAGGGGAGATTTTCACGGCCATTAAGGGCGGTGAGTTCGACGATGAAGTTGATATATATTTTCTTAGGGTTCATGCTTTTCACCAGGTCGTAGCAAGCGGCCATTGTGCCGCCGGTGGCCAGCAGGTCATCATGGATAACGACAACATCGTCTTCGTTGATGGCGTCGGAGTGCATCTCGATGGTATCGGTGCCATACTCTTTCGCATAGACTTTTTTTACGGTGACCGCAGGAAGTTTCCCGGGTTTGCGCGCCGGCACGAATCCACAACCCAATTCATAGGCGAGGATGGAGCCACAGATGAAACCGCGCGATTCTATTCCCACCACTTTGGTGACACCTTTGTCGCGGTAAAGGTCGGCGAGTTTTTCGGAGCAGAGATGCAGCGCCTCGCCATCCTTTATCATTGTAGTGAGGTCGCGGAAGACGATACCCTTGATCGGGAAATCGAGGACATCACGGATTTTCTCTTTCAGATTTTCAAGTTCCATATTAATGTAACATTATATATTGTGTTATTGTTTCAATCGTTTGCGGCTTCTACCCCATTGACATTATATTGCACATATCTCTTGACGTACGAAGGTGGAAGCCGAGCGTTCCACGTGGAACAAATTTAAGGTAAGTCGTTGAGTCAACGATTCATTAGAAGCAGGAGTATACTTACGTCGGCAGGCGATACGCCGGGAATGCGCGAAGCCTGTCCTATCGTGGCGGGACGGATACGCGTGAGTTTCTGGCGTGCCTCCGTACTCAGTGCCGTCATAGAATTGTAATCCACCTCGGTGGGAAGTTGCACGTAGTCGAGACGCGTCATCTTGTCGGCCATCTCTCGCTCACGTTTTATGTATCCTTCATACTTGATGAGTATCTCAGCAGACTCCACTATTTCGCTACGCCGGAGCAGCTCAATCTTTTCTATCTGTTCGCTGAGCGGCGCATAAAGCGTAGCAAGTCGTGAGAAACTTATCTGCGGACGTTTCAGCAGGTCGGCAATGCTCGTTGACGCCGACATCGGCGAAGTGCCGAGCGCGGCGAGTATTTCGTTGTTATGCCCGGAGAGTTTCATCTTGTGGCGCGAGCACCATTCCAACAGTTTCTGTCGCGCTTCCAGTTTCGTGTCGAGCCACTGCTGCCGTTCCTCGGACGCAAGCCCTATTTCGCGACCGAGCGGTGTAAGGCGTTCGTCGGCATTGTCCTGCCGCAGGAGAATGCGGTATTCTGCCCTCGATGTAAACATACGGTAAGGTTCGTCCACACCTTTTGTAACGAGGTCGTCGATGAGGACACCGATATAAGCGCGGTCACGGCCGAGGATGACGGGGGCGAGATTGCGGAGGCTCCGCGCCGCGTTTATTCCGGCCATGAGCCCCTGTCCCGCCGCTTCCTCGTAGCCTGTGGTACCGTTCACCTGACCGGCGAAATACAGTCCTTCCACAAGCTTGGTCTGAAGGTCGTGCGTAAGCTGCGTAGGGTCAAAAAAGTCATATTCTATGGCGTATCCAGGACGGTAAACCTGCACGTCGCGTAGAGCCTCTATCTGTTGCAACGACTCAATCTGCACATCCCACGGCAACGAACTGGAGAAGCCGTTGACGTAGAATTCCTGCGTCGTCTCCCCTTCCGGTTCCAAGAAAAGCTGGTGGTTTTCCTTGTCCGGGAAGGTGACTATTTTGGTCTCGATGCTGGGGCAATAACGCGGTCCGATGCTATGGATCTGACCGTTGTACATCGGGGAACGATTCAGATTTTCGCGCAATATGGAGTGCGACTCCGGGTTGGTGTAGACTATATAGCAATCGCGCGGACGGAGCGTTCTGTGCGACTCCGGAACAAAGGAGAATTTGTGGAAATCGCGCTCCACGAGTAGTGTTCCGTCAAGCGTTTCGGCCACCTTGTCGTCACCCTGCTGCGCCTCAGTTTTGCTGTAATCTATGCTGCGGCCGTCGATACGGACCGGCGTTCCGGTCTTCATGCGGTCGGTGGTGAAACCGAGTTTTACGAGTTGTTCCGTAAGGCCGTATGAGGCTTGTTCGGAGATGCGTCCGCCGGGAATCCGAGTCTCGCCGAAGTGCATCAGGCCGTTGAGGAATGTTCCCGCCGTAAGGATTACCTTCTTAGCCGAAAACTTGACACCGAGCGATGTAACAATGCCTGTCACCCTCGGAAGAGCGTCCTCCCTATTCTCTATAATTAGCTGATTTACAGTATCTTGAAAAATATCAAGATTTGGAGTCGCATCGAGGTGTCGGCGCCATTCGTCAATAAAACGCGTACGGTCACACTGCGCGCGCGGCGACCACACGGCCGGACCTTTCGAGCGGTTGAGCATACGGAACTGCACGCTGCAAGCATCGGTAATAAGGCCTGTAAGGCCGCCGAGGGCATCGATTTCGCGCACTATCTGCCCCTTGGCGATGCCGCCGATTGCAGGGTTGCAAGACATCTGCGCAATTCGGTTCATATCGGAGGTAACAAGCAGCGTCTTCGCGCCCAGACATGCCGCCGCATGAGCAGCTTCGCACCCGGCGTGACCGCCCCCTATCACCACTACATCAAAATCAAATTTCATAATCAATCAGCTGAGGGCGTCCCACATTGCGAGGGCCGCGTTTTCGTGTGATTCCATAATTTCGCGCTCGCCGGGACCTTTATCATCGATGCCGCAAAGGTGCAGCACACCGTGGATGATGACACGCAGAAGTTCGCGGCAGTATTCCTGACCGAGGCCGGCGGCATTAGACGCCACGGTATCAAGCGAAATTACAATGTCACCGGCCACAAGGCCGTCGTGCGTATAATCGAACGTTATTATATCAGTGTAATAATCGTGGCCGAGGAAGTCTACGTTGGTCTTCAGGATATAGGCGTCATTGCAGAAGCAATAGTTGAGCTGCCCTACCCCGAAACAGTGCTCGCGCGCCACGTCGGCAATCCAACGGCGCACGCTGTCGTAGTCAAGTGCGGGCATCGCGACGCCCTCGGTAAAAAATTCTATTGTCATAAATGTATTTATGAAAGTTGACTGGAAATTCCGACCGCAAAGATACAAAAATTCCTGAAAAACGGAAAAACTCAGCGAAAATAAAATTTCCGTACCAAAGCATATTTTTCTGACCGAAATTTCCAGGGATGTTTAAAACCTTTATATCTCACTGAATTTAAAGTATTTACCCCCAACTCAAGACATCTTAACTCCACCGAGAATCCCAAAATCACCTATCCCAGCCCGTCAGCCAACGATTATCCACCTTCATTTTCCTATTATACACCGGAAAATACCTAAACCAAGACAACTGAGGTACTTTCTTAGCATAGCTCACCCAAGAAACTGAGAGCGCATAAAATTTGGTTTTTGAAATTTCTTTTATCGGATACGAATTATTTGCATCCCGTAATTTTTCTGAGTGCGGTTCGGCGATCTCGATTTTTATTTTTAATTTTGTGGTCTAAAACTTCGGACTATGATAATTGGATTTGACGGCAAACGCGCTGTCAGCAATATGACAGGTCTCGGCAACTATTCGCGCCTCGTACTCGAAGAGCTCTCCGGAGCTTTCCCCGACGTGGAGATGCGCGCCTATACCCCACGACTCCGCGACAACGCACGTCTCGCAACGCTACGCCAGCGTCCTAAGGTGCGTTTCGAACTCCCCGTGAAGCATCCTTTAGAACCCGCCGCCGTGTGGCGTACATGGGGACTCCCGGCGCAGCTACGCAACGACGGAGTGACTTTATACCACGGACTTAGCAACGAGTTGCCCCTCTCCATCCGCAAGGCGGGGATACCGTCGGTCGTCACCGTGCATGACGTTATTTACCGCACGATGCCGGAGTGTTACAGCGTCATCGACCGCAAATTGTACGACTGGAAATACGGCTGTTCGTGCCGCTTCGCCGACCGAGTGATAGCCATCAGCGAGTGCACCAAACGCGACATAATGCGCTTCTACGGCGTCCCGGAGGAGAAAATAGACGTCATCTACCAGGGTTGCGCGCCGCAGTTCAAAAGGCAGTGGAGCGACACCGAGAAAGAGGATGTACGGCGCCGTCTCGCCCTTCCGCAGCGCTACATAGTGCAAGTGGGCACTATCGAGCGCCGCAAGAACCTTGAGCTTACCCTCCGCGCGCTACCGTGGCTGCCCGAAGAGTTGAAACTCGTGGTTGTAGGCCGTGCCACACCTTACCTCGCCGAGATGAAGAAGCTGGCCGAAGAACTACGCGTGGCCGACCGCATACGCTATATCCACGACACCGCATTCGCCGACCTTCCCGGCATCTGCCAGTGCGCCGAAGCCATAGCCTACCCCTCACGCTACGAGGGGTTCGGACTCCCGGTAATCGAGGGACTTGAGAGCGGCCGCCCGGTGATAGCCGCCACCGGCTCTTGCCTCGAAGAAGCCGGCGGTGACGCGGCCATCTACGTGGCTCCCGACGACGTGCAGGGAATGGCCGAAGCGCTGCGTGCGGCCACCGACGGCACCCTCGACCTCGGTGCCATGCGGCAGCGCGCCGCAAGACACACCGCCCGCTTCGACACCTCCCGGATGGCCGAAAACATAGCCGCCGTATATGCCCGGCTCGGAGTGAGATTATGAACCGGCGTCGCATTATACTTTAAAAGGAGGGAAATTTTGTAGATTCTGAGATTTTGCCTAAATTTGCGCAATTTTAGTGCCACAGTCCGGAAACGGCTCCGGCACTGGTCTAAACCAATAGGCTGACTTATGGTAAGAAAATATGATTATCTTGTTATCGGGTCCGGCATCGCGGGGATGAGCTTCGCGCTGAAAGTGGCCCGGACAGGCGCCAAAGTGGCGCTCGTATGCAAGACCTCGCTCGACGAGGCCAACACATATTTCGCCCAGGGCGGCGTGGCAAGCGTTACCAACCTCGAGGTCGACGACTTCGACAAACATATCCACGACACGATGGTGGCCGGCGACTGGCTCAGCGACCCCAAGGCTGTGGACCAGGTGGTGAAAAACGCTCCCGCGCAAATCCGCGAACTCATCTCCTGGGGCGTGGATTTCGACAAAAAGGAGAACGGCGACTTCGACCTCCACCGCGAAGGCGGCCACTCCGAGTTCCGGATACTACACCATGCCGACAATACTGGTGCCGAAATCCAACTCTCTCTCGTCAAGGCAGTTAAGGAAAACCCGCTCATCGACGTCTACGAGAACCACTTCGCCATAGAAATCATCACGCAGCACCACCTGGGCAAGATAGTGACGCGGCGCACCCCCGACATCACCTGCTACGGCGCATACGTGCTCGACGAAGCCACCGGACGCATAGACACTTTCCTGTCGCGCGTAACGGTAATGGCCACCGGAGGCGTGGGTGCCGTCTACACCACCACCACCAACCCGCTTATCGCCACCGGCGACGGCATAGCCATGGTCTACCGTGCCAAGGGAACCGTCCGCGACATGGAGTTCATACAGTTCCACCCCACCGCCCTCTATCATCCCGGCGACCGCCCCTCGTTCCTCATCACCGAGGCCATGCGCGGCTACGGTGCGGTGCTCAAGAATCTTGACGGCACAGAGTTCATGCAGAAGTATGACGAACGCCTCTCGCTCGCCCCGCGCGACATAGTGGCACGCGCCATCGACTCCGAAATGAAGCTCCACGGCACGGATCACGTATTCCTCGACGTCACACATAAAGACGCCGACGAAACGCGCCGTCACTTCCCCAACATTTACGAAAAATGCTTCTCGCTCGGCATCGACATAACCCGCGACATGATACCCGTCGCCCCCGCCGCCCACTACCTCTGCGGAGGCATCGACGTCGACCTCAACGGCGAGTCGTCCATCAAGCGCCTATACGCCCTGGGCGAATGTAGCCGCACAGGCCTGCACGGCGGCAACCGTCTGGCTTCCAACTCGTTGATAGAAGCCGTCGTCTACGCCGACGCGGCCGCGCGCCATGCCTCATCCGTCATCTCCGGCTACGACCTGCGCAACGACGTTCCCGAATGGAACGACGAAGGCACAGTCCACCCCGAAGAGATGGTGCTCATCACGCAATCCATAAAAGAGGTGAACCAGATAATGGGTTACTACGTAGGCATCGTGCGCTCCGACCTGCGCCTGAAACGCGCCTGGAACCGCCTCGACATCCTCTACGAAGAGACCGAAAAGCTCTTCAAGGTAAGCAAGCCCTCGCGCGAACTCTGCGAGCTGCGCAACATCATCAACGTAGCCTACCTGATAATGCGCCAGGCCATGGAACGCAAGGAAAGCCGCGGCCTCCACTACACCGTGGACTACCCGCATCCCACCGTCCCGGCCGAGAAACCCTAACCCCAAAATCCCCTCCACGAAAAATAAAAACATCCGGCAGCCCCTCCCCTGCCGGATGTTTTATTTAACTAATTTTAGCATTTAAAATTATCAAAAATAGGTAATTTTAGCTAACTTTGCGCATCATTTCACCGGACATGAACGTTATATTTAAAGATGATGCCCTCCGGGAATTATATGAGAAAGGCAAAACTAAAGACAGCCGGTATAAGAAGCTGTGTCGCAACAAAGGTTTCATTGACAACTATATAGGAGTCATCGACTTAATGGTCTCTGTTGAAAGGACCGATGATCTCAGAGCGTACAGCTATTTACATTACGAAAAGCTGCGATACCGGCCGGAAAGCTCGGTCCGAATCGACAACCGGCGCGTGGAACGCCTTCTGTTTACCGAACATGAGGACAGCATCGAGGTAAGATTACTGGAAATAGACTCGAATCATTATGGAAACAAACGCTAAACATATCATACCGGCGACGGCAACGCATCCGGGCTCTATATTGAAAAAGGAACTCAAGGCACGCGGCATCAAGCAAAAAGACTTTGCCGCAACCCTCGGTATGCCAGCGCCCAACCTGAGCGAGTTGATAAAAGGGAAACGCAACATAACTGAGACCATCGCCATGAAGCTTGAAGAGGCCCTCGGCACGCCGTTCCAGAACTGGATGAACCTCCAGAACCGTTATCACTATGTTATGAAATGCCGCGAGCAACTCGACACCGCCGAATCGCAGGCTCAGGCCGAAGAAGAGTCGTTGCGGTCGCGTCTCAACATGCCGGTTCTTTATAAATTTTATGACATTTCCTTTGACAGGGCTTCCGATAGGCTGTCGGCCCTTAAAGAACGGCTACCCCTTGACCTTAACGCCCTGCAATCTTTGGAAGTGAATACAGCCGGGTATTTCAATCGCAGCGATAGACTCAAAGTCAATGAAATAAACATGCGCACATGGTTGCTTTTGGCCTGGGGAGAAGCCCATAAAACCGTTGTAACGCAAGAATATACTCCTGAAAAAGGGCTTGAAGCTGCCACACGCATCGCCGAACTGGCAAACCGTAATGCCCTCACGTCCTCAGCTTTAAAGGAAGCCTTGAATCAAAGTGGCATCGTGTATCTCCACATTCCGAAACTGGACGCCGCCCCTATCGACGCATATTCCATGATGACCGGTTCGCGTCCGGCCATTGTGGTGACATACCGCCACAATGATTTGGACAAGCTGGCATTCGACGTCCTCCACGAGATAGGCCATATCCAGCTTCACATCGCCGGAGGAAAGTCCTTCATTTCGGTAGAAAACGACTACTCCTCGCGCTCGAAAGAGGAGAAAGAGGCCGACCTCTTTGCCAACGACACACTAATTCCTCCGCAAAAATGGCGCGATATAATGTCGGCCAGAGCCGGCAGCCTTTCCCCTTACGCGGTGGTGCATGCGATAGCCAAAGAGGCCGGAAAGAACGGCATCAGCGCCTCGATAGCGGTAGCCCGTTATAAACACGAAACCAGCTGCTACAACATCAGTGCCTATCGCTCCCCGAAAATCCCGGACTGACCCCACGACAACGGCGGGTAAGGGGCGGAAATTTGGCCGGATGCGGAATTTTTGCTACTTTTTCAGTACAAACGCCCTTAACCACAAACACCTATGGAAGATTTTTTCAAAAGCGGGAAAGAAACAACTCAAAGCCCTGCTTAAGAAAGGAATCCTGCGCCGCCACGCCGAGTGGCTCCGTGAACTGCGCGAATTGCTCGACCAACCTTATGACGAGGAAACCAACGAGTTCGACCGCTCGATGACCGTAACCGACAAGTCCCGCAAATTCTACAAGGAAGCTATGCGCATGGAGGACTATTACAGAAACTCCATGCTCACAATAGGTCTTGCGAACCTCCTGCACGACGGTTATCTCACCACCGAAGACATCGCCTCTCTCCACGAAGACCTGAAAGCCATAGTCCAACACCTAACAACCGTTGGAGTGAACACGAAGAAAGGGTAGAGTATATCGAATCTGGCTACATTGAATACATCATCGATGCTATTCCGCTCGATGATGATAACGTCAAAATCAGGGATTTTGATAAGTGCGTGGAAACTGCGGCAGAAATAGCTCGCATACTATGCCTATACAATCCCTCTAAAAGAGCGCAGATATAAACAAATAGCAATATCTGAATCCGTATAAGCTATGGCAAAAACAAGAAAGAAAATACAGGAACTCGCCGACAGAATGAACTTCGAGATGTTTGTAGACGGAAGTAAAATTCGCCTCCGCGCTAAATTTGAGTTCTCAGATGGTTACAGACCCTCTACCATAGGATTATCCACAAAAGAAGCTTACATGTATCTTACGGGCTTCTGTGACGGCAAATATGAGTAATCACATACACAAGCTACACTATGCCAAAGTTAAGCTATGATAAGATGTCTAAGGCGGAACTATCAATGTTTACGCCTTAGATTAACTTCTGAAAAGTTTGGTTAATCCGTAAATAATGTCTAAATTCGCGGTATGGAAAAGAAAGAATATCCTGATACTTATCGTGACCGGCATCTTTGTTTTGAGTGCACCCATTATTTCTTTAATAATGGAGAAGGCTCTAATGACGGTTGTAGGGCATTCCCTGATGGAATCCCTAAAGATGCTCATGACGGTTATAATCACAAAAGTATCATAGAAGGACAAGTTGGGGATTTCGTATATCGGAAAGCAACTTATGAAGAATTATGTCCTTTTGCAAAATATCTGTATGATTTAAAACAAAAAATCTAAGCAATTACTTTTTGAAATATGAATCAAGCAATTTCCCAATAATCTTAGCGTATTTGGATGGATTGCTTGAATTTCTGTACTCCTGAAAACACTCAGCCATAAATTCAGAAGGATTATTGTGTCCATATTTCCCAATTAGTATTTTTGAAGCAGAAGGCATATCTCCTGTTGAAATCATTGATTCAAATTCAGTTTTATATTCTTTCCATATTTGATAAATAGATTGTTTTAAAATATTCATCTCTTGATTTAGTGGAGCATTATACGTGAATAACAAGTGGCCTCCTTCATGAGAAGCAAGTGAGAATATAAGTCTGTCCTTATCGCAGCGAGAGTTATTTATCGCGTTGATTGCATCTCTATTATCAATTATCTCGCTAAGACTCATAACTTTTTTGTATTGAGAAGGAATATATGTGGTAACTCCTCTTTCGCTATTTTCTTGTGGATGGTAACCCAATCTTATCTCAGATAATCTGCCTTGCCTTAACTTATAATCTTTCGTAATTGACAATAATTCAGTAAGATGAGCCTTTGCAATATCCATACTCATTAAGTCTGGATTGATTGTAACGGACACATCATTCCCAACGGCTTTTGAAATCAGAGTAGAAGCCTTTGCCGATAATTCATCAAACGTTACGATGTTATCAAATTGTCGAGAAATTAGTTTAGTCTGAATATTGTCTAATGTCCGTGCAAAAACATTGCCTCTATAAGCATCATTCTTTACAACCGTCTTTCCTTGCAAATCTTTGCCGTTCCATGAGCGTATTACCGCGCCATCTTTGTATTCAACGAAACCCATATGATTGAGCATATCGACAAGTGACTTCTCATCCTTACTCCAGTACCGGTAATTAGAAAGTCCTTCATTCGCTGAAATCCATTCAAGCTTGTTAATCTCAGCTTTCGTCAAAGGCTTAGATAAGTCATGCGAATATATCGGCTCTTTGTTCTTTAATTTGATGACGTAATGATTGAAATCTTCTACATCGTACCCATCTTTAAGATTCTGCAACTGGTCTTGGATAGCAGTGAGCATTCCGTCTTTGTCGATTCGTAGATAAAGGCTTGAGGATTCCAAATCGCCCTCGCTTCGTATCATACCGGTGAATTTACCATCGCAGAGTACTTTTATACGTTCATCGTCAGTAAGCTGCCACCATGCTTTCATTATCTCATTTTCGTCCATGGTCTGAGAACCATTGAGATTGCCGGTGCGTTTAAGTTCGTCAGAAAGTTTTGCAACCCACGGATTCGCCTCATTGCTTGCATTCTTTTTCATGTGTAAGATGTTGGCTACATCATCATAGTTATCTTTGATGAAATAAGGCAAACTGCCGCTTTGCTCGGCTTTTAGGATGCGCTCTTTATTATCCTTTACCCAATTCCTAAAGCCTTCGGGAATATCCTTAACCTCATTCACGCTCTTTGAACTTTCATCATCTAAGAAAAACTCGTCCGCTGTTTTTAGGATGGGAATACAATAACATAAGCAATGCGGATGCCAGCCTCGGAATAAAAACGTCTTTGGATATTTGCCCTTAAGGTCATCGCATATATCTAGCACGTGGCGACCGTTCTGTGTTGTCTTTATCTCGTATCCTACAACGAAATCGAATTTCTTCCAGCGCGTCTGCTCAGCGGTTCGGTAGGCCATATTGATTTCTGTTCGCGCTAATCTCTGGGCGTTTTTTGCCGAGGACTTATAATAGCCCGGGCCTGTCCATTGATTGCGATAAGCGCCTTTATCGCAGTCGATAAACCGCGTTTTACCCTCATCGTCTATAATCTTCCGCTTCCATTTTTTCTTCCAACGTCCATTTTCGTCTTTGTAGCGGAAACGCCGGAACATCAAGTCTGGCTCGTTTAGATATTTCTTAATACCGACGGCAAGCGACATCGCAGATTGCCCCGGTTCAATAGCGGCTGAAATTGCGTCCTCTAATTCTGTTTTGTATTGTTTAGAGAGATCCCAAACTCGTTTTGAGAGATTCATGCCGTTCTCTCTGCGTTGTTGGAACGCTTTAAGCGCGTCGTGGTCAACTTCAAAATATCGAGCATATTCTTTACCTGCTTTATCTGTGCCCGTGTATGCTTTAATGACTTTGTTTGCCAAGAGGTCTTGTAAGCGATTGCTTTCTTTCCACTCTTTGGAAGTTCCGGCCATGATAATAGCAGCCATTTCGCTGATATAATCAGCTTGTAGTTTTTGAAGTGCAGTTCGCGTTTCGGGATAGTCACTCCAAAAGAAGGGTGCGGAGTCGTCATGGCCGGTTCTATTAGCTATCTTAGCCGCCTCTTTGTTTAGTTTGTCGTAGAGTTGATTTATGAGCATTAAATAACGCTCGGTACGTTTATTGTGCTCGAGCGATGCTTTGCGCTGATTGGGTATTTTCGGCTTTGACATAAGTTCCCCGAACTTAAATATTACGACTAATTCAAATGCTACATATTGGTAGCGCTAACACTAATAAATCCACAAAAGACAATGTCTAAGGTCTGCTCTTACAGTTTACCGGTATGCTCCCATAATCGAATCAAGCTGATTAGATGACTCCTCGGCTTGTTCTTTTTTGATTTGTTCTAACGTTTTTAAAGCATCAGCGGATAATCCTGAATACTGTATCGACTCAAGTTGGCTTAATATCGGTTTGCCGCCGTTTGCCTTTGTCCACTTGCTTATTTCGGCTTCCTCGCTCTTTTGGATGAATGGCGTGATAACATGTTCAACCTCGATTTCATCAATCTCCGAATCCCACTGAGTGTTCATCTTTTTAAGGAAAGCTTTTATGACGTTGCTCTCGCGTTCCAGAGCTTCTATCCATGGGCCGCTTTCGTCACCAACCTTAAGGTGAGCATCGGTAAGAAGCGTTTGCCGTGCGTCATATCCGATATTGCCGATAGAGCGCATCTGTTCAAAGCTAATATCAGGCATTTGGCCTTGTGACCAAAAGAGGTTAAGAAGAGTGGATACATGGTATTGTAGAGCTTGTATAGCTTGTGACCAAGATACATAGCCTATGTCACCTCCGTTAGCAAGCCTAAATATACGCCGTGTCTCGCCTTTATTTTCTTTCCCTATAATCTCGCCGGTCACTTTCAAAATAGGCGCAGAATTATAGGCTATCACATCTGAATTGCGGGATAAGGTGTATTCTATCTCTTCTCGTAAATGTGAAAGTCCATGGAATATCGGAAATTGCCGCCACATGTAAACGCCTGGAATCTTGCCGATAACAACTATATCCTCCGATACTATCTCTTCCCATCTGCCATCCTTTTTCTCCCATTTCTTATGTAGTTCCGAGGTGTAGGTCTCAAAGAAATAGCGTGTTTCAAGCCCATCTTTTTTCTCGTATTGCATCGACATGGCGGTCATATCGTCATAGTTATCGAAAAGAGGATATAACTCAACGCCCTCCATAGGCGAGAATGTCTTGCATTTGAGCTTGTATTGCGAGTTGAATCCGTATAGAGTGTTAGGCTTTTTCACAACATACCATATAGTGAATATCTCGCATGAAGCAAAGTAAGCAAGTCCTCTTTTCTTATTCTCGGTATCAATGTGAGCGTATTTATAAATAGCCTCCATAGCTTTGGCGATTTGTTGGCGTGTTTCATTGCTTTCAATGTTATGATAGATGCGTTTTACCGGAATCGCAAACATGAATTCCATCATGCGCGCTGTGAGTAGTTTTTCCAACCCTATATGTATTCGCGAAGCCTTATCAACAACGCCATTTGACCGGTATTTATCTTCGCGCCCTGTATGGTCGTTATTGATGCGATGTTTGGTTGGGTCGTAATCCTTTTCTATGAGTTGCCATTTCGGAATATTGAGATTTTTATCCGAGAGCTTTTTTATTATCTCATCGGGCGTTACATTGTTGAAATCGATTTGAGGCATAAATTAAGATAGATTTTTGTTTTAAGTTTTAGTATTAGCTATGCTATCCTCATGTGTTGGAGAGAATAGTATTGCTTATTTCTTTAAGAGCTTATTTTGATAGTTAATGATTTGCTTCTGATAAAGCTCTTGCGGATTTTTAAGGTCTTCGCATGGAAGGCTCTTGTGCCACCTGATCCTTTACTCATATTAGTGCTTATTAGATTAATTTGGCATAAAATTATAAAGAATTTCTCTAACGTCAAAATATTCTGGCAAAAATCTTTATTCTTGAGCTGAGTTTAGCTGTTTATTATAGCATATCGTTTAACACTTCGTCATCATCGAAGCGTTCAGTGCTGTTTTTAAAGTAGTCTATGGCATAGCATAACAAGTCAACATACTCGTCGTGCAACTTAGCTGGGAAGCCACAAACTTCCTCGATAAAGGCCTCATTCCAGTCACCGTCTACAATCCATATATGTCCTGATTCAACGGTAGGAGATGCCACGTTAAGACGAGTCTCTTTGCTTTCGCGAGGGGATGGAGTCGGTATGATATCAAGGTTAGTTTCTTCGCGTAGCTGGTCAATAACAGATATTCCGTTCGCTTTCGGTTCAATTCTGATGCTACTTCCTCGATAATATCCATGGTCTATTACATAATCGGGCAAGAACCTACAAAGGTCAGGGAACCGCATATAGACTTTCTTTCCGCAGACAATGTATAGGTCATTCTTAATGCAACAAGTGCCGATAATGCCGGTTGGGTCATTGGATTGCTTGTCGGTATAAGCAGTATCTACAAAGAAAATGATTGGCTCTCCACACTGTTTCTCTCGGAAACGATGCATTGAAATATGCCTAAACCATTCATTCTTGATTATATTTCCTCCGTCTATTGTCGGCGATTGCTGATACAGTGCAGCAAACACCCGCGAGGACCGTTGCTGTGCTTCCTCTAAGCGTACAATGCTATGCCTCTCTTCCCATAATGCCTCTCCGGGTTTGCGAGGATCAAAGTCATTGCCGTCGTCTATGCTTTCGCGAATAGCAGGAATTTTTAGTACTTTCCAGTTCTCGGGTTCGCGTTGTAGGATGCGTCCTGCGAGGTCATCTTCATGCCAGCGCGTCATAATAAACAGTTGCTTGCTGTGGTTGTGTAGTCTTGTCAATAATACTGAGGTATACCAATCCCAAGCGCGTTCTCGATAGGTAGGGGAATACGCTTCTATAGCATCCTTTACAGGGTCATCAATGATTGCAATATCCACAGGGGTGCCTGTTAGACCTCCGCCGACACCTACGGCTTTATAGAATCCACTATGACCTACGGTTTCAAATACATTGACATTACGGAGGTAGCCGCGCATCGTCCGGTTATTACTTCCATTAAGGAATGTCTCAGGGAATATCTCTTCATAAGGTTTGCTGTCAATGATACGCTGAATATTGCGAGAAACTTTATCTGCAAGGCTTGAAGCATACGAGCTGCCAACTATCTTTAAATTAGAATTTCGCCCAAGAGCCCAAGCAGGAAACGCCTCAGACACAATTGTACTTTTGCCATGTTGTGGCGGCATAAATACCATAAGGTTCTTATACTCGCCCTCAAACAATCGTTGGCAATGGTCGGCTATAACGGTATGGAACCATTGGCGGTCATACTTTGGGTCTATATAATCGAGAAAGCGTGCGAAACGAGCGGGTGCATCTAATTTTAGAAGCAACCGCTGTAATTCAAGCTGTCGTTGTATATTCTCCAAAGAGTTAGAATCCATTGTTATGATTTGCTTGATTTCTCCAAGCGTTCAAGTTCTTCTAAGATAGCTTCACGCGATAGCTCTTCCTTCTTCTCAACTTTCGCATCTACTTCTGTGCGATATCTGTTAGCAAAGTCTTTGGGATTAAGATTGCTGATGAGGAATATCGCAGCCGTTGTATCAGGCTTAAAGTATTTCTTTTCCTTGTGAGTCCTCTTTTTAGCAATCATAGGCTTGGACGGCTCTTTGGGATTAGGTTTATATTCTATATCTTCGGTAGAGTTTTCGCGATAGCCGCCAAGAGCTGTTTCGTAAAGAGCGTTATATAGCCGTTGAGCACTATTAACGCGGTATGTTTCGACCGCTTGCTCAATCATCTCGACATACTCCGGATAACGCTCGAGCCAGTTATAATGACTCGTAGGGTGAATACCGAGAAATTCGCTGTACTTCTTTATGCTTGCACCTCCATAATGAACGAGGCCATTTTGCTCAATCCATTCGCGTGCAATTTTAAGCAATTTGGCGTTGTATTTGTATGGTTTCTTGTTCATATTTCGTCATCTTATTTGTTTCAATTCACGCACCACGTAGGAGGCGACTTAGAACCACTCAGACATCCTGCTCTATCAATTGATAAAACTCTTTGCGGGTGGCATCATCGTCTTTGAATGCACCGCTAAGAAAGACCGCAGACATCTTGCCATTATTTTTAACGCCGCGCATTGTCTTACATAGATGCGTGCCACGCATCATAAGAGCCATGCCTTGATGATTGCCTTCCAGCGCTTCGGAAAGCATCTCTACAATCTGTCTTGCAAGGCGTTCCTGCAATTGTAATCGAGCCGCACAGTAACCAACAACTCGTGCTATCTTTGAGAGGCCGAGAATGCGGCCACTCGCAGAGGGTATATACGCGAAGTAATAATTACCAAAGAAAGGTAATACATGATGTTCGCACATAGAGTAATAAGTACCGGAATCGAACACCATATCGGTGAGATGATCATCGTTGGTAAAAGTTGTAATTTTCGGTTTCTCTCCCGGGTTGTAGCCACGGAAGATTTCTTTCCACATTCTTAGTATGCGGTCAGGCGTGCCGATAAGGCCTTCGCGATTGGGGTCCTCGCCGATGTATTCGATTAGCTTACTTATGGCTTTATGAGCCTGATTGTAGCTTACCTTACGCCGATTATCTTTTGCGTTTGCAGAGACAGATTCCATTTAGGGTGCTTTTTAATATAGTCGATTGTTTCTTTGAGTATGCGGCGGTTTTCGTTGGGGTCGCCGACATCGCAAGGCTGGAGGTAGTATTCTTCCGCTAAAAGTTTGTTATATCGGTTCATATCTTGACTCTTGCCGCGATATACCACCTTAAGTTCATCGATATGGTCAAGTTTAAGTTCCGCATCCGGGCAGAACTCAAATTTCGGGGAGCACGTTACCCAATCTACCCCGAGATAAAGAAAACGTGTTCCGTTGGTTTCGACGGCTACATAATAACCTTTATCGTGCAAGAGGTCAATGAAATCATCTTGCAATTGCAAACCGGGTTCGCCGCCTGTAATAACGACGAAATGACAAGGCGCGTATTTTGCGAGTTCCTTAATGATTTCCTCATCGGTCATTTCGCGGAATGCTTTATGTTGCGTGTCGCAAAAATCACATTTTAGGTTGCATCCTGAGAGCCTTATAAAAATCGCAGGATTCCCGGTATACGTTCCCTCCCCTTGTAAGGAGTAGAAGATTTCGTTTACTCTCATCTGCGGTTTGTGTGTTTGATATAAGTTGCTATATTGCCTTCTGATTCTTGAACCATCACTTTATAACAGTGAGGCACGTTGTCGCATATCCACTTGGCGATATTTTCAGCTGTTGGATTGAACGGCAAAAGTTCGTTAAAGTTGCCATGGTCGAGATAAGTGTGAACTTTATCTTTGATATGCTTGAAGTCACACACCATACCGTCATCGTTGAGTTTCTTTGAGCAACAGAACACTGTTACGACCCAGTTGTGTCCGTGGAGGTTCTGACACTTGCTTTCATAGGAGAGATTCAGTCGGTGACAACCGGCTATCTCCATTCGTTTTGATACGTAGTACATATTTTTTGATTTTAAGATTCATATTGAGTCGGGTCTGGAATCCCCGCAAGTCGAAACGCTTCCTTGCGCTCTACGCAAGTGCCACACTTGCCGCAATGTTTCTTGCCGCCTTTATAGCAAGAATAGGTCTGAGTGAAATCTACGCCCAATTCGTAGCCACGCTTAGCGATATAGACCTTGTTTTTGTTGGTATAAGGAGCAAAGATATGGATGCCTTGGTAAGTGCCGGTAGTGATAGCGTGAGCTATTGATATAATGAACTCATCGCGACAGTCCGGATAGATAGCATGGTCGCCGCCATGATTTGCTATCATAACGTTCTTTACACCGCGAGATTCAGCTAATCCAGCGGCGATTGATAACATTATGCCATTGCGGAAAGGAACTACCGTAGAACGCATATTCTCGGCCTGATAGTGGCCTTCCGGTATAGCTTGTGAGCCGGATAGAAGCGATGACTTGAAATAGTCGTGTATAAATCTCAGGGGAATAACGGTATGTTCTATTCCGAGCATTTCGCAATTCTTCCGGGCGCATTCAATCTCTCGGGCTGCATGATTGCTACCGTAGTCAAAGGTCACCGCCAGTGCGATGTCGTCCGCATATTCATGAAGCAGCGTCACCGAATCCATACCGCCCGAAAGAATTATCAAAGAATTTTTGCTCATTATTTTGTGATTTAAAGTTTTATTTATAATTTTGCGGTGTCTTAGTTGGTCGGGTAGCTCCTGATGTCAGGGCCCGACTTCGAGATAGACCGGAGAGCGGACAGGCATCTGTTGCGCTCATTTTTATTTATTATGTTGATGTTCCCATACATTCCCTCTTTGGTCAACTACTAATATTGCCTTAACCCTATATCCGTCCCTTTCTTCAAATCGCTTTTGAAGATTTGGAAGTTTTGAGAGCGAGTGCCTGTTGTCCGTTGTACTACTTTTGTTCCTCCTGAGCCTTTCGCCATGCTAACTTATGTGTTGCTAAGTTTCTCCCTCACTCATTGCGAAAGATTGCCAGCATACGCTGTCGCTCCAAATCCTTGTACTCCTTCGTTGCGTAGCTTGCGAAAGGATAGATGCTGATGCCGCCGCGAGGCATGAACACGCCGATTACTTCAAGATACTTAGGTTCCATGAGCTTCACAAGGTCTTTCATAATCATGTTGACGCAGTCCTCGTGGAAGTCGCCGTGGTTGCGGAATGAGAAAAGGTAGAGTTTGAGCGATTTGCTCTCAACCATCTTCTGTGCGGGTATGTAGTTGATTATGATTTTCGCGAAGTCGGGCTGACCTGTCTTAGGGCATAAACTTGTGAACTCAGGGCAGTTGAATGTCACTACATAATCGTGGTCCTGATGTTTGTTTACGAATGTTTCAAGTACAGCAGGATTGTAATCCTGTTCATACTTGGTATTCTGATTTCCGAGGAGTGTCACTCCCTCCAGTTCTTTGTTGTCTCTCATTACTTCTAATCGTTATGCAATTTATGATATTTTAGATGATAATGCTTTTGCATCTTTACGAATTGACGATATGAATACGCCCATATTTTTACCCATTGCGTTTTGGTATCTAAGCCGCGAGCGATGCGTTTTGTATATCCCTTAACTTTACCATAAGCGGTTCCAAGTTTCCATGAAGCAGAATCCGTAAAATCAAACGGAACTTTATCTAAAACCTTTGTGCGAGTCATCCCGAGACCATGTATCTTACATCCGCATTTGTGAGCATAATTTACAAAAAGGCTCATTTGGTCATCTCGAATATCCTCGTTGCCAAATCCGCTTATAGCTACAATTCTTCCGGAATACTCTTTGCACATTGCCTTGAAATCCTCGATACCCCTATTCTTATGCCATACAGGGATTATCTTTGGTGTTGCAGTTGTTAAAATGCGTCTAAGTTGTAATACATTGTCATATCCAATGATATTATCAACGTCCATTTCAAAGTAGCCGAGGATTTTGGGATTATCGTATTTCTTAATCCATTCGGCATACTCGCGAGTATATGCCTCCCAATCAACTTTCTTGCCTTTCTGAAATGAATGAGCACCGGAATCTATCAGCATCTCTTCTGAATATTTCAATGTGTCAAGAAATAATTTAATACCAGCTCCACCGTTGCCTCTTATCTGAAAGTATGACAATAGATTCCAAAGAATTTCAGAATTAGTACGCCTTAACTCATTAAGGGTATATTGCTCAATCGCAGAGAGAAATATCTTCATCGCTTGATGTCGGGTTTGGAATAGTCGTTGGTGCAGTTACTTTCTTGAAGTGTGACTTAGAGTCGGCTTTATGGCAGAACGGACACTCCAGATAATCTTTCTCCGGCTCTTTATAATCGTCTAAGGTTTCTCCGTTGTCCGCATCTTCTTCTACAAAGAAATCATCAGAAAGAAAATCACATTCAACGCCCCAATCATTAAGTTGGTCTGTGTCCCATTCTTCTCCTTGTAGTTTCTGCCAGTCCCATTGACCGGAATTGACGTTATCGAGTATGGCGTATGCTTTCAGAGTATCTATTGGCGTGTTCTTGTCGAGGATGTGGCAGGGAATGTGTTTATATTTGAGGTCAGAAAGTGCGTCATAACGCTGGTTTCCGGCTATAATGATATACTTATCGTCTGAAATCGGATAAACGATTGGAGGGCGTTTCTCAAGGAATTGAGGGTATTTCTTGATGTTCTTTTTTAGTTGTTCAAAACGCTCGTCGCGAATTGTGCGGGGGTTCTCCGGCAGCCCTTGTTCTTTTAGTTGCCCGGTATTTGGCTCTACTTTGTCTATCGCAAGAGCTACAGGAGCTTTTAGGTCCTTGAAATCGTCCATATTTTTGTTAGCTAACACTGATTTTTTAGAATTTGCCGCAAATATAGTCATTTTCTGGTGTCTAACAAAACAATTCTCAAAATTATTTATCATGCTCGGTAAAGAATTAGTGTATTAAGGCAAATATCCGAGAACATTAACATTACTACTATATATCATTAATCTACTCTATATATTTTATATCTAATAATATAGTGCCTAATAAATAAAATAATAGAGGACGCAGATTTTTCGTAATTTTTTCTGCGCCCTCTATCCTCATAGATTTTTGTTCATTACTTCTTAGACTAATTTTAGACTAATTTTAAACGTCTGATGAACGGAGGTATCGCCGAATGCAATCCACAAAGCCCTCGAATGTGCGGACTATTTCATAACGGTAACCTGCCATTTCAAGCAACGCTTGCATTTGTTTCTGAGAGGCCCGCTGCACACCTTTTTTCGACTTCATTTCAATAAACAAGCCGTGATACTTAGCATTTGGAAAGAAGAGTCCCAAATCAGGGAATCCTTTCCTTGTGCCCATTTCCTTAAAGCGTTTAGCCTCAAAGAGGGTGCGTTTACCCCCATTTGGCGAGTGATGCAATAGCAGTGCAAGCTTGTTATACTGCAGCGAGAACCATTTAACGCATTTGATTTGTAAATCTTCTTCTTCGTGTTCCATAACAAAGCTGTAATAAGCAAATTTTAAATGTACGATTTTCGGTAAAGTTAAATGGACATTATTGTCGATTTGACTTTCCCGATTATTGTCGATACAAAATTACCAATTACACAAAACAGAGGTTTAGAACGGCAACTCTTCTTCATTGCTATTAGATTCGAGGATTCCGCCGGGTCCGAATAGCGGAACTCCTTGCTTGGGTTGCGATGTTGGCTGATAAGATTGGTCTTGTGCGGTTGAGTAGCTTTGCTCTTGTCGACGGTCGAGCAACTGAATTACTTCTGCGTTGATTTCAGTGATGTAGCGTTTAACGCCATTTTTGTCATCATAAGAGCGGGTGTGCAATTTGCCTTCTACGTATATCATCGAACCTTTGTGAACGTAAGGCGCGATAACTTTCTGCGCTAAGACGCCGAAGAAAACTACATTGTGCCATTCGGTTTTGTCTTCAACTTTCGTGCCGTCTTTCTTCACGTATCCTTTCTCGGTAGTAGCGATAGTCATGCTCGCTACATAGCTGCCTGTTTTGCCTTGAACTACTTTTGGCTCATCGCCAACGTAGCCGATTAACTGCACTTTGTTAAGTGATGCCATATATTTTATTACTTTATTTGGGTGATATATTTAATATTTTAATAGTCAGGGATAGTAATTATATTACTTAGTTAAGCGATGCTTTAAAACCCTTATAGCGCTCCATTGCATTTTCAATGGCATAAGCGAACGTCGTGTAACGTGTTATCATATAGCACAAGGCGTTTATGAGAAACTCGCAGTTCCCGCCTCCTAATAGTGAGATATGCGGTTCTTCATCATCGTTTTGTTCTACCATAACAACCAGTGATGCTCTATTCTTTGTGTCGATAGAGAGCCATTTGTTGACTTGTTTGTTTATCTCTTGTCTATTCATCATTTGCAAGCGATTTAGGCAGATAATCATAACATGCGCGGTTGTAGGTCCTTGTGGTGTAATAGAGCTGTTCATCATTGTTGCAACAGCCTATGTTGCCATAACGTTTTGGTCTGTTAAGACAAACCGGAGAATCGAAAGATTGGTTGGACATGCTACGCCCCATGCCAAAAAACTTACATGTACGGCAACGAATAATTCCTGCGACAGCGTTGCGTTTATACGACACAATAACCTTGCCGTCGCGCACCGATGCCTTGCAATCATTCGCAAGAGGATAGATACCTTTCGTTAACTTATTCATATTTTTAGTTCGCTGGAATTTTACTTTCTTTTGATTTTAGACGATTTGAGAGCCTGTTGAGCTTCCGGTCTTTTTCGGCATTAAACTCATTTTGCCCGAATAAAAAAGCTATCTGCTCAACCATTATGGAAACGTCTGCAAGCTCGGTGATAACTGCACTTTTATCATTCCGGCCTCGGATGTATTTAGAAAGCGCATCGATAAGTTCTCCGGTCTCCTCAAAGACCATTGTTGTTTGACTTGATGCTCCATACTGAGATAAAGCCCTCTGATATATCGAGTTTCTTTCGTCACTGTTCATATCATTCGCAGATTGTGATAAGTGGCTGATTTTCCGTCTTTGTATAACTTAGCCTTGCTTTGATATGAGGCTTAGGATCGTCTTCCGTTGTTATTACGGAAAAGTGAGCTGTGTGTATCTGTAAGCCGTATTTAGCGGCTACTTCATAGGCTATATTTTCAAGCCTTTTGCGGACAATTTCTACCGCGTGTTCATCTTTTGTCATGTTGTTATTTCCTTTTATCCGTCCAATCATCATCTTCTTCAATCTCGCCGGGTATCTGCGCCATTAGGTTGAATCCTATCGGCCGGGGTCCATTATTCTTTGTGTAGTCGTGACGGTGATAGACCGTGATTCCGAATACCTTCACGGTCTTGTGCCAGTGTTCGCCGTCGTCGTGAATATCAATCTTTATCATATCTCTTATCTTGTAAGAACAAGATTCGACTGTTCTGTAATGTACTTGTCCCATGTAATTTTTGGATAGTCTCTCATAGCCTTATAAATTTACCATCAATATTGCAACGCTCTAATATAAAAGCATTATACTCGCCGAACGCCACCAGAACACTTCCGCATCCTGCGCCGCAGTGAGATTCTTTGCCGTCTGTCCCTACGAATTTCAATCTGCCGCGCAGAATCTTTATTGCGGTAGCGGTCGGAAATATAATGTCGTGCCATAACGCCGTATCCATGCGATTGAACACCAAAGCTATGCCGTTTCCATGTTCCGCAAGACGTTTCATAAACTTCCCGATTAAAGGGTTCTTGTAGGGAGGGTTGAGCCATACTCTGCCCCCCCAATTTTGGGGCAGCCCGTCTATATCCTTGGTGTAGCATTTGTTCGCCGTATAGAATTGTTCGCTTGGAGCGCATGGGTCTAAATCAAATGGACCTAATGTGTCGATTATCCACTTTGGTGTGTACCATTCGTCGGTGCGGCCATTTCTGCGTTCAAAACTCGTATTCATAAGTCTAATCTTTGCATATTATCACGGATAATTTCGTCCTCGGTCTCCGCGGTGCAGGGTTCGAGGTTGCGCTCGTTGATATACCTGCCATTGCCAACTTTCACCATATAGGGCATCTTATCGTCATACCCAAACACAGTCCAAACTTTTTCGACAAACGGAGGCTTACTCACTACCTTATCGCCACGCTTGAATTTCGCCTCTTTCGCCTCATCCTCGACCTTGATTAGGTACTTGGTGGGGATAGCGATTGGCGCAGAGTAAATAGGGCTATCTTCCATAACCAACCCTATTATTGCCGCATCGCCATCTATCGCGTGTATCACACTTATATGGTTGGTGTAGCTAAATGTGCTTCCTTGTGTGTACACTTTTGGCGCGTCCTCTCTCACGCGCACCTTGTCGCCTACTTTGATTTCCATATTATTTCTCTTTTTCGTTAAACATTTCTGCGCCGAAGATAGATTCAAGCATATTAGCTCTGCTCTTTGCTATATCCCGCGACGCTTCATAGTCCGTTCTACATTGCTGATTGCAGAATGAATTGGCTTTTCGCTGATAGAATTGAGCAAATTCCAATTCTTCCTTATACATCTTCCTCACCATCTCTTTCTCCTCCGCCGTCAGACGCGATGCGAGAGGTTGGGAGAACAGCCATGTCAGCGCGTCCTTACACGTGTGGTAAGGGATTGTCGCATCATCGTGCAACTCCTTTATTTCGCTCGCCTTGTCTGCGCTTATGCCTTTGGCTATGAGTGTTGCGGACTGCTCAGGGGTTAGGGCTGTTTTCATCTTTAGTTCTTTTTAACGATACATTTCAAGAATAGCTACTTCCCCATATTCTAAATTTGAATCGGGATACTTTATGGTAAAATCATAACTTCCGGGTGTATATACACTATCATATTCACCATTGGTAGCTACAATGAAAATCGGTAGATTCTTGTCAGGCACGAGCATTAGTTCGTCTATCAAATCCTGCACTGTTTTTATTATTTTCATTTCTTCTCAAATTTCAGCCCGAAGCATAAGCCGCTTGAATCGGGAGATTGGTTTGTAGACTTTTATAGTTGTAATTGTCGGCTCATGCACAAACTGACCTATCGGGTCAGGGAGAGTGCAGCTATAGCCAGCCGCTTTCCATCCGGCTATATCACGTTCTTTTTCTTTGATTTTATCTTGTCCTATCATATCGTCATTCTTTTTGGTTGTCAAGGAGTTGGAGCACGGCGGCATAGATGCCTGCGGAGAGGGCTTGCTCGTAAGAGGGATATATTTCCGAGCCTCGAACAACCCCTACATTGGCATCCTCGTCAAGTTCCATGACAAAGAAATCCCAATCATGCAGGGCCTCGGATGTGACTTCTACGAATATTTCCCTTTTCTCCCGCAGCCACTTCTGTGCGTGATAGAGCAACGGCGCGGAGCATCTCGGCTTGGCGAAGGGACAGTCGTCTTGCAGATGGTTGTAATCCTGTGGGTTGCGAGGGTCGCCCGTGAACCATACTGCGCCGTCGGGTGCATCCTCTTTGGTATAATAGAAATTGCACGGCTCATCGAATCCCGCCTTTTTCAGTGCGAGGCTCAATTCGTATGAGCAAATATCATTATTCTCCATATTTCTCTTGTTTTGGTTTAAGTGTCAGACATGCGGGATAGACAGTATCAAAACCGTCAAATTGTTCCGCTTCATGCCCTATCTCTATGTCATAGAGAAGTCCATCACTATCAATAAATACCTCATCCTCACTTGCGGAGGATAGCAGTTCTATCAGCTCTAATCTGTTCATAACTCCATCGTTTAATCTCGTCTATTTGACTCTGATAATACTTCCCGTTGTTGTGCTCCATGTAGAGGAAATACATCTCGTGACAACCGCTGTATGGCGGCTCGTCATCAGCAGGATATTTGTATATCAGATGCACTTTGGCAGATGCACCTTTGCCGCTCACTCTGCCAATTGTCTCCATAAAACTCGGTCTGCATCCAAAGCGTTTTTTGCAGAACTCGTTGAGAGTCTTTTCGCCCTCTATCCAAATGTAACTATACATTGTCTTTCTTCTTGTTAAGTTCCGCAATCAGGGCGTCGGCGGCACTGACCGCCATAGTTGCAATGTGGCTGTATTTGTCGCCCCATTTAGCGTTCTGCATCATTGAGGCCATTATTTGCGCCGCAATCTTCCGCCTTTCGGCCTCGGCGTTCATTTCGATGATGCGGTTGAAATTGTCGTTATTTTCCATCTTTCTCGTTTTTAATATATCTTCTTACAAGCGCATTGAACTCTTTCGCCATCCGCTCGAAGGTGTCGAGGTCGCATATCGGCTCCCAGTTTGATGTGAAGTCCATGCGGCTGTCGGTGCCGAGCGCGGAAGTCCAGAAGTCGAGGCCATAAGGTGGCGCCCCTCTGTCAAGGTATCGAGTGAAGTCCCACACTCGGAAAGCCACCTGATAGCCGTTGATAACGTAGCCGTCCTCGTCCTTCTCCTTGTCGAAGGACTTGAACCATGCCCATGATTCGGTGGAGGTCAGACACGTTGTGTATTTGCGGTAGCCGCGCCGCTGTAGTTCGGCTTCTATCTTTTCCAGTTCTTTGTCGGTCATTGTTTCTCGGTTTTAGGGGTGAATTTGGGGCAACGTATGCACTTGTAGCACAAACAGCATTTGCCGTGAAACCATCCTGCCTTGCAGTGTTTCTTGCCGTCAAAATGCTTACACTCCTGCGGTCGCTGGTCAGTCGTTTCCATGTCTTATCTCATTTTCGATTTTGGCATTCTCTTCGGCAATGATAGCCTTAACTCCGTCCTTGGTTATTTGATGTACTCCGTCAACTATCGGTGTCGCGGCAATACGTTCGGAAATTCGCTTGTTCTTTTCCTCTATCTCCTTGAGGTGTTTGAAAGTCTGAGCATTGAACGAATAGCCGCCACAACTGATTATCACGCCATTTCCGACAATTTCCCATTTGCCATTCGGAATGCCGATGAATATGTCGTAATGGTCCAGCAGCTCAGCCATGCGCTTGCCGAACGTCTGAATATTCGTCTTGTACTTCTTCTTGAACTCGGACTCCACGTAGTCAAGTCCGAGTGCGCGTTCTATCACGGGGACAAGTTCCGTGGGTATGTGCCCCAATTCTGCATAGAGCCTGAGATTTGCGCGGATTTTACTTGTTTCTATTGTCGGTTTCATTTCTTTTTCATCTTCGTGAAGTTTACTTCGTTAAGTCGATATGTCCATGTCCGATAGCCCATAGGAGCAATTCATATATCGCGTCTATCAGTTCTTCCGCGCTGAACGGAGCGTCATAAGGATTGCCCATTATGTACTTGCCTATCTGATTCTCATAGCCTGCAAAATACGGCTCGTCATACCATGAGGTGATGCGCAGTTTGCAGGATAAGCCGTTGTGGATTACACCTTTCGGTAGCAACGCGCAAACATCCGCGAGGGTGAAGATTGGCACAGAGGGATATGGCCACCTTCCTCTATCATCGTCTTGCATCAGGCTTGCTTTGTCTTTGTCCACTCCGTGCTTGATAAGCTCTGCGGATTGTTCTGCTGTCAGGGTTGTCTTCATTTTTCGTTGAGGTGTTTGGCGAGGTCTTCGGCTTCGCGGAGGTTGAAGTCGGGGTGGGTGTAGGTTATTTCGGTTTTCATTGTTCTGCCTGTTTGGCTTTTTGGTCTTCTGTTGTGATTTGGATTATCTCGTCCAGTAGTGCTTCTATGCGCGGGTTGACGGGCGTTCCGAAGTCGGGGTTGGGCCATTTGCCGTTTTCTTTGCAGATGCGGATAAATTCGCGTATCAGCAGGAATTGAGCCATTGTCAGTTCTTCGATTGCGAGGCGGCCTTGGACTATGCGGGGGCAACTGTATTTCATTGCTGTCCGTCTTTTGTGATTTCGGCAGGGTACTTCGGCAACGGCATCCATGCTATCACGCTTTCTTTTGTGGATTGGTTCCAGTCCCAGCCGTCGGGACTGGAGGACGGAACGCGCTTGCCGATATAGATTTTGTATTGGTTTGCCGGATTTATTTCGCATATCAGCACCCGTTCCCTGAGTTCGGGAAGCCGTAACTTTACACCTGTCCATTTGCGCACGGCTTCTTTCTCTACGAGGTTGTAGCGACGTGAGAGCCAGCACATCACTTGCTCCACTTCGTCTATAAACTCCGCGCTTCCTCTGTATATTTCCTCCGCATACTCGCGGGCGAGGGCGGTGATTTCTTCTGGTGTCATTCGTTATACTTGTTTTCGATTTCCTTAATCAGTTCATGAGCTGTCATGTCGATTGTATCGTGCCAGCCTTGTATCTCGCTCAATATCGGGCGCAGGGTTTCGAGTGTGAGGAAGTGCGGCGTGTCGTCGTATTTGTAGTAGTCGCTGTTGTGCGGGTCGCAGATTGCGTCCACCACTTCATCGGGGATTTGGGAGGGTATGAGGGTGAAGGGGACTTGCTCGCGGAGGCCGGAGATGAGTCCGGCGCGCTGCATCAGGTGGAGTTCCCGGGCGCGGCGGTGTTCCTTCCGGGAGGCGTGGCCGCCGGTGGGGACGGCGCCGTATTTGGAGGGACGGCGCCGGGCCGGGGTTATGGGTTTGTTATTCATCGGCGGTTAGCTGGGGGTTCAGGCGTTCTTTTAGCTGGCGGCAGGGACGGAACCTGACGGTCAGGCGGGCGGGGATTTGGATGACTTCGCCGGTGCTGATGTTTCGGGCGGGGCGCGGTCTGCGTTCTATGATGTCGAAGGTTCCGAGACCGCGGAGATAGAGGGGTTCGCCTTCTGCGAATTTGCGGCAGAGGATTTCTATGAGGCCGTCTACTGCTTGTGTGGCGGTGGAGAGGAGGAGGGCGTGCGAGACTGCGAGTTCTCTTGTTAATTCTTGTTTTGTCATAATGGTTGGTTTTTGTTTCTCCGCCGGCGAGCCGGCGGCACGTTTACAAAAAGAGGGTTTATTATGTTGTTATGAGGGGTTCAGGTGCGGAAGGTGGGGCCGCGGAAGATTATTTTGTGTAGCATTTCGTTGAAGCGGTCGGCGAGGCGCAGGACAGGGCTGCGGCGAGTTCGGCGAGGTTGTCGCAGATGTCGGGCCGGAAGTCGGTTTTGCCTCCGCGGTCGCAGACTTGTGCGGCGTATGCGGCGGCGAGGTCTTGGCAGGATTGGATGAATGCGCGGTTGGCCTGGTGTCGGAAATTTTGTGTCATTTGCTTTTGGGGTTGAATAGGTTTTTGAATTGTTGGCGGCGCGTCTGATACCCTGCGGTTTCCATGTAGCCGCAGGGTTTGCGTTCGCGGCAGAACCCGTACCAGACGCAGGGTCGGTGGCAAAGTTTCGCGAGGTCGGGGTCTATATCTTCGATGAGGTCAAGCACTTGCCGCCATATTCGCTGTGTTTCGGGAGATGCCGCATTGCAAAGTCTTGCGCGACTGATGTTGATGATTTCTTCGGCGTTGGTGTCAAATGCGAACGATGCTGCGCCATATCGGTCATATATTGCTGGTAGGGTACATATTTTACCGATAGTTTCCCGGATATTTTCAATAGATGCGTCTATTATTCCCTTAGCGATATTCTCGCACTGAGTGTCAAGTATGTCTGCAAGAGATTCACACTCCATTCGGAAATCCCTGCCGCCTTTATCTACACGTTTGCTATGTACACTCACGTTAGCGAATTTGTCATGCCGAATGATGTGTCCGCATACGAATTGGGGAACTTCGCGGAATGTGAAGAAGTAGCGTTGCTCGCGTATCGGGGAGTGCCCCGTCTTAAGCATATCAAGCCAAGTCATTTTGCATTTCTTGCCTGAGGCCATTTCTGCAAATTCACGCCATAGGTCGGGAGGCGTTATTTTCTTAACTTGGATTATCATAACGAATTGAATGTTAAGGCAGCGGCTCTTGCATCGCTAAGCAATGCGGTTATTGAATTTGCGTCTGTTTCTTTTGTTATCTCGCGGAACGCTACTCCATCAAGCGTAAGCCAAAGTGTAGTGCCTCGCTCTACGATTTTAAAGCGTTCTCGTAGTTCCTGTTCTTGTCTCTTTTTGCATCTTGCCTTATAGCAAGTTGCAAAGTCTTTAAAATCTTTCATTGGTGTGATTTTATGATTTTATTTTTGTATCCGGGAGCGTTGTTCGATGTAACTGAAAGTCTTTTTATGAAGTGCAGCAATGAGCGTTTCATTATCATATAGCATGTTTGCGAGTCTATCATTGCCACAAGAGCTCAGGATGGTTGCAAAGAGGTCTGATTGTTTTATAAGTTCATCAAGTTGAGGAACTATTGTAACTGGTTTAAGACCGAGGTTTGAGATAGCCTCTTTAAGCGTACATGCGCAGTCGGTAAGAAAGTCTGCCGCGAGGTTGCACTCAATGAGGATAGGTATTATGCCGCTTTCGGCTATTTCTTCTCGCGAGAGGATTTTGGTAAGCGGTTTCGGCTTTCCGTACTCTTCTGCGTCTTGTATTGAAGTCCGTAACTTGTCGATATCTTCATTAAGAGCAAAAAGTTCCGAATACCTCCCTTTGCGCATGTATTGCCCGCGCAGTTTTTCGAGGCTTTCGAGCTTTTCTTTAAGTCGTTCTATCTTTGTCATTATGTTTGATATTTAGATTAGTGCTAATTTTGCGTCTAACGCGTTATCTTATGTGTGTAATAACTTTCTATTACTTATCGATAATTCTTTGTTAAATCGCCGTTAAAATAAGAAATAAAGGGTATTAGTAGCAGTTGTTGTATCTTAAATCTTATTTGTAAACTTGCGATTTGTTCTTCCTCCAAGATATACAAAGTTAAACATCTCCTTACAGCGGTCGTATATTCTGACGCCGTATATGTCTGCAATTTCTTCGATGCGTAGGTTTGTGGTCACGTGGGTGAAATCGTTGAACCGTGTATCATAGCGGCGTTGTAAGACATATTGCATTACATTCATTGGCGTACCGTAGTGTCCGGTTAGTTGCGGTTCTGAGCCAAGCTCATCAAATGCCTGCCGAGGTGTAGTGATATACTCGTCTATGCCTTCATAGCCGAATTGATTAAACGCTCCGGATACCGCGTTGGCGTTGGTGATACGAAAGCCGTATCTACTTCCGCGAGGGTCTTTCTTGCCTATTTGGCGGCAAAATTCCTTGATTATATACAGCATTGTTGTTTTACCGGTGCCGTTCTCACCCCAAAGCCAAAGACCTTTGTTGGGATCAAGACGACCTTGTGCGTCAATGCACCATAGGAATATTTCATTTAGTGCGCCTGTATGCTCTTCTTTGACCGTGAAGTTAGGGCAGTAACCTTTGGCGATTATCATGAAATATTTCTTTAGAGCGTTTATCTTAGTCTTCGATAAGACCGCATCCCGGTTGCTTTGGCATTCTTGCTGAAAGGCCGTTCTTACCATTCCCGGTGTGATTTTGTTGTTTTGCATTATTCCTTTCTTTTGATAATTTATCATTAAGCCATGAATAGAATAGACTCCTTGTTTGCGGGTATTGCGCCCCGATGTCCCAACTGCGGCAAGCTGCTTCCTCTACAAAGTCGTCAACTCTCTTTTTAAACTCAGATTCTTCTATGCGACATTTCCGTAAGATACTTTCCTTCCATGAGCGGTACGCGTTTTCTCCAAAAAGCTCAAAACTTGCGAGTCGCGTTATGTTATTTTTTTTTATTATATCATTATCATTATCATTATCAAGGTTTTTTGGCTTTTGTTGGGTTTTGTTGGGTTTTTGAAAAACCGATTGGGTTTTTACGGTTTTCAAAGATAAGGCTATTCATTATCTCTGCCTCCATTTCATTCTCTAATGAAACATTGCTACGTTTGTTAGATTTTGCATCTTGCATTTTAATAAATTTCTTTGTTTAAATTAATTTTCAGCGCAGATGAAGCTATTTCTACCGTTGGAATTATATTTTGCTCAACCGACGCCTTAAACGCCTCAGAATCGCTGTTTCTGTGGCTAAGATGCAACAGGATTACTTCATTTACATCTTTAAGATCGGTTTCGCTAAGTACCTTTAATGTAGTTTTGAGCTCCATGTGTGTATTGAGGAGTCTGTCGCGCATTGCGCGGGGCTCTATTCCGTTATCGATATTGTATTGCAATATCTCATCGCTGTAGTTCGCCTCAATCATTATGTGGTTAAGATTGTTAATGCGATATTCAACGTACATTGTGTCAGTGACAAAAAACAGGTTCCCCATCTCTGGATGAGTGATAATGAACGCGAAACAAGGAACATCGTGCATTACATTAAGGGGAAGTATGTTATATTTGCCTATCTTGACCTTTTGGATGTGCTGTATCTCATTGCAGAATGTGCGCGTTCTTAAATTAAAGGAATCGAAAACATCCTTATGAGCGTAAGTTTGTATGCCGTTCTTTATCACATCTTTTAATGAAGCACAGTGGTCGCGATGGCGATGTGATATGATGCATCCTGCTACATTCTCAGGTTTCCAATCGATTGCACGTTGTATGTTCTGAAATTTCACACCACATTCAATTATGAGCGCCTCATGGGTTGAAGACCGGAGAATGTAACAGTTGCCGGAAGAAGAGCTTCCTAAGCAGTGCATCATCATATCGCGTAGGTTTTAGTATTCAGGTTCTTCATTTTCATCGAAGAGTGTTGCATCGTCTGTCTGTTTCTGGGTCACTTCGCCGGTTTCGGTGTTGACGCTTTCAATTTCGGCATCCTCTATGTTCCCGGCGTCGATGTTGATGGTTTTAGTTGATTCGATTGCCTCCGTTCGCTGTTCAAGTGCAGCGTCTCCCTCGATGTCGTTAGTGTAAGCCTGTTGCATTTCGATACTCATGTATCCATATTTGGATATGAGTCGGCGTATACACGTCTTTATCGCCATGTCGTTGAAGTTGCCCATCCAGCCAACTTGTTTGCTGACTTCGCCGCTGTTAGCTTTCGCGATAAGCTTGTCGATTGTTGTGCCTTTTGGCATTGAGGACGAGTAGCGCAAGGCGTGTTTTGCCATGTCTTCGACGCTTACATAAGCGGTCTTTGAGAAACCGTTGAGCATTTCGTAGTATGCGAAATAGCCGATTACTTTTTCGCTTTTCTTCTTGCCCGAGAGGTCTATCTTGCCTGAGAGCTTATCAAAGCCAGCAAGTTCTCCGTCATATACCACATCGGCGTTGATTGTGCGGTACTGTCCGCTTCTCAACGCGAGTTGTATATAACCTTTGTAGCCGAGGATGAATGTTGGGGTCGGAACTTTCGTCCATACGTCATGCCCGGTATGAGGGTCTACGCTCTTTACACTGTTGTTATAAACAACGATGTAAGCGAAACCGAGTGCTTTGCTTATAGGTAAATTAAGTGCAGCAGCTTTTAAGCATTCGCTGATGATTGCGTTCGAGTTGCATTTTTGCAACGATTTGTCTGCGGAATAAAGGTCGTAGATGCTTGATGCAAATGCGCCTTTGTTCTCTTTGAGGCATTGTTCCAGTCTCCCTTGTACTTTAGTAGACTCTACGGTAGCTCTTAATACCGTTAGGCCGTTAGTAGATTGTACCATGTGATTTTGTTATTTATATGAGTGATTGGTATTGAGTTGTTTCTCCTCGGTTACGGTGAGAAGTATCTGTTGACCTTTGGTTTGGCGGAAAGTATTGCAACTCTCGGCGTTATCTATGAAGATAGGGGCGCAAACCTGCTCCCTTTCGCAAATTGCATTGATTATATCAAGCCCGGCGTCTATTTGAGCGGCGTGGTTGAGCGCTTGATATGGGACACCGTCGATTGTTGCTTCACAAGTGGGTTTCTCTTTACCGTTGATTTGCATTGCTATCCAGCGGAATCGCACTTTATTAAATAAGCCGTCTATCTTTTGCTGAATCACGCGGTCTTTAGCTTTGCTGAAGTCCGTCATTAGTAATTCAAATCTTTCATATTGTGATAACTGAGAAGCGAGTGTGGAATAGGAGCGTTCAAGTTCTGAGATGCGGCCTTTGGTTTCAGTGAGAACTTCTTTATCACGCAGAACCCCTTTTAATTCGGCTATCCTATTCACAATCTCAGTTCGGCGCGCTGTAAACTGCGAAGCGTCTTTTGAGGAGTGTAATGATTTGATATGTTTTTCGATGGCCTCGATTCTTGCGTTATAGGCAACTATACCATCATCGCAAGCGATAAGAGCGGCTATGTCTTTTTGCTCAATAGCAGGTAAGGCGGCTTGCTGCTCTTTAAGCTCAGTAAGATGAGCTTGCATTGCTTTTGATTTTTCTTCTATCTCATTGAGCTTCGCTTCAAATTCTTCACGTTGCGTTTTTACGGCGCGCCCGTTTGTTACATTTGTATTAAGCTGAGTGTTTAATAACTCCATGCGAGCTTGTTTCTTTGCACGGAAGTTAGTATTAAGTTCCTCTATCTTACTTTGTATATCCGATTCCTCAAATCTTCTCTTGCAGGCAGGGCACACGAAATCAGCGTCGTTAAACACCAGCTCCGTCTTATCTATGTTATTCATTTGTAGCCTTAAATTTCTCCACTCCCCGCGTAAGGTTTCTCTTCTTTCTGTGAGCTTAGAAAGTGTTTGTTTAAGGGTCTCGGACGTGAGCGATAGGTTGCTTATTTCGTTTTCTGCTTTCACGATAGCTTCTTTTAAACGAGTTTGGCGTTGTGAAGCTTCCATGTATTCTTTATTAGCCTCGTTGTTAATAGCAAGTTCTCGCCTGGCTATCGCTGCCCTTAGCCCGGATATCTCCTCGTAACTTTCTTTGATTTGATTATCCCTATCTTCTTTCTGCTTTGCTACATCGAGGATTGCATCTTCGACTTCAGCTTGCTTTTGCGTAAGGGACGTTAATTCCTTTTCGATTGATTCCCAATCTTGCTCCTCCGGCATCTTCCGTTTATTTTCGTCGATACGGTCAGGAATGCCAATCATGTCCGATTTGAGACGGTTCTTTTTTGCTGTAACTTCACGTTTAAGCGAATCGAAATCTTTCTCTTCGAGTGCTTTTATGAGTTCGGAGAAATCTTCGCCGTCTGTGCTTATATCGGCGTTTGATATAGGACCTGACATTTCAAGAAGTTTACGCTTTTGCACCTCGCTTTTTTGTGTACAAAAGTAAGTGGGATTAGTGATATACTTAAATGTTTCCTCAGGGCATATATCATTTATGCGTGATTTAAACTCGGATTCAGAGCAAGGAACATCGTCATAAAAGCGTTCAATTTCGTTGCCTATGAATACTTCTGACATTGAGCCCTTTCTTTTGTCCCATTTTTCGTTTACACGGCGCATAAGGCGTATGTCTTTGCCGTCTACGCGTATAATGCCGTTTACTTCATGTGGCAATTTAGGAATGATGTTGCCGTCATTATCGAGCGTTTTATACTCGAACTTTTCTCTGTTTTGGCTGTCTTTGCCAAATAGCAGCCAAGTAAAAGCATCGAATATCGATGTCTTGCCAGTGCCGTTTCCTCCAGAGACAATGGTCTGCCCTTCTTCAAAGAGTACGGTTAGTTCACGTATGCCTTTGAAGTTTAATAGAGTGAGCTGTTTTATTTGTATTGTTTTCATGTTATCTTGCCGGTCTACCGGCTTTTGCTTTTGTGTACTGTAAGCAGTTGTAAACCTTGTTAAGGTCATAGACGATAGTTGAGCCATAGTCTATGATTGTTGCAGGCTTGAGGATACCTGAGTTTCTCCAACGCTGTATAGTTGCGCGAGAAACCATCAGCTCTTTTGCGAGTGCGCTGTTACCTTTTATACGGGTCATAGTTGTCGACGATTAATGCGAATGCAGCAAGAGTGATACCTGCTACTTTTGTGAGTGCTAATGAAATTGTACTCATATTTCCCTCGCAGAAAATTAGGATATATGCGACGATTGCGAGAATGGCTGCGAAGATTTTCTTTGCTACTTTGAAGAGTGTGGGAATAGCTCTTCGTAAGTTGTGTTGAATAGTTCTTCCAGATGGTTTCTGGATGGTTTGCTTGGCACTTGCGTTCCCGAAAGCCAGCATCTTACGGTCATTTCCGACACACCTGTCTTTTGCATCACCGTTTCGATAAAGCGCTTCGGAGCTTCTTTGCTCTCCTGATACATTTCTTTGAATGTCATTTTTATTTATTATTATTGTGTTCATAGTTTTGTGATTAGAGAGGATGTTAAATAGCTTGTCTTTTACGATTGCAAATCCAATCGCATTCCGCTATCATTTCTTCCCAGTCGATTCCGCTGACTGTGAGTTTAAACTCTTGGGTTGGATCATAATACTTCTTAAGCATCTCAAGACTTATTGAATCTTCTGATGTTCCGGTAAAAATGATATCAGCCAATGTTTCGTAAATTCTATTGGCGATTGCTCTTGAGAATCCGTTAGAATGGGATTCAAATACCGTTTTGCCTTGAATTTTTACTGGTATTTTCATATTAGTTCGATGTTAAATATTTTTAAGTCGAAATAGTTTGCTTATTTTCGAGATAACTTTTATATTTGCACAAGTGTTATTATTATTGCGAACAATAAGTATCTTATTTCATTCGCAAAATTAATATATTATCTTCTTATAGACAACTGTGAATAGGATATTTTAATATTTTTTAAGACTTATATGGAAGAACTGACAAGAAAAGAACGACTTTCCGATGCTTTCGAGTATGTGAAAGCGAATTTCGGTATAGGTACTCAGAAAGAGCTGGCCGAAAAAATGGAGTCTACTCAACCGAATGTTTCAAGCGCGATGAACGGAGACCCGAAAGCTCTCACCGACAGCTTCCTCAAACGCTTTAACGCAGCTTTCGGAGGTATCTTCAACACCCGGTGGTTACTTAACGGGGAGGGAGAGATGTTGCGTTCATCTCCTATTATGTCGCAAGATGGCAATGGCGGCAATCATCAGCAAGGCCATGCTTTTCGAGACTTGAAACAAATCATCAACGCTCCCTGTACCAACGCAATAAATGCTGTACTTAAGGAGATAGAGGCATACAGAAAACTTGCAGAAGGAGCAATTGCGACGTCGAACAAAACGCAAGAGCAATTAGATAAAGCTCTTGATAAAATTATTGAACTTGTCAATCTCATAACGAAAAACAAAGAATAAGATGGCAAAAGATATTACAGCAAATCAAAGACGAGAAGCAGAATTGCTTCAAGCTGTTTTGCGTCTTATCGATAAGAACGGTAGCGAGATGCGTTATCAGGAAATTAAAAATGAGTTTCCTAATCATTTTCATCTTACCGACAAGGAGCGTTCTAAGAATAATACGTGGGAAGAGTCTTGGCATTCTGTACTTGGAATGGTTGGTGGCATAGAGTTAAAACAGGTAGGTTTGGTTGATATTAATAAATCTAACTGGAGCCTCACCCCCGAGGGAAGAAAAACGTTGCAGTTGCCGGTCGAGGAGTTCTTCCGCGCTTATCACTATAAATGGAGAGAACTCGCTAAAATGAAAGCATTAAAAGGTAACACTCTTGCAAAGATTGATGAAAACTTAGAGATAAACCTTCTAGAAAAAGCAAAAGATGACATTGACATTTTGCAACAGCAAGCTCGGGATGGAATGAGAAAATACCTAACAAGTAAAGATCCTTTTGAATTTCAGCGATTTGTTGCGGCTTTGCTTCGCGGAATGGGCTTGTTTACACCTTGGGTCGCTGATAAAGGGAAGGACGGTGGCGTAGATATAATAGCTTATGAAACACCTCTTGGCGTTTCAGGAAGCCATGTAAAGGTGCAAGTAAAGCATTATCCTCAAACCCCTGTATCTGTTGATGTTATAAGAGAACTTATCGGTAAGATGAATAAAACGACGGATGTAGGGATTGTTGTAACATCTGGTCATTTTACCAATGAAAGTCACCGAGAGGCACGATATGCGCACCGTCATATCTGCTTGCTTGAAATGGATGATTTGATTGACCTTTGGTTGGAATACTATCCGAAGATGAAAGAAGAAGATAAAGCGGAGCTTCCGCTTGTCCCTATATATTTTGTAAACACTGAAGTATGATAAGTAATGTACGTAACTTAAAGAAAGAACTTGGATATGAATACATTGACGTCTGTTCAAGTTTGCCAAACGAAGTTAGGGCAGTCCTATCTCCAAAGAATGATGCTGCGCTTGCTTCGATTCCGGATTGTAGTTTTAAGCATCTAATAAAAACTGTGAGGCTTAAAATGCATGACTTGCGTTATGCTCAAATATCTTACTATAGGTATTGTGGGTATCAAAATGAATTAAACGAAAATGAGGATGCCGCCTTGGAGTGTTATCTCCGATGTGTTGAAGCCGGAGAACAATATGGCAATGAGTTTTTATACGCTTATATGTTTGCTTATGATAGAGCGTTGTCTCTTGCTAATAGATTAGGATGCTATGAAACCGCTGAGGAGCTCATAAATAAACGTAAATCACACCTTATATAATAATATATGTATTAGAATGAGCAGAAGAAGAGTCTATACGGACGCTTCGATGGCGGTAATGGGGCGTTTTTATGAAGCGTTAGATACTTGTCTTGCATGTAACCGTGTTGAATCAATTAACAAGTATTGTGAGGTGGCGAAGATAGATAAACGACACCTCTATCTTCAACGCAAAGATATGGGTAGAGGTTACTTCCAAATCAGTTGGATATTACCGTTAATACAACATTGTGCTGTCTCTTCCGCATGGCTCTTATTCGGCTCCGGTCCTATGTTTAATTCATGACACCGATTAAAAGAAGATTGCTCTATATTTTTAGAGGCGACCTTTTAAGATTGCGCATAACATGGAGCAAAGCACAAATGCTTACATTATCTATCGGCTATAAAGTTGATAGGGAAGATTCGCGTGGCCGTCCTAAATGGGATGGCCGACGTTGTCGTCCTGGCACGACGCATGGTAATCAAAAAATTCCAGCATTAGTAATTAATAGGCAGCTTCAATTCTTAGAAGATAAAATTGAAGAAGCATTTTATTCTTTTGAAATCGCCAATAAAGTTCCTACTCCTAAAGATATAAAAACAGCATTAAACATTGGCAACAAGTCCGATGAAACAGAAAGCGTGCAATCCTTAATGTTGAAATTTGCGATGGAGGGCGAGAGCAATCGCCAGTGGGCGGAGAACACAACAAAAAGCGTCCTACAGTTGCGGAAGCTACTGAGTAAATTTAGACCTAAACTTAATGTTTGCGACCTAAATGCTAAGTTAATAGAGGATTTTACAGCTTACCAAACTACTCACCGCCTCACGCCTGAACGCTATAAGTTCGCATCTAAGGGCTACTCTAATGCAGTTATAGTAAAGCATAATAATATCTTTAAGTGGTTTCTTAAATGGGCAGCATCAAAAGGATACATTTCGCATGATATTATTAGCGAGATGAAGCAAAGTGTTAAAACTATCAAGAAGTCCGTGATATTCCTCTCCGTCGATGAGCTTTTAAAGGTATATAATTGGGAGTTTGAGAAAGGAAGCGAGATTGATAAAGCGCGTGACGTCTTTTGCTTATGTTGCTTTACTTCATTACGCTACTCTGATGTTACCGCACTCCGTAAGTCAGCGGTGAAGAATAATTATATAGAGGTAGTGACCATTAAGACGGGAACCTCTGTAAAGATAGACCTTAACAATTACTCAAAAGCAATACTAACTAAGTACGCCGCGATGGATGGCGATGAAGCTATGCCGCAATTCACTAACCATCGTCTTAATGAGCTGGTAAAGTCAATAGGAAAAATTTGCAATATTGATGAAGAAGTGACAGTATCCCAATTCTATGGAGCGAAGCGCATAGATAAAACAGTTCCAAAGTACAAGCTACTTTCCTCTCATTGTGGACGTCGGACCTTTATATGCTTTGCTCTCTCATTAGGAATACCGCCTAATATTGTAATGAAATGGACGGGGCATACCGATTACGCCTCGATGAAACCTTATATAGATATAATGGATGTAGAACGTACTTCAGCTATGGCGAAGTTTAATCTCAAAGATGGGTTAAGTCAAAACGGAACTAAAAGCGGAACCGAATAATCACTTTTAAGCCTGGTGGAACTAAAAGCGGAACTGTTTTTTCTGAACTATATAAAACACAAAGAAAGCGAGTGCAACACCGTGAAACACCTCTTAGAGATTGATACAAAACAGGTTAAAACGTATGTTGCTGAAAATCAAAGAGAGGGGCGCGGGTCTGCGCTCCTCTCTCCGATTCCACTATAAACTATATCTAACTAAACTAAACCGCACACATCTTTTCTCACGAAACGGTGAGTGCTTTTTCCATATTGCCTTTGATTGTCTAACGTAATAGTTGTGTCGTTTGTTGGATTTTCATTTTACTTTTATACAACATTAACAATTTGCATTCGCTGTTACACATTCGATAAAACTTTTGCCATATTTCTTTATATCTAATTAAGGAATAGCGTAAAGCGATTGCATATTTTGACAGAAATATTGCTTGATGAAGATACCGCGCGTTGCATTTCCGTGAAGGAAGGAACGTTGTCGGAATCTTCAGAGGAGGCACCTTTGCAGAGGAGTGCGATTTGCATCTCCGGGGTGGATGGTGCGGTGCCGGTGGCAATGTCAGCCACGTATGCTCCGCAGACGCGGTGACGCCGCATGGCATGCCACACTTTCTTGACGCAGTCGGGGAGGATTTCACCTATTTCACGTCCGCGGGCGAAGACGCGCACACGGCACAATCCCGGATCGCCGATGCCTTCGAGACATAGCCGTTCGCCCGGCCGCAGCAGTTGCAGCTCGTTGCGTCCCGTCTCGGTGAGAGCCGCCGGTGTGAGCACCATGGAAAGTTGCACGCCGGAGGCGTCGCGCGCTGTTTTTCTACGGTTCTTGGAACGGTGCCCGAGCATCCCGGCAGCCGGATTCCTGTCGGCCTTGAAGAGGCGTGGCAGCATCACGATGGTGACGCATATTATAAGGGTAAAGATAATATCAGCCATAATGAGTGTTTTTCAAAGTTTTGTTTACATTTAAAACAAAAAGCATGAATAATGGTTGAATGTGAGAATGTTAACGAGCCCGGAATGGAAGCTCCGCAGTATTTTTGCAACAGAAATGGCTTTAAATTTTGGTAAATATTTGGTGGTTACGCGAAAAGTTTGTAACTTTGCGGTGGAAAAGAGCGCACGTGGCGTAATTGGTAGCCGCGCCAGACTTAGGATCTGGTGTCTTACGACGTGAAGGTTCGAGTCCTTTCGTGCGCACTTCATGTTTTAAATATTAAGGTAATGATAGAATTGCGAAGTGGTTCGCCGGTTCGATCTCTATGTACAAAAGGTGTCGTTGTCTGCAAAGACTCCGGCACCTTGTTTCATTTCTTTATGATTGCCTGAAGGGCGTCCTGTTATTGTCGCATGAGGTTTTCGAGAATAGTTTCAATGGGATTGGAGGCGGTCATGTCGAGCGGGATGAAGTGAGGGTCGCGTTTGTGCCATGTCATTTGCTTTTTGGCGTAGACGCGGGTGTTTTTCCCTATCTTCGCAATGGCGGTGGAACGGTCCATAGTGCCGTCGAAGTAAGCGAACATCTCCTTGAGGCCCACCGTGTTGAGCGAGTTGAGGTGCCTTCGTGGGTACATGCTGCGCGCTTCCTGTTCGAGCCCTTCTTCCACCATCTTGTCCACGCGGCGGTTTATACGCCCGAAAAGCAACTCCCGCGGCCATACGGTGAGGAATTTGCGGAAACGGAACGGTGATTCCGGGCGCGGTTTTCCTATTAAAGAGGAGTAAGGCGCACTGGCGGCAAGCGAAATTTCCACGGCATGGAATACGCGTTTCATGTTGAGCAGGTCCACGCGGTGGTAATATTCGGGGTCAAGGGCGAGGAGCCGCATCCGTAGGTAGTCGTCGCCGTGGCGGCGGTGCTCTTCGGCAAGGTTGCGGCGCAGGTCGTCAGGAACGGTGGGGAGCTCGTCGATTCCGTTTACCAGCGCGTCGAGATACATCATGGAGCCCCCGCAGACCACGGCCGTTCCGGTGCGGGCGGCCACGTCGCCGATTATGCGGCGTGCGTCGTCGGCAAAGAGGGCGGCTGAATAGTACTCCTCCGGTTCGAGGAAGTCGATGAGGTGATGGCGCACGGCGGCGCGTTCCTCGGCCGTAGGCATGGCCGTGACTATGGGTATATGTCGGAAAATCTGGCGCGAATCGGCCGACACCACTTCGGTTCCGAGCCGCTGCGCCAGCTCTACAGCAAGGGCCGACTTGCCGGAAGCAGTCGGCCCTGTAATGATGATTATCTCAGGTTTGTCCACTGATTTGCAGTGCAATAGTCAGTTTGAAAATCGGTCCGCGCCGCCAATCACTTGTTGGCGACGAGGCGGCAGATGTTGACGATCACCTCGGAGGCTTTCTGCATCGAGGGGATGGGCACGAACTCGTATCGGCCGTGGAAGTTGAGTCCGCCGGCGAAGATGTTGGGGCAGGGGAGCCCTTTGAACGAGAGCTGGGCGCCGTCCGTGCCGCCGCGGATGGGCTGCACTTTGGGTTCTACGCCGCTGTCGCGCATGGCCTGCTCGGCGGTGTGGATGATGTCGATGATGGGCTCGATTTTCTCGCGCATGTTGTAATACTGGTCGTTCATCTTCAGCGTCGCGCAGTCGGGGTAGCGGTCGTTGATGAAGCGCACGAGGCGTTCCATCTCCACTTTGCGCGCCTCGAAACGTGCACGGTCGTGGTCGCGGATTATGTAGTTGAGCTGTGCTTCCTCCACAGTTCCGCTGATGCCCACGATGTGGAAGAAACCTTCGTAACCCTCGGTGTGTGCGGGAGTTTCGGAAGCGGGTAGAAGGTTGATGAACTCGTTGGCCACGAGGATGGCGTTTATCATCTTGTTCTTGGCGCTTCCGGGATGCACGTTGCGGCCGCGGAAGTTGATGGTGGCGCCGGCGGCGTTGAAGTTTTCATATTCCAGCTCGCCGACCTCGCCGCCGTCCATGGTGAAGGCATAGTCGCAGCCGAAGAGTTTCACGTCGAACTTGTGGGCGCCGAGGCCGATTTCCTCGTCGGGGTTGAAGGCGATGCGGATTTTTCCGTGTTCTATTTCAGGATGCTCCTGGAGATACTGCACGGCGTCGAGAATCTCGGCAATTCCTGCTTTGTCGTCGGCGCCGAGAAGGGTGGTACCGTCGGTGACGATGAGGTCCTGGCCGATGTAGTCGAGCATTTCGGGGAAGTCGGCGGGGCTGAGCACGATGTTTTCCTTCTCGTTGAGGAGGATGTCGCCCCCTTCATAGTTCTTGACTATGCGGGGCTTCACGTCCTTGCCGCTCATGTCCGGGGCCGTGTCCATGTGGGCGATGAAGCCGATGGTGGGGAGCTGGCGGTCGGTGTTGGCCGGCAGAGTGGCCATCAGGTAGGCGTTGTCGTCGAGCGTTATCTCGGTAAGGCCCATTTTCTCCACTTCGTCGCGGAGGTGGCGTGCAAAGACCATCTGTCCGGGGGTTGAGGGCGTTACGCCGGTCTCGTCGCTGCTCTGGGTATCGTAGCTTACAAAATCTAAGAATCTTTCTAATAGTGTCATAGGTATCAGATGATTAATTTGGTGCAAAAGTAATAAAAAAATCCGTAAAACAGTAATTATTCCGGTGAATTTTTGTAATTTCGCCGTACAAAACCAGAAGAGATGAAAAAACTATACCTGATTATATTGACGGCGCTGGTGCTGTGTGCGTGCAGCACAGCCGACGGGCGTCCGAAGGGATCCAAAAGCGCGCAACGCCTCACCGAGGATATGGCCGTGCCCGAAATGAAATCCTATGTTCCCTCGCAAGTTGTGGAGTATGAGGGTTTTACACTCTCTTTCAATAAGCGCAACGGCACGCCCAATTGGGTGGCATGGGCACTTGAACCCGATGAGACACAAGGTGTCGAGTCGCGGAAAAAATATGATTTCTGGCAAGACGAGGGCGTGGCAGGTTGCCCTTCGAAGAAGGATTACACGCACTCGGGCTTCGACCGCGGCCACATGTGCCCGGCGGCCGACCAGCACTGGAGCATGGACGCCATGCGCGACTGCTTCTCGATGGCCAACATCTGCCCGCAGAACGGCGAGCTCAACCGCCGCGCCTGGGGTACGCTTGAAAAGAAGTGCCGCCAGTGGTCCAACGAGAAAGGGGGCTTGCTGATAACGGCCGGCCCTGTCTACGAAGCCACTGATACCGAGACTATTGCTGACGGACGTGTGCGTGTGCCGGGAGCGTTCTTCAAGGCCATAGTGGCGCCCAACGATGCGGAGCCGACGGGAATAGCCTTCGTCTATCCCAACGCTCCGGCGCCCGGCAATATGTTCAAGTACGCCATGTCGATCGACGAACTCGAAAAAATCATTAACATGGACCTCTTCCCCGCACTCGACGATTCCTTGGAGACTGCGGTGGAGAGCGGGTTCAAGAAAGGGGCATGGCAGTGATGGAAGATTTGACGAAACGCTTGTCGCGCCCATTCTTCGTGTCGGCCAACGAGGCCAACGCGCAGCAGGAACTCGCGGCCCATATACTGGTCACCAATATCATAGACGTTGCCACCGAGCATGCCAACCGCCTGCACATCGGCAACCCCGACATGGAGGAGCTGAACGGCGGATGGGTGCTTTCTCGCCTGACAGTAGAGATGGAACGCTGGCCGGAAGTCAACACCAAATATTGGCTCGAAACATGGGTGGAGACTTATAACCGCTACTTCTCGGAGCGCTCCTTCCGCATCTATAACCGCGAAGGTGAAACGCTCGGTTACGCACGCACCGTGTGGATGATAATCGACACCGCGACGCACACCAACCTCGGCCTTTCTCATCTACCTCTGAGCGAGGCGCTTATCGACGGCGAAGTGGCACCCATAGAACGGCAGAAACGTCAATGCCCCGTTGTAACCGGCGAGGAGGCGCAGACACGCGAGAGCCGCAAGCCGTGCCTCACGGCG
>ERZ780207.187-NODE-187-length-77761-cov-4.317736_pt1 | contig 77761 bp, 71 predicted proteins | sample MGYA00510977_ERZ780207 | MGnify/ENA primary metagenome ERZ780207 (study PRJEB29588, sample SAMEA2151383) | human gut metagenome | biome: human gut; feature: human-associated habitat; material: faeces | place: Denmark | collected 2008/2010 ...
ACATTGTGGGCTTTCCTCCGACCGATATTCCGAGGCGTAGGCTGGGTAATATCAATCATCAGCGCACTTGCGATAATCTATTGGATTTTAACACTCTAAAAATATTTACGACTATGGCAACCACAAGAGAAAACCGAGGCACACGAGCCTTCAACGACACAATCAAGGCTTATCTTGAAAAGAGAGCCGACAATGACGCTCTGTTCGCTATCCGCTTTGCGAACCCCTCTAAATCTGTAGAGGACTGCGTTACATACATCATCAACCAAGTGCAGAAAAGCGGTTGCAACGGCTTTGCCGATGATGAAATCTTCGGAATGGCACTCCATTATTGGGAGGAAAGCGAGATTGAGGTCGGCAACCCAATCAACTGCAAGGTGGTGGTGAACCATACGGTAGAACTTACCGAGGAAGAAAAGGAACAGGCACGGCAGGACGCCATCAACAAACTCCGTGATGAGGAAATGGCTAAAATGCGCAGACCCAAGACCACTGAAAAGAAAACCACCGAGAACAATCCCCAAATCGCACAACCCAGTCTTTTTGACCTCTAAAACATTACGGCTATGAAACCCAAGACCGCATTACAGAAACAAGTGGCAGAGGTTCCGGAACATCCCCAAGCCAGTCTCAATCCCAGACACGACAGAACAATTCTTCCGCTTACGATGATGCGCCGACGCTTCCCGGTCTTGACCTGTTCCAGACCGGACTCGGATTCGACCCGCAGGAGGAAGCCTTCTACCGCGAGATGCAGCGGCGCAGGAAGAAAAAACGCCGTGGCCCCAAACTATAATTTGTCAAACTACAAACACCAGATTTATTATGTCACAACAGGAAGATGACCTCAGGGCGTTGTCGAAAATCATGGATCTACTCCGTGGTGTCAGCATCGCCGTGATGGTTGCCAACATTTACTGGTTCTGCCAGCCCCTTGTGTCGGGCTGGGAGTTCCACTCTCAGACCTTGAAGGTTCTTCGCGGTCTTGACGAGGCCGGGAGCCTATTCCACAATCCGTGGAACGCCAAATGGTGGACGCTCCTTCTGCTTGCCCTCTCGTGTTTCGGCACCAAAGGTGTCAAGAACGAAAAAATAAAATGGGGCCAGATATGGCTCATAATTTCAATAGGTGCCGTGCTGTTTTTTCTCGATTGGTGGATGGTGTCTCTCGGCTGGTACTACACCTATATATTCACCGCCATATCGGGATATGTGTGCCTGCTGCTCGGAGGGGTGTGGATGAGCCGTCTGTTGAAGAACAACATGATGGACGACCGTTTCAACGAGGAAAACGAATCGTTCATGCAGGAGACCAAGCTGATGGAGAATGAATATTCAGTAAATCTCCCCACACGCTTTTATTATAAAAAACGGTGGAACAGGGGCTGGATAAACGTGGTCAACCCTTTCAGAGCCTCGATAGTCCTCGGCACCCCCGGCTCCGGCAAGTCATTCGCGGTGGTCAACAATTTCATCAAACAGCAGATAGAAAAGGGCTTCGGGCTTTATGTGTATGACTACAAATTCCCTGATTTATCGCTGATTGCATATAATCATATGCTCAACCATGCCAAGAGTTACGGGGAGAATCCGCCCACGTTCTGCGTCATAAATTTCGATGATCCGGAACACTCACATAGGTGCAATCCGATACATCCTGATTTCATGTCGGATATTGCGGACGCATACGAATCGGCATACACAATAATGATGAATTTGAATCGCACATGGATACAGAAACAGGGCGATTTCTTCGTGGAATCCCCGATAGTTCTGTTTGCCGCAATCATCTGGTATCTAAAAATATACGAGAACGGCAAATACTGCACTTTTCCCCATGCCATTGAGTTCCTTTGCCGCCGGTATGAGGATATATTTCCTATCCTCACATCATACACGGAGCTGGAAAACTATCTTTCTCCGTTTATCGACGCTTGGCAGGGAGGCGCGGCTGAACAGCTTGCCGGGCAGATAGCCTCGGCGAAGATACCTCTTTCCCGCATGATTTCGCCTCAGCTCTACTGGATTATGACGGGCGATGATTTCACTCTTGACATCAACAACCCGAAAGAGCCGAAGATACTCTGTGTCGGCAATAATCCCGACCGTCAGAACATCTATGGCGCGGCACTCGGTCTATACAATTCCAGAATAGTTAAGCTGATAAACAAGAAAGGGATGTTAAAGTCCGGGGTCATCATAGACGAGCTGCCGACCATATATTTCAAGGGTCTCGATAATCTTATTGCCACCGCGCGAAGTAACAAGGTTGCCGTCTGTCTCGGCTTTCAGGACTTTTCACAGCTCAAACGAGATTACGGCGACAAGGAGGCGGCAGTGGTGATGAATACCGTGGGCAATATTTTCTCCGGGCAGGTTGTTGGCGAGACCGCCAAGACGCTTTCAGAGAGGTTCGGCAAGGTTCTCCAGCAAAGGCAGTCCATGAGCATCAACCGTCAGGATGTGAGCCACTCGATCAACACGCAAATGGATTCTCTTATTCCGGCGAGTAAGATTTCCACTCTGACGCAGGGAATGTTTGTCGGTGCCGTCAGCGACAATTTCGACGAGCGCATCGACCAGAAGATTTTTCATGCCGAGATTGTGGTGGACACCAAGAATGTGGCAGCAGAGACATCCGCCTATCAGCCCATACCGCTGATAACTGATTTCAAGGATGACACACCCGACAAGTCGAAGATGAAAGCCGCCATACAGTTCAACTATAATCAGGTGAAACAGGATGTTAAAGACATCGTAGAGCGAGAGTTGGAGCGCATCCGCAAAGATCCGAAACTCCGTCCTTTGTTGCGGATAAAATAGTACATAACAATAAAGAGCAAGCCCGACCATTCATCACGAGTGGCCGGGCTTTTATTTGATATTTGCCTATGATTAAAAAGAGATTAAATATTTCGGATGGATTAGTGGTTGGACATCGGCTGACATCATTTTGCGTCCTGCTCCTCCATGTGCTGGGTAAGCTGTTTTGTCAGCAGGTCGAGAAAGTAAGTGCGGCTGTCGAGAGTGCGCACCTTTATCTCGTTGAATTTCTTATATATGTAGTTTTCGGTTATCTCCACATCGAAGGCTTTGGCGAGTCTGAGGATTACATCCTTCACGGTGAGCCTGTCGCCGAAGCATTTTGCCAAGTCGAAGGCATAGCCTATCTCCACGAGTGCGACTTTCTTATGGCTCCATTTCAGTCCTATGTCCTGAAGAAGCTCATCGTCGGTTGCCGGTTCGATGACGACATTCTTTAGATTGCTGATTGTCTCGCGGATGAAGTGGAGTGCCTTGCTGATAAAGGATGTTAGCGATGTGTTCACGGCGTTGCGGTCCGCTTCAGTCTGGAGATGGGAAATCTCAATCTCGACCACGAGCAATGCGCTGACTGCATAGCCTTTATTCTTGTTTGTACGGCACATCTCGAATACCTGCACGATGAAGTCGCGGTAGGTGATGTGAAGATTCTCCTTTTCGCCGCCAAAAGCTGGCGGAAGAATTCGGTCTCGGTAAGGGCGAATATGTCCATATCGGGGCTGGTGTTTTTGGGTTCTACATTATGTTTTTTTGTTTCTCGATGGATAGAACCAACCAGCGTTACAAATTGATTACGGAATATAATGTTAAAATGGAAAGCGTATGTGTTTCGATACTGTTTCTTAGACACACTCAAAGAAACAGTATCGTGCCGCCGGTGAATTTCATCGCAGCGACCACGACAGCGCCTGGTGGCAGCTTTGCCACCTCTTCTTGTGCTGCCTCCATCTTATCTACGGCTATCGGCTCATATCCGGCTCGCGTAAGCAACCCCGACATAAGCCGACCGTCAGAGATGGAGGCTTCTACAATAAGAATCTTGTTCATCTCTTTTGTTTATATAAAAATGGGTTATATCATTTCCTTTCTTTTTTCAATTGATTTTTCAAAAATCATTCCCAGACAATTTGATTGTATATGGGAATTGTCGGAATTGGCAAGCTTTTGATTTATGAGATTTATCAACACCTGCTATATGCTATATTTTTAATTTGAATACTACCAGTTGTATTGATTTAATATTATGGAACCGTCCATTCCACTAAGCGACACGGTCATTTTAATTATTTTTCCCAATGAATCTGTAAATGAAATGGCATATTCAGGCCCGTCTCCAAGAAACGGCATATATATACTAATGGATTGTCCGGATTCCAATACCATGCTCAGCCGCTCTTTCTCAGTTACATTTATTTTGCCATCGGAATAGATAACATCACATAAATCTATAATCTTGAAATCTTTCAATGTCTGAGAGGCTGTAAAACGTATTTTACCTCCGTCATCATGTTCGGCTATTATAGGGCGTAAGTCTGAAAATGGAATCAACTCCAGACATATTGACTGGTCAATATTGTTTTCATCGTTAAGGTTGTAATCATCCATTGTATAATTCAGTTTGACGGCTGCATTTTGATCAAGAGTGTCAGAATAGCTATGATAATACTCATGGTCTCCACCGGCATTGAGAGAACTGAACCAAAAATGTTCGCAATTCAATATGCCATTTATATATGAATACTGTCCGCTTATCACACGAGCAGCACTCTCGGCTCCGGTCATGTAAAACCATCCATTATCTTGATAGTACCATGATCTTCGACTTGTTCCGGATAATAGAAGTTTCGGCTTTCCATTGCTCATTGCGTAAAGAGCAAGAATCATGGTCTTACGGGGGCTGTTAGGGTAAGGAACGACATTAGTGCCGATAGCCAGTTCGTTTATGCCGTCGCCATTAAAGTCATAAAAAATGTAACCGACTTCTTCTCTAACCTTTTCCCAAGGTTTTATTTCATCATCGTAAGAATAGCACCTAATTTCATAGATACCTTCAAAGCCGTCGGGAACTTCTTCGCATCCGCCGGACATGAGTCTTGCAGCGAGTTCAAGCGGTTCTTCGAATCTTGATAAGTCCGTATAAGACGCAACATTGTCTGAACTTTTGTCTATTGCATACGCACTAAAGCCAAAAGTTGGCGCAAGATGCAGTATAAATACCATTAAAATATTGAAGATTTTTACTTGTTTCATTGTCAGTCAAATTGTCTATTATGCAATGCTCTGATTAATTGGATGTTTATCTCTTCCGCTTCGGTAAGTTGCACTTCATCTGTTTGAGGATTGTACCACGACACGGACATAAACCATAGCTGAGCCTCTTTGTTATCTTTGAATGTATAACCGTGGCGAGCATAGATGCTTTGCGCCATCATTGCAAGTATATAATAGTAGGCTGCTTTTATTCGTGCTATTTCCTCATCGGAATAAGGTCCTTCGGAACTATATCCGGCATAGTATAGAATCTCTGCCTTTGTAAGAACGCGCTGTGTGAGTAACGGCCAAAAATCATCGTCAGTACGCATCAGTTCTATGCTATCACCACCTTTAATATAGTTATAGCTTTCCCCATCGAAATTTTGTAAAGGGATTAGGTTTAAGCCTTGATGAATTTTCTCAATATAGTATGCTTGGTTATCTATAATCAAAACCGGTACCGGTCTATTTGACACAGAGCCGAGATTGAATGATTTGCTGTTGAAGAGGGTACCTGTTGCACGGAAAGTTTCAGGGTCGAAGGCAACAGTCTTGCCTTCTCTTGTAGTATATTCACCTTCAAGAAAGAAAGTTGTCATGTCAGTTTCTACATATTTCTTAAATGCTTTTGCCTCATCTGTATTATATTTCTCTGGAAGGGCAACTAAGACATCTATAATTTCTCCAGTGCACGAATCTCGAAAAATCAGAACACCGCTGGCATTATCAAACGATAAATTGCAATCCGCATACCTGTAATATCGGCCATCATTTAGATCGACAGATCTCCATCGTCCATTGGAAAGTTCTTCTAAATAAAGATACCTGTCATAATCATCTTCTGACGGAGTAACGCCATTGAAGGTAAAGCATTTATATTTTGCAGAATCCGTATGAACAGAACCCGCATCAGACGGTTGCTGTATCTGTTGATACCGATAGATCGCTTCACCGTCGGTCCATGCTTCACCGGTAAGGATCTCAACATTGCTGCGTGGTATACAATCAGTTCCTGTATACTGGTATGTTGTGGCCTTTCCTGTGCCACAGCAAGCTAAGAGAAGAGCACTTACCAATACGTTCTTTAACAAACTCAAATATTTCATTCTTTGATTGGTGATTCTTTATTGGATTACCCTTAAAAATTATATTATATATGTAGTAGTAACATTATCGAGTCAGTTGCCAATGTTGTCATTCTCAAGCATGTGGAGTATTTGGACGTTGATTTTTGCTGCTTCGGGGAGTTTAGATTCCTGATAATCATATTTTGCCATAACACTCTCACGCATACGGGCGAACATATCTTTTCGATGCAGATTTAGTTGCTCTCCAGAAATATCGTACCGAGGCGTAGGATTATAACCGGCATATTTATGTAATTCCGAAACCGTAAGAATCTTACGGGTCAATTCCGGCCAATAATCTTTATCTAAGCGCGTGAGAGCTATTTTATCTCCTGTCAAGTTCAACCCCATTCCGTTGCCTTCCTCCAAGTCGACTTGTAGAAGATTAATCAGTCCATCAAGTTTTTCGATGAAGTAATATTTTTCTTTAATCTTAATAATCGGGGCTGGAGTTAAATCAAGAGTCACGATTTCAAATGATGAATCACCGAAAAGAGTTCCTTGTGCCTTCCGTGTCTCGGAATCGAATGCCACAGTTCTGCCATCTACGGTCTTAAATCTGCCACATAGCATATATTTGATATAATCATCATCCATTACCTTCTTAAGTATTAGGTTGGGCGATAGCATCGGGTAACACACAGGGATAAGAATATTTTCAATCCCATCGTCTGTCTCATTAAGGAATACCAGGGCATCCATATCGGGGAGCAAAGTACCCGTACATCCTACATATTGATATTCCACAGCTTCCGCATCGCCGTTTACTGAATGCCATGAGTTTTCATTATATCCCTCAATACATATGCCATACCCTCCTTCAAGCAAGGTTTCACCTCTGAATTCGTAACACTCATACGATTCACATCGGGGAGAAGAATGATAAGCACCTGTGTGATTGTCGACATCCCCCTTATGCGAATTAAGACGGTAGATTACGTTGCCGTCTGTCCAATCATAATATGAGAACACATCGGAGACTTTTCGGGGTGCTATTTCATGTTCATTCTTTTGTGTATCCATTACAGTCGTACCTTTATCGCATTTGTGAGAACTGGCAGAACAACTTTCCACCATCAGCGCGATTGTCAAGATGCCTATAATTCTAATATTCATATGCTTCACATGAAGTCTGCTTCACTCCGATTATAATCGGAGTGAAGCAAGGGTAATAACAATAGGTTCTTTGACTACTATTGATTGTATATGTCACCGGTTTTAAGAGGGGCTCCGACTTCGTTTGAAACGAGTACGAATCTAACGACGCTGCCCCATTTCCCGGCATTATCGGGAGCAATCCAACCGCTGACAAGCTTGTGATTTGTATCTGTATTATTTGAAAGCATGTTGTTGAATACAATCTTATTGTCTTTGTCAAGACACAGAACACGGAAGTCAGCCATACTCTTGTCGAAGTCGCCTTTGACAACCACCTCGATTGAGTTGCTTCCGGGGCGCCAGTCTTCATATCTCACGTTGGAGAGCCCTATTTCAAGACCGGGAGCAATCTCGATTTCTGCGGGTTTCCCGTTGGTTGCCTCGCAGAGAGACTGTGCCTGGTCAAGAAACTCTTTTGTCTGGGTTTCGGTCATTTCGTCGTCATCATTCGGAAGGTCTTTCACAATCTGTGCGGCAGCCTCGAAAGGGGTCTGCTGAACTTCTTCAGAAGCCTCGTTCTCTTCAGGTGGGCTGTCGTTCGACCCTTTCGAACTGCCTGAGCAAGCTGTTATAAAGCCCGTGAGGGCGAAGCAGGATACAGCTGCCAGAAGAATTTTGAATTTTTTCTTCATGATTTTGGTTTATGATTAGTTTTTTTACTCCTCAAGCCTTATCAGATTTCGTCTTCGCCTATGAGTTTCTTGAACTGCTTGGCTTTGTCGAGCTGGCCTTTGTCGAGTTTGTTGGAAGCCGCTGCATCCTCAAGAGCCTTGAGGAAGATATCGGATTCGGGATATTCCTCGGGAATCTTCGTGAGGGCATCGATATCAACCTTTTTCATGGCCTCGCCCATTTTGCTGCCCATAGCCAATACGTAGTCGAGCATTGCATTGTAGTCGTCGGTGGTCAAGACCTCATTGTTGGAGACTTTCTTTGCCAGAGTGCGTGCTGCCTCTGGAGTTACTATGTGGTCTACGGGTGTTGTCATTTCTGTCTGTATTGTGTCTGCTTGTGATGAGTCGCCGGTATCAGTATTACTCTTGTTGGAGCATGAAGAGATGCAACATATCAAGAGGGATACCATTGCCAGATATTTAAGTTGTCTCATACTAATTATTGTAGCGGTTGAGCCACATTGCCTACCGGCGTCTGAATGCGGTAATTGTTGCCTTTAACGTCTCTTGTAAGACCGGTTTCAAGAATATAGCTCTTTCCCTGAAATTCAGCGATGATATATACCCATGTCTCTTCACCGTTTTTCCGATATGGCCATTCATGAGATTTCAGGTCAAACCATTTGCCATTCTTGAAAATCACTTTTTTATAGTAATTCCCGGCATAAGCTTTAGCGGCATTCTCTGCCTCTTTCTGAACCGCTGCACTTACGGCTACTCCTTTGGGCATTGCAACTGGAGCGCCATGATTTTTAGGTATCCAGTCAGGTCTTAAATTTGGATCGACAAATGAGGATACAAACGCCTGCTGGATTTTATATCCTTTCGAGCCGTCGACCTTTGCCACAAGTTTGCGGTAACGTGTGTCGTCTTCGTTGAAATCCTTGTGATTCGGGAGGCAGTTCTTTAGAATATTTTCCCCAATAAGCAACTGGAAATAAGCTGCGTAGGGATCGTTTTGTGAATAGGCGTTGTCGAAATACTTCTCCGCCCAGCCAAGCATTGTATCGTATGACGCAACAGTGTTCGCCAGCTGGTCAGCCTGCTGACGACGTTCTTTTCTCTGGGTATAAAAATTCTTGGGAAGGATATTGCCGTCTTCTGTGGTGAAGTTGTCCTTGAGAGCATATCTAAACTGGCTAAAGGCCATATTATTGAGATAGGTATCCGCATATAGATAAAAGAGCAGAGCCTGGGTGGATGTGGGGTCAGCTATATATTGGGTTTGATATGCATTGAGAAACATCTCATCGGCTGGAATAACCATACCGTCCTCTACTTCTCCCCACATGTCAAGCGTTTTCTTATGGTCGATATCCGAAGCCATCTGTAACTTGAAAATGCTCAGAAATGCATTGAGGATACGGTTCTCGGAATCTTTGTTCAAAACCCAGTAATACTTGTTGTTGTCGGCATAATATGGCTGATAATTTACGGTGAAATCCGCCATATTCTCATACGCTCCGTGAAGTTGTCCGACACTTTTGTTGAATCCTTCCCACACTTCAGTTGAAGTGGCGAGCGGATCGGCAGCTTTTGCCTCGTCTCCGGGTGTGTAGGCCTTTTTGTAATCGAAGCTGCCAACCTCAGATTCTGAAGACCCTGAAACTGTGCCGGAGTCGGATTCAGAGTCAACTCCCGTAGACTTCTTCACGGCTTCTTTGGCTTCGTGTTTCTTTTTCTCTACTTTTTCTTTGACCGTTTTCTCGACTTTGCCTTTCAGCTTGTTGCCGAGACCTTTGAACTGGGCGTTGGCAGAAAACGATGCCGCGCCCGTCATGAGTATCGCTGCGAGCACGATACTGCCGATTTTCTTAAGGGTGTTCATAATGTTATTTTTTGGGTTATTTAATCATTTCTTTTTCTTAAGTCCGAACCAACGACGGAAACTGTCACGTAAGTTGAAAAACGAACGGATTTCACCCAATACGGGCACTTTGTACCATCGGTATATAAGCCAATCCGACACTTCATCGGGCAATGCGTTGATCAGCCAGCTGCGCGCCTGATTACGAACTATGGTAGCAACGGATGTCTTTGCCGTATTTGTAGCCATTCCTTTTATTACATCAGTCTGTGAAGGCATACCGTCAGGCATTTTGACGTATTTGAAAAATCGTTGGAAAAGGCTGTTGTATTCCTGTGTAAGCGGCGATGAGCCCAGCCGAGTCTCGAACTCTGCCTGATCTTTGCACTCTTCAGCCAATTTCAGCATGCCGTCAAATGTTCTTTCCGCCTGTTCCTTAGCTTGCGGAGGCAGATTGAAATAGTCGTAAAGACTGCTCTTCCTGACTGCTATCCAGTTTTCTTTATTCATAACCTGTGTTCTTATTTTGCATGTTGTTTAATAATGCCGATTCTTTATCATCTTTGTTGTGAGTACCCCCAAACAAATTTTTGATTCGACTAAATCCATTGTTCCGGAAACTCATTCGATTGCTTGCATTTGATTCTGACTTAATCATATCAGCCTCTTCTCTCTCTTTTTCAATCAGGTATGCCATGCGCTGATCAATCAGGATTTGCACCTCGTCAGGCCGAATGTCGCCGGTCGTGGAGTGCTGTTCTTCTTCGTTATACATATTCGATATATTTAGAATGATGAGCAATTCGCCTTAACGAAGGCCAGTGTATGTCGTGTCACACTTCTTCTTGTGAACCTTCAGATACATCGACCCTTTGGCATGGATATGATTACACATTTATTCTTTTTTTGACGTGCTTCGTCAGTAGCATTTCGCACTGCATTTCTGCTGCCGTTGCGCAGTTCGTTGGAAATGTCATCCTTTATTTGTTTTCCCAATTCCTTAAATATATCAGGAGTACCAGCCGCGATAATGACCTGAGCCGATTGCACGAAGGCGGCAATCAGCAGCAGGGAGAATATTGCCCGTAACGCTCTTTTCATATCTGTACGATTTGTTTCGTCGGCAAAATTATAGATATGCGGCTTGGCAGGGTTTCAATTCAGGAACAAACAGTTTCAATTGAGGAACATTCGGATGATTTTCAGCCTATTTGGTCCTGGATTGAAATAAAATGTTCTTGGATTGAAATCCCCTCGGATTCATTACCGCTAATTTTGCGACAACAAACAATAACTTCAACCAATCAACTATGGCGTATCAAGAGACCCATACCACAAGCTATGGAAGCCGTCTGTCTAATTCATTCAAGAAAATAGGCACCGGGCTTGCGATGTTCATCGGAGCAACGGTTCTTCTGTTCTGGAATGAAGGACGAGCAGTAAAGACGGCAGAAACGATTAAAGAGGCACAGGGAACAGCTGTGCATGTCGACAATGTGTCAGAAGTCAAGGCTGACCTTAACGGACAATTGATTCATGCTACTGCAATGGCAGAATCACACGACACGTTGAGAGACGAGATGTTCGGAGCCGCTGTGCCGGCCATCAAACTAATCCGTAATGTGGAATATTACCAGTGGCAGGAATACAGTAAAGAAGAAAAACGCGAGAAGTTCGGAGGATCGGAAGAAACTGTCACGACCTACACCTATAAGAAAAAGTGGACCGATACCCCTATAAACTCCGCAGAGTTCCATGATCCGGCTTACCAGAACTCAAACTTTGTGATAACCGAACTGGAGAATAAGAAACAGTTGGCGGAAGACGTCACATTCGGGGCATATAATCTTCCTGATTTTCTAAAAAACTCCATAGGGGGTGAGAAAGACATAACCCTTTCGATGGATTCAGTTCAAAAGGCGACATTAAACCATGACATCATCGAAAGTCTCCGTGCGTCCGGCAGAGTTGACGTCGGGCAACTTGCAGACTCCACCGGGAAAGAGATTCCCTATCTGGCGGTTAACGGCAATACAGCTTACATAGGTAAAAGCTCCGGAAATCCGCAGATAGGCGATGTCCGTGTTACATTCAAGGCGGTCCCATCGGCGCAGGTCTCCCTGATTGCAAAAGTGAGAGGGGACACTTTCGAACCATATATGTCTGCTAATGGAAATAATTTTTCTCGCGTGGAAATGGGTTCTGTCAGCATGGGAAATATGTTTCAGGGTGCGCATAATAATAACTCTACATTGACATGGATACTCAGGCTGGTAGGCATTCTAATGGCAATAGGCGGTCTGAAAATGACCTTTGAAATCCTCTCCATGCTATTCAAGTGGTTCCCTGCTTTGGGCAGTATTGTGAATATGGGTGTTGGATTGGTATGTAGCGTAATAGGTTTTGTATGGAGCCTTTTGATTATTTCCATAGCATGGCTTTTCTATCGTCCCATAATTGGGATTTCCTTAATTGTAGTGGCCACCGCTTCAATCTGGCTGCTGTGGAAAAAATCAAAACAAAAAGCAAAACCAGCAGCTGCAAACGATTCCGCGAATGATTCAGACAATTCTGCTGCCGCGACTGCTGCAAGCTAAGTTCAACTTTATAACACCAACAATCATGAAACATAAAATTTACCTCGTCCTTTTAGGACTTCTCGTCATCTGTCTTAACACGGTGGCACAGACGTATTCCATTGAAGTCACCAATGGAAAGGCTTTTAAAGTACGCGGTGGTTCTTTGGTAGAAGTCACTCAAGCCGAGGCTAATGAAGAAATTAAGCTGATAGCTGTCGCTCCAAATCCGGAATTCGAAGAGTTCTACCTGTGGCGACCTATGAGCGGGAATGTAGTATTTGCTGATGCAAATGAAGTCTACACCTCATTCACAATGCCGGCAGAAAATGTCAGTGTGGGCGCCTCATACAAAATAGTCAACGTTACCGCTACCTCAGATTACAAGGATATCATGAAATACGGTAGCGAATTGAAGGATCCTACTTTCACTGTGGCTGATGGCTGCAATGCACAATTCTCAAAATGGACATACACCTATCAAAAACAAAGTGGAGAAAACTGGAAGGGATACTCAGGACGAACTTTTGATGCCGGCGTCTACAGGTTATGCGCGCTGGTACGCACCGACGGAGATTACTACAAACTGAAACATTTTTCTACCGTTGTCATAAACGGCACAGAATGGACCGATAAGACATTGTTTTCTCAGGGGCCAGATTACTCGCAGTTCGTCGTTTACTCGCCAAACATAACAATCACTGATCCTTTTCCCCGTACTGAAATCTCCACCGTTACGGCGACCTCCAATATCGCCGACATTATCGGCGATGACAAGGAGTGTAAGCGTCCCGACTTCACCATTACCACAAGCGAAGGTGCCAAACCTTACATATCGGTGGCTAAATGGATGAAGAAAACCGAGGCAGACGAATGGGTTAACTACAATGAGACTAAATTCACCCCGGGCATTTACAGAATGGATATCCAGATGGACCTCTGGAGTAAAACCTACAAGTTGGCTGCTGACTGGTCTCTGACTATTGATGGCGTGGACTGGGAAACTGAACCAGCGAAAGTTATCGATGAAACATCTTCTTATGGTTGTGCTCACTCGCCCGAATTTATTATAAACAGAGAGGTCACCGCTGTCTCAGCGACTTCTGACATTATGGACATAATAGGGTACGCCAAGCCGAATAATACTCCCGAGTTCACTATGAGTGAAGGCTCGTTGGCATATATCCCGTTTTCAATGACAATATGGCAGAAAAAGAATGAAGATAATAACTGGGATAACTATGACCAGACAATCTTTACCGAAGGGACTTACAGAGTCCGTGCCCAAGTAAGAGTGGACGAGGAATACTATAAACTTGCGACGGATTATACGCTGACAGTTGATGGTCAGAAATGGACACACGACACGCCCACTATCAGGGAAGATTGCTCATTCAGCTATGGATTCTCACCGGAAATAGTGGTATCGAAACCGGAATCACATCCGATTACTGTTGTCAACGGCAAAGCCTACATTTGGGAAGGCGATGAAAAAGTTGAAGTCACAGAAGCAAAACAAGGCACATACATTACTGTTATTGCTGATGAACCTGCTCCCGGCATGAGATTCAAGGAATGGATTGTAGAGTGCGACAAGTCCGCAAGCGTTATTTTCAAAAATCATTCAACAACCTCAATGTATATGCCGGATGCTCCGGTAAAAATAACAGCCGCTTATCGTGAGGAAGGAACGCTGATTCATAATGTTAAGCTCACCGGACTTTACCGGCCTATAATCGGAGAGAAACCTGCAACAGAGGATATTTCTCTGGGAGAAAATGTGGATTTGGCCGCTTATTGGCTGGTATATAGCGAAGAAAAAGGTGATTACGTTTTTGCTGACGCAGACAGTCCGTTTGAGTCTGACAAGAAATATGCTGTCCGCATTGATGCTCGTGCAGTTGACGGATATGATTTCGCTTATGATGTGAAAGTATTCTTCAATGGTAAGGAAGTGCCAGAGATAGACCTCGAAAATCCCGCGCAAACCATGTTCAAAGCTAATTATGAGGGAACTCTTACTATTGCTATCCTTGCCGATGAAATGCCGGAAATCCAAGATATAGATGACCTGACTATTTCAGGGTTTACTCGTCCTCAACCGGGACAGATACTGGCGAATCCTGACGAAATAAGCGTCTCTGATGAAAATGTCGAGGTAAAAGAAAGTTTCTGGTTGAAATTCGACGAAACAAAGGAAATCTGGATAGATGAATTTGATGATACCAAACCTGTTGAAGAGGGGCAGAAATATTACATGCAGATAAACCTCAAAGCAGTCGCCGGTTACACATTTGCCAGTGATCTTAAGATTAGAATAGGAGAAAAGACAATTCCAATCTTAGACATTAAAAATCCCCCGACAGAAGAATGTTCTATAGCTGAAATCGAGGGTAACATGGCGTATATCATGGTCATGATGGAGGATATGCCTACGGCTGGTATTGATGATGTCAGTGCTGACACATTTGGACATGTAGACGTCTACAATCTGCAAGGTATTCTTGTAAAGCGTAACATCTCAAGAGAGGATATTAAATATCTTCCTACCGGAATCTACATTGTCGCCGGCAAGAAAATCTTGGTGAAATAATCTTATCAGACGGATCAGGTCCGGATGTTTCGTCAACCGGGCCTGATTCCTGAAATTGTAGAATTTAGCAAAGATTGTAAGCTTCTGGATAAGCATACATCAATAACTAAGAATATACACAAAACAAAATGAAAATTAAAGGTTTCAACCTGTTATTGACAGCCCTTTGCATGTCCGGAATCATGTCGTGTGGTGTCGCATCATGCAGCGACGATCCGGAGACCCCGACATGGAAGGGAATAAAATCTCCCGACAACACAAAGGTCACTGGCACTGTTAGCGGTGACTTCGACATCGACAATCCCCAACCAGGCAGCATGGCAACAGTCACGCTCAGTGCCTTTCCCGGTTCGCAGAGTTCGTTTCAGGATCTGCAGTCCCAGATTGGAGGCACCCCTGTCGGAGCGGCTGTTCTTCCCCTCGTGGGAATGGAAGTATACTACCAGCGCGGATCGAGGATCGGGCTGGAGTGCATCAGGTCGTCGTGCACTGAATCCACCTTCACCGACCGACTGCAGCAGCGCCTGCTTGACATGTATAAGAGCACTGATGCCAACTATTTCCGCCCATATCAGGTAGCAGCATTCCTGAAGGACGCAACTCCCGAAAACGGATACAATCCCACCCGGCCTTACACCTTTGAACTTACTTATAAGAGTAAGGAGGAGGCTCAGTTGCTCGGTGGCACAGTCTATACCTTCCGGCTGAAATACTCCGGCTCGGAGTCATCCGAGGACGTCCTGATTCAGGTTGTGCGTCCCAACGGACAGCCATACTTCATCGCAAGCAGCTGGTCGAGCTGCTATGTCTATGTAAAACAAATAGCCTACGGCCAGACCTTCAACGGGCTGGACTAACAACTTAATTCGTAAAAATATGAAAATCAAAACTAACAAATTAGTATTGGCAGCTTTACTTGTCAGTTGCCTCCTCCGGCCGCTGACTGCATCGGCCTTCAATGAAGAAACCTACTGGGACATCCTGGTCGACGGTATCGGATACTGGTTCAACGAGGACGGTAATACAGTATCAATCTGTGCGAACAGCAAGACCGGAGCCAGCTACTCGGGAGCCTTTACAGTTCCCGAATCGATCACTTACGAAGGCAAACAGTACCCTGTCACAGGTGTCGGCGAATATGCTTTCGCCGAATGTGGAGAACTGGTGCAGGTGGATCTTCCAGCCTCAATCACGGAAATCGGGGCAAGAGCGTTCAACGAATGCCCGAATCTGGTTAACGTCAAGATACCGGCGAATGTCAGCCATATAGGTGACTATGCATTCAACGGATGTGGTAAGCTTGGGCTGATAGTCTGCCTTCCTCTCATACCGCCCTCATTAGGAAGTTATGTCTTTTCAGGAGTCGATAAAAGCAAGGTAATGCTCTCTGTTCCCATGCATTTCTTGGAAGAGTACACGGAAGGCTCCGCATATTGGATGGGATTTGGCGATTACCTGCTCCTGGAATACGATGCGGTGGTCGACGGAGTGTATTATTCCATAGCCGGTTATTATTCAGATGCCCAGGTCTGCGCCAACTTTAAAGGAAGCGAAAAGTATACCGGAGATATAGTGGTACCTGATAAACTGGAGTTCTTCAAAGGCACTTCAAAGAGCTGCTCATTCACTGTCAATGAGGTTCTTGAGAACGCGTTCAAAAACAGCGGCATCAACTCTCTGACATTGCCCGCGACCGTCAAGACTGTTGGCAAAGACGCCTTTAACGGATGCCGCGACCTTAAGGAGTGTCATCTCGCCGGCGTGGAATACATCAACGAGCGTGCCTTCTATGATACAGGATTGGAGCGTGTATATATTGAATATGACGATGTACTTGGAATCAAGAACGAGGCTTTTGCCAAGTCCAGCAAGATAAGCTTAGTAGTCTGCAATTCCTTTTACCACATTCCCGCTCTGTCTGAAAATGCGTTTGACGAGAACGTATACGCCGATGCTTCTCTTGAGGTGCCGAAAGATTACATCAAAAGTTACATAGCTGCCGAAGGTTGGAAAAAGTTCGCTCACATCAGTGCTGTCAGCGGCATCGAAAATATCGAGGCCGATGTCAATACACCCGTGGAATACTTCAATCTTCAGGGCGTCAAGGTCGCCAATCCGAGTAACGGTCTCTACATCAGCCGTCAAGGTGGTAAAACAAGTAAGGTTTTAATGTAAATTCTATAAAACATGAAAGCAAAGTATTTAGTATGCGGACTGCTGACCGCCGTTATGTGCGCCTGCGGGGGCAACGGAACCGGTGAAAAGGCTGAATCAACAGCCAAGGATTCATCAATCCAGGCCGAGCAAATGGTGCCTGAAGCATCGGAAGAAGATCCAACTGCTATATCCTATGAGGTGAAATTCGATTCCGAATACTTCTCCGACGCAAAGGTGACCATGGCTCAGAGCGAACTTTTCAAAAACACCGTAGTGGCCACGTTTACTTTGACAGTTAAGAAAGCGCTTCCGGAAGGTAAGGATGAGAATATTCTCATCTCTCCTCTAAAAGACGAGCAGCCCGACGGCGTAATTAACGTCGGCGTGGACAAGCTGGCAAAAGACAGTGACAGTGTCTTTGAGAATGAGCCCGGCAAAACCATCCAGTTCACATGGGACTTCAACAAGGAGAAACTTAAGGGAGTTTCCGGTTTCCTGATCAAGACCAGCCTCTCCACCCCGGATTCCACTTTTGAAACAGCTATATAACAAAACACTGTATTATGTATCGCACGGCATCGATGCAGTGCCGTGCGATTCTTAAAGACACGTCATGAAAAATATGTGGAATTTCTATATAGCCGCCGCAGTGCTTTTATGCGTTTGCGTATCTTGCGTTTACGCACAGAACAAGCATAAGACCTCCAAAACCGGGAGCACTACCGACGTCAGAAATTATCCCGTTGATGGCGACGGCATGGAGAAGAAGATTGAGCCTCTGAGTTTTCAGTTCCTTGAGGGTGACTGGCAACTCTATGATGCCATCAATGGCTCTTTTCAATTGCTGATGTCATTCAATGACGATGGCACGATGATGCTTTCTAAAATCAACCATTTCGTCAGCATCCCCGGCGTGGTAGTTCTCGACGAAGACCCCATAGTTTCTTACGAAGGCACTTACAGAATTGACGGGGGCAATTACATAACGGCCGAGATTAAGGACTGCGGCAAGGACAGTGAGAAGATTGTGGTAAGCATCCTTGGCATACCTGACAGTAATTATTGCCTTGTGACCTTCGAAGACTGCGTCGAAGGAATTGCCAACAAAGGCAACACTTTCATGATGTTCAATACAGCACAGACTTATCGCGTCAATCTCGGCGACAAGCCGTCGGTGACTGAGTTCTTCAAGGCCGTGCTTCCATTTGTCGACAACGATGTCATCAAAGATGCCGCCAACCTCATCATCGATGGGAAGCAACCCAGTCCTGAAGGTGGTGCAACAAAGATAGTCGATCTCCAGTCAGGCTATCTGTCCTATCTCGGAGGCGGAGCACCGGCTTCGGGAATGGAGGCATGTATCTGGCATTGCAATGACGGTACGACCTTGTTGGCAATAAACGTACTCGGCGAGTCGCCTGACATCCAGTATACCAGATGGTTCAAACTCATCAGATATTATCCCGACATCAAATCGGTGAAATTACTCGAGCGTGAGAGTGAGAGGATATTCATAAACAACTCTCGTCATCCCATGCACATCTCCCTTCCCCATAAGGGCAAAAATATCGAGCTCATCGAGCTGAACGTCGCCTACGAAGCCACCTCCACCAAAACAATACTCTGGACGGGCAATGGTTTCGACTGATACGCTAATCGGGTAAAATGAAAGCAATAAATTATTAAAACAATCAAATAGAGCCTTATGACTTATAAAATTCACATTCTCATAATAGGAATTTTGTCCTTTTTCTGCCTTGAAGCAGCAGCCGCCACTGACAACCGCACAGTGATAGAAGAAGTAAACGCAGTTTCCGACATTGCCGACATCATAGGCTGCGGCAAGGAAACAAAACTTCCCACGTTCACAACAAGCGAGAGCCCGATAGTACATGTTGATTATAACGCCGTGCACTGGGAAAAGAAGAATGCGGAGGGCGAATGGGACGCATATTCAGATGCTGTATTCACGGAAGGCGTTTACCGAATACTCGCTTTCTGGCTAATTGACGGCGAACACGGCATCACTCACAGATTAGATCAATCCTGGAAACTCACTGTTGACGGTGAAGTGTGGGAAACCTCTCAGGCTAATGTATCCTCTGCAATGTCTTTAGGCTGTTCTCTGTCGCCGGAAATGGTGATTTCAAAACAGGAGGTAAAACTTGTGAAAGCAAACTGCAATCCTTCAATTTACGACATAGTTGGTTACGGCAAGGCGACAAATCTTCCCGAAATCACGACCGATGAGGGCTCGATAGCGCATATCAATAAAACCATGACGCGATGGTGGAAACAGAATGACGCAGAAGAGTGGGAATTATTCGATCAGGAAGTATTCACGGAAGGCCGCTATTATCTGGGCCTTCAAGTGCGCGTGGATGGAGAGTATGGTGCTTCGCATGTCCTGGCTCCGGAGTGGGTGCTCGCGATAGGTGATGAAATATGGCACACTAATCAGCCAACTGTAGGCGAGAATTACTCCAGTGCCTTTGCTCATTCGCCCGTGATTCTTGTGAAAAAAGAGGTGACTTCTGTCACCGCGACCTCCGACATTTCCGATATTATAGGTCTCGGCAAGGAAACAAAACGCCCGACCTACACAATGAGCGAAGGCTCTGAGATGCATATCGACGGAATGGAAATCAACGGTGTCAACCTATTTTGGTGGAAAAAGAATGCCGAAGATAAATGGGGAATATACGAGGGAAATGTGTTCACAGAAGGAACTTATCGGGCTTATGCTCAAACACGAGCCAACAACGAATGGTATGTATTAGCGGAAGACTGGACATTGACGGTGGACAGTGAAGTATGGGAGACAGAAACGCCGGAGACAGACAATTTTGGTTCCTATGGCTGGGCATGGTCACCAGAGATAATTGTTGGCGAATCAGGAATCCAAGGCATAATAGCTGACAATTCGACAAAAGCTCACATCTACAATCTGCAAGGCATTATCATAAAGCATAATGCATCTGAAAAAGATTTACATTCTCTTCCAGCAGGCATATATATCATGCATGGAAAGAAAGTAGTCGTGAAATAAACCTCTACATCATGAAACCCACATGAGTTGCGCATGTGGGTTTTCATAATGGCATAACGTTAGATATTCACTTAATTTTGTGATATTTAAGCATGGATAACAAAGAGAACGAAAATGCTTCTGTTCCTGAAAACAATGCCGGCAAATCTTCCAAGAAACTCAGCAAGAAAGAAAATAGAATAATCACGGTAATAATGTTTGGCGTTATCGCACCGTTGCTCCTGATTACACAACATTATTATGATGTCTTTGTGGAATTTTTAAGTAAACATATCAGCCGATATGTAGATGAGATTCTCGAATTGTTGAATAAATCCGGATTGGGGTCGTCATAAAGGTAGTTCATAAATATATGCTTAAAGACGACGTATCATAATGTATGATACGACTTCCCATGTGACACATATTCTATCAGCTGGTTTTACGTCGCATTGTTTCTGTTTCGATATTGTAAAGGCGTGAGTCCAGTCGCTTTCTTGAAAATAGTGCAGAAGTAGCTGTCTGAATCCATACCGCAATCCATGGCAATCTCGATTATTGATTTGTCTGTATTGTCAAGGAGGTTCTTGGCCAGCGAGATTTTTATTTTTAGAATCAAATCTGTCGTTGTTTCTCCTGTAATTGCTTTAATCTTGCGATTAAGTTGGGCACGAGACAGACAAAGTGCTGAAGCAAGTAGGTTGTAATCAATCTTACCACCCGATATTTGACTCTTGACTGCATCTGTGACTTTTGTAAGGAAATTCTTGTCCGGCTCAGATATGACGGGAATTTTCTCTTCATTTTCAGTCTTTTTTTGACTGACTTTAGAATACTTGTTTTGTAACGCTCTGCGTTGTTCGAGCAGTTTCTCAACACGCATATTGAGTTCATCGGCATGGAATGGTTTTTCGATATAGGCATCTGCTCCCGACTCCAAACCTCTCATACGGTCTTCATGTGACGCTTTTGCCGTAACCATGATTACAGGGATATGATTCAACAACTCGGATTCCCTGATTGCTTTACATAGTTCAAATCCATTCATACATGGCATCATGATGTCGGTAATAATAATATCCGGCACTGTCTGAATCGCTTTTTCAAAGCCCTCACAGCCATTTGCCGCGAAGATATAATGATATTTCGGATTGAGCTGCCGCATCATGTAACGGGCTACTTCCGTTGTATCCTCTATGATAAGTATGCGAGGGACATCATCTTCTTGAAGATTGTCATCCGAATTTGTTTCCGGCAGACAACTACAAGCCTTTTCTGTCTTACTGAATGAATCGTTTTTGAAATATTCAGTAAGATCAAAAGTCTTCACATCAGATTCATTTCTTGCCATAGGCAATGTAACAATAAATATGGAACCTTCACCCGTGGCTGAATGCACTTCAATTTGACCGCCCATCTTTTCTACCGCAATCTTGACAACCGATAGACCTATACCGGAGCCCGCATTAATGGAGTTCTCCGAAGCCTGATAGAAAGGAGTAAATATGTTTTCTTTTTGTACTGGGCTCATTCCAATACCGGTGTCACATACGATAAGTTGGATTTGTGATACACTCGCTCTTGACACCATATACACGGTAGCGTCCTTTTCTGAGAACTTTATAGCATTAGATACGAGATTACAGATGATTTTTTGGACGTAATCAGGGATAAAATCCATTTCCAGATGTTCCTCCGCCGGTGCATATATTATATTGATTCCCTTTTCGGCGGCATAACTTCTCAATCCATCGCATAAGACCTTGACAAACTCAACAATATCACCATGTCGCCATTGAGCGGATTTTACGTCTGCAGAACCCATTTTTGCGACGTCCAGAATCTGATTGATTAGATTAAGTAATCTTGACTCATGTCGAAGAATAGCTGTTGCATTCTGATATGTCATGCTCTCCGGCTCACTATCTTGAATAAGTTCCTGTGCGGCGGCCTGGATTACGGTAAGCGGTGTACGGAATTCATGTGTGATGTTTGTAAAGAAAGTCGCACGCATCTTTTCGGACTGACGGATAATTCTGTTCTTTTGAGAGCGCAAACGATTTATATAGACTAATAATGCAATTATAAGACAGGCTATGATAAAGATTATCATAAAGCCGACGGCATATGTACGGCGTTGAGCCCGTTCAATCAGCAAATCTTTTTGCATTTGACCAATCTCGGTCTTTTTCAATTCACGTTCATAATTGATACGTGTATTTTGCATCTGAACCAAATTTTTCTCATTGTTAACACTATCAGAATACTGTTGACTCAAAATATAGTAGTCCAGGGCTTTGTTGATATTACCGGTTTTTAGGCTCATCAGATACTCCAATCGATATGCCTCGGCGATATGTTCCAAAGAATTTATCTCATTCGCTGCTTTTTCAGCCTTGTGGAGATAATTTGCAGCAATGCCAAGATTCCCTTTGGCAATATTTACTCGTGCAATAGATAGACAGGACTCAAGCCAATGCCAGACGTCGTTTGATGATGAAGATATGTCATAAGCGTGTCTATACTCTATGAGGGCACTGTCAAGGTCGCCGGATTTCTCAAATAGTCGCCCGAAATGGCCGTGACATAAGGCAATGCCAAGCTCCGAATGGGCTTGCTGGTTGAATCTCATGGATTGGTGATAGTAAAATAATGCGGAATCCATTTGTTCCCTTGCCTCAAAAATAGAGCCGAGATTAGCGTAATTGATAGCCTGTCCTAAGTCGCTCCCAAGAGAGTGTTCTCCCGCCAGTGCTTGACGCAGCACAGAATCAGCCTTTTCATAATTTTGCATGGTCATGTGAATGTTGCCAATGCCGTTCAGAGATATTACTCGATTTTTTCGAGCGACGTCACTTTCTTTGTCTCCATAGGCGTCGCAAATAGAAAGTGCTTGATAATGATAGGCAGCAGCCTCATCCAATATGCCCATACGTCGGTAGTTAGTGGCGATATTGTTGAGAGCTTGGACTACTTGAATTGTATCTTTGATTTCTACAGCCTTTTCCAACCCTTTTTTATGAATTCCAATTGATTCTATAAATCGACTTTTATCTCTGAAAATCCGTCCGAGTTCTCGGTATGATATAATTTCTCCATATGAATTGCCGGTCTCTGCAAATTTTGATATCAGTACACGAAGAGAATCCTCGTTCTTGTTGGCGAAAACAATACTATCTGTTAATTTATTTTCTTCGTCAGCGTAATTATTATGAGGCTTGTTTCCACATGACACCAGAAATAAGGACATGAGTAGATAAAGCACAATGCCGCATTCGATAAAGAACTTGCTGCTATGTTTTATCATTTGCTGACAAACAATTCTATGATTGCTGTCAGTGACCGGTTGCTGATATGTAGATCCTTTTGCTCGTGTCTCCATAAATTGGTTTCAAGTCAACCGAGTCATATACTCATCATCAGATTTCCCGGGAGGTTTTGGGGAACCCGCTTCAAAGGCTATTATTTCTGACATTGGTTGATGAAGTTAAAGAGTTATTACTAAAATGCAAAACTAAGTGGATCAGCAGGCTTCGAGCTTGATAAAAACTTACAAACGCTTGTCAAAAACTATCAGGGCAACTAAAATGGCGTAAAAAACGAGTTGCAGCCCTGAAATATGATGATTTCAGAACTGCAACGTATAAGATTGTCGATACAGAAGCAGAGATGCCTTATGTAGATGTTTTCTCTGTATCGTTTCGGTATTCGGACGGAGAGCGTCCAAAAGAACGTTTGAAAGAACGGGAGAACGCACTAAGTTCTTCAAAGCCGCATTCGCGGGCCACCTCCGCTATGGTCATATCTTTGTTATCTTGCAATAATGTGGCGGCACGGTTCATCTGGATTGCTGATATAAAGGCTTTGGGCAACTTTCCGGTGGCTTCAACGAAACGTCTACGGAATGTTTGCTCACCCATATTCATGCGTGATGCAATATGAGAGACACTGTATTCTCCTTTAGGCAATCCATCATTAACGACTTCTATTACCATTTTCTCGAACTCGGAAATCGAATCTGACTCATCAGACGTAGGCTGGGAATCTTTTGTATCTTTTTCGTCAGATGTTGAAATTGAGGCTTGTATTTCCTTGATTTTCGCCATTAATGACTGCATCTCACGCCGATAGCGTTTGATGCGCCAACGATATAATGCAAACCCTCCAACTACACAGATGAACAGTAATATTCCACCTATAACAAAGTCACGTTTTCTATTAGAAATATGCTCATTGACCTCTTCTTTCAATCGATCTGTTTCAAATTCGACTTTGTAACGGGCCAAAGCATCCGCAGAAGCCTCCCTATATAGAGAATCCTTTAATACATTGAATTTCTGCAAGGCAATATGGGCGCTGTCCGGATTAATATTCCAATAGCTTTCATACAGTCCGCGTTGGGAATGAACCTGATTATACAGGTCTCCCATCTTATCAAACAATTTACTTGCTTCAAGAAAATATTTTATGGCATCCTTGTTCCGTTTCTGCTTTAGCAGCATGAAGCCCAACTGATTATAGTCAATAGCAAGCGAATGATAATTATTGGACTTAATCAGAATCGGAAATGCTTTTAAGAAAGTAGTTTCGGCTTCGGCATATTCCCCCAATCCTACAAGTGCCGTGGCTTTCTGAGAAAGGCGTATTGCAGCCCGATTCTGTCGGTCGTCAATAGAATCAATCCTATAGGCTTCATCGGCATATTTAACGGCCTTTTCATATTCTCCTTTCTTGTAATATGCCTCAGAAGCCATCCCCATGAGAATGGTCTTGCGCAGAGAATTGCGTGCCTTATCGGCATATTTCAACCCCTGAAGACTATACTTCAAAGCTGCATTCGGATCCTCGGCTGCAATATATGTTCCCGCAAGAGTGCTGAAACTTGAAGCAATCCTGTCATTGTCACCACTTTTAAGTTCAATATCTAGACACTGCTTAGTATATGTTACCCCAGAGGCGAAATCTCCCAATCGCACAAAGACGACTCCAAGAAGATTCAGGCAATCCGCTTTTGCATCGCTGTTTCCATTATATAGAGGTAATGCTTTAAGTGCATATCGCTTTGCATCTTCATAATCCTGACGGTCGTTGCACCATTCACCGGCCCAGTAATAGAACATCTGCCGTACTGAATCCAATGGAGTTGAAGATGTAAAAACTATATCTTCATCGATAAAATCCTGCGATTTAAGTTCTTTGAAAAAACTATTGGCTATTTCAACCTGATTATGTCTGCCATCAAAGGAATTTATCAGACGTTCTACATCGACGCCAGAAGCATTCCCTATAGTAGCAACAAATAGCATTATGATGGTTAAAATACATCTAACGCTATACATGACAACATTCTTTCTGCCATTTATAGCAGAAAGATTCTCTGTGGATTTAGGATTGTATAGCTTCAGTCTCATCTCGTAGGCTAATGCATAGGCTCATCAGAGTGCAAAGTTAGCAAAAATTGGCGAGGGGCACAAATTGACGTAACAAATCATCGGATGGGCGAAGCGCACTTGGTCGAGTGCCTTCAGGAAGAAGTAATTGTGAATTGTCTTGGTCGCCTGACGATAGGCGATCTCCTTGCTCACGGCATACGCCGGGTCCGCAACCGCGAAATCACCGAAAGGAACATTGGATGCAGCGACATCGAAATATCCGTTGAAGTCGCGCTCTATCTTCTCGAAGCCCACTATGCGGGTCAGGATTGACGGATGCAATGCCGAAAGGATTTTGCCGGTAAGCAAATCCTTCTCATACGCCAGCACCTCAGCAGTTATCATTAACCCGGTTTTACCGTGGTTTGACATGATAACGAGTTTAATATTTGGTTTGCTTAGACCAATTTTGGCCAATGTCAGACCAATGTCGGACATCATCAAAATTGGGCCCGATAACTTCATTAGAGATGTATAGAGTGATGTTGATTCAGACAGATATTAAAAGGGTAAAAATTGGGCGTTGAAAGACAGCTCATGTGTCCGGATTTTGACCGTATTTTTCCGACTTATGTCCGAGTTAGCATCTCGTAACTTGTTGATATTATGCTTTATGCAGCGCTAATCGTTACCCAATCGTTACCATTTCATATTTTGAAAAATCGGGTAACGAGTTGGTAACGAATAGCCGTCCGTTGCGGTCTTTTTTCTGTCCGATGACGGTCCTGAGTCGTCATTTTTAGGCACGAAAAAACCGCAGAATCGATTGATATTCTGCGGTTTAGTCTTGTTTAGACTTTTGTCGTCCGAAAAGAGTCCGGAACACTTAGTGGAGCTGGAGGGACTTGTTCCTTACGCTCCAAATGCGTTTATATCAGCACCTTGCAAAATAGAAATTTTGCTGTGCCACTAATTTGCAACCTAATTTTACGAACCCCGTCCCGCCTCTTGCAGCACGGCTTTTGTCAGTTCATTTATAATGCAAATATAATGCTTTTACCGCTATCCGGCAAGGCCGAAGGTTCGTTTTAGATAATTTTATGACCGATTGTTAAAAACAATATATCCGTTTTCAGAAACTTCTCCAACGGTTGATACGTTCCCTGATTTCAGCCTTCGGGAGTCGGGCGTTGATGGCGAATAATTCATCAAGTCGGTCTGCTGCCATTGATGTCGATATGATGTCATGTTTTACCAACTCGTCGAATATGAAGAGGATGCCATGCACCTCGATTGACTGTTCTTCTGCATAGCGTCTAAGCCGTCGGTCGCCCGTCAACATTGGTTCGTTATGCTTTCTTGCGAAATAGCATACCGAGCAATCGGGTATGGAAAGATTGCCGGAAACTGACGAGTGTTCCTCAACAATTTCAATCACTTCATCAGCAGTGAATCCATCGACAGATATTTCCCCTCGGGCAACAAGTTCGTCAAAAATTCTTCGCTGGTCGGCATCTGCAATTTCCGCCACCACGAAATCCACAGTGTGAATCTCGTAAGGCAGCCGGCACATTTCTTTCAACAGACCTACCGAATGGAGGTCGATGAAGATATTTGTATCGTTGACTAATATCTTCATCGTTTATACAAGCTGAAGTTGTGATCTCACTCTGTCAACAGAGGTATTGAGAAGCGACGCCGCCTTCGACAGCGAGATAATTTCATCGGCAACCGCGCGATATACCATCCTGACAAATCGGCCTGAGGTCTCCGAAATAAAAAGCGATTTCTCGACTATCGCGTTGAAGTCCGGGAAGAGTTTTTTCTTTTTCAGATATCCTTCATATCTTCTTCCCGTTATAACTCCGAGTCCTTTCAGCGACAACATGATGGTATCTATCGAAGCACCATACTGTTTCTGAATATCGCATAATTCAGCCAATGAGATGTCATGGCGCGTATTGCCGAGGCGTCCTTTCAGCACCGACGACGGCACCAGCATTTCCGAAGCAAACACATTGCACAGACGTTCAATCTCTTTTACATCGTATCCTGCGGGAAGCCCGATAATAAGATGTCCGAGTTCGTGGAGCAGCGTAAAACGCTTCTCCTCCGAAGGCAGATTCCTGTTTACGACAATTACAGGTATATTGTCGTTGGCATAGCCGCTGAGACCTCCGAATGACTTGTTTTCGGAGATCTCGATAATCTTTATGCCGTTATCTTCAAATACCTCTATCACGTTTGAAATGCCGTCAAGCCCGAGTCCGAGCATAGATCGCACCTCACCGGCATATCTCCTCACATCGTCAGCATTCTCCACATCTCTTTTTTCAAGGGTGTAATCAGTTCTGATTCCGCATAATTCCTCGATTTCGAGGTATCTTTCCAATTCCTCCCTGACTTTTTCGCGTATTGATGAGACTGCACGTTCCGATACTCCGGTCTTCTTGTTGAACATTATCTTGTCAACGGCGACGGTAAACGGACGGAAGAAATAATCCGGTTTCACTCCCAACGCCATACTGAAGGCTATCAGCATCCGGCTGTCTGGCATGGTCAGTCCCTTCTCGTACTTGTTTATGGCCTGACGGGTCACGGCGGGCTGAACTTCTTTCCCAAGTTCATCCATCGTAAGCCCTTTGATAAGGCGGGCTTGATTTAGCCGACGCCCGAATATGTTGTTTGAGTCTTTAGTCATATTGCAGAATCTTTTCAGTTGACAAAGTTACAAAATATTTCTCACTTGTAAACCATACAAGAGCATAAAAAGTTTAGACAATCCGTCAAGGTGGCCGGCAAGAGGTTGAGCGGACCGCCTCGCGCCTAATGGCAACGGCGGGACACCGAGAATCGGCAACGCCTCCGAGGTCTGCATCGGGGGGCGCTGCCTCACCTCTGAGACTTCTTGCCGTTCCTCCGTGTTCTTTATCGCCGTTGCTTGATAAGGATTTTTACCGTCCGCTCAACCACTTGCCGTCCGGGAACTACGCCACTCGGCATAGACTGTGGCCGTCATCCTTCCTGCGTTGTCTGACAAACACAGACTATGCTGGTCGTGTCGCTCAATTCCATTTACAATCAATCAGTTGTGTTTTTTATTCATATATGATTATGTGTCCGTCTGTTTTCACCGTGCCGGAGTCGTAGCTCCTGTTATTGTCCAATCAACCAGCGATTTCACTTGCTTGCCATTGCTTAACGTGTGGCGATGGGGATATTCTTTTGGCTTTGGAATGAAAAATCTCCAGACACAAAATGGTATTTGCCTCCGCAGGCTCCGGCTAATACTTCATTTTGCACTCGTATTTTTAATCCCAAGGCCGAACATCCCCTCTGTCCCGCCACACGCCCTTTGGGTGTCAAGCAAGCGAAACCGATGGTGATATACAAATAAAAAAAACGTCGCAACGATGAAAACGAACAGCCACATAAATAGTCAAGGCAAAGCTTCAAGCCTCAGGTTCAACCAAATAAAAAGAACGATTCTTTGGTTGGTGGCAGGGATAATCGGAGCAATAGTCAGTCTGACCTTGTGGGCGTTCCTCCGACCGATATTCCGAGGCATTGGCTGGGTAATATCAATCATCAGCGCACTTGTGATAATCTATTGGCTACTCACACTCTAAAACACTTATGACTATGGCAACGAACTCAATGAAAGGAACACAGGCGTTCCAAGACACAATCGCCCAATACCTTATGGGACGGGCTGAAAAAGACCCTATGTTTGCGGTCAGACTCGCAAATCCCTCTAAGACAATGGCACAGTGTTGTGCCTATGTCATCGGAGAGGTCAAGAAAAGCGGTTGTTGCGGTTTTACCGACGATGAAATCTTCGGCTGGGCAATGCACTTTTGGGATGAGCCGGAAATCGAGGTAAGCGACAACATACCCAACTGTCAGGTGGTGGTCAATCACGTTGTGGAACTCACCGAGGAAGAAAAGGAACAGGCACGGCAGGACGCCATTGACAAACTCCGTGACGAGGAAATGGCTAAAATGCGCCGACCCAAGACCACCGAGAAGAAAGCAACCGAGAACAATCCCCAAGTCGCACAACCCAGTCTGTTTGACCTCTAACACTTTACGGCTATGAAACCCAAGACAGCGTTACAAAAGAGAGTGGCAAAACTATCCGCCACACTGCGCCCCATAACCGCCACACAAGAACAATGGGCTTACAACCACTGCTTTGAGCATTTCGCCTATCGCACAAATAGCGGAATAATGACCTGCTCCGACTGCGGACACGTTTGGAAGGGTCTGAAAGGCAATCTTTGCGACACACTCGCAGGTTGCAGTTGCCCTAATTGCGGAGCGGAACTCCAAGTGAAGGACACCCGCAGACGAACCCAGAATGAAACCGCTTATTTCAGCGTAATAACCTCCTGCAAGGGTTTTCAGATTATCCGAGTGTCGCAGGTAAGGAGTGAGAGCCGTAAGGGTGAGGCAAGGAAACTCTACTGCCAAGAGGTCGTGCAGCGTTGGATTTCTCCTGACGGCAAAGTAACCGATATGGCTCTGCTCCGTGGGTTTACCTTCCATTACTGCGACTGCTGGTCGTATTGGAGCGATATGGAGATACGCCCGCACAACAGTCTGTATGACGATGTTGTCGCATGGAGCGATGTCTATCCGAGAATGTCAGTAATTCCCCAACTCAAGCGTAACGGCTTCAAGGGCGATTTCCACGGAATATCCCCCCTCAGGCTTTTCAAGGCTCTTCTTGCCGACCCAAAGATTGAGACGCTGATGAAAGCCGGAGAGATTGAGGAAATGAAATATTTTCTTACCAATCCCCGAAATGCGGATGAATTGTGGGCATCATATCTCATCGCCAAACGCCACCGCTACCATATCAACAATATCGGAATGTGGTGCGACTACCTGCAAATGCTGAAGAACCTCGGTCAAGACCTGCGCAATCCAAAGAACATCTGCCCCGAAGATTTCATAGAGGCACACGACGGGGCAAGCCGAAGGATTGAAGCCAAGAGAGAAAAGGAACGTGCGGAGCGTCAGCGCATTTACGAGATTGAAAGGCGTGAGCGTGAGCAGCAGAGGTTGCTCCAAGAAAAGAAACGTGAGGAAGATTTCATCGCCCTCAAATCCAAGTTCTTCGGGTTGGTAATCTCCGACAATGAGATTGAGGTAAAGGTGCTTGAAAGCATTGAGGAATACTATCAGGAAGGTGCGTTGCAGAATATATGCGTTTTCTCATCGTCCTATTATCTCAAAGAGGATACGCTGGTGTTGTCGGCAAGGATTGGCGATGCCATTATAGAAACGATAGAGGTTGATTTGCAGTCCCTCAAAGTGATACAATGTCACGGCAAATATAACCAAGACACCAAGTATCACAAACGTATCATCGACCTTGTGAACTCAAACGCCCGACTTATCAAGGAGAGAATGACAGCCTAAATGTTTAACCCGACCTGCGTCAGCAATGGCGCAGGTCATAAACCCCACCGATTATGAACGTGACATTTGAACATCCGACTATCATCTTTGATGGTAAGATAGCCGAAATAATCATAGAATTTGTAAACCACATACTCTATGCAGATAGCGAGGCAACACTACGGCAGATAGTAGCCGACTTTACCGACAAGTACGACATTGACCGATACTTCGTATATGGCTACGGCAGTCACCACCTATGGCTGAAACAAAGAAAGATAACCAACCCCGAAATAACATTTGAATATCGGGTGCTGATTGTAGAATACTAAAATGCAATATTATGTCAACGACACTTACCGCCAACGGAGTCAGCACTACTACTGCTCCCGGCACTGAACAATACGATGTGTTTTACACCGGCTTCCGCACACGGCGAAAGAAACACTATCAATACGATTATCGCCACACTGACGGGGAATTGTTCTCCTGTGTGGCTGGAACACTCAAAGAATGCAGACAACGCCGTGATGAGTGGCTGAACAATAAGAAATAATTGACCTGCCATAGTCAATCAGCAGGGCGTGACGACCTCGTGATGAAGTCGCCACGCCTTATTTCGCTCAAAATTTCGGCCGCCACAGGCGGCATTATGGCATGATATTTGCTTATCTAAAATTGCTTGGATGTATCCTTGCGATGGTTAGAATATTTCTTCCCATCAATTAAAATAAATTTAAGTAATTATGAGACATCTCATTATTATTTAGGTTTACTTTCCCAAAAGAGGAAAGTAGCCTAACAAGAGGAACCTACTCCTAAGATGGGGTAAAAAAGTCTGGAGAGTCATTGAGATCATAATGACTATTTGGTCAATCGTGTAGTTTTTCGTTTGACCCGCTTTTATGGACGGTGCATTGCCGTCCTTTTTTAATTTATATAAAGTGCTGCAAACTCCGTCAGTCGGCGTTGATGGAGTTGCTTATGGAATTTGCCTTTGTAGCGGCAATGGGAGGTGTAGGACTTGAAGATGTCGCGGTTGCCGGATTTGAGTTTCTTCAGGACACTGCTCTTGTTGACTACGCCGGGGCCGCAGTTGTAGGCGAGGCAGGCTAACAGTAGGGAATCCTTGCCGTATTTGGAATACATGGCACAGAACTTACGGAGGTCTTTTCGCAACAGTATGTCGGCCTGTCTTTCGGTGAGCTGTACGCCACGGCGGTAAGGTTCTCCCGGCTGGACTTGATGCCCATATCCAACATAAGGCCAGTGCCGAGGCTTATGGAGTGTCTCAAAATGCTTGATTATCAGAACTGCCCGTTCAAAGAGCGGCAGTTCCATTATACTTCGCTTTGCGGCGAAAGCCGGCGAAGTGACCGTAACGACCGCTATCGCCATAAGGAAATACAGGAGCTTCTTCATCGGATAATCGGTGTTACGGGTCCTACAATCGGGCCGACGATTGCGGGGGGGTCGCCGCTGTCATCGTCGCCGCTTTCCTTGCCGTTGAACTCGAAGGTCTGCTCCCACGGTGTCGAATTGAAGTTGTCTTCAATCACAATCAGGAGTTTATGAGCCAGAGAGGATTTTGCTGTATATGTCAGGCGGAAGGTCTTGCTTTCGAGAAGCACACGGTCGTTGTTGACGAGCACCGGACCGTCAACGAGTTTGAGGGTGCCTTCGCCGTCATACTGGAAGTAGCGGATTGTGTAGAGGGTGTTGGCATAGTTACCCTCCGGTTTGATCTCGAATCGCAGTTCCACGGTTTCGCCCTGCTTGATTTTGTCGCCGTAGGGCATGACCTCTACCGTGAAGGGATAGGACTGCTGCACGTCGAGGTCGTCGGAACATGAGGAAAGGGTGAACACGAGGGCGAAAAGGATTGCCCAGAACCCGAAGAACCGGGCGGGATTGAGGCGCATTGCGCCGATTTTATTCAGAATTGTATTCATTTTTCAGAGTTTTAATTTTGAATTATTGGAAATTTTTGGTTGGGTAGCTACAAGGAACTCATTTAAATCCTTGTGGTCGGGATAGAGTGCGGACTTATCCATTACCCTGTCGCCCAACTCCCTGCGGAGTCTGGCGAGTGCAGCACGTCCTGCCTCGTCATTGTCGAGATAACAGGCTATGACGGAATAGTCCGGCAGGACAGTTAGAGCCTTGCCGACATTGGCGACGGAGTTGAGAACCACGGCATCAAAGCCGTCATTTATACCGAGGCGTTCCCCCGAAAGGAAGTCTATGAATCCCTCGAAAACGTTGCAACGGGCGTTACCGTTGGCGATATGGGTAATGTGTTTCGGAGGATATGACCCCTTATAGAAAGGATTGCGAAGCTCAAAACCATGTGCGCTGTTCTCGAAGCCGATGGCATAATAGTCTTTACTATGAAGTCGGTAATTGACCTGCACACACCACCGTTGGGCGATGTTCCGGGGAATACCTCTGTCAGCGAGGTATTTCAGCAATGCCGGAGAGTGCAGTTTTGAAACTGCCACATTCTCAAAGGTCGGCTGTTCGATGAACGGCGCAGGCTTATATGGCTTTACGATTGGCAGCTTCATTTTCTCGGCAATATATTCAGCCTGTCGGATGAAGTCGCCGGAATTGCATAACTCCCCGGCGAGAGTGAAGATGTCGCCTCCTGCGCCGCTACCAAAGTCGAACCATACGCCTTTTCGGGGATTGACATGGAAGGACGGCTTACGCTCATTGCGGCATGGGGAATAGAACCATAATCCTTTGCTGTCGCGTCCGGTAGGCTGATAGCCCAACTGATTCAGGAACTCGACGAGTGGGATTTTACGAATTTCGTCGATGTTCATAGGTGCATCTTCCGTTTGGGTTTATCCGGCTCCTGCTTGGGCGGCTCAACTTTTTGGGATTTCTCCAATCCCTGCATCTGCCCTGCGATATATCGGTTAAGTTCCGACATATTACACGAGCCGGTCAACTCATAGGCGAGGTCATAGATTCCGCCGTATGCGCCGGACTTGGTATCACGCCAGAGATTAGTCTCGATGTTGATTACCATTGTCGGCTCACCCTTCGGATCATACGGAGCCTTGTAGATTCGGAGATTTCCGTCGGACGCCACCGGATGTTCCTGACCCAACGCCTTCATAAAGTCAGTGAGTTTCACTTTCTTTATGTCGAGACCTACTGTAATAGGCTCTTGCGTAGGCCGAGCCTTTGCCGATAGTTCCTTGCACTGCTCGTACTCATTCATGTATTTGAGTATGAAATCCCGTGGGTCTGTGTAGAGATTCGGATTCATCTTCAGTGCGGCAAGGTCGATGATGTCTCCGCTTTGGTCTGTGGCGTGGTCATACCATCGGTTTGTTTTGGTATCCACCACCAGCATCGGCTCCGTGTCGTCGCGCTGCGGTGCATAGTAGAGCTTCATATCCCCGAAAGCCTTGACCGGCTTTTCTCCGAGAGCCGCCATGAACTCTGTCAGCGGGATATTCTTTATATCATTTTTCGTGTACCGCATAGACTAAAACTGGTATTTGAGGTGAACACCATACTGGAACAGGAAATGCCCGGTGTCGTTGCCGAATATAAACCGCTCCTTGATGTGTGCGCCGAGTGCCACATGATCCGAGAGATAAAAATCTGCCGAGAGGGTTACGGCACCGCCATAGATGAAAGCGTCCTTTGCCTGAATGGTAGAGCCGTCGGGTAACAGTTGCTTGCCCCAGTTGACTGTCTCATATCCGGCGAGAGCCGACACGCCTCCGCAGAGGTGGAAGGTCTGTGAGTAGTCGCTGACAATGCGGAGATTATAGCCGACTTCACCTGTGAACTGCGCCACCGGAATACGACCCTTTTCGCCGTAGGGCTTATAAGTCTGGAGGTATTCTCCGCCGAAAGACCATGTGTTCGCATTGTTGCCCTTGAGTATCGAGTAGAACACTACGAGATTGTAGCCGCAGTTGCGTGAGTTGCCGGTATAGAAACCGTTTACCATGTCGGCGCGGACTTCGACCGCCGACATTCCGGGGAGATTCCGCTGGGCGAATGCCTCCCCTGCGAACAGGGAAAACACCGCCACAGCGAAGATTGAAAGAATCTTCTTCATGGACTTTTGGATTATTGGATTGATAACTCATCGATTACGTTTGCTCTCACGATGTCCTCGTTATCGACCACGAAGGACTGATGCCGACCGCCTTCTTTCTCGGCGACCTCGATGACAAGCTGCTTGTCGTCAGGAATTGTGAATTTCTCCAGAGCGAACACCGTGCGTTCAGAGGATTTGCCATGCACCACCGTAACATAGTTCTGGGCGCGAAGTGGTTCTAATACCTGCTCCTGCATGGCGGTACGCTTGATAACCTTCTTGTCAATGATTTTGAAGCTCACAAAATCTACATCAAAAGAGATGTTGGAGGTGTTCTTTAGTTCGGTATGAAAGTAGAGAAGTCCGTTGTTGGTGTAGATGGATTTCAGAAGGAACTGCACTCCGAAACGCTTGGAGCCGATATGCTTGATTTCGCGCTTGTTCTGCTTGTGGATTGACTTCATAATCAGCTTGACAAGCATAGGCGACTCGCTTCCCAATTTTTCGAGGTATATCTCCTGTGCGTTATTGGGGCGGTTAACCGCCTCGCCGTCATGGATAAAGTCAGTCATCTCAATGCTCAGAAGCAGCGGCTCTTTCGCAAACTTGACATTGAAAGTGTAGTATGACCCATCTTCAGTGATTACCGATAGATTTGTTTCGGTTTTGAAACGCTTAAACGCTGATTTAACACGAAGTACATTCTTTGCACCGTCTGCGAGTCCTGCCACAAGGTTTTCGTTGCCGAGGTCCACATATATTATCTCCGATGGGAAGATAATATGTGTGGTTTTCTCGAAGCAGACCTCCAGCGCATGAGGCGGGATCATGCGGTCGAAACCGACCTTGCGGGTCAGACCGTCGAACTTGTCGCCGTCGGTATAGTTGCCGCCATAGACATTGAGGTCATGCGCGGCTACCTGTTCTGTGTCAGGCGACACATTGTTATCGGTGTTATTGACTTTGTTTGTTTTGGCAAAAGCCGGGGTTGCCATGCTGATGACGGCGATGGCTGAGAGAATAAATGTTTTCAGTTTCATAAAATTTTACGTTGGATTTAAGTGTTTTTTAATTGTTTTCGGGCTGGTAAAGCATTACCCTGTACCCGGATTTAAGATGCACCTTGACAGTGCGCATCTTCTTTGTGAGATACTGGCTCACACCGTTGATGAGTCCTCGACCCACATCAGACGCTATCTGCGCTCCTGCATCGGTAGAGATATTGATTGAGCTGCCCATCGTGCTGCCCATGTTGGCACCGATTTCGTGTAATGCGTCGCTCTCCATAGAGTTGGGAATATTGATACCCTCCTGACCGTCGGAGTCATAGACTTTCAGTTCCACCTCATAGATAGAGCCGTTTGTCTCTATCGAGGTAATCTCAATCTCCAGACGCTCGTCCTGTAATCTGGCGGCTCCCACAATGGTAGTGTTCCGAGGTATAAGCCTGTTGCCTATCCACATCGGTTCGGTGGTTCTCAGTTTCACCGACTGCCCGTTGGTGACAGACTGGTTTCCTGCTATGACTGCGGCGATCGTGTTCTTGCCGACGGAGCGTTTCAAACCCACCGAGGTGTTGAAACCACGGTCGTTTGTGGCGGCACTCAAAGTCGAAACGACATTGTGGGTCACATTCTGCACCGGATGGACTTTCCGTTTCCCTTTCTCATCGGACTGCGGAGGAGGGACATTACTACCATTGCCATTGCCCATATATTGCGCCGCCAACTGATACGACCTTTCAAGCAACTCCATTTCATTAGGTTGTTGCGTCTGTTGCTGTGCCATGGAGTTCTGCATCTCCAGCTCATCGAGCCGTGCCTGCAACTCCGCTACCTGTGCCGATTCGTTATACTCCGGCACATAGAAATCCTGCAAAGATGCCTGAGCCTGCTGGTATGCCGCCGCCGAGTTCTGAATCTCATCGGGCACAGTGGACTCCGCCGGAGCGGTAACGGTGTCGAGCTGGAGCGACACGGCATTTGCCGTGCTGTCATTATGCGCCTTGTCTTTCTGCATTTCCTCCTGTTCGTATGCCTTCAGCTTGGTGTCAGGCATACCGGCGGAAGTCTGGTCGGGCAGCTCCATGTTCGCCTTTCCCTTGACGGCATCGTCATCGCCGTTTGGAGCGAAGATAATCCAGAAGCATACGAGGCACGAGAGAATCAGCAGCGTATAGACCGTAAGCCGTTTCAACCGCTCCTTTTCGGCGGGAGTTTTCGGGGCGAATCTCGCTTTGAGGTCATCGAGCAGCTTCATCTTCTACCGTTTTAGGTGAGACATCGGGAGCGCTTTGTGTCGGGAGTTCCAGTTGTCGGATATGCTCTATCTCGATAGCCTGCCGTGCATGGCCGGCGCCCATCTTGTAGCAGGCGTTTCCGAACACGAAGAAAGCGACGAGGATGAACGCCGAGAGAAGCACGGTAACTACCGTCAGGCGTTGTTTATGGGGCATATCTTCACAGGCTTTTTTCACCCGTTCTTTGATTTTCCCTTTCGGGCCGTGCCACACCTTATTATATAAGGGTGACACGAGGTTTTGGATTTTCTGTTTTATACTCATTGGGATAAGGTTCGTTTTGTGGTTATCAAATCTTTGTTTTCAAGGATTGTCAGACCCTCGATCATGAATCCGTTGGGATTATCGTCGGAACGGCTGGGATTCACCAGACGGCAATTCGTGATAAGCGACCTTTCGGTCACGTTGCTCTGGCGGATAATCATCTGCCGGGCATAGGTTCTGACCTGATAGGGGTAGTCGTTGAAATCGGCGACAATGCTGTCAACTTGAAGCACCTGCGTTATGTTTCCGGCAATTATGCGGTTGTAGTAACCTTTCTCCACATAGTCGGAGTAGTAGTTGTAGGCGCTTCGGTCGGCAAGTGACATGGCGCGGTTGATGTTGTGCTCGATCGCCGACTTGTCGGGCGACAGAGTGAAGAACAGTTCGTGGAAGCGTCGCACGTGTTCACGTGCCTCAGCCGGGCGGTTCTGCTCCATGTCCTGTGACAAGGCGAGCATCAGGCTCTTGCCGTTGTCAAGGACATAGATTTTCTCCCTCTGTTTCTCGGCGAAGTTCAGCGACAGCACCACTGCGCCGATTGCGATGAAGGCGCAGAGCGATACCATGACGATGGCGAACAGCCTTATCTGCCGGAAGGAAGTCTCGATGTTTTTTAATGACTTAAATTCCATTTGAATGAGGTTTTAAGTCATAGTTATGAGTGATGAAGTGAACCTCGTCACTCGTAACTATGAGTTATTACTTTATTTAAGGAGTTTGCCGGCACGACCTGCCACGTTACCCGCGACACCACCTGCGATGCTGCCGGCCCATGAACCTCCGGTCATGGCGGTGTTGTTGATGGAGCGGTTGTAGCTGCCCATGCCACCAGCCTGAATAATCCAGCCCGCAACGGTCGGGATTGTGAAGTAGCCGATAATGCCGATGATCATGAAAATGACATAAGCGGTATTTGATCCATCGAGGTCAACATTCGGATTATTAGTCAGTTCCGAAATATCGTTCTGGAGCATCAGCACCTGAATCTTTGCAAGGATTGTGGAGAACAAATCAGCCACAGGCAACCACAGATATGTCTGAATGTATCGGCAAATCCATTGGACGAGGGTGTTCTGGAATCCGTCCCACACCGATATGGCAAAGGCAATCGGTCCGAGTATCGCCAGCACTACGAGAAAGAATGTCCTTATCGTGTCGATGGTCAGTGACGCGGCTTGGAACAGCATTTCAAGCAACTCCCTGAAAAAGTTTTGGATAGCCTTCTTGACCTTATACATACCACGCTCGATATACATTCCGGCGGCGGTGCCAATCTCGGTCACACCGAGTTCGTCAATCTGTCTGTCAAACTCAGCATCATCGACAAGGTAGGCTGTCGAGGGGTCACGCATCATCTGTTCATACTCCAGACGGTCTTTCTCCTCCCGGTACTTCTGCATATCCAGTGTCTGCCCTTCGAGCATTGAGGCAGTACCCTGAACGATGGGCGACATTACCGAATTGATGGTTCCGAGCACCACCGTCGGGAAGAACATGATGCAGAACCGATGGCAAAGGGACGCAGGAGGGGGAACACATCCACAGGTTCGGCTCTTGACAACGCCTGCCAGATGCGGTAGGCGACATAGAACAGGGCGCCGAGTCCGGCTATGCCCTGGGCCACCCCAGCCATGTCGCTGCACAGAGGCATCATCTCATCGTAGAGCGACCGCAGTATGGAGTGGAGATTTGAGAAATCAATCGCGCAAAGCATAGGCGTTACCAGTATTTTTCAGAGCCATCGCCGTAGAGACTTACAACCCTTTGGGTGTCCGCCTTCTTCTTGGCTCTGAGGTACGACACTGAGATATTCTTGTTGGTGAAGTACGCCGTCAGGTTCTTCAGACGCTTCATCTCCTTGTAGCAGTCATCGACAACATCCATACGGTCTTTGTCGGTCATGCTTAACGTTGAGATATTTACGACCTGTTTCAGATCGCCAAGGACTCCGTTGGCTTCTTCGAGTATCCTCGTATAGCCGGAGGCGATTGCCGACAACTCCGCACTTGTGAAATTGGGGTCGGTCAGCATCTTCTTGAAATTGTTGACGTAATAGCCGGAGATGTTACCGAGCATCAGGACGGTCTGCTGCACCTTGCGGGCATCGCGGACGAGATTGTTGACTGCCTGGAGTGCGTCGTAATACTTCTTCGCCTGCTGGTAAATCTTTACCGTCTCTTTGAAGTTGTTGACCATATTTGTAGCGGTCGTTGACTCCTGAACGAGTGATTTTGAAGAGTTTACGATACTCTGAGCGATATTGGACGGGTCAATGACCGTCCACTGGGCGGAAGCCCTGCTCGTGCCTAACAGGAGGCACAGAGCAATGAGGGGGAATAGAATTTTTAACTGTCTCATTTTTACGTTGGATTAAGTGGTGGTTATCGAATTTTGGAGGCCATGCCTCCGATTATTCTCACTCCTACGAGAAGCAGGAGCAACGGGAAGGATATCAGGGCAAGCAAACCGATGAACAGTCCGGCCAATATTGCCCATAGAACATAGAGGACTTTCATAGCGGCAGCCATTGTGCGAGGTGGTTAACGATGTTTGTAATCACGTCTGTGACAAATGGCTTCGCATAGAGAATAGCCTTGTAGGTGGCCACAAAGACTATCGTCAGAATTGCAATTCCGGCAAGGAACAGGATAAACCCTATCAGCACGCCGAGTATCGGGTGGAAAACTTTGGGTATCTTCATGTCGCACCCTCCTTTCTCTCATTGGCGAGTAGCCTGATTGCCGACTCCACGCTGCCACCGAGCTGGGCAGCTTTGTTGAGTACCTGAATCTTCTCCGTTTCCTCGGTGGTGTAGCATAGGTATTCCTCGGTAGATACCTCAGTGGCATAGACGGCAGACTGTGTGCCGCCTAAACCTATCCACACCTCTTTATAGAGGCGGTTGGGATTGTTGGCCATGTTTATACTGAGTATCTGGCTTTTCTCCTTGTCGGTCAGACCGAGCAGTTCCTGAATCTGGTCAAAGCGGTTCATGTACTTGCGCTGATCCAAAAGAATCTTGCAGTCGGAGTTATTTATAATGGTCTCCTTAACAATCGGTGATGATATTATGTCGTCAACCTCCTGTGTTACCACCACAGCCTCGCCGAAATACTTTCGGACGGTCTTGAACATATATCTCAGATATTCAGCCATGTTCGCCGAAGAAAGAGCCTTCCACGCTTCTTCCACCACCATCATTTTACGGATACCCTTTAACCGCCTCATTTTGTTGATGAAAGCCTCCATAATGATGATGGTGACGACAGGGAATAGTTCCCGGTTGTCTTTCACCTGATCAATCTCGAAGACCACAAACCGCTTGTTGAGCAGGTCGATGTTCTCCTTGGAGTTCAGCAGGAAGTCATAGCGTCCGCCATGATAATACTGGCGGAGCGTTGTGAGGAAGTTGTCGATGTCGAAGTCCTGTTTGTAGATGGGTATGGGGCGGATCGCCATTTCGGCACGATAATCGTCACGCATAAATTCGTAGAAAGAATTGAAACACGGGACAATATCGCGGTCCTTCGCCATCTTGTCGAGGAACATCGCCAGTGCAGAGCCGAGTTCACCGCTCTCAGTCTTGGTCACTCTCTCGTCCTCCGCTTTCCATAGGGTCAGGAGCAGCGTCTTTATGGAGTCACGTTTCTCCACATCGAAGATGCCGTCGTCAGTGAAAAACGGGTTAAATGAAATCGGCTTGGCATCGGTATATGTATAATATATGCCGTCTTCGCCATGCGTCTTGTTATGAATCAGATTGCATAGTCCTTCGTATGAATTACCAGTGTCAATCAGCAGGACATGAGTCCCTTGTTCATAATATTGGCGCACCAGATGGTTGGTGAAGAATGATTTGCCGGAGCCTGACGGTCCGAGAATGAACTTGTTGCGGTTGGTTGTTACACCTTTCTTCATCGGTTCATCCGATATGTCAAGATGTATCGGTTTCCCGGTCAGTCTATCGACCATCTTTATTCCGAATGGGGAGAGCGACGAGCGATAATTTGTCTCGGCAGTGAAGAAGCAGACGGCAAGTTCGATGAACGTATAGAAACTTTCCTCGGCGGGAAAGTCCGCCTCGTTGCCGGGCATTGCTGACCAGAACAGTGTCGTGCAGTCGATGGTGTTGTGCCGGGGCATACACCCCATTGTCGCCAACTGACCGCCGACATCATTCTTGATGCGTCGCAGTTCTTCGTTATCGTCGCTCCACGCCATGACATTGAAGTGGGCCCGAACTGAGGTCAGTCCGTAGGAATGAGCCTCGTTGAGATAGCGGTCTATCCACTCCTTGTTTATAGCGTTTGAGCGAGAGTAGCGGCTCAACGAGTTCATATTACGGGCGGTCTTCTCGAACTTTGCCAAGTTCTCATCGTGGTCATCAATCAGCACATACTGATTGACTATGTGGTTGCATGGCAACAGCAACCCGATGGGACTTGCGAAGCTCAATCGGCAGTCGCTCCGGTCAGTCGATAACCGCTCATAACGGTTATCGGTGCTAACTTTTGCAGGAAGATCGTCGGTGTCAGACAGGGTGTGCAGACAGAGCATCTTGTCTCCAATCCGCATCTGGCGGGCATCGAGGTCAATGTCTTCTAAGCAGGTTACATCGTCCATCGTTAGCGACATATACTTCTCGATAAGTCCGGAAGTATGCTCTGTTCCCACCAATTCATCATCCGAGAGGCGACGCAGCTTGATATAGCAGGTGTCATTGATGATACGCTCAAACTGTTCAACCGACTCCATGAACTTGACAACCATTTCGTGATTGAGTTCCTTCGGAGTGATTCGACCACGGCAGAGAGTCGAGAAGTTGCTCTGCTGACGCGCCCGTTCTTTCGTTGTCTTGGTAAGGAAGAGGTAACACTTGTGGGCGAGGTAAGGACGCTCGTTGAAGTGGCGTTCAAAACTCCTGTCCAAAAAGGATAAATCATCCTTCTGCAACTCCGGCTTATATTTCTCCGAGCAGAACCAGTCCTGCTTATGCACCACCGAATAGTGAGGCAACACCTTGATTGCCTTGCACCATGCACCGTGCATGGCTTCATATTCGGCAGATGTCACTGTGAACAGTTCCGGCAGACTGACCTCGAAGGCAACCGTTATATCGGCATCTTTGCTGATGATACAGCCGTGTTCCACGGCGAGCAGCGGCAACTTGGATTCCAGTGTTGTGGCTTTCAGTATATTTCTCATTTCTTCCTGTATCTGATTAGGCGGTTAAGGCGAAGACGGTTAATGATGTAGCGCGGATGATATTTCACAGCGGCAAGTTTCATCAGACCGTACTGCCCGTACTTGGCATTGAGATGGAAGGTGAGCCAGACAAGGACTGAGGCGGCAGTAACGCCAAACCCTATGCAGATCCATTGGGACAAGCCGGCGATATACATGATGACGAACACCACGAACAGGGCGAGCAAGCCCCCGGCAAAGATGAACAGATACTGCGCCTTCAGACCCTTGTACTCTACACTTCTACCAATACCCTTATTGATAGAATATTCAGCCATTAGAGGAAGAACGAGCGGAGGATTGTAGCGGCCACAATCAGGAAGATACACGCTCCGAACCACGACGCGGCGGTCTTGGTTGTGTCGGGATCTCCGCTCGACCACTTGGAATAGACCTTGACACCGCCGATGAGACCCACCACGGCGCCGATGGCATAGATGAGCTTGGTGCCGGGGTCAAAATAGCTGGTAACCATAGAGGTAGCCTCATTGATACCGCTGAGACCGTTACCGGCGGCATAGGCACGGATGCCTGTCGCGAGAGCCATGACGAAAAGCATGGCAAACTGGAAGCCACGGCTTCCGACGATTTTACATATAGTCTTGTTGAGATTCTTGATAGTCATTTTCATGTCTTTGTTTCAGTTTTTTGAAGCATAGGCAGCCCCCGGCCGCTCCACAGACGGGAGTAGCCCACACTTCGGGTTGATAAATTGTAGTTGGATTTTTGTCCTTTCGGACGCGGATTTTAGTGGTTTTGCCGATTATTTTTTCAGGATGTCGGCAACATCGAACGTGTCAGGGTCAACTTTATCGAGGTCAACGGATAACGACCTTGACACGGTTTTCTTTGAAGACCAGCCATTGCCGGGGCCCGTCGATTCTTCTTTTTTTGAAGGTATCTTTTTCAGAGACAGTTCCGACTGAATTGATAGTCTGAAACATAGTTCCACACGGCGGTCAATCTCTTCATTTGAGGTTATGACATCGTACAGTCGTGTTTCTCTGTAAGGTTCGATAACCTTTCCGGCAGCCGCCAGTTCTTCATCGGATGATTCCGGATTTACAGCCGTCGCCACCGCCTGTTCAAGTTCATCTATCGAGGCGGCTTTGGCCATCGGTTCTGACGGAGGCGCATCGTCTATATCCCTCATGTCGGTATTGAAGGCATCCTCAATCTCGTCACTGTTCAATGGCGCTATGACCTTCGCGGGAGAGAATTTCCTCAATCTCGTCATCAGGGACAAACTCCACATCCTGCACTTTCAGTTCTCCGACCATTTCAGACAACATTTTCGGCATTTGCTTCCTTACATCTGATACGATTTCAGAAGCTACCTTAGCCATGAATTCATCCATACTGAATTTGCTTGGTGCCACACCTGTGTCTCCAACATAGCTTGACGGAGGAAGAGAATCCAGCGGGGCTGGTTCCGGCATATCATCCGATATGAGTTCCGAAGGATCATTGCCTTGCTTTACATTGTTCCGGTTTTGGCCCGATTTAATCAGGTAGGCAACCAGAACGGCATTGCAGACAAGGATACCGCCTCCGATAAAAATCTCAATTCCTCCCATAACCATATTTCTTGTTACGGTCACCGATTATTACGAGTTCCCCGATCTCCTTGCCGTATTTGTCGAAATGTTCAGCGAGGATGTTATGCACGATGGCACTTACAGATACCGGCTCCTCATTTACAAAGCCAAGACTTACCAGCTTTGTCCAATGGTCGGACGACAGGGCGACACGTTTCATCCCGATGCCATTGAGATTGAAGGAAGGGCGATTTATATACTTGTCAGCATAACCTTCCTCAAAGACTATGGCTTCTATCGCAGGTCTGAGTTTCTCCTGTAGTTCAGGTTCCATCGTCGGAAAATCATTGATGTCAAACGATTCCTTGGAGACCTCCTTGTATGGAGAGCCAAATTCAACATCTTCAGGCCGAACTTCGCACGGAAAAACATTCTCTCTGAAATGCTTCTCTACCATTTCAGAGATAAGGCCGTGTATTTTGTCCGGCACATAATCCGACAAGTAGCGTGTAATCGCTGATTCAGCGGAATACTTTACGCTTTCGACCGTATCATTGATGATGTCGAGTTTTCGGACACATCTTTTGGCCCATACCCGGCAGCGTTGCTGTGTGATGAGTATCAGAAGCAACAGAATCGGCATCAGGGTGAAAGACCCGTAGAACAGGTAATAATAGAATCTGTCCATCATACCAGTACCGTTTTGGAGCCACGACCAGTCAGTTCGTTGATGACTGTACGGTTCGCGGCAAGGTGGGAAATCAGGATATTGGTCACGAAGGCTCCGATTGTAAGGTCGGGATTGCCGAAGAGCGCGATGGTCTTGGCGAGTTTGTCAACCAGTTCGCGCGGTACGAAGATGCCCTTTCTGGCACCGACAGTGTATGGGGTCAGGAATTCATCACGGTATGCCGCGATGTCCTTTTCCACGGGGAGGCCTGTCTCGACCTCCTTTGCGATATTCACGCCGCAGGCATGAAGGTCGCAGAATCTTGGATTATTCATGTTTCTGTTATTTAACTTGGATTTGGTGGTTAGAAATCGGTGTTTTTCGATATGAGATTACGGATAATATCCTTGTTCTCATCGAAATGTTTGCGCAGGATGTTATCGACAAAACCGCCGAATGTCAGCCGTTCACCGAGTATCGCTATTATTTTTACGATTTTGTCATGGTGAGCTTCCGACACTGCAACCTGCCAGCCGGACTTTGAGAACCCGATAGGTACCCGCTCCACAAGAAATTCCTGAATATAGCTGTCCTCTTGTGATAAAATGCCGTCAGTGGTTTTGCCGTCAGTGGCTGAACGTGTTTTGGGAACAGTATCCTGACAGACCTTGGGCGGGGGTGTCTCCACTTCCGGCGACGGTGTTTCCACCGTAGGCTGTTGCGCAGCCTGTTTCTTGGTCTTGCGGACCGGTGTCGCTATATCCTCCCTGTAATTGTCGAGGAAATTGGCGGCATCGAATCCTTTGCTGTTTTCATCGGCCATAGGGTCATACATTTATGATTTCACGAATCTCCCTTACCAGTTCAGGCAGGTCGCTGTCCTTGAGAAGCTGCTTGTCGGGAGGCATCATTGTAGAGCGGAAGATGGTTGGTCTCGCTGCCATGCCTCCGTCATCTTTTGAGTACCTGGCACTATTGCTGAGGACAGTGTTGAGGGACGACAGTTGCAGTTCTTCGAGATAGTTGTCAATCAACTCGCATAGTTTTGATTTCTTTCGGGACGGAATGCGGTTCCAGACAAGTTTTATCTCCTTGATGGATGAGCCTCCGGGCGCAATCATCTCGCTCATGACCTTGTTGGCGAAACGGATGGAGCTTTTCATGTCGCCGGTGTCGGTCGTGATCGGAATGAAAAGATAGTGCATCTGTGCAAGTAGGTTCACGAGATCCATGTCGTTGATGGTGCCTGTGATGTCGAAGAACACCACCTTGGGCGCCGGATAATCCTTCATGTATTCCTCGGCCTGTTCAATAGCCGTGGCCGGGGTAGCGTAAAGGATTTCGTAAGGCTGTTTGTCGAAACGCTTGTAGAAGTTCATGAAAGCCTTCTTCAAGGCCGGGGTTTCGTTGATTACTACAATATCGTGGTCACGATAGTCTTTCTGGGTGTACTGACGGGAATCACAGTCAACTACCAGAACATCCACTCCTTCGACATAGTGGAGGTAGCTTGCCGTTAGCGCCGTCAGTGTCGATTTGCCTGAGCCTCCCTTCTGGGACGCAAAGGCGACAAATACGGGGTCGCTCATAAGAAAATTCAGAGGATTTGTAAATGGGATTGATTAACTCATGGTGGGCGCATAGCCATTGGGTGCCACTTTCCGCTGATATATCCGGAGTGGCTTGCTCTGATATGTGGAGTTGTGGGTCGGTATTCTTCCACAATCAGGCGAAAGGATGATTTTTCAGTGATTCAGCCATACGGTCAGCCGTATGATATTTTAACCGGGCGATTGTATGTCGATACAAAAGGCTGTTCTACTGACTCCGTGATTGTCGTTTTGACTGATTTGCCGTTTCTACATACACACATCCGGCAATATGTTCAGTCAGCCGTCTTTCCGTCTGTTCAGTCAGCCGGTATCGCTGTCACCGCCGGCCCTGTCTGATTGCAGGTGTCGCTGATTCAGCTTTTTCGGTTACCGCCGGCTATTTGATTTCGCCGAGAGGTTTATCGGTCGTTTGTAAGTGAAACGCAATGTCGGAAGAAAAAGATTTTTCTGTTTTCGATATGTGCATTTCAATTCATATCGTGGGCATATCCGGGCATTTGTTCAATCGGTCAGCCATTCATTATATTGATTGCCTGTCTGTCCGGTCAGCCAGTCAGCCGGCAGGGTCTGATTGCAGGAGGTACCGGTCAGTCATTTGGTCAGACAGGTCTGCAATCAGACTGGTGGACAGAGACATATCCATGTGAATGGGCAATCAATGTGATGACCGAACAGACACAGATAAGTTCAGACAAATAACCGTGAGTCTGAACGGCTGTTCGGTTGAACATCTGCATTGCCTGATAGACAGTCAGAGACATTGGCCTCAAGCCATGTGAGCGACTGCCTTTGCAACTTAAACATTGTATGATTGAAAATAGATTATTTCGTTTTGGAAATGTGCATTTCAAAGCATATCGTGGTCATATCCGGGCATTTGGAAAAATTAGCGAAAACCATTTATGGGGCTTTCGTTGTTACTCTATGCAAAGAAAGTTCTCTAAGCGAGGCTTATGATTATCGCCAATATTGTAATATTCGGTGATAAATCCGGCATGGGTCGGGCCGAAGCCATGGCTTTTTTCTGGTTGAATCAATCCATTGGGATATTGATTCCGTATAATCCGCATCAGTTCCTGTTTACATAAGATTTATAGGTTCACATGAACCTTGCAAGGTATGGTTTACGCTGCATGAAACTCATTTTGCAGCATAAACCCCTTGCCATTGCATGGAGCTGTTGCGCTTACTCCGAAGTCGTAATCGCCACGAGATTTTCTACTGTGCTGTCAGGCACCTTATTCATTTAACCACCAAATCCCACGTATTTATGAACAGAAACAATTACCGTGGAGGGCGGCACAAGAAGGCCGACCCCTCCACAGCATTCCGATGTTCGGTGAACTTCACCGCCTCGGAACAGTCGCAGTTGCTGGCAATGCAGCAGCAATCTGGCATAGAATCCCTCTCTGCCTTCATCAAGATGCAGATATTCGGAAAGACTTTCAAGGTCCATGTTGTTGACGACAACAGCCGGATTTTCATCGACCGTCTATCGAACATGAACAACCACTACCGTGAGATTCGCATAAGCTACAACCTTCTGCTTACTACCCTCAGGGAGAATTTCAACGAAAAGAAAGCGATGGCGGCACTCTATAAAATAGAGAATCTGACCATTGAACTTGTGAAGCTCAACCGCGAGATTGTCGCTCTCGCACAGGATTTCGATGAGCGATGGTTGCGAAAATCTCCTTAGGCAACTCCCTTTACGGCAGTTTGGTATATAATGGGGAGAAGATCAACAAGGAGCATGGCAGGGTACTTGATACCAACAAACTCTACAATGACGGCACCGGGACCATAAACATTCAAAGGGTTTTCGAGGATTTCAAGCGATGGATGCCACAGGCAACCAAGGCAGAGAAAACGATGATGCACATATCCCTCAACCCGCATCCCGATGACCGGCTCAGCGAGGCACAGTATATCCAGATTGCCCATGAATATATGGAGAAGATGGGGTTTGCAGAAATGCCTTACCTTGTAGTGAAGCACGAGGACATCGACCGGCATCATATCCATATAGTTGCACTACGTGTCAGACCAGACGGTTCCGCGATTGACTCCAAAAACAATTATTACCGCAGCAAGGAGATAACACGTGAACTTGAAAAGAAGTATGGACTTCATACCGCCGAGCGTCAGAAAATCACACCTGATATGCCTATAAAAAAGATTGATCCTTCGGGCGACATCAAGCGACAGGTCGCCAACACGGTCAAAATGGTCGGTATGCGATATAAGTTCCAGACACTTGGCGAATACAACGCAATCCTCTCCTTATATAATATAAGGTGTGAGGAAGCCGACGGACGGGTAAACGGCAGGGGATATCATGGGCTGGTATATTTTGCCACTGATGATGAGGGCAAGACTATCGCTTCGCCTTTCAAGGCATCGCGCCTTGGTAAGTTTGCCGGACGAGAGGCAATCGAGAAGAGATATGAACGTGCCAGAGAGAAAATAGATGTCAGACCCACGAAAAGAAAAGTTGCAGCGGTCATGGCGCAGTCATCCGGCAAGGACGATTTCATAGCCCGTTTGAAAGCGGAGAACATAGACCTTGTGCTTCGATACACCGATGATGGCCGGATATATGGTGCAACCTATATCGACCATAATACCCGGATAGTTCTCAACGGGTCCCGTATCGGCAAGGAGTTCTCAGCCAATGCCCTTGAAAAGTGGTTCAATAATCCTGATGAACGTCCTATGCCTATTCGACCGGAACGGCAGCCCGAAGATACAGCACGAAGCCGCACTCAGGGGCAGCCATCGGAAAGCTCCGGTAACTCTCATGGCAATTCTCATGGTAATTCTCAGACGCATGGTTCTCCAAGTCTTAGCCAGTTCGACTACAATGATTATACGCCTGACTTCGGGCTGGGCGGTCTGTTCTCGGTCGGCCCAGCTTTCGATGCACAGGAGGAGGCCTTCTACCGCGAGATGCAGCGGCGCAAGAAGAAAAAACGTCCTGGCCCCAAATTATAAACCCCGTAATCAGAACATAAATGAGTCAACAAGAAGATGATTTAAGATCGCTGGCTAAAATCATGGACTTGCTCCGTGGTGTTAGCATAATCCTTGTGGTTGCCAATATCTATTGGTTCTCTCAGGCTTTGGTCGAAGGATGGCGATTTCATCCTGAGACAATGAAAGTCCTCGGCAATCTCAACGAGGCCGGAGGCCTTTTCAAAAACGCATGGAACGCCAAATGGTGGTCTTTGCTGCTTCTTGCCCTTTCGTGCTTCGGCACGAAGGGCGTGAAGAATGAAAAAATAAAATGGAGTCAGATATGGATGTTCCTGAGCATCGGCGCCGTCCTGTTCTTCCTGAACTGGTGGATGGTCAGTCTCGGCTGGACTATGCTGTATATCGCCACAACGACAGCCGGTTTTGTATGCCTGCTGTTAGGAGGTGTATGGATGAGCCGTCTCCTTAAGAACAATATGATGGACGACCGCTTCAATGAGGAAAATGAATCCTTCATGCAGGAAACGAAACGCCTTGACAATGAGTATTCTGTTAATCTCCCTACGAAATTCTTCTATAAAAAGAAATGGCATCGGGGATGGATAAACGTTGTCAACCCATTTCGAGCCACCATCGTGCTTGGCACTCCCGGCTCCGGCAAGTCATACGCAGTAGTCAACAGTTTTATCAAACAGCAGATAGAGAAGGGATTTGCAGCATATATCTATGACTTCAAATGCCCCGACCTCACGACTATCGCCTATAACCACATGCTTGCCAATATGGACAAGTACGGCAAGGTAAAGCCCCGGTTCTGCTTCATAAATTTCGATGATCCGGAACATTCTCACCGCTGTAACCCCATACATCCCGATTTCATGACGGATATTGCCGACGCTTACGAGTCGGCATATACCATCATGATGAATTTGAACCGCACATGGCTGCAAAAGCAGGGAGACTTCTTCGTCGAGTCGCCAATCGTCCTGTTCGCCGCTATCATCTGGTATTTGAAGCGCTTTGAGAACGGTAAATACTGCACATTTCCTCATGCAATAGAGTTTCTTTGCCGGCCATACGAACAGATATTCCCGATTCTGACAAGCTATCCTGAACTGGAAAACTATCTCTCTCCGTTTATCGACGCATGGCAGGGCAACGCGCAGGAACAGCTTCAGGGACAGATCGCTTCCGCAAAGATTCCTCTTACACGTATGATTTCTCCGCAGTTATATTGGATTATGACCGGGGATGATTTCACTCTCGACATCAACAATCCCGAAGAACCGAAGATACTGTGTGTCGGCAATAACCCCGACCGTCAGAACATCTACGGGGCGGCACTCGGCCTGTATAACAGCCGAATTGTCAAACTCATCAACAAGAAAGGAATGCTGAAGTCAGGGGTTGTCATAGACGAGCTTCCCACCATCTATTTCAAGGGCCTCGATAATCTTATAGCCACAGCACGAAGCAACAAGGTTGCGGTCTGCCTCGGCTTTCAGGACTTCTCGCAGCTCAAACGCGACTATGGCGACAAGGAGGCGGCGGTGGTGATGAATACCGTCGGCAACATCTTCTCCGGGCAGGTCGTTGGCGAAACCGCCAAAACGCTATCCGAAAGATTCGGGAAGGTGTTGCAGCAGCGCCAGTCCATGAGTATCAACCGCAACGATGTGAGTCACTCAATCAACACGCAGATGGACAGCCTGATTCCGCAGAGCAAAATCTCGACACTGACGCAGGGAATGTTTGTGGGCGCTGTCAGCGACAATATCGACCAACGCATAACCCAAAAGATTTTCCATGCCGAGATTGTCGTGGACTCTGATAAGGTCAAGGCGGAGGAAGCCCGATATGTACCCATCCCGATACTGACTGACTTTAAGGATGACACTCCCGACCGGTCAGGCATGAAAGAGGTAATCCGAAAAAACTATGAGCTTGTGAAAAAGGATGTACGGGACATAGTTGATAGGGAATTGGAGCGCATAGCCAAAGACCCGGTGTTGCGCAAGCTGCTTCCTAAACAATTCTGACATCTGTATGAAAACCGATGCCCTGTTCTTCATCACGAGGAACAGGGCATCTTTGCGTATGTGTGCATACAAAAACACACTAATCGCATCGGGAAATGAATTTCAATATTTGTTTGGATATAGTGGTCGGACATCAGGCGGTCTTTTCATCATCTCTTTCTCCGAGCATGAAACTTTTGAGACCGTAAAGCAGGTATTCGATGAAGTCGGTCGGGCTGTAATCCTGATTGCGTTGGGTGAAACTCTGTATGCGGTTACGCACATACTGGGTAGATACTTTGACATTGAATGCCTTGCCGAGTCGCTTGACTATTTTGTCGAGGGAACAGTTGCCGAAGCATTTGCCCACCTTCAAAGCTATGCAGAGCATCGAGAATTTGGTTTTGTCCATCGACCAGTGGAGGGTGCCGTCTATCTCTGTCCCGTTTTCTTTCGGCATAAAGCCGAGAAGATTGCGATGCTCATGGAGCTTCATCAGAACGTAGTCATGGGCGCGGTTGATGGCTGTAGCCAGCGACTCGTTGGCCAGAGCAAGTGCCTCGCTGCTTTTGAACTGGCTCAACTCGATGTCGGCGATGATGAGCGCTTCAAGAGCATAGAAACGGTGTGGCGATGCAGGGTGGGTAACTTCGTGAACCCGGACGATGAAGTCGCGGAGATCCACATGCAGGTTTTCATCATGAAGCCCTTTTCGGAGCTTCTTAAAGAATTCAGTTTCGGTAAGGGCGAATATGTCCATATCGTAGCTGGGGGTTTAAGTGGTTCTACATAGTGTTTTTGTTTCTCGATGGATTAAACCACAACCCGTTACAAATGGATTACAAGATAAAATGTTAAAATGCGAAATGGCGTGTTTTCAGCAGGTTAAAGGCTTTGAGACGTGTGAATTTTCAGGTATGTTAAAGCCATAGATTATGTGAACTTTGAAAGGTTGTTCAACTTTGGTAGGGTTCGGAGGTGGGGAAATAAAAAAGCGCACACCCACCACTAACTGCCCCATCTGGACTCGGGGTTAACTCAATATGGCAGATGTACGCTATGCAATAGCATAGCATAAGCATCAGCCTATAAGTATTGAGTAAAAGAAAATTGTCCAGATTTTCAGTTAACCTATAAGCGGTCTTATGTTATGTTTATCAATCTTGAACGGTTGGCTCTCCAACCGCCTTTTATCCTAAATTCGACACAAAATTACAAATTTTCTGCGAATTAACAGGCGTTTACACTTGGGATTATTTCAATCCGTGTTGTTTTAGCTTGTAAACAAGCGTTGTACGTCCTATGCCGAGCAATTTTGCGGCTTGCGTTTTGTTGCCTTCGGTTTTCTCCAGAGCTTCGATAATTCGTTGGCGTTCTACATTAGAATCCCGAAGGCGGAGGCTGTCGGTCACTTCGGGCGACGAGCGACTTATAGGTAGGTCGGTTGCCGTGATGACACTACCTTCCACATTGCGGGCTGCTATATTTATAACGTTTTTCAGTTCGCGGATATTGCCGGGCCAGTCGTGGCGTTTCAGCGTCTTGACAGCCGAGGCATCTAGGCGTTTAGGTGGCTCATGGTGTTCTTCAGCATACTGTGCGAGATAGAACTCGGCTACCGGCTGAATGTCCTCCGATACCTTTCTGAGCGGTTTGACAGTTATGTCCATCTCCCGGAGAGTGAAGAAAAGGTTTGACCGGAAGGTTCTGTCGCTTACCTTCTCTAGCAGTTCCGGCTCTGCGGTGCAGATTACTCGGACATCAGGGTGATCTTCGCTAAGAATATGCAACACGACCGATTGCTTGTCGAAGTTGAGCAGATGCACGTTTTTGAGAATAATCGTACCTCGGGCCGCTTTCTTGAAGTAGCCTCCGATACGGTTATACATCTCGCTCTTTTCAGAGTCAGGTTTATGTTCGCCGACAAGGGCGGCTCCACCTGCCTCAATTACGATGAGAGGTTTGTCGGTACGGTTGCTCTGGCGGAATATCTCCCGTGCAATCTGTTCCTTGCCCATGCCGCTTTCACCGAAGATAATCACATTCGCCTCCGCCGAGGCAATTCGGGTGATTTCTCTTTCGATGCGTTGGAACTCCTTGCTTGGACGGTGGATCAGCTCATTGTCAGGGGATACGGAATCAATATCCTGGATGTACTTTTGCACCTTTTCCACAAGCTGTTTGTCGATAGCCGGACGCTGAATGACATCGACGGCTCTGCCATCACGCATCACCGAGAGAATATCCACGGCATTAAAATTGTCCACTATGGCAATGACGGGGAATTTGTAGCCCTCGCGCTTTTGCCAGTTGATTAACTCCTGCGCCGTGCCGCCGGTGAATTTCATCGCCGCGACAACGACAGCTCCCGGTGGTAGCTTCGCCACCTCTTCCTTTGCTGCCTCCATTTTATCGACGGTAATCGGCTCATATCCAGCCCGAGTGAGCAAGCCCGACATTAGCCGACGGTCGGATTCGGAGGCATCAACAATGAGAATCTTGTTCATTGTCAGATAAATTTAGGTTATTAAATACACAGTCAGATACGTTCCATGAAGTGACATGAAACGTATCTGAGCTTTTGTAGTTATTTGTCAGAATATCACATAAATCAGTGTTATTTGGTGCGGCTTACTACATGGATGGCTTTACCATCCTTATCGAGCATATTCAGTCTGAGATTATTTTTGTCGGCAGTCAGGATTGAAAAGCCGGGAGAACCGTTACAGAATATGGTGCCATCTATTTCTTTAGGAGTTCTTGTGAGAGAGCCGGATGTGTTGACCACATAGTCTATTTTTGAATCCGGGCGTCGGATGTGCTGGTAATTGTGGATATGACCGCATATATACATATCTACATTGTGCTTACGTAGAATTGTATCGACTTTCTTCTGCATATCAGTTCGCTCAGATTCCGACTTATCGGTATAGGCATAGATGGGATGATGACCGACCACAACGATCCAGTCTTCCGTCGCCTCAGTCAAAGTCTTTTCGAGCCATTGCAACTGGGCTTCGGTATCCTGATTCACAGCATCGGGATATGTGTCGGTCTTTTTCCTGTATTTGTCAATCAAAGGAGTGGTGTCGAGAAATACCACCTTGACAGTTGTCCCGTCATCTTCAAAGGTCTTGGCGTAATATCTCGCCGGCATCTCCCAGCGGCGGGATATGTCGGAATAGTCGATAACCGCCTGAGTGTTGCCACGATATTCATGGTTGCCGCAGATGGGATACCAGTTCACCATAAGCTCCGGGTGGTCGTAGATAAGCTCATAGTTGGTCATCCACAAGGGGTCTGTCACACTCTCCACTCCGCCGTAGTGATGTGTGTCGCCAAGAGCAAGAATAGCATCGGGACCTATTTCTTCTGCAATCATGCCCATCGTTGCGGCGACCGTTTTCTGGTCATAGTGTCCATTGCGTCCGAGGTCAGACACCACTATCAGATTTACATCGCCTTTGGCGATTTCTGTTTGGGCAATGGCTCCCGTAAAGGAGATGAGAGCCAAAGCCGCGATAAGTAATTTACGAATCATTGTTTTTGTATTTTTAGAATGTTACTTTCACTCCACCGTTGAGTTTCACTCCGTAATACTCCTGCTGCATCGTGTAGTCCTTACTTCCCTGATAATATCGCAGAGGCTGGTTGAGAAGGTTGTTGCAGTCGGCATATACGGTTATTTTTGTTTTGCGCCCGAATGTGTAGCTGACGTTCAGGTCCAGATATTTCACGGCATCATAGTATCGGTCGTAGAACGAACTTGCGCCCATTTCGTCGATAAATGCCGAGGCATAGTTGAATGAGGCTCTTGCGGAGAAACCGCACTTGTCGAAATATAGCGATAGATTAGCGGTATGTTCAGGGGAACCGGGCAGACTTAGACCTTTTTCGTTTTCGCGACCCTCGAAATTGAAATCGGTGATGCGTGAACGTGTATAGGTATATGTTGCATAAAGTCCGAGGCATTTCATCGCCGGTGTGATGAAACTGAAATCGCGTTGCCATGCAAGCTCAACACCGAATATATTGGCATTGCCGCCGTTCTTCGGTTGAGTGAATTTCGTCCATAAATTCCCTTCGTATTCCTTGTTGTAGGCCACCTCGTCGACAATAAAGCCCTCAATGCGTTTATAGAACAGACCGGCAGACACAAGTCCTATCGACTTCCAGTAATATTCGGCATTGAGGTCTATGTTGTGTGATGTGGTTGCCTTCAGACCGGGGTTGCCCACCGTTATCTCATTGTCGCCGCGGCTTATTTTCATTCCCGGGACGAGTGCCGAATATTTTGGACGGGATATTGACTGGTTGTAGCCCGCACGGAACAGGAAATCCTTATTTATCTCCCATTTCAGAAGAAGCGATGGGAGGAAGTTTATGTAGCTTGAAGTTGCCGGCGCGGTTTTCGACACCTCTCCGGTCTCGTCGTCATAGATTCTGCCGATGTAACGCAAGTCGGTGTTCTCCACTCTCAATCCACCCATAAACTGAAGATTGTCCGCGAGCCGTGAGTCGATGCGCATGTAACCGGAAGTGACATTCTCTCGGGCGTGGTAATTGCCCGCAAGTTCCTCAGCCACCTGTTCGCTCTCAAACTGATTTTTATCATCAAGATTCAGAGAGCCGAGAAAATATTTGTCAATGAATGTTCCCGCCTTGTATTTAGCCGAAGGCATAAAACGGTCTGTAGTCATATCGACAGTATGGGCGAAAGCATCCTTGTCAAAGGCCTTCTCATCAATGGGAGTGTATTCGTAGAAGTCTATCTCTTTGTTCTTGGACTTGCTGACGAATTTGAAGCCGAATTTGAGCTTTGCCCTGTCGCTGAGTTTTGTCTTGAAATCAAGAGCTGCCTTGAAGTCCTTCTCGACAATATCTTCCTGCTGCTGTGTCAGTTCCTTGAGTGAGAAATCATCATTGAGTGTAATAGTGGAGCCTTCCTCCGGAGTGGCAAGCGGCTCCCGCGGATTCGACAGATCAATACTGAACTTCTGTTTTTTCAGACGATAATCGATATAGCGCTCGTTAGGCCTTTCCTCGGAGGCTCTCGCATATCCTAATTTCCAGTCAATACCGAAAATGCCGAGACGGTTCTCGCCTCCGAGAGTGAAGTCCATGGTGCGTTGGCGTTCCAGACGGGCGTTGCGGTTGTCGGGCGTGCCACCTTTGGTCTGCACCCTGACATCGGCTTTCCCCTCCGGGGTCATGTCTTTCAGCGTCGTGCGGTAGCGGTTTTCCCAGTCGTTGCGGTTGTTGAAGATACCTTTGAACCATATCTTGTTGTAGTCGTTGAACTTCCAGTCGAGCGACAACGAATAACTCTGACGCTCGCGGGTGACAAAATACTGCCTTATCTGGTAGTCATTGATATATATTTTGCCGTTGTCGTCCTTTTCCCATATAAATTCAGTATTGTAGGATCCGGAGGGTGCATTATTATAGGAGGCGGCAAACATTACTCCGAAACGGTTGTTGAAAAAACGGTTTCCGAGAGTAAGACCGAAATTCATCTGCGCTTTGCGACTTATCCAGTTGTATCCTGTTCCAGCGACAGCTCCGACAGTGAATCTATGCGGCGAATTTTTCGTGACAAGGTTTATGGAACCGCCGATGGCATCGCCGTCCTGATCAGGCATGAGTGTCTTGCTGACCTCGATTGTCTGAATCATATCGGAAGGTATGAGGTCGAGCTGCACGTTACGGATGTCGCCCTCTGCCGACGGCAGCCTCGAACCGTTGATAGTAACCGAACTGAACTCCGCCGGAGTGCCACGTACCTGACCGAAACGCGCCTCGCCCTGGTCATACTGCACGTTTATGCCGCTTATACGTTTCAGTGCGTCTCCGATATTCGAATCCGGGAACTTGCCTATCTGGTCGGCAGATACCACATTCGTGATGTTGACGTTGTTTTTCTGTGCATTTATCGCTCTTTGCTGCCCGGAGAAAACACCGGTTACCACCACTTCGTTCAACTCCCGCGATGTATCCGACATCACAATATCATCGATAGTCGATTCTTCAGATACTGTTATCGTTTTGCTCACGGGGAGAAATCCGATATAGGTTACTTTAAGACTGTGGTTGCCTGATGACAGATTGGCAAACGAGAAAAAGCCGTCAAGGTCAGTGACTGCCGACAGCTTGTCGCTGTCGATGACCACCACCGCCCCTGCCAGCGGGTTCTTCTCGTTGTCAAGGATGCGGCCTTTAAGTAGTCCGTATTTCGGACTGTCAGCCGCTAACATGGTCAGCCCCGAAACAAGCGCGACCATAAAAGTTGAAATTACTTTTTTCACTGTGATTGTTGTTTATTGTTTGTTGTTTACGGTGCAAAATTCGCCAACTATTATTTCATGGTTTTATCAGTTTTGTTTAGCGTTTATGAAACTTACCGATGTCATTATATACCGAAATCCTCACGACCCATTTTAATCAAATGGATGGTGAGGATAGTAGCAGAAGGGATATATACGTTAATAGACTGTGTTCTGGGGGTCGAAGTTTGTCCAGCCTTGAAGCCAGTTGTCGGATGTATCCTTGAAGGCGCCTATGTATCCGCCTTTACCGTCCGAGAGCATCGTGGAAGGACAATAATTCTGGCCAAGACCTGCGGGATCGGTGAGGTTGAGAGCGGCCTCGGTCATAACCTTGTTGTTGGGATTCGACAGGAAGAAGGTGTGGGAGAATGATTCTCGGCCTTTGTCCTCAGTACCGGCCGCCAGGTCTATGAAATAATCCTCATATACTTTGTTTTTGTCGGAGCCGATTATATCCATACCTGCAAATATAATATTGTCGAGTTTGAAATTTCCTGCCTTGGCATATTTCACGGTATTGCCTTTCTCCCCATCGACAATCAGACCGATGGGATAACCTACGGCAAGAGTATTGGCTACATTGAGTTTGCTGCCACGGCGTATCTGCATGGCCGACTGGAATTTGCCGAGTTTGGAGCCATTGTCGGGGAACATATTTCCGGCAGTGATATAATCAGAACTGTTGCGGAAGTCTCCGTTCTTGGCGGTTTTAGGACCGATGAATGTGACATGGCTGAAGTGAGCTGACGTGAACGGGGCTGTCTCGGCACCGCTGGCGTTGTTGTCGCTCTCGAAACCGTTGCTCTGCGATGTATCGGCGATTCGAGGATCACGAACCGACAGACAGTATTCAACATTGCCGGAGAATCCGTTGTCGGTGTCAAACTCATCGTCCCAGCCTTTGTAAGCTACGAGGTATTTACAGTTTACAGAACCACCGAACCATTCGTATGAATCATCGTTTGAGTATGATACCTGAATGTGGTCCACGGTCGTGCCGCTGCCAACCGAACCGAAAGTCAGGCCATTGATTTCCTTGTCGGTGTCGAAGGGATAACCGGCGAACTCTATACGGACATAGCGGTAGATGCCGGAGTTGTCGCTGTCGTTGTCACCTCCGTGGATTGTGGTCGGGCCACCCTCGATCTGCATTGTCTGCTGGTTGTTGCGGGCCTTTCCGCAGATGATGAGTCCGCCCCAGTCGCCGGGACGCCGCTGACCGGGAGCCTGTGCCGAGGTCATTACCACCGGCGCGTCCTTCGTTCCGTTCATCTCGACATATCCTCCGGGTTCCACGATGAGCGCCGCCATAGTCTGCTTGTCGCCCTTGATGACGGTTCCGGCGGGTATGCGGAGTTTCGCTCCGGCATCCACATAGACCCATCCCTTGAGCAGATAGACACCCTTCTCAAGAGTCACGTCGCCGGTAAAGTGGAAGTTCTGGGTGCCATTGCCGAGTTCCTTGCCCTCGTTGAAGAGTATGCCCTTGCTGTAGGCCACGTTCCCTTTGTAGGTCACTTCCGGGTCTGTGAACTTGGGCGAATCGGGTTCGTCGTTTGATGAGCAGGATGCCATTGCAAGTCCGGCTCCCACGGCAAGCGCCGCCATGAGCAGCCTGCCTGAGTTGATGATGTTGATTTTCATGCTTTTTCTCATTTTTTGATTAGAGATTGTACTTTTTTTGATTAGAAATTATATCCGATTGTTATGTTGAAATTGCGTCCCGGTTTGTAGCTCCGGGTTGTTTCTTCAATTGTTTTACCTTTCCCTTCGTTTGTCACTTCCTCAATCTGTTTGAAAAGGTATCTTTGAGCGAGGATATCGCGTGCCGAAAGTTTCAGGCTCCATCTGCCGAACTTCTTCGACACCGATATATCAAGGCTGTGGCGCGGCATCTCGTAGGAATTGGGGATGTTGCGTGCAGTGCCGTCTGATGCGGTACCGTAACGGTTGCCCACACCGGTGATGCGTTTGCCGATGATATTGTAGAGTAAGGCGGCGTTCCAGCCGTATTCATCGTTGTTATAGAACAGTCCTGCGTTCACTAAGTAGGGGGACTGTCCCTGCATCGGGCGGTCGATGTTGTTTGTGCCTTTGTCGAATGTAACCCGGCTTTTGATCAGCGCTCCGTTGAGCGACAGCGAAAAGTCTCTGAGTCCGATGAAACCGAGGTTCTTGCGTATGTCGAGTTCCACACCGTAGTTGTTGGCTCCATTGGCGTTGATGAAAGAATATATGAGGTCGGTGCCACCGGCCACGGTATATGTCCATTCGATCGGGTTGGCGAAATGCTTGTAGAAAAGCGCTACCGAAATCTGTTCCCCCCTGGAGGGATACCATTCCCAGCGGAGATCCGCATTGTCAATTGTGGCCGCCTTCAGGTCAGGGTTGCCCATCACGCTGCTGCCGAGGTCGAAGTCATAATATACCGACGAGGAAAGCTCGCGGAACTCGGGACGGTTGGTAGAGCGGCCGTAGGCGGCGCGGAGCTGGTGGCTGTCGGTTATATGGTATGTAATATTGACCGACGGGAACAGCCCCGGATAGTCATAATCGGTCTTATGGAGGCTCTCCTCATATTGGCGGGTGTTCATCTCGAGGGTCTGGCGGCTGTATTCATACCTCACACCGGCATGAATGTCGAATTTTTTCAAGGGAATGTCCGCCGAAAGATAGGCCGCCCCGAGTGTCTGATGCGCATTGTAGTTGTTGAGCCAGTTTACCTCCTCGTAAAGATAGAGTTTGTCATGCCCGTAATTTGAATCCGTCAAAAGGTCGCCCTGCACATCGGGATTGAACATGAATCCGTCTGGGAGGGTGTTGTCAGGCTGCCAGCCGTACTGGAACTGACGGGTGCGGTAGGCGCGGGTACGGTATTCTCCGTATATGCCGGTTTTAAGTATGGGTCTAATGACCGAGAAATCAAACTCATGCCGGTAATTTCCCGACAGTGACCCCGTGTGTTCGTTAAGCTTTGTAAATTCCCGGCCGATACGGTATATGCCCATAGTCTGCTCCGTGCGGTCGGTGCGCTCTATCAGTCTCCGGTCTGGCAGATTGCGTTGTGCAAAGGCATATCCGACGCTCCAGTCCACGCGGTCGGCATCGAATGTATGGCTGCCGGTGAACTGAGTGTTGAAAGTGGGGCGCGACGAGTGATAATATTCCATGTCGTTGATATTGTCGGCCTGCGCATTGAAACCGATGCGGTCGGAATACCTGTTCTTGATGATTTGATTGAAGATGTTTTTCCACTCAAACAGATGGATGCCTCCAGAAGGACGGAAAGACAGGTTCAGCATCGCCCCGTAGCGTATCTCCCGGGTATATTGGTTGTCGGAAGCCTTTCGCAGCGGTACGCTCTTGTCGTTGGATACATCGTACGGACCATAGAGCGAATTCTCCATATTCAGCAATGTCCGGTAGCTGTTCGAGAAATTCAGTGCCGCCACAAGCCACATCTGCCCGTCACCTATGAGCCAGGACTGATTGTATCCGGCACTTGCCTTAAGGTCGGCAACGGGATGTATGGTCTTAACCCGCCAGTTGTTGTCCAGAGCACTTGCCAACGGATCGATTCTTCCTTCAAATCCGGGATAACTCACTAACGGCGCGTCAAGTCCGCCGGCAGGGAAGGCAAACCTGCCTCCGGCCTTTACAAACTCACGGAAATGTGTCCTGTCGTTTATGCCTGCGCCGACAGAGATGTCGAAGCCGGTTTTCAACGGTTGCCTTTTGGTATTGACCATCACGAAACCGCCGGTGAAGTCGGCGGGATATTCCGGAGCGGGGCTTTTGACAATCACCATATTGTCGATCTGGCTGCTCGGGATGATGTCGAATGAGAAGGCGCGGGAGTCTGCCTCGGAACTCGGCACCGCGCTGCCGTTGAGCCATACATTGTTGTATCGCTGCGACAAGCCTCTGACCATAACAAACTTATCTTCAATAATCGAAATGCCCGGCACTCTTCTTATAACTTCCGAAGCATCTTTGTCCTGCGTCTTGGCGATTTGTTGCGACGAAACACCTGTCTGCACTACATTGCTTTTCTTTTCCTCCTCTATCATGGCAGCCTCGGTATCCCTTCGTGCGACAGCCACTACTGTCACTTCGGACAATGAAGTGACATCCGGCATCATAGGAATGTCAAGTATCAGCTCTTCCATTCCTAAAGGTACCTGATGCGAGATTACCGTATCACGGTATCCTATATACTTTATTGCAAAATCATATTTCCCTGCGGTGAGCTGCAATGTATAATGACCGTCTATATCTGTCGATGCCCCCTGCGTATGGTTACCCGCTATGACCGTCGCGCCAATAAGCGGTTCATTTGTAGCCGAATCATAGACTCTTCCTTTGACTATGCCGGCATCCATATTGACCGTGGAAACGAGCATTGACAAAGTCATTACGCATACATGTAATTTTTTACAATTCATATTCTCGCTGTCATTTTTTCTGCCGCAAAATTATGGACATAATGTTTCATGGTTTTATCAGTTTTGTTTAGATTTTATGAAATAAATTGTATCATTAAACTTTTATTAAATTTTTGAGCATCAGGATAGTATTTGACCGATTATTAGTAATTTTTGAGGCATGGAAGAAAAAAAGAAAATACTTGTGGTGGATGATGAGGAGGCTCTGTGTGACGGCCTCGGATTCAATCTTGAAGTGGAAGGCTATCAGGTTGACATGGCGTATAGCGCGGAGGAGGCTCTTGCCCTCAACCTTGCCGCCTATGACCTGATACTCCTTGATATTATGATGGGGGAAATATCCGGGACTCAACTGGCACGCATAATGAAGTCGAATCCGGCAACTGCCTCCGTTCCCATCATATTCTGCACGGCCAAAGACACGGAGGAGGATATGATTGCCGGTCTCGACCTCGGAGCAGACGACTACATAATGAAGCCTTATTCTCTTAATGCCGTACTCGCTCGTGTTCGTACTGTGCTTCGCCGGACTGGGGCTTCTGTCGCACCCGCCAAAACGGATTCAGATCTTGTTTCATACAAAGGATTGGTACTGTCTGCCAAAAACAGGACTTGCACGGTTGACGGAACAGAGGTGAAAATGCCCAAAAAAGAGTTTGAGATACTGCTTAAACTCATTTCCAACCGTGGACAGATTTTCACCCGTGCGGACCTGCTGAACGAGATATGGCCCGACGAGGTTGTGGTGCTTGACAGGGTTGTTGACGTGAACATAACCCGCATCCGTCAGAAGATAGGAATCTACGGCAAGAATATAGTAACCCGATCAGGATACGGTTATGGGTTCATTGAATAAACTTTCTTATCCGCAGCGTCTGTTCGTTTGGCTTCTTGGATATTCCCTGCTGATGGTCGGGTGCTTTGTAATTTTTCAATATCATAGGGAAAAGGAATTCAAGGCGGAGGAGATTGACAAGCAGCTCCAGCTCATCAACACATATATTCTTACAGAACTGAGCGAAGGGCATGATGTCCAGGATATAAAACTTGACGAGTTCAAACCGTTCAACGATATTCGTATAAGCGTAATTTCCGACAAGGGACATATAATATACGACAATACTCTTGACTCGTTGCCGAAAACAAATCATCTTGACCGTCAGGAAATCCGGGATGCAATGCTGAATGGCTCCGGCTATGCTGTAAGACGGCACAGCGAGAGTACAGGCAACTATTATTTTTACTCGGCGAAAAAGAGCAATGACGGCAATATTGTCCGTACCGCAGTGCCGTATTCCATATCGTTCAGCGGACTATTGCAAGCAGATTACGGTTTTTTATGGATTATGGGGATTATTACATTGATTATGTGCATCCTGGGCTATTTCGCAACCCGGAGGGTAGGTCTCCACATAATCAGGCTTAACAAATTTGCCGAGAACGTGGAAAACGGGGCACAGATTTCCGATACAGAACCGTTTCCCCACGATGAGCTTGGCGAGATTTCAAACCACATAGTCCGTCTATATGCCCGTCTGCAACAGGCGGTGGCAGACAGGGACAGCGAGCATCGTGCCGCCCTCCATGAACAGCTTGAAAAGGAACGCATCAAAAAGCAACTCACGAATAACATAAAACACGAACTGAAAACCCCGGTCGCATCAATCAGGGTCAGTGTGGAGACGATGCTGGCACACAGGAATATGAGCGATGAAAAGCAGATATTGTTCCTGCAACGTTGTCTTACAAACACAGAAAGGCTCCAAAGGCTTCTGACCGATGTCTCGCTCCTGACACGCATGGACGACGGAAGCGCCTCTATATTGAAAGAACAGGTTAATCTCACGGATATAATAAATGACGTGGTTGAGGACCGACAGATAATCGCCACCACAAAGGGCATAAGGATTGAGAATTTTGTTTCTCACAATGTAGTCATGAATGGGAATGCTTCTCTGCTTGAGGCCATTTTCAACAACCTTATAGACAATGCGATTGTTTATAGTGGAGGAACAAGAATAAAAATAGAATTAATCAGTATCGACAACGATAAAGTTGTAATTGCATTGTCAGACAACGGTTGCGGTGTACCATCCGAACACCTTCCAAGGCTGTTTGAAAGGTTTTATCGCATCGACAAGGGTCGGTCGCGTGCGGCGGGAGGAACAGGACTCGGCCTTTCAATAGTGAAAAACGCCGTGATTCTGCATGGTGGCGAGATTATCGCCGAAACTCAATGCTCTGGAGGATTATTATTCAAAATAACATTTTCAAGGAACTCAAAATGAAGACAAAACTGAAAATTGCGCTTGTGGCTCACGACCAACGCAAAGCCGATATGGTAGATTGGGTAAAATTCAACGCCCAATATCTTTCCCAACATGAGCTGGTATGTACCGGCACGACCGGAGGGCTTATAAAGAATGCTTTCTCAGAAGCAGGAATAGATGCCCAAGTCGAATGTATGAACTCGGGTCCGATGGGCGGTGATGCCGAAATAGCCGCAATGGTGGTAAGAAACGAGATTGACCTCGCTGTTTTCCTGATAGACGACCTTAATGCGCAGCCCCACGAGGCGGACATTCAGATGCTTTTGCGTCAATGTCGTCTCCACAACGTGCCGATTGCCTGCAACCGTATAAGTGCCGACCTGATGATTTCAAGCCGCCTGTGGGATGACCCCACATATAAACCCATCGAACAGAGCTATATACGGTTTGACCGCAATTAAACTCTCTGACTGTTCGGTAGTTTTAATAAATGGTTAAGGATTTTGAAATATTCATGAAATGTTTTCTTAGTTACTTTGCAGCAGAATAAGTAATTAAGACAACAATGGAAATACTGTTTCTTTGCGTAGTAATTTTTCTGTTTCTGCTGGCTGTGTTTGACCTGTCAGTAGGTGTGAGTAACGATGCTGTCAACTTCCTGAATTCGGCAATCGGGTCTAAGGCGGCATCATTCAAAAGAGTCCTGATTGTCGCTTCCATCGGTGTTTTTATCGGTGCGGCGATGAGCAACGGTATGATGGAGATTGCCCGGCACGGAATTTTCCGTCCCGAGCATTTTTCATTTTATGACCTTATCTGCATTTTCATGGCGGTAATGGTCACAGACATCATCCTTCTCGACATCTTCAACTCGCTGGGTATGCCGACATCGACAACCGTGTCAATGGTTTTCGAGCTTTTGGGTGCTACATTCGTTGTAGCTCTTATCAAAATGGCGGGAGGCATCGGTCTCGGTTTTGATGACTTGCTTAACACAGAGAAAGCCTTGTCGGTTATTCTCGGAATATTCCTGTCTGTTGCGATAGCCTTTTTCTTCGGTACGGTGGTGCAGTTCATATCCCGCATGGTGTTCTCGTTCAATTACCGGAGCAATCTGAAATGGAAGATAGGGATATTCGGCGGTATCTGCGCCACTGCGATTGTTTACTTCCTCCTGATTAAAGGGGCAAAGGATCTTTCTTTTATGACCCCTGAACTGAAAGCGTGGATAAAAAACAATACAGCGTTAATTATACTGTCCTGTTTCGCAGTTTTTACATTGCTGATGCAACTGCTCCATATCTGCAAGGTCAATGTGCTGAAAGTGATTGTGCTGATGGGTACATTCTCGCTTGCCGTGGCATTTGCCGGAAATGACCTTGTGAACTTCATAGGTATTCCCTTGAGCGGTCTGGCTTCATATCAGGATTTTATAGCCAACGGCGGCGGAGATTCCAAAGGCTTCCTTATGGATTCGCTCAACGGCCCGGCAAACACCCCGATATATTTCCTAATCGGTGCCGGTGTCATAATGGTGGTGTCACTTGCAACGTCAAAAAAAGCCCGGAATGTGACCAAGACTGAAATCGGACTCGGAAGCCAGCAGGGTGGCGATGAGATGTTCGGTTCATCCCGCATCGCCAGAAGATTGGTTAGATGGACTTTATCATTTCTATCTTGGGTGCGCCGTGTGACACCGATAAAAGTACGCCGTTGGTTCAACCGCCGTTTTAATGTGGATGAGACCATTATGGATCAAGGGGCGGCTTTCGACCTCATACGCGGCTCTGTAAATCTGGTACTTGCCGGCGCGCTTATTGCCCTCGGTACTTCACTAAAACTGCCCCTGTCAACCACTTTCGTCACATTCATGGTCGCTATGGGTACTTCTCTCGCTGACAGAGCATGGGGTCGTGAGAGTGCAGTGTTCCGAATTACAGGCGTGATTTCCGTAATCGGCGGCTGGTTCCTTACTGCGGGAGCGGCGTTTATCGGTGCGGGAATGATTGTCGCTGCTATGCACTATGGCGGACAATGGGTTATGCTTCTGTTGGCGGCTCTGACGATATTCATAATTATCAACAGCAATCGGAGATTTAGAAAGAAGACTGAGGAAGACAATGGCGATGCACTGTTCCAGACCATAATATCCACTCAGGATAAAACGCAGACATGGCCGTTGCTTATGATGTATATCACGGAACAACAGGAGAAATTCATGACCTATGCCGAGGAAAAATACCGGGATATAACATCAGCTTTCATAACTGAAAGTTCCGGGGTGCTGAGCAAAACAGAGTCAAGCCTTGCACGTCAGAAAACGATACTTAAAAATGCTCGCCGCAAAGAGACTCTGTGCTTCCGTCACCTGACCCGAGAGATGTCGATAGAAAAAAGCACATGGTTCTATCTCAGTAATAACTGCTGCATGGGTATACTATATAACCTGCGACGCATCAACGAAGTGTGCAAGGAACACATCGACAATAACTTCCTCCCGTTGCCGCCCCGATATACCACTGAATACGAGTTGATAAGAACTCAAATCAGCATCCTGTTCAATGACACCCTTGAATTGATGAAAAGCGGGGACACTGATACAATAAGCACCCTTCGCCGACACTGTGACGAGATAAAGGATACTGTTTCCGACACATATCACCGAGTGCATGACCAGCTCCGCGACGGAGACACATCGGCAATGGCGGTTCTGTACGTCTATGTAAATATGCTTCAGGAGACACAAGAAATGGTGTCGTCAATCCGTAAATACCTTCGTGCGTTTGCTAAACTGCGCGACTCGGAGTTCCGTACCCGCCCGGCAAAAATCGTGATGCCGACAGTATAAAGTCTAAGGTAAGAAAGATTGTCCCTAAGGTTGAGATGGAAGATTTATTCTTCCATCTTTTTTGTATTGCAATCGTCTGAGCGATTTAATATTTATCTAATATTTCCGATATAAACGTGAAATAAAAATGAGGTTACTTTGCAACAAAGAAAACTTATAAATCATGTGCATAACAGTTATCTCCATCATATCTCTGGCAGGAATCATTGTCATGTTGCAAAGACATATCAGCAGACGAAAAATCAAGGAAAGATTTTGTCTTGTCTCTTCTGGTCGGCCTGTTGGAAAGTCGTGTTTGATTATGACGATGCAGTCATGTGGCCCGATTATCGACAAAGCATTGGAATGTCTTTCAAGCAATGACAATATTGAGGTTTGTAAGAACCATCGAACAGGATCTCAGACCATTGATATAATCAGCGATAAAGTCCGGGATTGTTCGGCAGACACAGAAGGAAAGATCGGTAAGACCTCACTATATTGCGAATATATGCTTGAGGCCACTGACAAGATAGCCGAAACGACACGGCATCTTGTCACTTCCCCCGACAGTTATATCCCGATTTCATACAAATGCGAGATTGAGACAATCCGTGGAGGAATTGTCAGGCTATCTCGATTGGCTGACGGCATCCTCGGTGTTGATGACGATATAATAAAGATTGCCGGAGACACAGGTCTGGAGAAGGATTTTATAGAACACAGCATAGCCGTACATTCCAAAGGGATGACCCATGAAGACTTTGATGAAGGAGCTCCCGCTTATTCTTATCTTATGCTCCTGTATTATCTTCATTCTTTCGTCAGCTCCTTTTCTCAGGCATTAAGAAACATAGAAACTAACAATAAACAACTTACCGCATGAGACAGATTATAATTATTACGGTATTGTCAGTATTGGCATTGTCTGCCGTTGCTCAGGATAAAAATCCATTCATACCTGAGATACACGGAACAATCCGTGCAAAATATGAATATGAACCTCAGATAGACAAGGGACGCTTCGAGATACGCAATGCACGGCTGAGCGTGGAAGGCAAGGTGATTCCCATTGTGAGATACAAGGCAGAGATAGACCTTTCTGACGAGGGAACAATAAAGATGCTCGACGCATACGTGCGACTGCAACCAAAGGATGCGTTAAAATTCACCTTCGGTCAGATGAGAGTGCCGTTTACCATTGACGCCCATCGTTCACCACATCTACAATATTTCGCCAACCGATCCTTCATAGCAAAGCAGGTCGGCAATGTGCGCGATGTCGGAGCATCAGCGTCATGGACGTTCAATGACCGTATGCCCATTACTCTTGAAGGGGGTATATTCAACGGCTCGGGACTTACAAATCAAAAAAATTTCTGGACCGACAACTATAATTTCTCGTTCAAGGCGAATACTATGATTGCCCGGCAATTCAATATAACACTCAGTTGCCAAAAGGCAAATGCCGGGGATGTGAACGTGATGATGTACGATGCAGGAGCCTATTGGCAAAATCAGAGATGGCACATTGAGGCTGAGTACCTCCGCAAGCATTATGCCCACGGCTCTTTCGCTCCTGTAAATGCTGTTGACGCATTTGCCGCATATCGACTTCCGTTGAAAAAGGGGCTGACGTCCATATCATTCCTCGGTAGATATGACTATATGTCAGACCATAGCAAAGGTACGAAAGATGAATCCGGCAATCTAAAAATAGATGATCCTGAAAGACACAGACTGACCGGTGGTGTTACATTCAGCATGGGAAAGAAATCATTGCAGGCGGATATTCGCCTCAACTATGAGCAATATTTTTACAACGAAGGTGTAACTCCGGCAATTTCAGAACAAAATAAGATAGTCTTGGAATTTGTAGCCCATTTTTGACAATAAAGTGCAAAAAACAAAACCGACAGCATTGAATCCAATTCAGTAGCTGTCGGCTTTGCCATCTATCGTAATCCAGTGAAAGTACGCCGTGAGGCATACATATAAATAGGTTCAGCCACCATCGACTCCTTTGAGCCGGAGGATTGTGCCGGGTTCTCGACCCGCTGTGATTGCTGTGGCTGCTCATCCCGCTTGACTTCCTCGCCGTCTTTTTCATCGTGTTTAGGGGCAAGTTCGGCGGTAATCTTGCGGTCGAGGGCGGCAAGTTCGGATTTCAACGCCTTTAACTCATCTTCCTTGCCCCATGTCTTAGACACAATGCCTTCGAGTGTTGGAACATCGGCTTTGAGTTTGGCCGTGCGTTCCTCGTACTGGGCGATGATGCCGGGTATTTTCTCCAGAGCGTTTACGAAGTTCATACAGGCGGCATGGGTATCGCTCATGGCGATGAAGCCGTTGTTAAACTTGTATTTGTAGTTGCCTTCGACAACGAAACGATTCTGGACACCTTCTCTGCCGTCAACGACCGTCCGCTCCGATATAATGCTTATAGGGAAGCCATAGACCTCTCCGATACGCTGATATTGACCGTGGGTGTCGGTACGCTGTGCCAGACCTTGAAGATGTATGCCCATGTTCTTCTCGTCGGAGAGATTGCAGGTGTCGATAGTGAGATTGTTGACGGGATTACCGTCTTTGTCCCGCTGAACGACCGAAGCATACCGGGCAGCGTCCTCTTTCATGCGACTGATTGCCGCCTCGTTGTTGGCGATGTCGTGGCTGATGGTCTGGAGCCTGAACTTGGAATCGGAAATACCCTTGTTGTGTGCTTTACGCTCACTCTCCAGTGCCGCAATACGCTTTTCAAGTTTCGCCTTGTCGAGAAGGTCGGTGTTACCACTGAGAATAGCCATATACTCCGAGAAGTTCATGCCGTTCTTCTCGTCCATTGCACCCTCGTCGATGGTTCTCGCTCCGAGTGCGCCGGATTTGAGTTGGTCGATGAATGTCGCCTTGCAATGGAGAAGATTGAACTTGTAGGAATCCAGCGACTTCTCAACGGCATAGATGATTACATCCACCTTATTATCAGCATATAACTTGGCAATCTCGTTGCCGGCGCGTATGGCTCTGCCATCCCTCTGAGTGAGGTCTGAAGGACGCCACGGCGTGTCAAGATGATGGATACAAACCGCTCTGCGTTGGGCATTTACGCCTGTTCCGAGCATACTTGTCGAGCCGAAAAGCACACGGACATCACCGTCGTTCATAGCCTGTATTACAGCCTTTCTTGACCTCTCGGTTTTACACTCTTGTATGAACCTGATTTCATGCGGAGGTATGCCATAATCCTCAATCAGTTTGCGCTTGATTTCTGAATAGACATTCCACTCGCCGGGCTTGAATGTTCCCAGATCGCTGAAAACAAACTGTGTGCCTTTCTGAGCATCATACTTTCGATAGTATTCCGCGATCATACGGGCGCAATGACTCGCCTTGTTGTTCGGGTCATCCTCGTATGACGAGTCAATCATTCGCATATCGAGAGCCATCTTTCGGGCATAGTCCGTGGCAATGAGCATCTTCGCCTTTTCCTCGGTGTCAGACAATGGCGCTCTGCCGAGAGTTGTGGCATCACCACTCTCAGCAAACTTCATCAACTTCTCAATGAAAGCCTCCTGCGCCGGTGTTGGCGGGATATTGTGAAGAATCTCGTTCTTCATTGGACGGTCAACACCTACATCTTCGGCAGTACGGTAATCAGTAATCTCATTGTAGAAAGCAGCCAACTCAGGTATCTTGATAAAGTAGCGGAAACGCTCCTTTGCCACAATGTTATTGGTCACATTGAACTCGTAATCCGTTGTCTTTTTGGCGAAGATTGCCGCCCACGCATCGAAGCACCGGATGTCCTGCCTTTCAAGCTCATTCGGACGAAGATACTTGAACAGCAGATACAGTTCCGTCAGACTGTTGGATATGGTTGTGCCACTGAGAAAAGTAGCTCCCAAATCCTTGCCGGTCCGCTCCTGAATGGTTCGGATTGCATACAGCAGGTTGAGTGCCCTTTGGCTTCCTTCCGAGTTGCCTAATCCTGCAATACGGTCGTGCCGGGTATTAAACATCAAGTTCTTGAACTGGTGCGACTCATCAACGAAGATGTGGTCGATGCCCATCTGCTTGAAATCTACTACATTGTCCTTGTTCTGATCCATCTGGTATTGGATGGTGGCTATCTTGGCGGTCAGGTTCTCCTTACGCTTGATAAGACCTTTGAGCATACCACGGCTGATGTCGTGGCCCTGCTGTTTCAGCACTTCCAAATTTTCCTCGACAGTATCAAGTTCCGCCTGAAGAATCTGCTGCTGCATCTCCGGCGACTGTGGAATCTTGCCGAACTGGTCGTGCGACATTATCACACAGTCATAGTCGTTGTTCTTGATATTGTTGAAGAAATCCACACGCTTGTCTGCCTTGAAACTCTTTTCATCGGCAAACAATATCCGGGCATTGGGATAGGCAGACTGATAGGTCATGGCAATCTCGGCTACATTGGCTTTCAGACCGATAATCATCGGTTTGTGAGCCAGTCCGAGACGCTTCATCTCATGCGCTGCAATACACATTATCAGCGTTTTACCTGTCCCAACCTCGTGGTCGCAGATGCCACCGCCGTTCTGTTTCAGCATCCATATACAGTCCTTCTGGCTTTGATAAATGGAGCTGATTCCATAGCGGTCTCCGAGGATTTTCATGTTCAAATCCGGAAAAGTTTGATGCGAACCATCATATTGCGGTCTGACGAAGCAGTTGAACTTGTCGTTATAGAGGTCAACGAGTTTTTCCTTGAACTCCGGCGACTGGGCTTCGAGCCACTCCGAGAAACCGTTTCTTATTTCGTCAATCTTGGTATTGGCAAGTTGGATAGCCTCATTGTCAGGAACTTTTATGTCTTTGCCGTTTTCATCTTTACCCGCCGACTTCTTGATGTCAGGAACAGTGTTATGAAGGGCGTGTTTCAACAGGCTCATACCGTCGTATGTGCGGTAATAGCCTCTGACACAGAACTCCTCCCAAATGGTCATGTTCTTTCTCGATGCCTCAGCCGAATACTCGTCCATTGAGGAAGAATAGGCAATTATTACTGTCCGCTAAACTAAAAAAAGGAGAGTCCAACTTCCTGCATGGCAGAGGTTGGGCTTACTTTTTGTACATGACAAGCCCCCTCAGCAGTTTTCAGTATCTTTGGGTGGTGATTCTGCAGCTTCGACAAGCATGATTTTCAGGTCTGCATCGGGTTGATTGAGGAACTTTTCGAGATTGAGGTAATACATCAGAACAATTCGCACGATTGTGGCGAGGCCGGAGAAGCTCCAACGCCTTTTCAGTTTGCTTTGCAAGACTGACAGCAACAGATTTGCGATGAGCGTAACCCAGATCTGGATTTTGATGGCGTTTGCACTTTCTCCATAGAAATATCTCAGAGGAAAGTTCTGCTTTATCTGTTTGAAAAGCGACTCAATCTGCCAACGACGGCGGTATATCGCCACTATCGTCTCCAACGGCATGTCAAAATCATTGGTCAGCAACGAGACGAGTTTGGGAGTCTTGCCTTTCTTGATGTCAACATATGTGATTATCCGTGCGATGTGATTGATGTCATCCTTGCGGAACACCACGACCTGCTCCCGATATTCCATAAGTCCCTGCGGATTCTGATGCATGCAGTCCACAAGTGCCTCGTAATTGAGGTTTTTCTTCATCTTGGTGACATAGACAACGCCGCGGTCGGTCAGTTCCTCGAACTTGTCATAGTTGATGTAGGCGCGGTCCATTGCCGCGATCTCATCACGCTTGTAATGGCTTGGAGCGAGCATGAACGAATCGTTTGTCGCCGCAGATGTGAACTCTACATCGCATGGCACACCTTCATTGGCGTGTATCACTGCATGGACTTTAATGCCGCCTTTCTTTTTGCCTGTCTTCGGATGGCGACCAACGCCCTTGAAAATGGCATTGGAGAACAGGCTTACGGTTGTGGAATCGATGATGCGCAGCCGTTTTATCCATTCTTCCGTGCCGTTACGCCGGCTGTCCGATGAAAGAATGCCCTTGTTGGCTTCGTACTGGTCCCGATAGACCTCCTCAAAGAACTTTTCCGGGCGTCTGGCATTTGCATCCGACAAAGTGCTGCGCTTCGGTACGGTGTCGATGCCCACATGATGTAGTTTGCGGACTTCCGCAGTCATAGATGTCTCTATTTCTCGCAATGAGTCGAACCGCTGTATCACCGCATACAGCATTGTCAGAAGATGGGTGTAGCCGTCGAAGCTCTTTACATACTTCTCCCCGCCGTGTTTACGGCTCATTTCAACTATTTTTTCACGGTTAAGCGACTTTATCAGCTGTCCGTATATCGGCTGTCCGAAGAAATTACTACTTTTGGGCATAGTTTAGACATATGTTTTGGCGAACACAAACTAAACTAAAAGGACCGACTCCTGCAAATGGAATCGGCCCTTTCTTTCTATTGCCTCCTAAAGTTTAGCGGACAGTAATAATAGGCAATCTTCACATCGGTGTGGAACAGATATGACATATAGGCTGAGTAGATGCCCGTAGGAATCCATCGTTCGCCGAAGTTGAAGTCAAGCTCATCGAACTCGATGCGGCGGGGCCGGGCTTCCTCCAACGCTTTTATAGAATCCCGCGACATAGCGATATACGGTTCAATGCCGTCATAGCCGGGAAAGCCTTTTATCCGTTCTTCCTCACGGTCAATCCACGCCCTGACAGCCTCGGCTTTGGCTACGACGTTTCCGGCGATGAATCGGTCTTTAATCTCGTAGTTCTCCACAAGGGGATTATAATATATATGTCCTTCGAGATTCTGGGTGAGGGTGTCCTCGTCCATATCCACAAGTGTCGACATATATTCGAGATTGACCTGCCCGTATTTGTTGAGCGATGCGGTCAGAGCCTCCATCGGAGTATCTACCGAAGTAACCTCGTCAATGGAGAATGAAACCGGATGGTCGAAAATGTCGGCCTTGACAAAGCGTCCGTTCTCGCCGCGCTCCAAAGCCAGTGCGTCACGACCATTGGCGTCCATAAGGATGAACTTGGCGTTCTGCTTCTCGTTGAGGTTGCCGTAACGCTCCACAAACTCATCGTAATACTGGTTGAGATGTTCGCGCAGATGTTCCGACGCTTCATGCGTCTCCGCCTCATAGTTATAGAGCTTCTGATATGTTTCCGAGAGGGTTACATACAGCATGGCGCGTTTTTCCTGCTCTGGCTTGACTGCCAGAGGTGTGAAGGTGGCTCCGTTCTTGCGCATATCGGACAGGAAACCGAGCTGACCGCCATCGACGACCATAGAACCGTTATGGTGGAAGAACTGAATATCCTCCGAGAAAGGACGGGGCGACATATCGCGCTCCGGGGCTTTCGGCTCGATAGGTATTGCCGTGACTTTCGGCTGACGGGGCCGGCCGCCGGGTATGAAATCGCCTTCGGTCTTTTCGATGTATGTTTCTCCGGGAGCGATACCCGCTGCCTCTGCCGCTTTCTGCGATTCCTGCTCCAGACGCATTTCCTCCATCTGACGGTGGGCAATCGACATCATTGTTTCATAGAAACCGTTGATGGGAGGATTGTCATCCCAATTAAGCGAGCCGTAAAATTTCAGTTCCTTTTCAGTCAGCGGTCGGAATTTTTTAACGGGAATGTCTTTGACCCCGGCACTTGGCTTCGGTTTGGGAGCATCTTCAGCCGGTTTGGGCTGACGGCGGGGTTTGCCTATCGGCTCCAGTTCCCCGAACAGATTGTAGGCGAAAAGACGAGGATCGGGATTGTCGGAATAATCAGGACTGCCGTCAGTCTCTATCTCTTTGGCAGGTTCAGGCTTAGGCTCAACCTTTGGAGTTCCCACTGCCGTCGGTGTCAGCTTTGGAGGCTCCACGGGCTTTGACTCCGCCTTCGGACGCTGGTTGGGCGTAACAGTTTCGACAACCTTCTGCTGTGGAGTCCGTCTCAGTTTCGGGTCTTCCAACTGCTCGCAGATAGCCACACGATGCCCGGCCCGCACAAGTTTGGGCAGATATGTATCAAGCGCATGATGCGGAAATCCCGCCAATTCGATACGGCTGTCAACGCCACTCTGCCTACGGGTCAGAGTTATGCCGAGCACCTCGGAAGCCTGTACCGCATCCTTGCCGAAAATCTCATAGAAATCCCCGACACGGAAAAGAAGAATGGCATCGGGATGTTTCTTTTTCATCTCCCGATATTGCTTCAACAGCGGCTCGTTCTTCTGCTCAATCTTCTGGGCAAGAGGCTTTTCTTTCGGCGTTTCAGCCTTTACATCCTGCTTTGGTGCAGGTGTCGGTGTCGGCTTCACCGGGCCAGGCGTTGGCGGTTTGATACCGTTGGAATTATACAATTCCAGATTAAGGCGCAGGCGCAACGAATCATCGAGCGCAGTCCGCAGGTCGCGGGCTATGCCGACAACACCCCCTTCGTGCTTGTAGATGATAGCAGGTTTGCCGTAAGGGTCGGTTCCAACTTTTGCATCGGTGCATATCACATTCTGCGGGAACGCCATCAGGTACTTGTTACCGGGAACTTTCGTACCTCGGTCAACAATCGACTGGATAAAAAATTCCTCATCAGCCGATAACGCCTTCTTTCCGGTGTGCTTTTGCAGAATAATCAGGTCTGACCCTGCATCGGTTCCGGCATTGTCGGAAAATGTATTATTTGGCAGACGCAACACCGCCACGAGGTCGGCACGCTTCACCATCTCCATGCGGACGAAAGGACTGGCAGCGTTCATCACGCCTTGCGAGGCTATAAAGGCAACCAAACCTCCCTCGCGCACTTGGTCGAGTGCTTTGAGAAAGAAATAATTGTGTATCGCCTTTGTCGCCTGACGATAGGCAATCTCCTTGCTCACGGCATACGCAGGGTCGGCAACCGCAAAATCCCCGAAAGGGATATTTGAGGCGGCGACATCGAAATAGCCGTTGAAATCGCGCTCGATTTTCTCAAAGCCCTCTATTCGGGTCAGGATAGAAGGATGCAGGGCAGACAGGATTTTGCCTGTAAGCAAATCCTTCTCGTAAGCCAACACCTCGGCACCGGGGTATATGTCATTGCGAAGGAACGAGTCGATAAATGCACCTTGTCCGGCAGACGGTTCAAGGAAACTTCTCACCTCGACGCCGGAATTTTTCAGAGCGTCTGAAATGGCGTCAATGACTGGAGCGGGAGTATAGAAAGCCGTCAGCACCGAGGCTTTGAGCGAATCCATGTACCCGGCAAACTCCTTGTCATCCTTTGAATAGTCGTGAATCAGACGGCGCAGTTCCACCGTCGGAGCAAACAGTTCAATATCCGACTTGCTCCACTTGGCGGCATCCGCCAACTCGTTGGCGTCGTTGAGAATACATTTCAGTCCGCCGAATCCGGCATACTTGCGCAGCACCTCCCGTTCTTCGGCAGACTGCGCCCCGCGCCCCTTGACACCGAGACTAAACGCCATCCGTATAGCCTCGATGTTGTCGCGCATCGTCTGTAATCGGTTATAAGCCATTGCGGTATTGTTCTAAAATTTCCGCAATAGTGCCGGCAAGCTCATTCTGGAGTTCCGGATAATCCTCTCTGCTGAGAAAATCGCCGTTTACCGCATACTTATCAAGAATTTTGTTGATGAAGCGTAGCCCGAGCAGCAACTCTGCCCAGTTCTGTTTCTGTACTTCTTCCGGGAGATCATTGTGGAACAATTCATCGAGAAGATTATATATGACATCCCAGCGAGATACATAATAGCCATTTAGAAGGACACGCATGGCAAGTTCACGGGCCACAACGACATTGTGCCCTTCAAGACGGTATGCAGTATAGGAATTGTACGCTGAATCCGACCGGAAATTTATAAAATTCTCGTTTGACGCTTCCGGGAAATGATGGTCACGGAGATGACCTTGGAGATAGACACGGAAATCGTCCAGCTCCATTGTTTCTAATTGTTTCATTATGGGGGGATTTGGTGGTTTGCCGACGCCTTTCCGTAATGCAACATTCAATGTCGCAACAGGATATAAAGAAAGGACACCGGGTATCCCTCCCGATGTCCAACCACTAAATCCGCGTCAAAAATGAAACAAAAACATTATGACGTAGAATTAATGGCAAAGTTAATAAACTTTTCGGACAGTCGGACAGGATTATATATAGTTTTATTAAGTACATGACAAAAATTTGAAAACATCGAATTTAGGAGTATAAGCCGGACGCAGAAGTATGGTCGCAATCTCCTCCAAACCATACT
>ERZ780207.189-NODE-189-length-77057-cov-6.582855_pt1 | contig 77057 bp, 106 predicted proteins | sample MGYA00510977_ERZ780207 | MGnify/ENA primary metagenome ERZ780207 (study PRJEB29588, sample SAMEA2151383) | human gut metagenome | biome: human gut; feature: human-associated habitat; material: faeces | place: Denmark | collected 2008/2010 ...
TGTCCATGGAATCGTTGCCGCCGTTATAGAAGAAATAGCGCACATTGTATTTTTTGAATATCTCAAGAATGCGCTTATAGTCCGTGTCGTCAGTCTCCGGATCCGCTATTTTATAGCGGCAGGAGCCAAGCTCCGAGGACGGGGTATGGAGCAGAAGCCTGAGCTCTTCGGGATCCTCTTCATCCATCACGTAGAGCTTATCGTCAAGAACGCCCTTGATACCGTGAGAAGCACCGTAGACCTTGGTGATCTCCTCGGCCTCCAGAGCCGCGCTGATAACGCCGTAAGCACTTGCGTTGATGACTGCAGTGGGACCTCCGGACTGCCCGAATATACATGCACCAATCAATTTTTCTGACATTGCCAAAATCCTCCCATGAAAATAATTCCCATTAAAATGCGTTTTGTAAAAACTGAGTATTGATTATAAGCTTTTTTGAGGATATAATATTAATGCGGATTTGTAAATGTGCTTTTTGTACAAAATTAGCAAATCGAGAAGGAGATATGAAAAGTTATGCCACTGGTAACTACTACTGAGATGTTCAAGAAAGCATATGACGGGGGCTATGCCATCGGTGCTTTCAACGTCAATAATATGGAAATCGTGCAGGGGATAACCGAAGCCGCCGCAGAGCTCAACGCTCCGCTTATTCTTCAGGTCTCCAAGGGCGCACGTAAATATGCAAATCATACTTACCTTATGAAGCTGGTCGAGGCCGCGATCATCGAGACCGGGCTTCCCATCGCACTGCATCTTGACCACGGCGACAGCTTTGAGCTGTGCAAGTCCTGCATTGACGGCGGATTTTCCTCCGTTATGATAGACGCTTCCTCCAAGCCCTTCGAGGAGAATATTGCTCTGACCAAGCAGGTTGTTGAATATGCACATGACCACGGCGTCGTCGTTGAGGCAGAGCTCGGTACCCTCGCCGGAATAGAGGACGAGGTTAAGGTTTCCCATGAGGACAGCTCTTATACCAGACCCGAGGACGTTCAGGAATTTGTCGAGCGCACCGGCTGCGACTCTTTGGCTATCGCTATCGGTACCTCCCACGGCGCATACAAGTTCAAGCCCGGCACGAAGCCCCAGCTCCGCTTTGACATCCTTGAGGATGTTGAGAAGCGTCTGCCCGGCTTCCCGATAGTTCTGCACGGCTCTTCCTCCGTGCCTCAGGAATTTGTGCGCATCATCAATGAGAACGGCGGCAATATGCCAGGCGCGATCGGCGTCCCCGAGGATCAGCTCCGTCAGGCTGCAAGCATGGCCGTCTGCAAGATCAACATTGACTCCGACCTTCGCCTTGCAATGACCGCAAGCATCCGCAAGTACTTCACCGAGCATCCGGATCACTTCGATCCCAGACAGTACCTTGGACCGGGTCGAGAGGCTATAAAGGAAATGGTCAAGCACAAGATCGTCGACGTGCTCGGCTGTGACGGAAAGGCCTGATAGGGCTATACTGTATACAGACACATAAACTACAGGAGGTGGCAAGATGAGCCAGAAACATGTCAAAAGCAGGCATACAGCGGCAAAAGAGCCTTCAAAGGCCGTCAGTGCGCTCAGTTCTCTAAACGCACTCGGGAATACTGTGGTCATCAGACTTGTATTGGCCACGGTGATCTTCGCCGTTTCTCTTATCATAAGCATGCCTGATTTTGTCGGCATAATTCTGCTCGTTCTTGCCGCCGCTGCTGCCGGGTACGATATAGTCATGGAAGCCGTTTCGGACGTCGAAAACGGCAGGTATCTCGCCACCTCAGTCGTAGTAGTTGTTGTGTCGGTCATAGCTTTCTTTATTGGCTTTGCAATAGAGGGTGCTGCGGTCGTTCTGCTTTATCAGATAGGTCAGCTCCTCCTCAATTACGCAAAGGACCATACCGAGAAGGCCGCACTTGAACTGCTGGCATATCAGGACGAAGAAGTCACCGCGAAGGTCAAGGCCGCCGTTGAGGATAAGAACGCAGCGTCTCTTAACATCCATGAGGTCATGCTCAGCAGCTCCGGTTCTGTGCTTAAAGTTGCGGTGTTTCTCGCGCTGGCCTACGCCATAGCTCTGCCGATATTTACAAATTACAGCTATATCGTGTCTGTCCACCGCGCGCTGATGATCATCCTGATCGCAACGCCGATGTCCATTGTTATCTCCATTCCGCTCTCCGGTATCGTTGGCCTGTGCTACAGCGCCCAGCAGGGAGTTGTGTTCAACAGCGCAAAGGATCTTGAAGGCATGGCGGACGCCAATATTGCCATATTTGACAAGGCCGGTATCTTCGCCGACGAATGTCCGCGCATCATTGCAATGTATTCAGATGTGCTCGATTCCGCCACTTTCATGAACTTCGTCGCTCATGCGGTGTATTATTCCGAGCAGCCCGTTGCCAAGGCTATTGCCGCCGCTTACGATCAGGAATATCATCTTGACGTAATTAAGGACTTCCGTGATATTCCGGGCTACGGCGTGGAGCTGTCTATTGACGGCATCGATGTTGTCTTTGCCGAGAAGGATTTTCTGGCCAGCAGAGGAGTGCAGTTGCCGGAGGACAGCACCGCTATCGGTCAGGTTTTCTATATGGTAGTTGCGGGCAAGGTCATGGGCAAAGTAGTGATCTCGTCCGACGTCAATGACGAGACCGAGAACCTCGTTCCGGAGATGAAGGCCGTCGGCATTTCGAGATGCATTCTCCTGACGGACGACAGCAAGGAAGCAGGGCAGCAGTTCGCGGAGCTGATGAACTTCAACGAGATGTACCCGCAGTGCAGCGGAGACAAGCGTCTCGAAGTGATAAGCGATATTTCATCTAAAGCAAAAACAAATGTTATATTTGTTTACGCAAGCGGCATTGAGTGCCACAGTCCGGCAGCCATAGATATGCGCGTAGGGAAGAAGAGCAAGTATGCCGACGCGATAGTTGACCACGAGTATATCAACAATATCCCGTTTGCAAGACAGGTCGCGGTTCGTGTGCGGGAGATAGCGATCGAAAATGCGCTGTTTGCGTTCATCGTGAAAGCCTTGCTGATATTCCTCAGCATTGTAGGGTACTGCAATCTGTGGTTTGCAATATTTATAGATTTTGTCGCGGCTGTTGCAACGATCCTCAACACGATACGTGTGACAAGCGAGTCGCTCATAACAACGCTTAAATATAAAAGCGGAAAATAATAAAAACTGCTGGTCAAAATTGGCCAGCAGTTTTTATCGGAATAATTATGTTGACAGTCCCGGGCAGATAGGGTAAAATAAAAGAGCAGATAGGAGACCGGCTTCGGTCTTTATTAATTCCCTACTTAAGTTCGCATAATATAAATTAAGCGAACTTCGATGTATGACTCAGGAGACATAACATGAATCTCGACCAGATAAATGACATTCCAGATATTCTTATGGAGTTTCTGGAATATCACTCGACTGTCAGGGGACACTCAGACAAAACCATCGCGGGATATTATTTAGATCTGAAAATTCTTTTTCGTTATCTGAAGCGGCGGAGACATCTTGTCCCGCGCGAGCTTCCGTTCAATGAGATAGACATAACCGATATTGACATCGACTTTATAAAATCGATACGCATTGAGGAGCTGTACCGTTACCAGTCGTTTTCCCCGGAGCTTGAGGATACGCCGAATGCGCTCTCTGCTGCCAGCCGCTGCCGCCGTACATCGTCGGTCAAATCGTTCTTCAGCTACCTCACCGCCAAGCGGCACCTGCTGGATTACAACGTGTGTCAGGAGCTGGATATGCCGAAACGCCAGGCGTCTCTGCCGAAGTACCTTGAGGAATCGGAGTGTGAGCGCCTGCTTGCCGCCTGTGACGGGCCGTTTGAGTACCGTGATTACTGCATCCTGATGCTGTTCCTGTCATGCGGCCTGCGTGTTTCTGAGCTCGTTTCGCTGAACACCACGGATATATATGAGGATCATCTGCGTGTCCTCGGCAAGGGCAACAAGGAACGTGTCGTATTTTTTGCTGACGGCTGCCGTGAAGCGATTGATGATTATCTTGCTGTCCGCAATGGAGAAAAGCTCCCGCCTGAGGACAAAAACGCGATGTTCATCAGCCGCGACAACCGCCGTATAAGTGTCCGCGGCGTACAGAAAATGGTCGACAAAAAGCTGCTGCAAGCCGCTATTCTCCTCATAAGCTGCGCCACACAGCCGCCACGCTCATGCTGAAAAACGGCGTTGACACCCGCGCGCTCCAGGAAGTCCTCGGTCACAGCAATCTGAACACAACGCAGATATACACCCATCTGGACAATGCCGCGCTTCACGAAGCAGCAATGGCAAACCCCATCGGCAGAAAAACAAAAGAAGAAATTGAAGAATAATAAATAAGCCTGACGTTTAAGCCAGGCTCATTTACTTGCCTCTGTTATCGGTATCGCGCCGCCGATATCAAAGGCTGGTTTATCGGTTATGTAAACTATATCTATGTTATGTAAACTCGCAAACTCAATTATCCGCTCTGCGTCCGGATGCTTGTCCAGCCCTCCAGTGAAAGCAAGCTTTGTGTCTGAGAGCTTGAAGCTTGCCCCGCCTATGAATCCATAATCAAAGCCCGGCAGATCAATATATCCCGGCCGGATCTTCAGCACATCGACCCCGTGCGCTTTCGCGCTGCGGCATATCCCCTCGTCTGCCGTTATTATCGCGTTATCATTTACAACACACACCGAACAGCGGCTGTACCCCTGCCTGCTGCTTACTTGTATTGCGCCATTCCCGATTGTTAAATATTTCACTATTGCATCAGAGCCTGTTTGGGGATTATATATGACTTTATTTCCGAGGATGCACACATTCATCTGCGCATCATTGGGGTACAGGGCAGACTGCTCTATATCGGCAAACCTGATATCAAATCCCCTGTCTTCCAGCTGCTGTGAAAAGCTGCTCCTTTTCAGATAAGGCGCAAGCAGCAGCCTGTTCCCACCCAGATGCAGCACCGAAAGGTCGGCATGACCGGATAATCTGGGATCAACATACGGATTATCCGGCATAAAAAGCGCATTGATCCCTAGACTTTTGATGCCGTTTTGTAATATTTTGCAATATTTTTCGCCTATTATAACTATGTCGGCGCAAACCGGGAGGTTTGGATTCTCAACGAATTTCATCATTTGTGCCTCGGCAGCACAGCGGCTATCGCTTCGCTGATGCTCTTTACCGGGATCAGCTCCAGTCCGTCATATTTTCCCAGCTCATCGCGCACGTGCGCAGGGATGACACAGCGCTTGAAACCAAGCCTGTGTATTTCTGACAGTCTCTGATTCAGTGCGCTGACGCTGCGGATCTCTCCAGAAAGCCCGACCTCGCCTATTGCCGCAAGGTCAGCTCCCAGCGGCCTGTCGAGATAGCTGGACGCAACGGCAAGGCTCGTCGCAAGGTCAGCCGCAGGCTCCTCGAGGCTCAGTCCGCCGATAACGTTTATATACGAGTCGCAGCTACCAACCGGCAGGCCGCTGCGCTTTTCGAGCACCGCAAGCAGCATTGCCGCGCGGTTATAGTCAATGCCGTTGCTGCGGCGCGCCGCGTTATAGTTCGTCGGCGCAACGAGCGCCTGGACTTCGGCAAGTATCGGTCTGGTACCTTCAATGACGCACGCGACGCAGGTTCCCGGACAGTTATCCGGTCTGCCGCTGAGCAGCATTTCGGACGGGTTCTCCACGCAGCGCAGTCCCCTGTCTGCCATTTCAAATACGCCTATCTCATTTGTCGAGCCGAAGCGGTTTTTCGCCGCGCGCAGAATGCGGAAGCTTGTGCTGCGCTCGCCCTCAAAGTACAGAACGCAGTCAACCATGTGCTCCAGCACCTTGGGTCCCGCTATGCTCCCCTCTTTGTTTATATGTCCAACGACAAAGACGGTAAGTCCCTTTTCCTTGGTGACGCGCATGATGCGCATCGTGCATTCGCGCACCTGCGTGATGCTGCCCGGCGCGGAGGCTACGCCCGAATCGCTCACGGTCTGGACGGAGTCGATGATCGCAATGTCCGGCTTCAGTTCGTCGATAGCGGCGATGATGCTGTCTATATCCGTCTCGGCAAGGACATAGATATTCTCCCCATCGACGCCGAGACGCATCGCGCGCAGCTTGAGCTGACGCTGGCTTTCCTCACCAGTGACGTATAGGATCTTCCGTCCCGCGCCTGCCGAAGCGCACATCTGGAGAAGCAGCGTCGACTTACCGATACCCGGCGCGCCGCCGACAAGCACAAGTGAGCCTGCGACTGCTCCGCCGCCCAGCACACGGTCAAACTCCGATATCCCGGTCGCGAATCTTATTTCCTCCGAAGTGTCAAGCTCCGAGAGCGGCTTCGCCTTATCGGCAGCGGCGCGCGCATTTACAGCGCTCTTTTTGCCGCTGCCGGGCTCAATCGTCACTTCCTGGAGCGTGTTCCACGCTCCGCACGCGGGGCATCTGCCCGCCCAGTTTGAAGTTTCATTGCCGCACTCGGCGCAGCAGTAAACTGTTTTTCTCTTGTTCGCCATAGGATTTCTCCAGTCTTATGTACTTTGTATGCCTGTTCTGTATTGAAGATAGCTGCCCATCAGCACCGCTGCGACCGAGGTCTGGTAGCCCGAGGTTTTAAGGTTCTCCATATCCGAGAAGTTTGACATGAACCCGCATTCGACCAGCACCGCCGGGCAGCTTACGTGCGAGAGTATATACAGACCCTTGGACGCGGGCTCTGCGACTCGCCTGTTTTCCGGAGCAAGGCTGCGTATCAGGTTCCCGTGCATGAGCTTGCCGAGCTCCTCGCTGTCCTGCGTCGCCGCGTACATGACCTGCGGCCCGCTCGGCACACCCGTCGGGAAACAGTTCTGGTGGATGCTTATCAGCACCGGGTTCGGCGCTTCGTTTACGATCTCTGTCCTGCACTCAAGGTCGCGGTGCTCACTGTAGTTCGGAGTATCGGACTTGGTGCTGTCGTCCTGACGGGTCATTATATTATCCTGCCCGTAGAACTCCGCAAGCGCGCGCAGCTTCAGCGCTATCGCAAGGTTAATATCGCTCTCTCTTGAGCCGTCAGCCCCCTGCGCGCCGCCGTCTATCCCACCGTGCCCCGGGTCAATGACCAGCGTCGTGCTCCCGGCGTGCGCCGAGACATCCGTCATTTTTCCTTTGAACGTCAGCAGGAAAAACGATGGGAGCAGCGCCAGCAGAAGCACGATCACGGGTTTGCGGATCGGCGGTTTCAGCTTTAACATTCGAGACAAATGCCCTTTCATCTCCTTCTATTATATATGCCTTGTACGGTCAAGTCAAACAAAATACAGCCGGCGCGCGTCACAGCAGGATGCAGATGAGTCCGCCGCTGCCCTCGTTTATTATGCGCTGCAGGGTCTGCTGGAGCTTCTGCTTTGCATTCTCCGGCAGCGATTCTATCTTTGATGTAAGCCCCTCCTCGGCGATGTCGTAAAGCGACTTGCCGAATATGTTCGACTGCCATATGCGGTTCACATCGCCGTCAAAGCCCTGGAGCAGGAAGTTGATTATATCTTCTGACGCGGTCTCGCCGCCGATAGCCGGCGTCACCTCTGTCTCTATATTTGTCATGAGCATGTGTATCGCCGGGGCATTCGCCTTGAGCTTTACGCTGTATTTTCCGCCCTGACGGACGATCTGCGGCTCCTCAAGCTGCATCTGCGAGGAGTCCGGCATCACAACGCCGTAGCCCTTTGTGCGCACGTCGTTCAGCGCGCAGCGCAGCTTATCATAGTCGCGCTTTACCTCGCTCATTTCCGTGAGCGTGGATATCAGGTCGCCGTCGTTGTTTATCTCGATGCCGGTCTGCTCGCTGATAGTTTTATAATACAGGCTGCGCGGCAGGCACACGGTCACGGATACGGTGCCTGTGCCAAGGTCGCTCCTGTCGATGCTGACATCGTTTACGCACTCGCATTGCAAAAGCTTATCTACGGCGCAGCGGCAGTCCTTTATTCTGCACACGCTGCTGCTGCAATCCATTATGCTGGCAAACAGTTCATTGCGCAGTTCGTTGTCCTCCGGCAGCGCCTCGAGCCATTCAGGCAGAAAGATGCCTATGGACTTGAGCGGGAACTCCTCGAGCACAGAACGGATGATACCGGCAATGTCATCCTCTGTCAGGGTCATGCAGTTTACTCTGATGCAGCGCACGTCATACCGTGCGGTGATCTCCTCGGCAATGGCTATCGCCGTCTCCGACGCAGGCTCTGCACTGTTGAGGAGTACCACAAAGGGCTTTCCGATGCTCTTCAGCTCGGTTATTGCACGCTCTTCCGGCGCTTCATATTTCTCGCGCGGAATGTCGCATATTGTCCCGTCGGTGGTCACAACGATGCCGACGGTCGAGTGCTCGGTTATGACCTTGTGCGTCCCCTTCTCTGCCGCCTCCGTCATGGTTATCTCATGGTCGAACCACGGCGTAGTGACAAGACGCTCCGCGCCGTCTTCAAACTGCCCGGCAGCGCCGTCCACCATGTAGCCAACGCAGTCGACCAGCCGCACTGAGAGCTCCGCGCCGTCGCCCAATGCGATGTTCACTGCGTTTTCCGGGACGAACTTCGGCTCAGCGGTCATTATTGTCCGGCCGGAGCCGCTCTGCGGCAGCTCATCGCGGGCACGCTCCTTCATGTAGGTGTTGTCGATTCTCGGGATCACGAGCGTTTCCATAAAGCGCTTGATAAATGTGGACTTCCCGGTACGCACCGGCCCCACAACACCAAGCATGAAAGCGCCGTCGGTACGCGCCGCTATATCGCGGTAGATATTTGTATCAGTCATAATAAAGCCTCCGCTCTCATGTTCTCGTTTGTTCGAGTTTATGAGCAGCGGAGGCAGTTTATGACAAGCGTGGCAGGCTATCGCGTCACGGCCTGTTATATGAAATCTATTATCTGGTGATGCACAGCGGATACGGCAAATTCAGTCTCCGGGAACCGGGCGGAAAGCTTATCTCTCAGGCTGTACATGACCGGGTCTTCCGTGCAGAAATGATCTGCGTCGATGAGGTTTATCCCAAGTTCTGCGGCATGCAGGAACTGGTGGTATTTGATATCGGCAGTCACATATGTGTCGCAGCCCTTTGTGTAAGCGTCGTCAATGCAGTCGCCGCCCGAGCCTCCCATCACCGCGAGTCTGTGTACCGGGTGTCCGGCGGAATAGTATCTCAGCCCCTTTACCTTGAGCGCAGCCTTGCATTGTTTTAGGAAGCTCTCCATGTCCTTTTCCTCACGGAGCGTACCTACTCTGCCGCAGCCATCGGTGTCCAGCACGCACTCAGGCTCGGCGCCGAGCGCCCTGATGAGGACATCGTTAACGCCGCCCTCGGCGATGTCGAGATTCGTGTGCATCGATATGACTGCAATATCCTTTGCGGCCAGCTCTAGAAGCCGCCTGTGCCCGGCATCGCAGTCCGTGAGATTCTTCACTGGAGTAAAGATCAGCGGATGGTGCGATATGATAAGCTCCGCGCCAAGTTCTTCGGCTTCACGAACGACATCATCGGTAACGTCGAGCGCCAGCAGCGCGCGATGCACCTCATTACTGCCGCGGCCAAGCTGGAACCCGGCGTTATCAAAGCTCATCTGCTTTTCAAGCGGCGCAAGCTCGCAGAGATATGAATACACATCATTTATCCATGTCATACCGTTCCCTCATTTCCGTAAGCTGCCCGAGCAGCTCTTCAAATAAATGCAGCTTATATTTCGGGCATTTATCCCCGCTGCTCATTTCGTGGACTGCCTTGTCAAAGCGCCTGTGCTGCTCCCGAAGAAGGCGGACATACAGTGTCTTATCCTCTGAAAGCTCATATTTGCCAGTGAACAGCTCACCGTCCGTAAGCCTTGTTTCGCCGCCGAAACGCACCGTAAGGATCTGGTACAGAACCCCAGCGTCCTCCGCGATAAGCTCCCTGCATATTTCAAAACCGTTGTTTACAAGCCAGTAGCGCAGGATATCCTGCTTCGTCATCGGCTGGAGGATCAGCTTATACTTCCCGGACATACACCACTCGGCTTCATCAAGTATTCGGCATATCATGTCTCCGCCCATACCGGCGATGACTATCGTGTCCACCTCTTCCGGCGGGCAGAGACGCAGCCCGTCGCACAGCAGAAATTTTATCCGGTCAGAAACGCCAGCGTGCGCTGCGTTGTCGATAGCTGTTTGGAGCGGACCTTCGTTTATATCTGACGCATATAAATTCCCGGTATAGCCGTGCCTTGCCAGGTGCACCGGCAGAAAGCCGTGATCCGTACCGACGTCGGCAAGACCGAGTCCGTTTTCAATTTGAGATGCAATGGTCGATAGGCGTCTGTCCATATATCCTCCGCATATAAAAAGACGCTGCCGAAAGCAGCGTCTGTAAGTTCACCGTAAGTTTGCCTCAGGGATTGCTGACTTCCAGATAGGCTTTGAGATAGGTCAAAAACTCATCAGGGTCAACACCGTGCGCGGCACATGCCTGCTCAAGGGTCTCACCGCTGGCAAGCGCGCAGCCCATGCAGTGCATACCAATCTCTTGAAAAACAGGGAAAGCCTGGGGGCAATTATCAATGATCTCAGAAATGAGAGTTTCTCTGGTTATTTCCATTATTAAACCTCCGTAAATCACAAAAGGTAAAGGGACACACAAGTGCCCCTTTACCCCAGTACAGGCGGATTAGGCCTGCTCTCTCATCTTAGCGAAGCACTCGCTGCAGTAAACGGGACGATCGGACTTGGGCTCAAAGGGAACCTTTGCCTCGCCGCCGCATGCTGCGCAGGTAGCGGTAAAGTACTCACGGGGGCCACGAGCGGCGTTCTTGCGAGCGTCACGGCATGCCTTGCAGCGCTGGGGCTCATTCTGGAAGCCGCGCTCTGCGTAGAATTCCTGCTCACCGGCGGTGAAAACGAACTCCTTACCACACTCTTTGCAAACTAAGGTCTTGTCTTCGTACATCTTGAATCCTCTCTTTTGATAAATGTGCCTATCGGCTGTATTTGCGGTCAGCTTATGCTGATGTCGCCTGATTTGAGATTCCGCGTCAGCTTGCGCCTGATCCTCTGCACGGCATTGTCAACGGACTTTGCGCTCTTCCCGAGAATATCCGCGATCTCTCTATACGAAAGACAGTCCAGATAAAGGTCGAGAACCTTCAGTTCAAACCGTGAAAGGCATTTGGAAAAGGCCGCGTAAAGTTCTTCCTTGCTCTCTCTCTCCAGAACAAGCTCTTCCGGACTGCGCCGGGAGATTTCGGGGATAGCCGATAATTGTACACCGGGATCTTCTGAGAGTTGCTCAAGCGACACACCGTCGTTGAGCGGAAAATGCTTTAGTTGGGATGCGGATTTAATTGCTGAAAGAAGACGCATTCTGATGCAGTGCTCTGCAAAGGTCTTGAACGACGCCCCGGCGTCTGCCCTGTACTGCCTTATCGCCGAGAGCAGGCCGAAAGTGCCTTCCTGAATAAGATCCTCACTATCGCCGCCGGCGAGGAAAAAGGGTCTTGCGCAAGCCCTGACGAGGCGCAGATACCGCCCTGCCAAAGCTTCCTCCGCTTCCCTGTCCCCTGATGAGGCGAGCGACTGGAGTTCCTTATCTTCAAGTGATGCGTAATCAATCATAATCGTACACTTATTTTCTAAATATACATCAAGTATTATACAACATTAGTCCTTAAAGTCAATAGCTTTTTAGTGATTTTTGTATAAAGATGTGTCAAGCTGCTAAAAATCCAGCTTCTGCTGCCCAAGAAATTCTATTCCGAGGTGCTCATAAGCCTTGCGCGTGACGCAGCGGCCGCGCGGCGTTCTTGTCAAAAAGCCGTTTTGCAGCAGATACGGCTCGTAAACATCCTCCAGCGTCACAGACTCCTCGTTTATAGTCGCTGCCAGCGTTTCCAGCCCGACAGGGCCGCCGTTATAAAACTCGATTATGCTGCGCAGCATCCGCCTGTCGAGCGCGTCAAGGCCGAGCTTATCGACCTCAAGCTTTGAGAGCGCTGCATCAGCGACCTTGCTTGTGATAACACCGTCCGCCATCACCTGCGCATAATCGCGTACACGGCGCAGCAAACGGTTCGCGATACGAGGCGTACCGCGGGAGCGCGACGCGATCTCATACGCGCCGTCCGGTTCTATCGGGACATTCAGTATCCCCGCGGAGCGCACAACGATGCGCCGCAGTTCTTCCGGGCTGTATAGCTCAAGGCGCAGAGACACGCCGAAGCGGTCACGCAGCGGCGCCGTGAGCTGGCCTGACCGCGTCGTCGCGCCGATCAGTGTGAAGTGCGGCAGGTCGAGGTGGATAGAGTTTGCGGACGGCCCTTTGCCGAGAATAATGTCTATCGCGTAATCCTCCATCGCGGGATAGAGTATCTCCTCATATGCACGGTTGAGCCGGTGTATCTCATCGACAAAGAGGATATCTCCCTCGTTCAGATTCGTCAGCATCGCCACCAGATCGCCCGGCTTCTCTATCGCGGGGCCGGAGGTTATGCGCATGTTGACGCCCATCTCATTTGCGATGATACCCGCAAGCGTCGTTTTGCCAAGTCCCGGGGGGCCATGCAGGAGAACGTGGTCAAGCGACTCTCCACGCATTTTTGCAGCGTTGATGAACACGGACAGATTCGCCTTTGCCTTCTCCTGACCGATATATTCGCCCAGCGTTTTGGGCCTCAGCGAGCCCTCCGCGCTGTCCTCCGGCAGGCTTGCCGCGGTAGTTATGATCTCATTATTTACATCGTCAGAGAAATTGATGCTCATTTCGTTTTCTCCATTACTTTACCATCTGCTTCAGAACAGTCTTGATGATCTGCTCCGCCGTCATGGATGCTGTGTCGAGCTTATTTATTACCGGTGCGATCTCCGCGCTCGAATAACCGAGCACCGCAAGCCCTGCCGCGGCGTCGTTCAGCGCGTCACTGCCGCCGGCAGATACGGTGACCGGCGCTGATGTCGAAACACTGCCTCCGCCCATGTCCTTGCCTATCTTATCCTTGAGCTCAAGGATGACTCTCTGCGCGATCTTCTTGCCGACACCCGGCGCCGCCGTAAGCGTCTTCTCGTCTCCGGTCATAATAGAGAGCGCAAGCCCCTCGGGGGTAGTATGCGAAAGGATAGACATTGCCGCCTTTGCGCCGACACCGGACACGGAAATAAGCATCTCAAAGCACCGGCGCTCGCTCTTTGTGAGAAATCCATAGAGGTCAAAATTATTATCCCCTATCGCCTCTGAGATGAAAAGCTTAGCTTTTTCACCGGCATGAAGCCCCGACATTGTATTCAGCGTCACATTGACTGCAAAGCCTATGCCGCCGCAGTCGACCACGGCAAGCCCCGGCTCAAGCTCCGTAACTTTTCCTTCTATATGGTAGAACATTCTTCCCTGTCTCCTCTGTACAGCAATGAGGTCGAGCTGCGCGCATGGCACAGTGCAAGCGCCACAGCGTCCGCCGCGTCATCCGGTCTCGGCGGCGCAGGCAGCGCGCAGATGCGCTTCACCATATCCATGACCTGGCTCTTCTCCGCTCTGCCGTAGCCGACGACCGCCTGCTTGACCTGAAGCGGAGTGTATTCATATATCCTGACTCCGGCTTTCCTGCATGCCAGCAGGATGACGCCCCTGCCGTGCGCGACTGAAATGCCGGTCGTGATATTGGTGTTGAAAAAAAGCTCTTCTATCGAGACTGCGTCCGGTTTGAACATATCAAGCAAACCGCACATATCGTCATATATCTGCTCAAGCCTGCTCGACAGGCTTGTGTGCGCCGGTGTGGTGATCACCCCGCACTTGATAAGCTTATGGCTGCGTCTGTCGGAATCCACTACGCCGAAGCCTATCGTTGCAATCCCCGGGTCTATTCCGAGTATCCGCATAGTATCACGTCCCCAATGAATTTTAACACATTTACCCTTTTACCGCAACATAAAAAAGCCGGTACGCGGCGCGTACCGGCTGGACCTGATTCGATTTATGCTCTGGGATGCGCCTTGTTATATACATCCTTGAGCTGCTTCTTGACGAGCTGAGAATACATATGCGTGGAGGATATATCGGCGTGACCGAGCATTTCCTGTATCGCGTGTATATCTGCGCCGTTCTCGAGCAGATGTGCGGCAAAGGAGTGGCGCAGTGTATGCGGCGTGATGTCCTTTTCGATACCCGCTTTCTTTTGGTAGTGCTTGACTATCTTCCAGAAGCCCTGGCGCGACATACGCTCACCGCTGACGTTGACGAACAGGGACTGCTCGTCCGGCATGAGTATCATCTGCGGACGCACAAGCGTGATATAATCGTTCAGCGCCTTGACTGCCGCCGGGTACATCGGGATGAATCTCTCTTTGTTTCTGCTGTGGCAACGGATGACGCCCGCGCCGAGATTCACATCTCCGATGTCAAGATCGATAAGCTCCGTTACTCTTATGCCCGTTGCGTAAAGCAGTTCGAGCATGGCCTTGTCTCTGAAGCCTTTCGGGTCTATGCATTCGGGCTGCTCGAGCAGGAGCTCGACTTCCTTGCTGGTCAGTATCTCCGGCAGCTTCTGCGTGCTTTTATCGGGAATAAGCCCCTGCGCGGGATTCATGGTAATGATCTGCTTTATAAACAGATGCGTATACAGGCACTTTATAGATGCAATGCTTCTGGACACGGTCGCGACCGATTTGCCCTCGGCTCTCAGCATCGCAATATAGCCCTGAAGGTCTTCGCTCGTGGCCTCTGCAATGGTGTTCTCCGAATGGCTGTCCAAATATTCGCCAAGCTGGCGGATGTCCCTGAGGTAGGAACTGAGGGTGTTTGCGGATGCTTTCTTTTCTTCGGTAAGATGCTTTTCAAAAAGCTCTATGCATTCCGAGTTCTGCATTCAAACGCCCTCCTTTCAGTTTAAGATATCTATATTCTCAATATGTACCGGATCAGCAGCACTGCGGCCGCAAGCCCGGCAAGCATAATTGCATACGTATAAAGCGTCTGTTTCCTGCTGTATGTTCCAACCTGCCGCATTGCCGCTCTGGCAATACCGCTTTGAGCCATCCCATATGAGCACACGAGGAAATGAAGCGGTATGAGCACAGCCATGATACCCATACGCCCCGCGGTCTCTTTAGCCGACAGCTCTGTGACAGCGGAGTACATCTCAAATGCGACCGCGCAGCCAAGCACTGCTGTCGACAGCGGCTGGACTGTAATGCAGCAGGCCGTCCCGCACGTCAGCGCCCCGATTGAGAAGCTTGCAGCCGCCGCGATGACCGGCATATCCTCCGCGAAACGAAATGGAACGTTCGGGATAAGATATATCAGCGACAACAGTGAGCCGCACATGAAGGAAAACAGCAGCGTAATTGAATGTGTACCGCAATTTTCTCTTATCATGTATGTCAAAATGTAACCTTCGGTAACAGTTGCGTGATTAACATAATTGACTCTGGTAACAATATATTACAAACTCGCAAAATAATCAAGTCCTTTTTTCAAAAAAAGCAAAATTTTTCTCATTTATGTTAACTGTTGTTACAGTTCGTTTCCGAAAAGCGTTGTCTCGCAGGAAAATAAACGCGAAAACCTCTTTATGTATTTCTGTTATGTCAAGCACGTGGCCGCGGGGCATAGCGTTTGCGCTTGGAAGAGTTCCCTCTTCCGAAGATCACCGCCCCGGCTATGCTCCCCGCGAATGTAAAACTGACGACGCTGAGCACTGCCGACGCTTCTGTTTCTGCGCCGTTTACAATAAATCCTACCGTAAGCAGGACAGTCGTAATGACCGCTCCTGTCAGTGCACCTGTATACACGGTCCCCTTTTTGCTTTTCCCGGCCGCTGCCGCCCCGGCTGAAAAAGCGCTCAGGAAACTCAGTGCAGAGCAGGCATATCCCATTATGTACTCTCCGCAGCCGGCCGCGTTTATTACAGCCGACGCAATGACCAGCAGGATGATCGCGCTCGCTGTCCATGCCGCCGCAGCTCTCACCGCGGCCTTGCCGTCAAAGGCACTGCTGTTCGCAGATAACAAAAAAACACCTCCCATTAATAAGATCAATCAATCTTATTAACGGGAGGCTGAAATGATTCGGGTTATATTACTTTTTCTTGCCCTTGCTGCTGCGCGCTTCAGCTTCGGCTGCTTCCATCTTAGCGGTGGTGGAAATGCCCCACTTCTTGATCTGAATGCGGACTCTGTCCTCACCGGTCTCGAAAGTGACGGTGTCTTCAGTTACCTGAACGATCTTACCGGTCATGCCGCCGATAGTGGTGATCTCGTCGCCAAGGCTCAGGGAGTTGCGCATATCCTCAACCTTTTTCTTTTTCTTGTTTTCCGGACGGATAAAGAAGAAATAGAAAACGGCAAACATGAGCACGAGCATAAGGATGGTGGAGCCGCCTGCGCCTGCAGTGGAGGAAGCTCCGGTAAGGATAAGATTCATTTTGGGTTTACCTCCAAAAAAAGTATATTTGTATTATATATGTTAGTTCGCCAAAATTCAAGATACTTAGATACGTTTATCGAGAATTTCCGTAAATTTGTTTCTGAAGCTGTCGAACTCCCCGGCATCAAGACTGTCGCGTATGCGCTGCATAAGGCTGTTGTAGAAATAGAGGTTGTGCGTCACGGCAAAGCGCATCGCAAGCATCTCCTCGGCCTTGAAAAGATGGCGCACATACGCCCTTGAATAGCGGCGGCACACCGGGCAGCCGCACTGCGGATCTATCGGCTGCTCATCCCTTGCGTACTTCTCGTTCTTTATATTGATAACGCCGCCCCAAGTGAACAGGTGCCCGTGCCGCCCGTTGCGTGCGGGCATGACACAGTCGAAGAAATCAACACCGCGCGCAACTGACTCAATGATGTTGGACGGTGTGCCGACGCCCATGAGGTAGCGCGGCTTATCCTTCGGCATGTACTCCTCCACCGCCTCGATGGTGTCGTACATCTCCTGATGCGTCTCGCCCACTGCGAGCCCGCCTATCGCGTAGCCGGGCAGTTCGAGCTCGGCGATCTTCTTCATGTGCTCGATGCGGATGTCGTGGAACACAGTCCCCTGATTTATTCCGAACAGCATCTGCCCCGGGTTCACCGCGTCGTCCATGGAGTTATACTCTGCGAGCGCAGCCTTGCAGCGCTGGAGCCAGCGATAGGTTCTGTCGCAGGAGCGCTGGACATATTCGCGTGGTGACGGGATCTTGATGCACTCGTCAAAGGCCATCGCGATGTCCGAGCCGAGATTAGCCTGAATGCGCATGCTCTCCTCCGGCCCCATAAAGATGTGCCGCCCGTCAACGTGCGAGTTGAACTTTACGCCCTCCTCGGTTATCTTGCGCAGCTTCGCAAGCGAGAATATCTGGAAGCCGCCGCTGTCGGTCAGGATGGGTCCGTCCCAGGTCATAAACTTATGCAGCCCGCCCATGTCCTTTATCAGACCGTCACCGGGACGCACATGCAGATGATAGGTATTGGATAACTCGATCTGGCAGCCGATATTTTTAAGATCGGCTGCGCTCAGCGCGCCCTTTATTGCGCCCTGCGTGCCGACGTTCATAAACACAGGCGTCTGCACCGTGCCGTGGGGAGTCCTGAACTCACCGCGGCGGGCATGTCCCTCCTGCTTTATCAGCTTATACATGAAATTCCCTCCTCACAGCAAAATGCCATTTTGCCAAGGCTTCACAAAAATCCCGGATAACCGCTGCTTTCGCAATTATCCGGGACTCTACATGGAGCTGGTAATGTGACTCGAACACACGACCTGCTGATTACGAAGCAGTGTTCTATGAATCTATAACCGCCTCGCGCCAATGGTTTCCCGAACTGGAAATTATTTTGTCCACGTTTTTGTCCACATCCGGACTTTTTTTGTTTTTGCGAAATGCGTCAATAAGTTCAGAATCTGAGAGAAGATCCTCCTCGTCGACGTCGGTATAAATGTTGGCTGTAAGCGCCATATCTGAATGTCCCATGTACCGTTGGGCATCCCTAAGTTTGACCCCGGCTTTTTTCAAATCGGTGCAGTAGGTATGTCTTAGATCGTAAAGCACAAGGTCATCGGCTATGCGATGTCCATTTCTCGGCTGCGTTGGGTTGTCCGGATCCGGGTACATTGGTGTGCCGTCAGGCAGCAGATCGGACGGGTCATATATATGTCCCTTTGCAGTATACTCCGCTCCGAGAGCAATGTCCATATCACGTTTAAGATTTTCCCACCACCTGCGTATACAGCTTTCTGTGACCATCGTTTTTCCGTCTCGCTGGGTAAACAGAAAATCTGTGGAAGATTTCTCTGCAACGGCCTTTTTCAGCTCATCGGCCAAATCGAGCGGGATGGGTATTTGCCGAAGTCCTGCATGAGATTTTGGGCCTCCACCGAGGGCTTTTGTTCCCGACTCAACACTGTCGCGAACAGTAAGAAACCTTTTTGTTAAATCGAGGTCAGCAACTGTCAGAGCGGAACATTCGTTAGGGCGCACACCGGTTCCGATAAGAAACTTCGCCCACAGTCCGTGCTTGTTGCGTTCTACCACAACGTCAAACGCTTCTCTCTCTGCGGCTGTCAGCGCTCTCCTACGCCCTTTTTCAGCGGCGGGCAATTCCAGTTTCAAAGACGGGTCAAAGATAATCACGCGCGAGGCTACGGCCTGTGAGAACATTGCTTTAATGACTATGCGCAGCTTTGAAACATGAGAAAAGGATTTTGTGGCTTCCCGGTTCAGTATATTTCGCAGGTGCGTGTCTGTTACCGCCTCAAGCTTTTTTCTGCCTATTGCGGGTATGATAATGTTATTTATCATCCGCTCATACATACTGTACGATTTCTCGGTCATAGTATTGCGGCGTTTGGCCGTGCCCGGTTTACGCACTTTCGGTTTAACGTATGTGTCAAGCCAAGTCTGTGCCCAGTCCGCAACTGTGGGATTAACGAGTGCCTTTTCCTTGTTCTCCAGTTCTGCAAGTTTCAGGGCTATTTTTTCCTTGCAGTCCGCCTCATCTCTACCCTTGACGTAGTAGCGCTGCCCCATATATGTAAAACTTGCCGACTTCCGTGCAGGAGATTTCGTCATTTCCTCTCTCCCCTTTTAATCATTAACCTTTACGCCATGCTCTTAGCTGGTGCAAGGCTATCCATGCAATTGCACCAATCCCGATGATAAAAACAAGAAAGAGCACAGCCGCATATATACTGAGCTGACCAAAGAGGATAAGCCCCTTGTCGCCCAGATGGAGGTCCATAACGAGGTAGTACCCCAGCGAGACTTCGAGTATTCCGGCCAGAAAAAGCAAAATATAGATAATCGGTTTTCTGGACGCAAGTTCATTGGTCAGACGCCCCTTCTCTCTCACCAGACCGTCGTTAATAGCGTTCAGGCGGTTTACCTCGCCTTGAAGCCGAACATTTTCCAGCTCCAGATTGTGAACTCGGTCGCGCTGATTGGATAGTTGCTCGGTGCCGTTGGCAAGTCTCTCGTTCTCCGCGGTCAGTTCGCGGATTCGCTGTAGGAGCACCTCTCGCTCGTAAGCTGGCTGCAAACCAAACACTTCGTCCGCGGACAGCCCAAGCGTGTCGATCAACGCTATCGCGTCCGATACCTTCGGGTTATCCTGCGTGTCTGCGCTTATTTTGCAGACAGTCGAATAGGATACGCCTGACTGATCAGACAACGCCTGATTTGTCAATCCCTGTTCCGCGCGAGCATTTTTGATCTTTGCGGTGAAATCATCAAAAAACTGCTGCAATCGCTGGTACGATGTCACAATTCTCCCCTCCAGACAAATTTTCTCCAAAAGAAAGAACTCCTGCTTCGACTCTTTTCGACTGACTTCTCCGAATCGAACAGGTATTCTCTTTTTAGGAGATGGACTTTGAAGATTACTTCTGCTACCATCGAAAGCGTAGCAGATACCGGTGCAATGTTCTATCTGCTGCAAGCTCCGGCGGAGGCGGCAACCAATGCCGGAGCGTTTTTCAAAAAAGAGAAAAGCTGCAAGCGCATAGACGCTTACAGATTTGCGGTGGGCGGCGGCAGGGCGGCGTATCCTGCATCTCAGATTCCCTTTCGGGAGCGTCGGAAACCCTTCCGACCTCAACGCCCAGCGGTATTTTATTCGCGTCTGCTTATTATTTATCTTCTGTTAAAATTCGCATTATCGCCATTATATCTACCTGAGGGCGAATAGTTCCGCTATCAACAAGATTGAGAAATTTCAAAGACTTTCTCGTTATCGCCTCAACTACATTTGTCTCTTGCACTATGTAGGGTTTTCCGCCAATAGTCCAACTTCTTAGTATGTAGTTCTCGGTGATTGGAAACATATTTCCGATGTTGAAGCCGCGTTCTCTACCCGCGACTTGACCGATGTGGTAATAAATGCAGTTCCCTTTACCCCGCTTCGCCTCTTCTCTGGCGATCTTCGCTTTAATATTATCGACTTGAGAAGAAATTGGTATCATCCAGAGCAAGCCATTTTGGTCTTTTATAGCAAAGAAAAATGGGCGTTTCTCGTTTTTGTTGTCGACCCAATGCGAATTGGGAAATCTCTTGAAAAATTCATCCTTAATGATATACAACCCGTTTTGCGTCATTTGTCTATGTCTCTTCTTTCTAAACAGAAAAGCCCCACGATGAGACGTGGAGCTTTTCTGTAAGCAAGACACACTCTTGTATCCCGCTGGTGCCAAGCGGTAGTTGTAAGCAAGACACACTCTTGTATCCCGCTGGTGCCAAGCGGCAGTCAGATGGCGCAGACGCGGAACAAAGTTCTTTGTCGTGGCAAGCAGTCACCCGCTTGCAAGACCATTATACCACATCCTATGCGAAAGTAAACAGAAAAGTCCCTCTGTATTTAATTTTGTGGATTCTGCTGGATGGAATATCCGCGCTCTGGATATTCGTCCCACAGGCGTTACTAAAGAAACCACTTAAAGTTTTTGAATTATTAGGTTTTGCTGTTGCCAAAATTCGGTCAAAAAACTATAATATATACAAGTAAACATATTAAAATTAAATGGAGGTCGAAATGGGAACAGCTACAATATGCACAGAAGATATAAATACGACAATTACCATCAAAGAAATAATCGAGAAAGTGCAGACGTTTAGTCAGGAAGATTTTTCTCTGATTGTTTCGGCTGTCGTCCAATTATGCAATCAACCACATTGCTGATTGACGCAAGCTGCTCAGGGGTCAATGTTTCGAGTGAGGCCATCAAACTCATCAAAGCCTCATTACGACTGGCGGATGCAGGCTCTTCCCAGCCAACCAGCACACCCGGAGTCACCCCGAATATCTCCGACATTTTCTCTATACGCGAAAGAGGTATATTGTTGATAACGCCTTTTTCATATTTATACACATTCTGAGGTGCAATATCTAAAAGCTTTGCGAGTTGCTCCTGAGTCATTCCTTTTTGCTCGCGGTACATGGAGATTCGTTCACCGATTGTCATTATTATCACCTCGCTTTGAATAATATCACATAACTTTACGGTTTGCAAGAATAAAAAATTTTCTGCAAAAAATAACTTGACAAGTTCTGAAAATGGGTGTATATTCTAACTAACTTAAAAAGTTAGGAGGTGCCCCATGCTTAACACCAATGCCCTTAAAGGCGAAATAAAGCGCAACGGTCTGACTATAGCTCAGGTCGCAGCAGAAATAGGTATTTCAGAATCAACAATGTCCCGTAAACTCAAGTACGGGAGCTTTGGCATTGAAGAAGCTGAAAAACTTATTTCTCTGCTCCACATAGCAGATCCGTGCGCTATTTTTTTTGCTGATTAACTAACTTATTAAGTTAGTTTGCGCTGATAAAGGAGGATAGCGAATGAACGAGTTAATCAAAATCAACACCAGCAATCCCGACCGCCCTACGGTTTTAGGACGCGACCTGCACGAAGCACTCGGAGTTGAAACGCCCTACTCAAAGTGGTTTTCCCGTATGGCAGAGTACGGCTTCGCGGAGGGTGACGACTTCGTGACGGTGGACAAAAATGTCCTCCGTGCTGACGGGTCACCAATGCCGCAGATTCAGCACGACCACCAACTCACCATCCCTATGGCAAAAGAAATCTGTATGCTCCAGCGCACCGAAAAGGGCAAGGAGTGCAGACAGTATTTCATCAAAGTCGAGGAAGCGTGGAACACGCCGGAAATGATAGTTGCTCGCGCCCATCAGATTTTGCAGGCACGGCTCGACGAGGCAATCAGCCGCGTGTCCCTGCTCGAATCTAAAATTGAAGAGGACGCTCCTGCTACCAATCTTGGTTATGCCGTAACCGCCGCTGATGACTCCATTCTGATCGGCGTAATGGCAAAAATCCTCAGGCAGAACGGCTATGACACCGGCGAGCAGCGATTCTTCGAGACATTGCGCAGAGAGGGCTTCCTCATAAAGTCCGGCAGCGACAGAAACATGCCGACGCAGCGCGCTCTTGAAATGGGGCTGTTCACCATCAAGGAAAACGTGCATGTCACCCCGAACGGCAGTTTCACTACGCGCACGACGTTAGTGACCGGCAAAGGTCAGAACTACTTCGTCAATCGTTACTGCGGAAAGGGAAAGTAACTGACCACAATCAAAAATCTACTCTGAGGAGTGAATATCAAATGGACAGCATCGCATCGGTTTTCATTCTCGTTGTCTTGGTTACATGGGGCGTGATTGCCCTCCTCAATCGAATAGTCGTCGAAGAAGAGAGACGCCATCACGACAGCGAACGTGCATGGCAGGAAGCGGGGTATTGAATATGGCTTTCCGTATGCCGCCGTGCAAGGACGCGCACGGCAATGAATGTCCGGAACGTTCACTCGGCTGTCAGGGTACATGCAAGCGCATGAAGGAGTACCAAGAGTTCCTTAATGAGCATGACCGCGCTGCACGTCAGAAAGAGCGGTTGCTGTCTAAATATCAATTCGAGATGTCTGAAAGCGTAAGGCGATACGGCGGATGCCGCACGCCGAGGCAGATTTGCAAGGACATGAGAAAGCGCGAGGAAAGGAGGCTACGCAATGCCAAGGTCAAAATTGATGCGGGATCCCGCTGAAGATGTAATCGCCGAAGAGATACGCAAGAACTACGGTGGAATGATGAATCTGGCTACGGTTCAAAGCTTTCTCGGCGTCAAGGATTGTAGAACTGCCAGACGTTTCCTTAATGGCGTGACAAGCTATTCCATAAATGGCCGAAGCATGTGGATGGCCTCTGACGTTGCTCACAGGCTGGTGGAGGTAAGGGACTTATGATGATCGTCGCCACTATCCCCCAAGGCAGCTACGTAAAAATTGCCGCGAGCGCCGTAATGCCGTGGAAGTCCATCGACGCAATCGCCACTGTCACGACGCGCCTGACGGAGCCTCAAGAGGTCATAGACCGCTGCCTTAACTGCACCTGCCCAGAGTGCTGGAACTGCATTGCATCCCGCAGCAAGCGCGCAAAAGCAAGAAAGGAGGCTCAGTAATGGGTGCGTGTCATCAATGCAAATGCTTCTACTGCGAAAATCTCTGCACCAAGAAGTGCCCTATCGGGCGCGTGTGTTCCACCTGTTATAAGGGAACGAACAGCCAAAGCTTTAAGATCACGCACTGCGACAAGCAGGTTCCTTACGATCCTACATACACCGTCACAACCGCCCCGCAAAGACCCAAACGCAATCGTAAACCTTTGATCCGCAAAAACAAGCGGACAAGCAATAAGAAAAAATAGGAGGATAAAAATGGGATATTACAGTGGAGTCATCGAACACGACACCGGTATGCACGCCGATGCCGATCAGCAGGTCGCTGGACAGTCCATGATGAGGGTGGAGGTCACCCTTGCAGAGTACCGTGACCTCGTCGAGAAAAACGCCATTGCGTCGCATAAGCTCGGTCTCGCAAATGATCGTATCACCGAGTTGAAGCAGAAGCTTTATGATGCTCTGAAAGTCCTGGACGCGGACAACAAGCTGACCGCTACGCAGAAAGAAGAATTTCAGAAGCTTCTCGGCGACTATCAGGTCAAAAAGTAATTTAGGAGGAAAATCACGCTATGAACGAATCTCTCATGTCTCGCTCCCCTGCTACTCAGATGAGCGTCTATCAGGAAAGCAAGGAGCTTTCCGAAATCAAGGGCAAGATGTACCTTGCCCGCCAGTTCCCCCGCGATCCTGAAATGTCCCTCCAGAACGTTCTCCGCGAGTGCCAGAGAAAAGACCTTGCGGAAGCGGCGCAGTACGAGTTCCCGCGCGGCGACAGCGTGGTAAGAGGCCCCTCTATCCGTCTGGTGGAAGTTCTCGCGCGCCACTGGGGCAATATCATGTCCGGTATCACCGAGGTGGATGTACAGGGCGACACGACGACCATAAAGTGCTTTGCCTGGGATTTGGAGACAAACGCCTCCGATGAAAAGACCTTCTCCGTGAAGCATGAGCGATCTACCAAGAAAGGGAGCTACCGTCTGACCGACGAACGCGATATCTATGAAATGGTCGCCAATAAGGGTGCAAGGCGTAAAAGAGCCTGCCTGTTGGCCGTCATGCCCGGATGGTACGTAGATGCGGCGCTTGAAGAGTGCGACAAGACGCTTTCCGACTCACTTTCCAAGAGTGGAGAGAGTTTGGAGGAGATCATCGAAAAGACCGTCAACGCTTTTGCTGGCTTCGGTATCACACCGGAGCAGATCAGTGCCAAGCTCAACAAGGACATCGCCAAACTCAGCAACAACGACATTGTGAAACTCCGCCATCTGTATTCCGCCATCAAGGACGGCTTTGTAAAGGCCACAGATGCCTTTGGAATCGCTTCTGCTTCCGATGCTGCTCTTCCCTCTACGGACGAGGAGAACGCGCTGGAAGCCCTCAACAAGAAGCTTGCGAAGAGCAGGGAGAAGAACAGTGGAACTGACGCGTGATAATTATTACACGCCTGAGGTCGATTGGGAGTACATGTCGTGCTCCCAATATCAGGCATGGAATGAGTGCGAGGCGCGGGAACTGGCTATCCTGCAGGGGCGCTGGCAGCCTGAGGAGAAAGAAGCCTTTCTTGTTGGCAATTACTTCCACACGCACTTTGAATCCCCAGAAGCGCACGATCAGTTCTGCAGCGAGCATTTCGACAAGATATTCAAGACCAAGACCATCAAAGGCAAGGGTGGCGCGCCCGACCAGACGGTCATTACCGGCAAATATGCTCCCTATGAGCAGGCTGACAAGATGATACAGACCGCTGAAAATGACGAGTTGATACAGTCTCTTGTCGGTCTGCCGGGTGAAAATGAAATGATAATGCACGGCAAGCTCTTCGGAGTTCCGTGGCGTATCAGGCTCGACAAGTACGTTCCTGACGGGCGCATGATTATCGACTACAAGACCGTGGCAAACATCGGAGAGATTAAATGGAGCGATGAACTTCACGAAAAGGTGACGTTCATAGATGCCTATGGCTACATGATGCGCGCCGCTGTGTACAGCGAGATTGAAAAGCAGTACGCAGGGAGCAAGGAAGACCCTCAGTTCATCATCATAGCTATCTCAAAGCAAGACCCGCCTGATAAGGACGTGCTCAGTCTCAACCACCGGCAACGGTATGACTATGAGCTTGAGAAAATCGCCAAGCGCTTGCCCATGATCCAGATGATAAAAGAGGGGCGCGCGAAGCCCAAGCGTTGCGGGTACTGTGATTACTGCCGCGCAACTAAAAAGCTCTGGGGGATCAGACCTTATTACTCACTCATGCCCGAATTTCGAGAGGAGCGCGAGGACGATGCAGCCGCAGAGTTCCGTCCTGAATGAAAGAGATCGTTGTTGGGTCGTTCATAAGCACCGCGCCGGTTGGTTTCTCTGCCCTCTTTGTGGGGCATCCATAAGGTGGGTGCGCTTATGGGACGGCACATACTCCCCTTGCGACGAGGAACCGGTTTTATTCTGGGTTCCGGAGAACCAAAAGGGGCGGTACAAGGTCGTCCTAAAGGGCGAGATTTGGGAGCACGTTTCTCTCAAAGTTCCGTTCGGAAAGAAAGCAAAATATGCGAGTCTCCCGCATTATTATTCATGTCCCAAACTCCGCGCCGAGCGCCGGGAATGGGCATTACGCCACAAGGAATGGTAGGAAAAAATCTATGCTTAACAAAGTATTGCTTCAGGGGCGTTTCGTCAGAGACCCCGAAATTCGCACAACACAGAGCGGTAAATCTGTTGTGTCATTCACGCTGGCCGTAGATCGTGATTTCGCGCCGCAGGGGCAGCAGAAAGAAACCGACTTCATCAACTGTACCGCTTGGAACGGCACGGCTGATTTCATCTCCAAGTATTTTTCCAAAGGCAGCATGGCTACCCTTTGCGGCAGCTTGCAGATACAGAGCTACACTGACCGCGACGGCAACAAGAGGACTTCCCCGAATGTCAACGTCGAGAACATCTATTTCGCCGGTGACAAGCGCTCCGAGAAGTCCGAGGGTAAGCCGAAAGAGCAGCCCTCATCAAAAGGCAAATCTGCATATTCTTCCAACTCCAATCCTGCGCCGAAGCAGACGTTTGAGGAACTGGATGGCGATGGGGACGACCTGCCTTTCTGATGCGAGGTAGCACATGAGAGACAGGACAACAATCTCAAATGAGGTCGTGGGGCGGTATTCTTTCAGCCGCCTCACACCAAATGCACAGGCGCTTTATTTTCATCTCTGCTTTGCCGCAGATGATGAGGGCGTTGTGCATGATCCGGCAGCAGTGCTCAACAAGGTATGTGCAGACATTCTTGATCTGGAAGAGCTGATCTCCGCTGACTTCATCACCAGTCTTGGCGAAAGCGGCGTATTCATCCGCCATTGGGCACAGCACGTCGGTATTGATGACTGAGGAGGGCTTTATGGCGAAAAACGTTGAGTGGGTCAAAATAACCACAGATATGTTTGACAACAGGAAGATCAAGCATCTGCGCAAGCTTCCCGATGGCAATAGCATTGTGCTGATATGGGTCATGCTGCTCACAATGGCAGGGCGCTGCAACGCGGGAGGCATGATTTTCCTCACAGAAAACATCCCATATACGCCCAAAATGCTTTCCGACGAGCTTGGTTTTGAATTGAGTACTATTCAGCTCGCCTTGGAAGCGCTGGAACGGCTGAACATGATAAGCAGAAACGAAGATATGCTTTTCATCTCCGGCTGGGAAGAACACCAGAACATTGATGCTTTGGAAAGAATTAGAGAGAGCAACCGCGACCGCAAGAGAGTGCAGAGAGAAAGAGAAAGGTTTCTCCTTGAATCCCAGAGTGCGACGTCACGTGACAGTCACGTGACAGTCACAGATGATGTCACGCAATGTCACGCTGCAGAAGAAGAAAGAGAAGAAGATATAGAGATAGATAATAACTCTCAAAAAGAAAACGAACAAAAGAAAAAGTCCTCTTCCGACGATGGCGATGCTCCACCAGATGTCAGCCCCGCAAGCGGCACTGACGCGCGCCCCAAAAAGGAAGAGAAAGTTTTCGACAAGGATTCTGATGCTTACCAAGCCGCAAGCTTTCTTGCCCGCCAGAAAGAAAAGCATTATCCCGACTTGAAGCCCCCCGAGGAGACAGACCTGCAGCGTTGGGCAGCGGACTTCGACAAGTGCAACAGGATAGATAAGCGCAGTTGGGACGATATTTCCGATGTGCTTCGCTTCTCACAGAAAAACGCCTTCTGGCGGAAGAACATTCTCTCGGGGAAGAAATTCAGGGAGAAGTACGACCGGCTGCTGATTGAGATGACGGAGGAAAACCGCAAAAATGACAAACGATGAAAGAACTCTCCAGTATGCCGTTGAGTACAATCAGGGCACCGAGTTTTCTGTTACTGGCGCATATCTCCTTTACCCCCAAATCATGGACAAAATTGCATGTATCTTGCAACCTAAGGATTTTATGAATCCTCTTTGTGCAAAATTGTATGCAGCAGCGGTCAAGGCATATCGCGATGGCAAGATACTCGACCCGGTTATGGCGCGAGACGAAATTGTCCACGATACAGACGATCCCACAAAATTCATTGCTGACTGCATGGCAGTGTGCCCGTCCGGCACTGCCGCAGAGGGACATGCCGAATACATACATGCTCAAGCGAAGGCGCGCATATTCAGGACGGCGGTAGATGAAATTCTTTCTACATACAAGGGAGACGAACAGGTCACGGAAATTGCCGGGGTTTGTCAAGACTACATTAGCGGCACGCTTGGGCGAAGCCACACAATGGCGCAGACGCTGAACAAGCTCATGGATTCCCTGTCGGCTCCCCCGGCAAACCGAGTTGAAACCGGCTTCACAAGAGTGGATGCTCTGCTTAAAGGCATGAGAGCTGGAAACCTTGTGATAGTGGCAGCTCGACCGGCAGCGGGCAAGAGTATTTGGGCACAATGCGTAGCCATGAATGTGGCGAGAACCGGAAAGTCCGTGCTGCTCTACTCGCTCGAAATGAGCGACGAGGAGTTGGGCGAACGCATCATCTCCGGAGCATCCGGGGTACAGCTCGACAGAATCACCGATCACGACCTCGACGAGCAGGCTTGGAAACGGCTCTCGGATGCTTGCCAATATCTGTACGACCTGCCGCTCATAATCAACGACGATCCCGGTGTTACCACCAGCAAGATACGCGCCGAAGCTCGGACAACGAAAAACTTGGGGCTGATAATAATCGACTTCATGACGCTGATGAAGAGCGAGGGCAAATATGACAGTCGAAACCTTGAGGTCGGGGCAATCAGCCGAGAGCTGAAGCTTTTGGCGATGGAGCTTAACATCCCCATCATCGTCCTTTCACAGCTCAACCGAAGCGTTTCCGACACGGACAGACCTACTCTTGCGGCGCTCCGCGACAGCGGTGAGCTTGAGCAGAACGCTAACAAGGTCATTTTCCTGTGGAACATTGACGTCGAGCAGGGCATAAAGGGCGTCGCCGTAGCGAAGAACCGGCAAGGCCGATGCGGAGCCGTGCAGATGCGGTTCGTCGGCGATCAGATGCGGTTCGTGGAAATGCGAGCCGACGAGGAGGTTTGGTCAAAGACCACTCCCCCGCGTCGCCGTGGGAAATGGGAGGATGATGACTGATGGTTTTGATACCGGATGACCCCATAGTGCGCAGTATGGAGCGCACAGGGTATCCGCCATGGATGCAGGACGATATCTGCGGCAACGATGATGACGAGAAAATTGAAGGCTGGCCAGATAACTGGCATGAGGAGGAAGAAGAATGAAGATCACACTTGACCCCGGTGCTTATGTGCCTGTGAGAGCACATGCCACCGATGCGGGGCTTGACCTCAAGTCCCCGAAGCTTGTATACATACCACCCTATTCCAGCGTCGTGATAGACACCGGCGTCCATGTGGAGATACCGGAAGGCTACGCCGGGATGCTCAAGAGCAAGAGCGGGCTCAACATCAAGCACGACATCACCAGCGATGGGGTCGTGGACTGCGGATTCACCGGAAGCATACAGGTGAAGATCTATAACCACGGCAGCCACGGCTACGAAGTCAAGAACGGCGACAAGATCACGCAGTTGGTTCTTACGCCAATCATCAACCCGGTAATCGAGCTTGTGGATGAGCTTGAGGCCACCGAGCGTGGAAGCAAAGGCTTCGGGAGCAGTGGACGATGAGTGTTTACGATATTTGCATAGCGACCGCGGTTCTCGTATTTGCGGTGCTGGCGATTATGACCATCTACGTCAGTATCGTTCAGGAACACCTCGCGGAGATGAAAGAGTTGGTTGAAGAGTCCGCTTGGGCTGACAAAGATAAGGTCGAAGCCCTCGACGAGAGAAAGTATACCCCGCGCAAGCCCGAACACCTCGCGCCGGTCGACGCTGACTTCTTCATTATGCCCGACGGGACGAAAATTCACAGAGCGAGCACCACGAAGAGACGCAGATAGCCGCCAGAGGTCACAGGAAGCCTTACAGCAGCGTTTCGGGCGCTCGGTAATGAATTTACATGTCCGAAGTTCAAACGCTGTCAAAGCGGTCACAAGCGGTCTTTAACGCAAAGTGAGGGGCGCGATGGTCGAAACAGAATACCCACCTCGGTGCTCAATGCGGATGTTCGAGGGAGTGAGGACACAATACCCTCTTTTCCGAGAGAATGGCCGTGCCCTGTACTGGACAATCGAACATCATGCAGAGGTGAGCCTTGGGGACTATGAGGTAGTGAAGAAAGACAAAAGCTATTATTTCCAGCAGCTTGGCAAGGCTGTTGAGTTTTTCAATCAGGAGGGATAAACAATGCTCAGAGTAACTGATGACTTTGAAATACTGATACAAGGCGGGTCAACTGACCTTCTTACACAGTACGGCACTCTGACCGCAAACATGTACAGGAGTTTCATCGAAAACGATGTAGGCGAGCCAGCAGAAGTCATGCTGATGCTGACAAAGGCGCTGGTAGCGGGCATAGAAGCTGCGCAGAAAGGCGGTGAAACCGATGGAAATTAAGGACAGCGGCGAAAGAACGGAGTTTGGAACCGGCGCTGTGCGCGATATGCACACTGGGAAAGGTAAAATGGATCTTCTGCCTTGGGCGGCAATCATGGAAGTCTCCAAGCACTGTGAACAGGGGGCTTTGAAATACGGCGAGCACAACGTTGATCGCGGCATCCCCCTTTCATCGCTTTGTGACTCCGGAGCAAGGCATTTGGCAAAGTTCTTTGACGGTTGGGATGATGAGCCGCACCTTACCGCCGCCGTTTGGAATCTCCTATGGGCGCTGGAAATGAAACTCAAGCGTCCGGATATGTGCGATATACCTTGGAGGGCTGAAAATGATAAAAATTGAGAATGTGGTGTTGCCTTCTTCCGAACAATGGAAGGCTATTATCATGGGTTGTAGAAATCCTAAAAACTCTTGGGACAAGAGTGATAGCGAATTTAACAGGGAGGTAAAAACCTATTTCGATGAGAATGATGTGCCGTGCATAGACTTTAGAGAGTTCGTCATTGGTCCCGACGACCTGAAGCTCATGGTTAAACTTTGTAACGCCGGTACAGATCACGGGAAATTCATGCGGATGATTCCTGTTTACTTAGACATTACCGCGCCGCTTTACTGGTGGTCTGAATACGATACATACAAGGTTGGCACGGTTGCTAACTCTTGCTCGAAAATGCACAAACTTCTTTACAAACCATTTGAAATGTCTGATTTCAGTTTTGACAAGCTACCCGGCTTTAAGAATGAAATCAAGCAGTTCAGGCCGGAAGTTGATGAAGAAGTGGAACTTTGGAAAAGGATCGACGCTGACTATGATGTAAGCAATCAGGGGCGAGTAAGGCACGGAAAAAGAATCCTTTCGGGAAGCGTTCACAGCGACAATTATATTTTGGTTACGCTTCACGGTAAGCAAATTCCTATCCACCGCCTTGTTGCAGAAGCGTTTATCCCAAACTACGAAAAGAAGCCGGAAGTAAATCACATTGACGGAAACAAAATGAATAATGCCGTTGACAACCTTGAATGGACTACAAGGGCTGAAAACCAAAAACACGCCGTTGACAACGGCTTACAGCCTAAACCAGCAAAAACCTATCAGGGAAAGTTTACGGCTGAACAGCGCGAGGAAATCAAGCATCTTTGGGATTCCGGAATGTTCAGCCGATGGCAACTTTCAAAGAAATTCGGCGTTTCGCATACCTGCATAAACGATATACTCAACGACAAATACAAGTATGCGGAATCCGTAAATGTATTTGAAGAAGTTGCAAGGCCAATAGTGGACACGCTGAACGAATTGCGCGATTCGTATTTTGTTTGCGAAAACGAAGCAAGTAAAAAAGAGATTTGGTATTCAATCTTGCAGTTGCTTCCAGAAAGCTACAACCAGCGACGCACGGTACAGCTCAACTATGCGGTGCTGCGAAACATGTATCACGCAAGAAAGGGACATAAGCTCGATGAGTGGAGGAACTTCTGCGAATGGATGGAGACTCTTCCCTACTCAAGGCTTATAACTTGGGATTTGACATGAGATATGACAGTCTTGAGGACATGCCCCCGGCGCTGCGGAAGCGCGTGGAAGAGCAGTTTGCAAGAGAACGGACGGCGGCACAGATCAAGCAGCGATACGCACAGGGCGCTTCCGAGGTGAGCAAGAGCGCCGCTGCCGCCCTTGAAAAAGACGCGGAGGCGCTTCGTCAACTCAGCCGGGATATGGGCGCTTGGCAGGAGAAAAAGCCAAAGCGGAAGTACAACAACCAGCCGACCGAGCGCCTTTTGTCAAACGGAGAGTGCATCAAGTTCGGCAGCAAGACCGAGGCGGCATATTATGACGAGTTGGTCTTGCGGGAAAAGCTTGGGCAGGTACGAAAAATCCGCTTGCAGGTGGAATACCTGCTGAAACCCGCGTACACGGACGGTGAGACTGGGGAACGTATACCCCGAATAGCATATTTTGCGGACTTCGTTTTCGAGGAGCTTCGTGAGGACGGGAACTGGACAACCCGTATTGTGGACACCAAGGGCGGCGGACGAAAAGGTACCAGTACAAAGACTTTTGCCATAAAGCGGAAACTCATGGCAGACAAGGGCTACTTCATCGACACAATCGAGCGGCGGAGGTGATTTTGTGACACCGGAAGAGTACACGGCATTTAAGCGCCGAGAGTACATGCGCAAGTATCAAGCCGAGTATTGGCGCAAAAATTCCGATAAAATCAAAACTCAACGCAGGAAACGACGGGATAAAAGGATTGGTGAAGAAGAAAAAGTTTAGACTCTGTTGCCAAAGTTCCCTTTCCGTCATACCATACAAGAGAACATAGAAAATTTCAGGCAGAGTGCTCAAGATAGATATAGCGTGGGCGGCTCTGCCTGTTTTTGATTTGCAGGAGAGGAGGGCGCGCCATGGCAGATAACACAGTCGTACAGCGGTGCTGTTTATGTGACAGGGAGCTGAACGATACGAACGCATGGACGCTGCCTGAACGCTTTGGAAAGCGTTACTCACCTTACTGCATCAAGTGTCAGCCCAAGGTTTACGACCAGCGGGCGGCAACAGTCGGCTACAAACTTGCGATGTTCCTTTGCGCGGCAGAGTTCAATATGCCGTATATGCCTGATCTCTTCAAGGCGGCGCAGAAGCTCCAGAGCGACAAGACAAACCCATGGGCAGCATACACGGTGATCCTGTGTCAGAAAGGCTACCACAAGGGTGAGAGATTCGTGCAGTTCGTCGACGGCGTAACTGATATCAAGAAAGCCTTTGACGGCAAATCCGAGACGCTGTATGTCGACGATGAAATGCTCTGCGCCGAGGATTACGTTGAGGGGCGTGTAGCGCAGGAGAAGAAATGGGGCAAAGGACCCACGGATCACCCTTACACTCAGGAAGATTACGACAAGCTTGACCGCATTTACTCGGCCATAGCAGATGGTCGCCCCGCAATAGGCCCCCAAACGCAGATGGCGATAGAGAAGATATCCCGTTGGACACTTGAACAGGATTATTACTTTTACAACGGCGACCCGCAGAAAGCAAAACTGCTGGGCGACCTGATAAAAAGCGAGATGGAAAACGAACAGCTCCGCAAAAAGGACGAGCTGCCGCAAGACCTTGAAAAGCTTGACGGCATAGTGAGGGCGCTCGAAGCCAAGGGGCTGCTTGGACTGCCATTCCCGGAACTGCTGGCAAAACTCCATCCTGAGTACCAGATGACAAAAGACGCGGCGGAGCAGATTCTCCTCGCAATTTACAACACAAGCGCGTGGAACGAGGGACGCGCAGAGGTGGCCAGCCTGCCGCCCTCGCTCCGGCTTGATGACGAGCTGGGCGAGTTCATGCAAGAGCCCGACGAGGTCGAAAAAGAGATTTACCGCAAGCTCGACCTTGTCCGCGGTGATGCGAAATGAGGAAAGACTACGTTTACAGCCGCAGAAGCGGCGGCTTCATCAAAAAGCAGACCCGACAGGGTGTCAACTACGATGACTTCACCGACGAATGGTGGGCGCTCCTGATATCCTTTTTCCGGTATTATCCAGATTATCTGGAAGATATCACGGAGAATCCGAACTGCAAATATCACAACAGTCTGATAGGCCGCATAATGCGGCGAGCAATGGTACGTTACCGTATGGTGGACATCATAGGTTCGCGCGGAACGACCAAAACCAGCGCCGTGATAAGTTCGGCAAGCAATAAAGGCATCTTATACCCCGGCGAAGTCACAGCGTATTACGGCCCGTCCAATAAGCAGACAGCAAAGATCGCGTCGGAGGCGTGGCACGAATATCAGTACAACTACCCGTATTTGGCGAAGCACTGGAACGTTAACAATGATTCGTCGGACACCTTCAAGATAAGCACGGCAGAGGGCAGCGCAGTCGAAGTCGCAATAGACCGAGGACGCAATACCCACTGTGTCATAGGCGAAGAGTGTGGTCAGGAGGACGGATCGGTTCCGTTCAATTGGGCAGACTTCAATCAGGTGGTCAAGGCAACAAACCGTTTGCAGCACCTGATTGACGGCGTTCCGGATCCGTCTCACCAAGACCTTGCCGAGATATACATCACGTCGGCAAGCTCGAAAGAGAACCCCGCCTACAGCGTTTACATCAAGGCGCGCAAGAAAATGGCTGACGGTGAGAGCGCTTTTGCCTGTGCTATTCCTTGGCAAGTTCCGGTTTTGTGTCATGTAAGACCGTTTGAATACTATGACGGGCTGCGAGACACGCTGACGAAAGAAGAGTTCATGCGCGAGTGCGAATCTAAATGCACCGGCAGTGTGGACAATCCCCTTCTTCGAGATCAGTATGTACAGGATGCCAAGACGCTGACCATTATGGAGGACAGGCATTGCGGCGACCCGAACGTGCGGTACTATATAGGCTACGACGTCTCGTACCGACAGAGAAACGGCAACGCGATGTGCGCCGAGGTAGTGTTGAAAACCTACGAGCAGCGCAGGAGTACCAGTTTTAAGAAAGACTGTGTTTATTTGACCGACCTTCCCCCACTTGATGCGGAGCGGCAGGCGCGAAGAATAAAGAACCGTTGGGCGCAGTACCGTCTTGAGGGAGCGCCTGAACCAATCATCGTTATTGACTCATGGCAGTTCGGTGAGGCTGTTGTGCAGCAGCTCCATAGAGACCTTGGAGATGGGCTTCCGCCCCTCTGTACGGTCAACAATGACGACCGATACCTCGATTTGGTTCAGAAAAACGCAAAACCGTGTATTTATTCACTTTATGCAACACCGGGGCGCAGTGGCGCAGACCCCAACATCGACATGCTCGACTACCTCACACGAGAGTTTGAGCATGGCAATGTGGGATTGCTCATAACCAACGTACACGAGGGTACACGGGCTTATAAAATGGCACACAACATCAAGGATGATACGCAGGATGTCAAAATCCAGCATCCGTACATCAAGACCAAGGAACTGTGCGACCAAATAGCTAACCTGCGCCGAAAGAAAACCGGCAGCGGTTGGACGCAGGAAGAGATAAACAAGCACATCAACAAAGACTTGTGGTCGGCAATGATGTACGCCGCGAGGCCGATAAAGCTTGACGAGGATGCTTTCGTAGCGTCACAGAACCGGCGCAAGAGTAGCTATCAGGAAGCGGCTGAACATCTCGACAGTGAGATAACATATGCGCCGGTGAGGACGCGGAGCGTCAGACGCCTTGGCCGAGGAGCAATAGTTTGATGGATATTACGAAAAACAAGCTGTGGGCGCTTCCCACGACTGATAAGAACCTGAAATTGCAGGAAATATTCAGCCATTTCTACTCGGACGCAGACCATATACTGATAATTTCTTCCGATAAGCCAAAGGGCGCGATAGAGGTCACGCCTGACCTCGAATACCTCCTGGCACAGTCCGATTGGCTGTGGATATGGAGCGAAAGTAACGCGGTCCGATGCGAGGAAGAACTAAAATACCGCAAAGAGCTTGACGATTACATGAAGGACTTTGAGAAGCGCTTCTTCGCAGAGCTCGATAAAATGCAGAAAGGTGGAGCGGACATTGGAAATACAGCAGATGGGGCCGATGGAAGCTCCGGCAGCAACGAGTTATAAGGCACTCGGAGAGATATTGCAGAAAGCCAACAGCATGTACGGCGGCATGGGAATGAGCGACTATTTCACCGCTTTCTCTGCTGCCGGTGGGCTTGGATTTCTGAATAACTGGCCGCAGATACAGAACACCCGCGTAAAGGGCATAAACACGCGCCCTGCCGAGTTCACCAAAGATCAGATAATCACAATGGTGCAGAACCCGGACGGCAGTGAAAAGAGCCTGAGAGCGGTGTCAGCGTCGCTTGCGTATAGCACCAAGACTTACGATCTGATTCTCAAGACCTATCCCGATACGCTTACCTATTCATGGTACGTATATCCCACGTACACCGATGCAGAGGTAAGCAAAAAGGATAAATTGCGCGACATGCTGCTGGCACAGCGGCTCGTTCAGACAGTGGGTGTAAAAGAAAAAGCCCATGAGCTGTGCGGCCTGTGCATGAAATATGGCAAAGTGGTTGTCACACCGCGGATTTCGGTCGACAAAAGCCACAACAAAATAAACTACGCTTTCTTGCAGGAACTCCCGATGGACTGGTGCAAAATCGTAGGTTACAACAACGGCCCCGGCAAATACACAGTGGCATTTAACCTGTTTTACTTCATGCGGCCGGGCAATGACTGGCGTCAGTTCGGTGACCTTTTCGAGCCGTATATGCGGATTTTCGATGAGGTTGTCGTAAAAACGCCGGGGAAATACGTCTATAACACCATCGACACAGACAAATTCAAAGCCATTCACGCGAATGAGACAATAGGAAATCCCGAATGGGTAGCCGTAGGGCGGCAGTATTTCTACTGGGTAACGCTCCCTGCCGACAGGGTTTTCACCATCGAGGTAGATGATACCACTCCCCTCGTTATCCCGCCGAACACCGGCATGTTCGTGTCACTGACGCAGATACCTAATTACGAGGCGGCACAGCTCGAAATAATCCTTAATCCGTTGACGTCTGTGCTGACTGGCTCGCTTGAAACTTATGACCCGAAGAGCGCAACGGATAACGACCCTATAAGAGTCTCTGACACGACGAGGAAGCTTTTTGAGTATCTGTGGTATCAGATGCTCAATAAGAACAACACGAGCGGCATAGGGCTTTACCTTGCGCCTGCGAAAGACTTGAAGCTTCAGACGATTTCTGACACCGTTGCGAACACGGACATAAGCTCGACGGCATATTCAGACCAGATTCTTAAAGCGGGTCTCCCCTCTCTCATTCCAACCACAAACGACCCAAAGGTCGGCGTGGCGCAGCTTTCAGCTTGGCTTGCGGCTTCTTATGCTAAGTTCATATATGGTAGCATGGAGCGGATTATGAACTGGATGATAGAGAGCCTGAACTGCAAGACCCCGATGCGCTTCAAAATGTTCGGCGACATCTTCAAGATAGATGACGAAATTGAGAACGCACGCAAGGGCATGACCAACGGCTGTCTCACCGATACGCTCAAATATGATGCGCTGTCCGGACACACGATACTTGACGATATTGCAATATCTGATTTTGTGGACGAAAGCGGCGTGATGGATAAGCGCAGACCGCTTGTGACATCGTATTCAGCCAAGCAGGATACCAGCGGACTTCCGCCGCAGGCAAAAAAGGAAATCTCCGAGGACGGGCGACCGGAAGAACGCGGCAGCATAAACAGCGAGACGCATGAGGAAGAGATATGAAAGATCGTGCTCAAGAGAAACCGCCTGAGTTATCTGCCGAAATGATAGCAATTATCAACCGACTGCTTCAAGAAGGCAAGCGGCTGGAAATTGCTGCGAAACCCAACGGGATTCACCTTTGGGAGATTAAAAACAAGAAAATAGAGATGTAAGGAACCTCATGTAGGAGGTTCGACAAAGCCAAAGCAGGGCTATTAGCACGAAGAAATTCGTGTTGGTAGCCCTGCTTTTTTATTTCACCGCAAGGGAGGAATGAGACTTGAGAGACTTTTACGCCGCATATCGGGAGGACAGATATTCCTTCCTTTATGAACCGATGCGCAGAGCTATGAGCGCGATGGGAAATGCCATGTGGAGTTTCGCGGCGATAAAAGAACAGACATGGTACAGCGGCTATGCGGCGCTGACACGAGCCATTCACGCGCTTGAACACAAGCAGCCGGAGTACATAGACCAGCTGAAAGACATCATGGCGAAGCTCGGTTTGCCGCTGGTTTATCCGACAATCCCGGAAATGCAGGACAGTTTTTCTTCCGTAGAAGAGGTGCTGGATAAGTGTATCAACCTCATCGACGGCGTTAACGACGGGCTGTCCGAGGTCATCGAGGTTTGCGACAATGCCAATTTCGAGCCGCTGGCACGCTATGCCGAGAACGTCCAGATGGAGAACTATCAGGACAGGCAGTGGCTGTGCGAGGCCAAGGCAATGGCGGAAAACGGCGGGATTAGCAGCACCAGTTTTGATAACTGGCTCAACCGCACGCTCAACGTGCCGCAGAAAGAGTGATGTCTTATGGCCAAGAACAGATACAAAGGCGCTGAAATAACGCGCACATCGCGAGGGCAGCTAAAAATTCTGTCCTCTGGCGATAGAAAGCTCTACCGGGTCGAGCTGTGGATGCTGAACGACAAGGTGAACCGCAACAACTGGAAGTACATCAACCTCGCGGCGCACCTGCCTGAGTTCAAGGACATTCCCATTCTGACGGCCTATCTCCCAAGCGGGAAGATCGGCGATGGGCACAACTACGACCTCAAGAGAGACCCGAAAACGGGTGAAACCTACGCTTCTTTTACTGCCGCCGATGCCGAGAGGATAGTCGGCTGGATCCCGAAAGATGCGGATATCCGCTTAGAGCGGAAAGAAGACACAAGCTGGATAGTGGCCTCGGCATTTCTGTGGAAATGGTACGCACCGGAATTGGTTGACATGATCGCTCGGCAGGGGAACGGCATGGAAATCTCCATAGAAACGCTGGTGACCAAAGAACATATGGAAGGCGACGTTGCGGTCGAAGAGGAATACGTAGTGCTCGGCGTCACCGTCCTTGGCGCGGGAGTTGCCCCGGCTGTAGCGGGTGCGACCATCCAGTCCCTCTCTGCGATGAGAAACAGCATGGAAAAGATGTGTCTCAAAGCTGCCTCATACGCAAAGGAAGCTACAGCCAAAACAACCACACACGACAAAGGAGTGAAAGAAAACATGATTGACAAAGCACGACTCAAGGCGCTGTCGGAGAAGTTCAACGGCTATACCGTGGTCGGCGCTTCGAGCGATCTGAAACTTCTGGCTCTTGTGAACGCGAACGGTGAGCCTTTTACCTACTCCGTCGAGGAGAGCGACAAGGGCAACATCATTCCTGACCGAATAATGAGAGCCAACGCCTACGTTTCCTACAAGATAGGCGAATCCGAAGTTCAGGCGAGTCTCGATGCCTTTATGGGCGAGGCTGAAATCCGCTACAACGCCGCAACTGAGCAGGCGCAGGCCGACGCAAAGACTATCAAGCACCTTTCAGAGCAGCTTGACGCGATGAAGGGCAAGGAGGACAAGCGCCGTCTGAACGCCGCAAAGACCGCCCTTGAGGACGAGTTCAAGCAGTGCAGCGGCGCGGAGGGTAAGTTCGACAGCGAAATCCTCAAAGACCTCAAGGCGAGGGTTGAGAACGGCGATTTCACCGCTCGTGAGGACGCTGACGGCAACTGGATCGGCGAAGCGGAAGTACGCATGAGTGTCAAGGCGCTGTGCATGGACGAGCAGAAGAAGCTCGACGAAGCAGCTGCCAAAGCAAGCGAGAAGCACTACTTCAACTTCAACAACATCAAAGGCAACTCTGGCGGCAGTCCGCGCACTTTCGGCGAGCTTTTCAAGGGCGACGCTCACGAATAATGAAAAAGGAGTGACTAAATAATGGCTTTTACTGAAAAAACCGCATTTCTTCCGAGAATGTGGAATAACCGTAACGACGACCTGCAGAACATCGCGGGTAAGTTCGGCAGCCTCTCCGGCACGACCTTCACCCCCGCTGACTGCTCCGCAGGCTTCATCTGCAATAAGGGCGCACACATGGCGACCGGCGGCTACCAGATGACCGCAGCCGCAGACGGCACTAAGGACGTTTACTTCTGCAATCCCGGTGACGTACAGCGCGGCACGATCGGCAACGGTCTTTACGCAGAGGGGATCAACACTCTCGGCCTTGGCATCCCGTCCGGTGTACTGGACACCTTCTCCAAGGCGATCCCCGGGGAGACCTACGCTTTCGGCGAAGGCAACTTCTCCACCGCCGTAGACGCTACGACCAACATCTACGCCACCATCGTAAACGGACTGCTCGTCGGCACCAATGCCGCCCCCGCAGCCGGTTCTGGCATCTACTTTGAGCTCGATACGGGGCTCGGCATCGACGCCTGGACTGAGTCCAACTATAACGCGGGCAGCAGATTCAACATGCTGTGCCGCAAAGCATAAGGAAGGGAGGACGCACAACAATGAATGAACTGCTGAAGTTTAACTCTGCCCTCGGCAACCTGACCAGCAAGCCGCTGTCGGGCGACGAGTACGCAGACCTTGTTACCCGCGGTAGGATTCTCGCTCTCGAGAAGGCTGGACGAGAGAAGAACAGAGCGCTCTCCGCCGCTGGTAAGCCCACGGAGGACTTTGCGTTTGCCTGCAACAGCGCAAAGGCTTTCGAGGAGCAGTGCCGCGAGTGGACTGATGACGTACTGTATTTTGCCGCTTCCAAGGCAAATTCCGTTGTCGGCAAGTCTACTGACCGCAATGATCGCAGCACTTTTGCCAATATGTCTCTCGCCACCGACCCCATCTTCCTCAAGGTCATGGCAACCATCATCGGGGCTACCTACTACCCCGTAACTCCTGCCCTCATTTCCCCGCTGGTGGGTGAAATGGTTTCCGTGGAGACCACTCCCAAGGGCAAGACCAAGACCATCAACGTGACTTCCAACGCTGTGTTCCAGTACAGAGACACCTCTTGGACTGCTTTGCGCAGCGTGCCGCAGGATCAGCTCTACGGCAACACTATCACGCTCAACCCCAAGCCTTTTGCCACTCGCGGCGTTATCAACTTCTACCAGATGATTGGCAACGAGGGCAACCTCGTCGATACCGTCGCCGCAATGGCTGGCGGCTATGCGGCCTACATCATGCAGAAGTTCACTACCGCCTTCACTGAGGTTGCGGGCAACACCAAGTATGTCCCCTCCGCTCTGAAAGCCACCAGCTACACGAGCAACAACTGGGCGACCGTCTGCCAGAACGTTGCAAAGGCTAACCGTGTTCGCCGCGATCAGCTCATCGGCTACGGTGATTTCATGGCGCTGCGCAATGTCATCCCCGATACCACCGGGCTTGCCAGCGCGATCATGTACCAGCTCGGCGATCAGTACTTCCGCAACGGCTACATAACCTCCAAGGATGGCGTGCTTCTCTACGAGATTCAGCCCACCTCCACGCCGGAGTCCATCAACACTACCCTGACCAGCATCTTCCCGACCGACATGATCATCATCGCTGCCCGCGCAAACGAGCGCTATGCACCTATGGTCATGTGCTTCGAGGAGGGCGCTGACACTCAGATCACCCTCACTCCGGGCGAGGACACCATCGCAACCGGCAGAATCGAGCTTCTGCAGGTCGACAGCGTCGATATCGCCCCCGTCCTGGCAAGCCGTATAGGCATCATCTCTGGCGTCACCAGCGCCTGATAATCCGCAAGCAGAGGAGGGACAACCTCCCTCCTCTGTCATCTGCCATGAAAGGAGAAATTGAGAGATGGCAATGAGCGAAGAGCAGAAAAGAAAAATGGCCGAGGGCAGGAAGAAGAAAGCGGCTGAAAAGGCTGCTGAAGCTGCCAAGCCGAAGGAAGCGGAGAAGCCCGTAGAGCCTGTTGTACAGGCGGTATATGTCACTCCCAACGAGAAGATGGTGCAGTGCATCTACATTGACAGCGTTATCCCGAACAACGAGATCATCATCGGCAATGGTCGAAAGATAAGTGGCAGCGGACGAGTGTTCTCTGTTCCTCTAAGCGAGTTTGAGAGCACGTTCATCACACCGCTGATAGCAAAACTCATCAAAACCCGAAGAATCATAGTGCTGGACGGCCTGACCGACGAGCAGAGAAGCCTTTATGACTGCGAGTACGCCGAAAATGAAGTCATCCGCCGCGAGGGTGTTTTTGATTTCTTCTTCAAGAAAGAGATCCCCGAAGCCGCAGAGATATTCGGCAGCCTGTGCGCGGAGCATCAGGAGCTTGTAGCGGCGCGCTTCATGGATGCCTATCTGAACGATGGCAGCCCCCTCAAGCGGTATGTAAGCCGTGCCAGAGTCGTAGCGCTCAACAATATATCTAAGGAAAAACACAACGGCGAGGGCATTTTCAAGCCCATGCTCGAAGCGCTGAATGCAGAAGATGTCTAATCAGGAGGATGTTCCCAAATGAATGAAGTGGTCATTGCGATACTTGGCGGCAGCGCCGGGGCAGCCATTATAAATGGCGCATTCAAGCTTATTGAATTAGCGGCAAACAGAAAGGCGCAGAAAGCTGATAAAGCCGAAGCCAAGGCGGACAATGACAAGCTTCAGGATAGCGACATCGCAGAAATCAAAGAGGCCATTAAGTCCATCGGAGAGAAAATTAGCGAACTCGAAAAAAAAATCGCGGACGTGATGGCAGGCGAAAAGGAGTCCTTGGGCGACCGGGTCAAGCATCTGTGTGAGAAGTACGTCGAGCAGGGCTTCGTTTGGATGGATGACCTCGCAGACTTGAAGCGCATGCACGAAGTATACCACACCACCCTCAAAGGGAACGGCTTTTACGACGATGTCATGGCTAAAGTTGGGGACCTCCCAATCAGAGTAAAAGAAAGGAAGATACCAAAATGATAGAAAACATGACCAATGCAGCAGTGGAAATTGCTGCCAATCTCATTACCCAGCTTGCGATCATAGCCCTGACCACCGCATTTGCGTGGCTCACGGCCAAGATAGGAAAGAACAAGCACCTTGAGAACATCAACGCCGCCAAGGATGAGCTGAAAGATGCCGCCATCCAGACCGTAGGTGAACTGAATCAGCTCTTTGTTTCCGCTTGGAAAGAGACTCAGGGAGGCAAGCTCACGGAAGAGCAGGTTGCAAAACTCGGCGCAGAACTTGTTAATTTGACCCTTAAGAAGATGAGCGGCAGCGCAATAAAAGTCCTTGAAGCTGCCAGCATCGACCTTGAGACCTACATACACGGCGCAGCTGAGGACTGGATTGGAACCCTCAAAGGCAACGGCGTAGAGGTTGGCGTCATCACCGGCATTAAGTAAATGAATTTTCCGAAAGCGAGGTGAGTTTTGAATGAGCACAGCATGGGAACCAATCGAAACGCAGGCGATGACCTACATAAAAAACGATTTGTCCCTTGATTGGGACATGAAGAACCGCCTCGCTGTTTTCTACAACCGCATGGCGGCGTACATGGATTGGGCTATTCCCCTTTTCAACCGTCCGCCTGAAATGCTGCTGAAACTGCGAGACGTTACCGCACCGGATTTTGAGGATGTCGACTACACCCCCACGGCAGAGCAGGAAGCACCCGTGACGATAGAAACAGGACTCACCGGCTTCGACATCTGCTCATGCGGACTTATGGGCAAAGATCAGTTTGGAAATGTGACCTACTCCCCTGTTTCCTGTGTTTACTCCGCTGGGACCGGCGACGTTGTTGTGAACATCGACCTATCCCCAGATGATACATTGTCCATCAACCTTTATAAAAGCGGCGAGTTTGCCGCAGAACTCAGCCGGACGGAGCAGACCATACTCGCCTATGCGATATACGCGGCGTGGGAGCACCGCTTCGACAACAACGCCATAGAGCGCACATCCAAGATACGCGACAGCTCTTTCACGACGATAAGCGAGGCTTCACAGACGAACGCCAACACCGCGCGGCAGAAAGAGGTCATGCAGCAGTTCTACGGCATGCTCCGCCACTACGAGGAGAACAGAAACTACATAGCAACTGTTCTCAGCACAAATCTTTGATAAGAGGAGGCGGGGCATGAATCTGAACAAACTGGCGCGAAACGCCGGGATGGTCGGCGGATGCGACTACGCCCCGCTGACAAACGAGTGGATGCACTCGCAGGGGCTGCAAAAGCAGTATTTCACCCAGCCGACGCAGGCTAATGCCGTAGACGTTGGTGATCTCGCAGACAATGTATTCAACACAGCCTGTCAGGGAGTAGATACATCCAAAGACTGGTACGAATACACGCCCATCCAGATCCGCTCGACCTTTGCATCTTCCTCCGCCACGGGCGAATTGCAGCCGGACGACTGGCAGCGTATCTATATCATCCAGCCCGCAGGACTGACTTATATCCCCATCGGCTCTTACATGCAATATGCCAACAACTGGTGGATCGTCTACAAGCCCAACAACATGGGGCTTGGAATAGGTCAGGCTGTTGTGCGGCGCTGCAACGCCGTCATTAATGTCCTCGACTACTACGGCAACGTCATTTCTATCCCCATGAGCTACGCCAAGATGGGAACCCTCGGCAACGCAAGCCATGCAACGGAGAACAGTATCACTGCAAAGAACTATATCTCCTGCGTGTGTCAGCTCAACAAATACTCCAAGGCGTTTGTAGAGAACACTCGGCTGCTCTTGGGCAATATGTCTTACGCAATGCGCGGCGTGAACAACTTCACGAGGGAGTTCACAAACAAGGCGGACAGCGTACATATCATCACTTTCACGATAGAGATGACAGAGCCACTTCCACAGGATGACTTTGAGCGTGGCGTGGCCGATGGGCTTGCCTTCAAGTGGCTGCTCTCCATAACAGCCGACAAAAGCATGAACGCCGGGGCAACGCAGACGATAGCCGTAAAAAGCATCAGGAACGGCGAGAGCGTTGTTTCTACCGCCGAGAACCCCATTACCTATGTATTTACATCATCTGACACAAACGTGCTCACAGTGGATGAAAACGGGCTTGTAAAGGCTGTTGGCGAAGGCTCTGCGACAGTAACCGTTACGCTTGCTCAAAATCCGGACATCACGCAGACCGTGGACATCACTGTTGCGGCTGCCGGAGACGGCTACGTTGCCTTTACCAGCACTCCCCTGACAGCGCTTCACTCTCTTGAGACTGCCGAGATAAGTGCGGCTTGGTTCGAGAACGGTACTGCGACAGACGATGTCGTCACATTCAGTTTTTCGGGAGCCGACGAGGATGCATACAGCGCAGACGTAAGCGGCAATACGGCAACACTCACCTGCTACAGCCTCTCAGATAAGCCTCTGATTGTGACAGCAGCACACGGAGATAGTACCACTCAAATGAGCATAGAACTTTTGGATTGAGGTGAAACCCCATGAAGTACGAATGTACCCACGCTCGCGAGGTAAATGGCATCCCTTACATAGTCTGTGACCGAGAACCGAAGCCCTCCACCGTGGATAAACAAAACCTATATCACTCGCTTTGCCCCTATCAGCGCTTTTGCGGGCAGAAAAGATGTGCGGTATTGCTTCCCGAATGGGCGCAGTGCAAGAAAAATGCCGCTGATAAGCCACAGGAGAGCGTAGAAAAGCCTGTGGTCGCAAAGGTGGACGCTGATACCCCAGCAAAGAAAAGCGCACAGAAGCGCCGCAAATAAGCTTTAACGCCAAAGGAAAAGGAGAAATGACGATGGCGATTACGATAACCGAAGAGATTCTGAGAAAGGCAGACGATTATCTGAGCCTGTCTCAAAAGGAAGGCATGGCAAAAGCGTTTGCCATTGCCTGTGTAGAAGAAATGAAAACTCCCGGAGGCGATACGCTGCCCCCTCTGCTGAGAGAACGTTTCGGCGTAAAGCAGCAGTTTCTTATGGGCGTTTTCGCAAAGAGTTATCTGCATCAGAACTTCAAGAAGCAGAACTTCATTTGGGAAGGCGTAGAAACGATTTCCGGTGAACTCGATTCCTGCATGAGCGAAGAGGCCTACGACGAGTGGGCGCAGAGCCATGTTTTCTCGCAGATGAACCGCTTTGTGCGCCGCCATGACAACGATCTTTCGGACAAGGCTTATGAAATCATGAACGATTTCAAGACGTTCTCAATGATGCTAAATGACAGCATCCATGCGCTGATAGAGCAGAACAATGACCCTGTGGGGCGTGTGATGAGAACCTTGACCGCCGAAATCACACCCGAACTCACAAAGGAAATCCTCGCACAGCTGGACGAGGTCAAGGACATGGCAGAGCAGCTTCAGAAGGAGAAAGAAAATGCCTGACTGGATAGGCGCGCAGCCCTCCACAGATAGTCCCTACTACCCCTATACGAAGGTTGTAGCGGGCAACACGATGGAGGGAGCCGAAGAGATTCCATACAGGTTGATGAAATACCTGATGGACTTGCCGTCGCGAGGTTACACACCGCCTTCGGATAACAGTTTTCCGAGGGCAAGGCTCAAGAAACTCCTGTATTGGGACGGCGCAAAGCCGCTGGAACAGCCGCTTCCGACACCACAGCAGATCAAGGCTATTCAGTTCGACCCTCTACACCCGGCAGACCCGCCCGATGCAGAACGCGGGTACAGAATATTCCCACAGGAGCTCGTCAGGCAAAGTCAGGATACGGCGCAGAGCGTTTTGAGAATCTATCTCGGCCCCGCAAACCGCATCCAGCAGAAAAACACCTACGTTTTTCGCCAGACCATCATCTACTGCATCATGTGCAACTACGGCATTGAGGCAAACATGCAGGTGATGGGAAATTCAAGGTCTTACGCCATAGTACAGGCGATTCTTGAAGCCACTGAGGGTGTGAACTTCGGTGGTGTCGGCTCGCTGAACACCTATCAAATCACAAAGTTCGATGACGAGCGAGTGAACACCGGCTACAAGATTTATCAGTACATCGACTGGAACGGCGATGACAACATCTAAAGGCATACACGCCGAGGAGAAAATATGCAAGGCGTTAATAAATATGCAAATGAAGTCCGAGAAAACAAAGAAATCGAGTTCAATGGACTGACATTTTACCCGCTGACGGTGCGCGACTTTCCCCTGTATCGAAGCGCAGCCGCCGCATTTGAACTTATGCAATCCTCATTGCCGCCGAAGTTTGCCCGCCTGTCATGGTGTCAGTGCCTTGACGAAATGGACAAGCTCGGCAACGGCAGTCCTTTTCTGGAACCAGTTCTCAATGTTGTAGCAAAAGCGTTGAGGCTTGAAAGAATCAAACTGCCTGACGGCGCATACGGGTATCAGCTTTCCACCCTGCGGAAAGAGGGCACTCTTATGGGCATTTACATCAGGGAGCACGAAACTGTTCTGACCATCCAGATGATGGATGAGGTACGGCAGATAATTGCCGCACAAAACGACTATCAGCTTCCGGACGAAAAATGGAACCCGGAACTGGTTGCGGCAGAGCAGTACCTAAACGGCCAAAATATGCCGAAGCTCGATATTGAGATCGAGGCGTGGGTCTATTCCGTAGCCGCGAATGTGGGAAAAGATGCGGACGAGCTATGGGATTGGCCGATACGCAAATTCAGAGGATTTGACAGAGCAATCGACAGAACCCTCGGTTACCAAATCTACACGTTGGCTCAAGCGGTCGGGCTCACGAAGTTTGAGAAAGGCGCGCCTTATCCGACGTGGAAATTCGACAGGATTTCGGAGCTGCCTGCCGGATTCAAGACACTGACACAGCTCGAAGCCAAGGCAAAGGGGCAACTCCCTGAGCCGATGTCACAATAACAAGGAGTGATACATAATGTATTCTTTCAACCCTCAGTATGAGTTTTCCAAGGGAATCGTGTACTTTGAGGCGTTCGATGTCGCTACCGACGACCTTGTCGGCTTCTCCAAGTACGTAACCGACTTTTCTCCCGCGGGCAGCATGAATGACGGCGCAGTTGAAGGCGGCCCCGGCAACATGCTTATCATCAACATTCCCGACACCTCCCGTCTGACCTTCACGGCCAAGACCGCCGACTCCGCGCTGAACAACATGGCGCTGACTATCGGCCAGAGCCTGACCGGCAACGGCGTCGTTGAGACCTCGAAGCCCGTTGTAGCAAGCGGTGCGGCGCTGACCATAACCGGTGCTGTGGCTCCCCTTGGCGGTCAGAACGGCGCTGTGGCCTACATTCTCGGCTCTACCGGCAATGACAAGGACACGGTGGCAGCAAACAGCGGCAAGGCTTACAAGGTCGGCAGCGATGGCACTATTCAGGGCTTCACCGCTGTTTCCGGCAACACCTACTGCGTGAAGTATTTCGTGCAGAACAGCTCTGCCCTGCAGCTCGCAGTTCCCGCGCTGTTCCAGCCGAAGGTCGTCCGCGTCCACTTTGCGGTCAACATCTACGCCAAGAATGGCGGCGGTGATGCGAAGAACTCTTCCCTCTTCAAGATCCGCCACTACTACATCCCCTACTACTTCTTCACCGGCGCGCTGTCCGACACCATCAACCAGACCACTCCTGGTTCTGTTGACCTGTCCGGCAACTGCCTGACCGCTGATGAAGTCGGCACCGATGTCTGCGCAAGCAACGCCATGCCGAACTACTGCTACATCGTTGATGAGTTCGTCTCCGGCACTTCCACCGGTTCCGTCGAGGGCATCTATTTTGTCGGTGCTGGCGCAGGTGTTTCCGTGGCAAGCAGCGAGACCACCGAGCTTGTCGCCAAGTACGATGTTGCCGGTAATCTCACCAACATCTCCGACATGAGTGAGGTCACGTTCTCCACTGCGGCGGAGGGAACTGCCAAGTTCAACGACCCGCACTCTCCTGTGCTGACCGGCGTAGCTGCTGGCACCACCACGGCCACTGTCACCGTGACCAACAGCGTTTCCAAGGTGACTTACACCGACACCATCCCTGTAACTGTCACCTAAATCAAAACAAAGCCCCCGGCGCAAGTCGGGGGCTTATCCAAGACAGATGAATGATTCTTTCGATAAGGGCTTATTCCTGTGTTTTGGAGGGCAATATGAGCGTTTTACAAGATTATTTGCAGATTCGCGGATTACTGGATGCCGCCATTGAAAACGCACTAAGAGACAATGTTGCGGACGGGCTGAAAAAAGCCATACAGGAAGAGGCAGAAAAGCGGGTCTATGATGCCTATCCTGTGTCGAGCAAACGACGCAAAGAGGACGGCGGTCTCATTGATGACGCGACCATGATAACCACTGTCGAGGGCTTGACGCTGACACTGGAAAACGCAGCAGAGCCGCAGCATGCCAACGGCATTGATCTCACCCCGATCGTCGAGGAGGGCGACCCCGATTGGCATCAGCCGTTCGCTCGACCTTTTATGGATGAAGCGCGAGACGAATACGTGGACGATGGAAAGGCCGACAGCGACATTGCAAAAGAACTAAAAGCTATGGGATTTACGGTTTCTTAGGCGGATTTGCAGGCTTTGGAGAGGACTTTTTCTTGGTATTCGAGGGCTTATCAGTCCGCAGCATAGCAGCAAGCGCCCACTGCTGGCCGAGAGACATACCTCCTTGACCTTGCGCGAAAGCTTGAGAGGCCATTTGGGATTCATCCCACTTCATGATATCAACTCCCTTCTATATAGATTATACACTATGCGCCGTTATGTTGCAAGCGGAGGTTAACGCCGAATGAGCACAATAGTACAGATACAAGTAAATGTAAATGACGCAAAAGCGATAGCCTCGCTTACCAACATAGAGAACATCGGCAAAAGACTAAGCAGCACACCGATAGAGATAAAAGTCAACGCCGGGGCTGTTGACAAAGTCTCAAAGTCAGTTATCCAGCTGGCGAAAGAGCAGACCAAACAGGCTACTGCAAGCGCAAAGCAGGCAGCAGCAGAAGCCAAAGTTCAGGTCGCGCAGGAAAAAACGAAGCAAACGTCTAACAGACTCGCCGCACAGCAAGAGAAAACCGCGCAGTCGGCCAATAGATTGGCTACTGGCCAGACCAAAGCCGCATCCGCAACGCAAAAAGCGGGCACCGAGGCGCAGAAAACTTCGGCGCTGACCGATCTGCTGGGAGACAGCCTTGGTCGTATCGTTGCCAAGCAGGCGGCATGGCAGCTGATAGGCAACGGCATTGCCGCCGTGAAGAACTCTTTTGTTGAAGCTCTTTCCACCATGAAAGAGGTCGACAGTGAGCTTGCGACCGTGCGCAAGGTCACCGGCATGACCAAGGACGAGATGGATGCTCTTGGCGAATCGGCGTACTCCACCGCATCTAAGTACGGCGTTGCAGCAAACGAGTACCTCCAGAACGTTTCTACTTTCGCCCGTGCAGGTTACAAAGAAGCCGCACAGGGTCTTGGCGAGTTGGCCATAAAGACACAGCTCGTCGGCGACACGGATCAGGAGACAGCATCGCAGTTTCTCCTTTCGGCAGACGCAGCATGGAAATATCACGGCAACGTTGAAAAGCTTTCCCTCGCACTGGATGAAGCAAACACTATAGATAACAACTATGCAACATCCATCCAGAAAATAGCTGAAGGCTTGCCCATCGTTGCCAATGTAGCCTCAATGGCTGGAATGTCCATGGAAGAAACCATGGCCATGCTCGGCACGATCACCGCCACTACGCAGGAGAGCGGTACAAAGGCGGCAACTGCGGCCAGAGCGCTTATTCTCAACATTCTAGGCGATACTACTACCGAAATTTCGGATGGCGTGACAGCAACCGAGGAATCCGTACAGTCTCTTAGCGGCATACTCCAGAAGTACGCCCCCGATGTTGTCGCGGCGGCAGAGGCCACAGGGAAGCTTATAAACCCGATGGAAGCCATCGAAGCACTGTCAAAGGCGGCCAAGGATGGACTTATCTCCGAAGCAGATTTGATGCAGATGGTCTCTGCCCTCGGCGGAAAACTCCGCACGAACCAGCTCCTTGCGATCCTTGAAAACTTTGATATGTACAAAAGCATGTTGGCTGATATGGGCGTCGCTGCGGGCAGCGCCGATCAGGAAGTCAGCGTCATGCTCGATACTTGGGACGCGAAGGCAAATATTCTCAATAACACATGGACTGAATTTATTGCCCACATGGCCGATACCTCAGCCATCAAGGGCGGCCTCGACGTTATTACCGGGCTTGTTAAAGTTCTTGACAGCGACTTTGGGCACTTGGTAATAACTGCAACGGCGGCGACAACAGCAGTAGCGCTGCTGGGCAAAGCTTTTTCGGCCATAAACGGTTCAGCGCTCATCTCCACATTGAAAGGTATGACGAAGAGCGCTGCGGACTTCAAGGCGGGGTGGTCGTTACTTACAGAGGGGTTACGAGCAAACCCATTCACTGTTGTGACGGCGGCTATTACAACGCTGATAGTAGGGATAAACTTAGCCGTTGATGCCACAGAACGTGCCTATGACAAGATTATAGACCGTGGGAAAGAAGCAAAAAGCGAAGCTGAGAATATTTCCGGACTTTACTCTGAATACACAGCGGCGGCAAGTGCCGTAGATGGCACTGCAGAAGCTGACAAGCGCCTGGAACAAGCATCCAAAGACCTCGCCAAAGCCCTTGGAGCGGAACAGGGAGAAGTAGACGGCCTTGCCAACAGTTACGAAAAACTAACTCAGGATAAGCTAGAAGCCCTTTCGGAAGACGCAGCCGCGGCCGTAATGGCTGCGGAATATAAGCTTACGGATCCAGCACTTAATAAGGGTGGCATATTCGGTGAAATGCCCTCGGGGCTGCTGATGGCGTTGGGAAAAGAGACCGGCGAGATTGTGACGACGGCGGAACAGTATTCCGCGGCCTATGAAAAGCTTCGCTCTATACGGTCTCAAATGCTGAAAGATGACGAGAAGACCACCAAAATTAATGGCAAAACTTTCCGGTATGACCAAATTGAAAAAGCAATCGAAAGCCTTAAGCCACGGGTAGAAGCTTACAATGACGCCTTAGCCGATCAGCAGGATATATTAGACATCATTGAAGGAAAGAGCACCGATACCTCCGATTCTGTTGGGGATTCGTTTGAGGAAGTAAAGAGCTCGGTCGACGCAGCGACAGAAGCTTTACAGAGATACAACGCCGAACTTGACGGGCTGGCTGACAAAGAAGCCAACGCAAATGCGATGCAGACAGCCTTCAACAACGCCATGAAGGACTTTCAGGCAGGCAAAGTCAGCTCGGCATACGTCAAGTCTTTCTACGACCAGTTTATCCCCGACGATATAAAACAGCAGTTTGGGTATAGCGTCGCCGATGCCATGGAATGGGCGATGAGCGACAGCAACCTCGGCAAAATATTCAACAGCGGCGATATGTTTGGTGCATTTTATGATGTCATCAATGAAGCCGCTCAGGGTGGCTCACTCGACGGAATCGTCTCGTTCGATGACAGCGGGGCGATCACAGCGATCTCCTCCTATAAGGAACTCGCAGAACAACTCGGAATAACCGAGGGGATGGCGCAGGCTCTCGCTCAGGGACTCAGTGTCTACATGGACGGTGTCTTCTACACAGGAGAGGAAGCCTCCAATATCGTATCACAGTTGGGTGACAAACTCGGTGAGGGTTCGCATTCTCTCTCAGACTATGCGTCTGCACTCTCTCAAATCACGGGACAGACGACCGTCGAGGGACTTCTCAGCGTATTTGAGGGGCTGGAACGAGCAGGAGCTGTCAATTGGGCAGATAAACTCGGTGTAGGTTCCGCTGAGGAAGCCCGTAGTCAAATAATCTCGACAATCGAGGCGCTTCTCGGAGAGACAGACGACGCCAAAGCCAAAGCTAAGGATCCTGTTACGTTTGATGTTGACGCGGAGATTGATGAGGCAAACGCAAAGCTTGCTCAATTAGACGAGAAGAAAAAAACCGCCTCCGGTTCGGTGGATGTGCCGGTAACCGTCCCTGGCGCGACAGAGGCCGAGCAACAGCTTGGCGATGTTAAGCAAGCGAAGGATGACGCAAGCGGAGATGTGGAGTCTGGCGTGGATGCGTCGGGAGCAGCAGAAGCGGCGAGCGAACTGCGTGACGTTGGCGATGCCGCAAACGAAATCCCCGATTCCAAGCAGATACACGTTTCCGTTAGAAACAACGCAAGCGGCGTACTCAATGCAATCTATTCACGCCTTGCCTCGATTCGGAGCAAAACCGTCACGATCACCACAATAGAGAAAAAATACAAGCAAACAGCAAGCGGTGCCCTCATCCCAACTAATGCAGGCGGCACTCAAAATTCTCCCGGTGGTCGCGCGGTGGTCAACGACGGTGCGCCGGTTAATGGCAGTTCGGCAGAACTTATCGTGGACAACGGCGATGCCTATATTGCCAATGGCGGCAAAATGGCCATTGTCGACCTGTCCCCCGGCGCCAAAGTCTACACCGCAAAGCAAACCCAAGATATGCTTACCGGCGAGAAAGAAGAAATTCCGATGCACGCAGGCGGCACAGGGCTTGTAAGACCCGGCGGCAATGGTGGTGTCTACGGCGGTGACCACAGCGGCGGAACTGGCGTCGGCGGCAGCACAGCCAGCAAAGCCGAAGAAGACGATCCGCTAAAAAAAGAAGTCAGTGAAAAGCTCGACAACATAGACAAGCAGATTGAGCTTGCCCGGAACCGGAATGACCGAGCCAAAGAACAGGCTTTGCAGGAGCAGGCCGCAAAGATGGTTCGAGATTTCGTGCAACAGTACCTCAACAAGGGATACAGCAACACATCAAACGAAGTTCTTGATCTTCTGAACCGCGGTTACGGCTACTCTGATGACCTTATGGGCGAGTTGGTCGACTCATTGGAGGCTCTTACCGATTCGACCAACGCAGCCAATAAGCTTGCAGAGAAGCAACAGGCGGTTGAAAAGGCACGGCAGGAGCTTGAGAATGCAAAAAAACAGCGCACGGTCAGAATCTACAATCCAGTCACCGGACAGTGGGAATGGGTGGCAAAAGCCGATGACATCCTCAAGGCTCAAGAGAATCTGGCAGAGGCAGAGAAAGATTATCAGGATGCCAAAATCGAGCAGGAACTTGATGCGATCAAGAACGGTAATATCGGTGATATTGGTGACCTGACCATGAGTCCGGCGCTGCGAGAGCTGATAGCGAACGCGAGCGATGAGGAGCAGAAGCGCATTGCCGATATTCTGCACGCCATTTCAGGCGGTGCAAAGAACACCACCGATACCACCGGCGAGAGCATCTTCCGCAGCACCGACAGTCACGACGTATACTACCAGTTCGGCGATTTGAAGCTCTCCGAAACAGAGGCAAAGAATATGACCGTCAAGGAGCTTGCCGAAAAGCTCAAGACTTTGAAGCTCACTTAAACGGGAGGCGCTAATATGCTCGAAGGAATTATAGAGTTTTGGAACGCACTAAAACCCAAGGTAGATCAGGCCGTGACCGAGAGAACTGGGAACTGCCTGCGCGTGGACAGGTTCGACGTCGTCGCCGCTCCAAGTAACGGGAAGATATCTGTGCGTCAGCCGTACGGGCGCACGATATCTATCCCGTACTGCGAAGAAGTCGCAACCGCCACAGCCGGAGACACAGTGCTTGTCATCTGGTGGGGAAGCCTGTCGACCGGCAAAGCATGGTGTTTCGGCGACGGACCGAAGTGATGGGAGGTGAAAAGCGTTGCTTTTTCAGCCGTCAAATATAAGCCCAGATGAAATAAACAGCAGCGGGACAGTAGATCTGACAGAACCTCTTGTCATAAGTTGGCAAGTCAATGGGGATTCCCCTATGCTTGCGTATCAGATTGTTCTCTATGAAAACAATTCTGCTTCTACCGAAAAGTACGACACCGGCAAAGTCTTGCTTACGACCCCGTTTTGGGGCGTGAATTACGCAGGAGAGACTCAATTCTATACCGTAACCATCCCAAAAGCGACACTGAGCGCAAGCGGCATCACGAACGGCAACGAATACAAGTTCGTGATTACTCAATGGTGGAGCGGTACCGATTCGGTAACCCAATCAACTGCATCGCTGCTCCTTGGCAGGAGTTTCCCGACTGTGGCCATATCTGCAATAAGCGATCCCCTGACCGGCTATTCGGCCACTTTTACCGGAACATATTCTCAGGCACAGGACGATGCTCTTGCATGGGTACGGTGGCGCATATGTGAAGTTGACAGCGAAGGCAACCGTGGCGACGCGTTTGTGGACACTGGCAAAATATATGGAACCGGTGAGTTAAGGGTAGACTATTCCGGATTCCTCAACGACACCAGTTACAGCATCATCCTTGATGTTCAGACGGTAAACGGCGTTGATGCGTCAAGCGGCTGGGTAGACTTCCATGTTGAATACGAGGTATCCGAAGATTCGGTCGGCAGTGCAAGCGCCTGTCAGACCTCGGACGGAAGCGTACTGGTAACTTGGGCGCAGATAGAAACGACTAAAGGTTACGACATCTATCGCAGAACGACCGGACAGAGCAATCTTGAAAAGATAGTGACCGTCGGGCGGACAGTCGGGGAGATTCGAGATTGGAGTGCGTGTTCCGGACAGGAATATACATATTATGTTTTCCCCACAGGCCCATTGGCATACCTCACTGCTGCAATCGTCACCAACGCCGTGAAAGTGCAGTTCTGGATGTGGAATATCATAGAAGCCACTCCCAATGCAGACGGCACATATACCGCTGTGGCAAGCTACTTCTTCCGCTTTGGCAGCGGCGGTGTGGCTGAGGGACAGTTCTCCAACAACAACTCCCCTACCCTGCAGAAGAACTTCACCCGATACCCAACGCGGCAGCCAGAAACGCCTAATTACCTTACCGGCAGCGTCGGCGGTTATATTGGCAAGATAGGCAAGGATGCAACATACTCGGACACCTTGGCTCAGGCGCGGGCACTGAGGAATCTCTCAACGTCTGAAAACACGCTGTTTCTGCGTGACCCCAAGGGGCATTTTCTCAATATCCACACTAACCAGCCAATCACAGTGAGTGTAGACCACAAGAGCGTTGTCATGCCGCAGACGGTGACGATTGGATGGGTCGAAGTAGGAGAAGCAACTGGACTCAAGATAATCAACTCGCCCGAAGCCACATTCTGGCCGAGTGACAGTATTATATTCACCAGCATAACTGTTGACCCTGCGACAGGATACCTTGTGTGGACAACAGGTGATAACTACGAGCTCGGTTCTGTTTTGAGTCTTTCCGATGATGGTGACCTCATTCAGACGACGACTGATGGATTCACTGTCGCTGGACTTGAAATCATCGACAGCAACAACCTTCAGGCAACTTTGAATGTGGGAGGGTGAGCGCAAAATGTATAGCCAAAACTGGCAACAATACCTTTCCACGTTAAAGACCGACTTCACAAAACTGGCAAAGCTTGAGTTCCTGCAGCCAAACGGAAGCGTTGCCTTCGCTCTGGATAATCAGGTGGCGAACAAACGTTCCAAAGCCTTTATTCAAGAAGGTGACATTACTGTGAACTTACAGAATGGCAGCCGCAGGCAGGTAAACATCTCCCTTGCAAACCTCGATGGAGCTTATGATTATGCGCTCAACAAGATATGGTTCGGGCAGCAGATCAGACTCTCCGAGGGGCTGATACTTCCGGACGGTACAGACTTCTATATCCCACAGGGAGTGTTCCTTGTGGAGAATCCGGAAGAGGCTTTCGAGCCGGGACTTCGGCAGGCCTCATATCAGCTGACCGACAAATGGGCAGCAATCGACGGAACACTTGGCGGTAACCTTGAGGGGGCTTACGGCATAAATGCAGGAACCAACATCTTTGCCGCGATAGCTTCCCTGCTCAGGCTCAACCGCTTTGATATGTCCGGAACGACGGGCGCGCCTATAGATGCAGTCGCACCGCTCTTTACCAGCTATTACAACGACAAAAAGCAGAAGCTTACAGACGGCACAAGTGTGAGTTTGATAACCGCGCCTTACGACTATCTCAGTTCAGAGACAGGAAATATCAGTGAGGTCATCCTCGGACTTGTAGAGATGCTGGCCGCGTGGGTCGGCTATAACCCGACCGGACGGCTGACCGTCGACCCGTCACAGGATGACATCCTTGACGCGTCAAAACCTGTCCTATGGGACTTCTCGATGGGCAAGCAGCTAATGGGCATCCGGTATGCGCCGAAGCCTGCCGAGGTTTACAACGATGTCATTGTAGTGGGGGCAACGAATAATGAAAGCCTTACCGCGAGAGGCAGAGCGCAGAACCGCGACATTTCCTCTGACACCTGCATCAGCCGCATAGGGCTGAAAACCAAACGGCTCTCGATGAAGGACTATTACTCCGATGAAATGTGTCAGGCGTATGCCGAATGGCAGCTTAAGCGTTACGCCGTGCTCGGCAAGACAGTAACCTTGACCACAACACAGATGTTCCACATTGTGGAGAATCAAATCATAACCATACGGCGCGAGGACAAGCCCGGAGCGCCTGTCGAGAGACACCTCGTGCAGGGCTTCACAAGGCCGATAGGACAGACGGGAACCATGACGATAAACGCAGTATCAGTTAACGACTTCCCGATAGCAACAGCAGTTCTTGACGATGGCATCGCCAGCGACAAATACATCGTATCTGGCAACACACTCTATATTCCAGCTTCTGTAGGCGCTTCTGTCAGCAACGGGACGCTGACGATTCCCGGCAGCGTGGAGAACGGAATACTGACGCTGACTAATCCATAAGGAGATGAGCGAATGGACACGATTGAAAAAATAGTCATCAAAGGCAGTGACACCACCTACATTCTCAAAGATAGCAATGCCCTGCCCAGCACCAACGTGACACAGGACATAGATGAGAACTCCACGGCAGAACAGGTGCCGAGCGCAAAGGCTATCTATCAAATGGGCGGCTCCGGCGGAGAGGCTGCAGGTTTCGGCACACCGGAAGCGTCAGCAACACAGCTTGAATCGACACAGCCGCCTACCGTCACTGTTGAGGCGTCCGGCCCCAATACTGCAAAAATCTTCAAATTCAGTTTCGGAATCCCTCAGGGAGCCAAGGGCGAAAAGGGCGACACAGGGGCACAAGGCCCGAAAGGCGATACGGGACCGCAGGGACCAGCAGGAAGTGACGCGAGCGTGACGGCTGAGAACATTGAGTCGGCACTTGGGTATACCCCTCTGCAGGAGAATGACATAGTAACTGAGACCTCTGAGGTGCTTCCTGCCTATACCAATCAGATTCCGTTGAGCACAGACGCATCTGGAGCGGTACTAAATGGTGTGGGCTATCAGGCAAGCGCGACATTGGACATGACCGGTGCTGCAGTCAGCGGAACTTCTTTCGTGAGCGGTTTTATTCCTGTGACGAAAGGTGACGTAATCCGTGTGAAAGACCCGTCAGCATCATCGTTCTCTACCGGGCTGGTCTTTGCTCTCTACAAAGCTGACAAGGCAACTGGGAGCAATATTGGTCGGTATATTAATACTATGCAAGGAAGCGCGGCATATGGCGCGGTCAGTATTTCTGGCAACGTTTTAACATGGGATACATCTAACATAAATTATTATTTTTGGAACAACTTCGCCTATTTGCGCGTGACCACAAATTCAGCAGATTCCATTGTGACAGTCAACGAAGAAATCGCAGAAACAACGCAAGTCGTAAAAACGTTGAACTCAAATATCAAAGTCGGAAAGAATAACCTTAACTTTGATTTTAACGCTGCTTTGTTGGCGGACAAAAAAATCGTAATCTTCGGTGACAGCATAATAGGCGCAACACGCGATCAGACTTCCGTTCCTGCATATGCCGCTGCATATACCGGGGCAACAATATACAATGTAGGGTTTGGCGGCTGCAGAATGAGCGTCCACCCGACAGCAGGCTACGCAGCATTTTCCATGTGGGCGCTGGCCGACGCGATAGCAACAAACACATGGACTACACAAGACGCACAAGCATCCAGCGGAGCAGATTATTTCCCAGAACAGCTTGCGCTTCTAAAGTCTATCGACTTTTCTACCGTAGATGAAATTGTCATCCATTACGGCACGAACGACTTTGCCGCAAACGTGCAGATTGACAACGGTTCCAATACTACCAGCACAAGCACTGTGTGCGGAGCGCTCCGATACTCTATTCAGAAAATCCTCGGCGCTTATCCAAAGATAAAGATTTTTGTCTCTCTCCCAATATACAGGATGTGGAATAGCGTGGGAGCCGAGACATACACAAACGGCTTGGGGAAGAAACTGCCGGAATACAACGCGGCAATGCAGACCGTTGCCGAATCTTACAATCTTCCCGCTATAGACGGCTATGGCAAGCTCGGAATCAATTCGTTAAATGACAGTGCTTATTCGAGCGACGGAACTCACCTGAACGACTTAGGCCGACAGATATTCGGGCAGCTAATAGGAGGATGCCTGATAAGCGGAGAAGGCAGTCCGTCCGGAGGTGATGCGCCGGTACAGAGCGTCAACGGAAGCACTGGCGCAATAAAGACAACCTCAAAATTTAATGCGACAGCAACCGACAACTCATTTACTCCAAGCTTTTCTGCCGGTGACGCGACCTCGGCATCCGAGCAAGGGTATATGTGTGTGCTCAATATTCAAGGTGAATTTCCGGTTCTGCCTGATGGTAGCAGCACTACGATGTCATTCTACCTCATGCCTACTGTGCTCGCGAACACGGTTGAGCTCTGGGGTGGATCATTCGTAAATCCATTCACGGGAGCTGTTGTCGTTATGACTTACGGTTTTAACGACGGCTCAACAGTAGCTCTATATAAGACCATAACCACTGATTCATAAAAAGGTTAGGAGGAACGAAGCGATGGCACAATACAACCTCGGTAAAGTATCAATCAGGCCGCGCGGCGCATACGCCGCAAACACCAATTATGAATTTCTTGACAGTGTACAGAACCTCGGCGGCTCATGGCTCGCGCTTGCGGCGAGTAAAGATGTACAGCCCGGTGTCACCACAGGCTGGCAGAGCTACTGGATGATGATAACAAGAGGCATCAAAACCATCGTCGGCAGCAGCCCCGCAGATGGTCAAACCAAAATTACGATAACGTTCACGGACGACACAACTGCTTCGTTTACCTATAATAATGAAGTACTTGCGGACGGTAGTGTGACGTATCAGAAGCTTGCATCAGATGCTGTTAAATTGCAGTTCCTTAACACCGCAATCGCCACGGCATCCTTTGTCTCTAACAGTACATATCAGGATTATCCTTACAGGGCATCTGTGGGCCTCACTGGTGTTTTGGCAAGCATGACACCGGAAATCATCTTTTCGCTTGCGGATGCCACGAGTGGGAATTTTGCACCCGTAGCAGAGTGCTATAGCGGCGGTATATATCTATATGCGGCGTCTGCGCCTGATGCAGCCGTCACGATACCTACAATTATCTGTTGGAGGTGAGTATCTAAATGGCAATAGGAAAAACAAACGCAGGAGGCAGCAGTGGTTCCGGTGGTACTCTTACAGTTACCGGCATTGCAGGCGACATCGTGACCGTCAGTAAAGACGGGAAAACCTATACCCGGACATTCAATAGCAGCGGTGTTGCAGTCTTCAAGGGTCTTTCAACCGGTACATGGACTGTTACCATGACGAACAGTGCAGGCCAGACCGCGACACGAACTGTCGAGATCACAGCTGATTACACACTTACAATAGCATATTTCTCTGCGACTATCTCCATTACTTACCCAGCACAGAGCACTTGTGTTATCAAAAACAGTTCCGGAACGCAGGTAGCCAGTGACACCAACACAGGAACGAGCGCTAAGGCATGGACGACTACGGTAGACGCGAGCGGGACGTACACCATCACCGCAACGGCTACGGACGGCAGCGGCAAAACGAAGTCTACTACAGTATCAATCACCGCCGAGGGACAGGTCGAGACTGTAACGCTGACGTTTGAAATGATACTGTTTGACAATGGTATCATAGGTGACGTCAAGTGGGATGCTTCTAAAGTCGACGACTCTACTTATTGTACCAATAGCGTTTCTGACGTAATTTGGCTGTCGGGAATAGTCTATGATAATGGGCTGATTTTTGTAGCTCCGTCAGCAACACGAGGTATCTCATCAGCAATTGACTTGACAAATTATAACAAAGTAAATGTTCGTGTAAAACAAGTCTTAAGTAACACTGGCACAGCAAAAATTTATGTTGGCACAAGTGCTTTGGGAGATCAGATAGCCACAGCAAATATCGCACTTACGGATGGCCAGATATCCAGTTTGGACATTTCTTCCGTAACTGAGAGCAAGTATATTTCTATATACGTTCGTCCCACTGACGGCACTTATGGTAATAAAATAGATGTAAAGTTTGATAAGGTTTGGCTCGAATAAGGAGGGCACAGTATGACAATTTATATAGATAGCGATTACAAGTGCTACGCCTCTGTAGCTGACGGGCGCAGAGCGGTCGAGACTAACTTTTTCGACGGTAAGTGCCCGGAGTGGATAGAGAGTTTCCGTTTTGTCCCTGAGGGTGAGACGTGGACGCGCGAGGACGGAGATGCGTTCACGAACATGGTTTCCCCGTGGAAGGACTTGGGCAACGCTTATGTGGCACAGGCGGCGTATGTGACGGCACAAAATGCACAGTACGAAGCGGCTTTATCGGAGATAGAGGTAGCGCTGGGGGTGAATGCTGAATGACGATAGAAGAGCGTAAGAAAGCCATACTTACCAAAATCGCTGAGATTAAGCAAGGTGGCAGCGATGAGGAAAAGCAGGACATGAAAGCTGCATTGGATGTGTTGGAGGTAACAAATAAATGAGTTACGCTGATAACGCAAAAATATTGAAAGCTGAAATTGATGCCAATCGTAAAACTGTTCAACAGGTTGAAGACGCTGGTGGTATCCGAGAAGAAATCACACAATCTGATAAGATAGGCTTTGACTGGCGGATATTTTATGTCAATAATATAGCAGTGCGTAAAGATTATGTCGAGCAAGAAATCCCATTCGGCACAGCCGATAATCCCATTGTATGGAAAGAGGGCACGAGCCTTATACAGAACGCCTATTATATACACGATGGTGTCAGAAAGGTCTGGACAGGCGACACTGGCGCAACGGCAGCTTGGGATGACGATAACTTTGTGGAGTTGTGATATGGATGATGAACGGACAGTCAGTGGTTTGCTGACAGAGGATTAAGAATATGTCTATAATAGAAAAAGCCATCGCTCAGATGGAAACATGGGCGCAGGATAATTCACATGGCTACGATCAGGCGAACCGCTGGGGGCCTGACTACGACTGCTCATCTGCGGTCATACAAGCTTGGCAGAATGCTGGTGTTCCTGTGAAATCCAAGGGGGCTACATACACCGGGAACATGTATTCCGTGTTTAAGTCTTGTGGATTTGAGGACGTGACTGCATCTGTCGATATTTCTGCCGGAACAGGATTGCAGCGCGGAGATGTGTTGCTCAATCATGTTAATCACACGGCTATGTATTGCGGTAATGGACAGATCGTACAGGCATCTATCAATGAATTTGGTAAAACAACCGGCGGCCAGATCGGAGATCAGACAGGCAGAGAGTTCTATATTCGTGGCTATTATAATTATCCTTGGGATGTAGTCCTTAGATATAATGGAAGTGCTGAAAATATAGCTCCATCAAGCCCTGAAATGCCTAAGCTTAATCGTAATATTACGGTATCTTTGCCTGAGATACAGAATGGTGATATAGATGTTTCTGTCGCTATGCTTCAGGCGGCGTTAAAGTATAAGGGCTACAATCCAAGATGGGTTGATGGCGAGTTTGGCGCTCAGACCGGAGCCGCACTTAAAGCTTTTCAGTCCGACCACGGCTTAGACGCTGACGCGATCTGCGGAAAAGCGACATGGAATGAGATAACCAAAGCGTAAGCATGCACACAAAGCCCCCAGAGCGTCCAAGCGGCGTTCTGAGGGCTTTGCCATATCAATTCATCGCCGCAATCAAACGGCTGCCGTAGGGCTTGTGACGGCGTTTTCAAGCACATTGCCGATACTGGCTGCGAGTTTGGCGGGATGGAGACGCTGGGCGTATATCGCCGTTACCTTGGTGTCAGCGTGGCCGAGTACGCCGCTTATATCGTCGACCGCAACACCGGCTTCAAGCGCGGCGGATGCAAAGCCGTGACGCAGAGCATGAGAGCGGCAGGCGCTTTCTTCACCTATCACGGACTTGGTATACCCATTTATAAGTTCGGAGAGCTGGGTACGCTCCAAGGGCTTCCACTCCCCTGTTTTGCGGCTGACGCAGCCAAACAGCGGCGCATTGTCATCGGCAGAGTCCGGACGTATACCGGAGGCGAGGTAGTTTTTCACAGCAGTCTGAGCCGCGGCAGAGAACGGAACCATGCGGGGCTTATCGCCCTTGGTGACGCGGAGCATTATGCAGCCATTCACCCAATCGAGGTCAGCCGGGGTAAGAGAACGAAGCTCGGAGTTGCGCGCGCCAGAGAGAAGCATAAGCGTGACCTCCGCCTGTTCCCTTGCCCATGTGGCCATCTTCTTGCCGTATATGGGGCGTTCGGCGGAAATAAGGGAATGTATCTGCTCAACGCTCAGAACGTGCTCATACGGCTTCTTCTTGGCTCTGGTGACCTTTCCCTTGGGTGGAATGGCATCGTCGAACACAAACGCCTCTGTGTAGCCGTATCTGGCCGCGAACTCGGAGAGCTGACGGAGCTGCCCCATGTAGAGACTTGCTGTGGTGATAGCATCATGCGCGATGTCCGAACGGAACTTCATCACCGCGGCGGCGGTCACGTCCGCAAAACCGTGGCGCGCCATGCTCTCGTGGAAGAGTCGGAACGTCCGGGAATAACCGGTGACTGTCTGCGCCGACAACTCGTTATTGCGCATATTCTCTATATATGCCGCACATGCGGCGTCGTATTTCTCAAACATGGGGCGGTTCTCCTTCTTTCAAATCAACTTCCAACTTCCGAATCCCGCGCCTTGCAGCTTCCATCTGCGTGACATTTTCCTGCCTACAGTAGCGTTCAAGAATATCTTTCGTCCTTGCATCCATTTTCACGGCAATACGGAAGGGCTTCGGGTTATCGGTCGGTCGGCCTCTTTTCTTCTCGGCCAATTTTCTCCCTCCTTTTTTAGGTCACCCTTATTATAATTTAAGGTTACCCAAATGTCAATACCTGTTACGTAATATTTTTACGCCCCGTTTTTACGGGGCGTTTGAGCCTAATCAAAGGAATCTTCCTTTAAGTTCTGCATTGTAAGCGTCCATAGCATCGCAGAACTTTACTGTCCACAGTTCTACCGATAGTTCATCAACGTTGACATTATAGGTGGCTTCCATCTTCAAATCGTCGTGCATTACTTCTGCCCCGAAAAGATTGCTCGTACTAAAAGTAATAGTCACATTGCAGTAGTAAACCTCCCTGTCGGCCAGTTCCTTTCTCGACAAAGAATCCGACGTTATCGAATAACGATGGTACGACTGCGGGCTCATAATGTATTTGTCTTTCAGCGTCTCCTCAACATCGAACAGTGACGAAAAAGCAGCATAATACATTAAGCACGTCTGTTTTTGCTCACGTGTCATGAGAGGGCTGTATTCAACAATCTCGGCGTATATGTCGTCCAAGTCAGAAGAGTCTACCGTACTTTGCGTAGAAATACTCTCCACAACCGCCGCCGCTTTCAGTGTTCCCACTTGTTCAACAGCTTCCAAGAGCATGTCAGTATTCGCGATACGATTCCGCACATCATCTGTGGTACTTTCATACTGCGCGTAAACATCCATGATAATGTCATATTCGTCAGCGGTATAGTCAGTACACGCAGCAACTATCGACGCATCAAGCGTGCTTGCCTCCTTTGCCAGTTTTATTCTCGGCACAAACACGATTGCAAATGCTGCGATCAGGAGCACAACGGCTCCTCCAATGATGCACCAAGTTTTCACTTTCTTTTTCGGTTTGCTCGCATCTCTGTTCAGTTCGTCCAGCACGTTGTCAGGTTGAAGCTTCGTGTCTACCCCCGCTTCGCTATTGTCTGCAGAACATTCTTTCATCTCATTTACCTCCCATATTTATTTTCGGTTAGGATATTTATAATATATCATAGGAACTTAGATAGTTCAACAAGAAAAGCTCCACGGATGACCGTGGAGCTTTTTGATCATCTGGGCATCGCCGCATCCTCCGCGCATTTGCGGAGAAATGTATATGCGTCGGGCGCGACAAGCGTGTTTGCGTACAGTTCTCTTTCCGGCGCGTCTGCGAGGCTCACAGCAACGTCATATGCGCCGCTGGCATCGCAATGTTCAAATTCTGCTGAAAACTCTCTGAGAGCCGCAGAAACGCTCTCAGCACATATTGAGTATGTGTTCCGACTACTCAAGCAAGCAAGTGTGTTCGGTGTGGTGAGCGTAACAAGGTACACACGCTTAACTGTCTGCGTTTTCAAGTTCTCCATGCTCGATAAGCCCTCCTTCATCAAAGCCTTCATAATAAAATTCCTCACTGCCCGGTTCACCTTTCTTCGGCACCTTGACAAGCGGGTCGCGGAGCCGGTCAAAGCGCACTCTCGTGACCGTGGGGCGCGTCTGGGTAACTTTGCGCCCATCGAAATTATAGGAGACTGACTTGAGCTGATACTCCACGATGACGGTCTGCCCCTTTTTGAGATACTGCGTGACGACCTCGCTCATGCGCCCGTAGGCCACGAACGACGGAAAATCATAGGTGGATTTGCCGTGCGGGCGAAAGTCGCGCTCACAGGCAAGAGTGAACTGCGCATAGGGCTTGCCGTCCACCGTGCCGTACTTCTGGACAGGGTCGCCGGTGAGATAGCCCATTATGCGCCCATCGTTCAGCATACCTCCACCACCAGTTTCAGTTTATTCTCATAATAGACGGCGCACTCGCGGCTTGCACCGCCGCCGAAGATGCTGACGGGTATCATCCTGCCGCCGATATTGCCGAAGCTGAAAGCGCAGCAATGCGCGCCCTCAGTAAAGGCGACAGGCTCTTTGAAGTCCATGTCCTTGATATTGGGCACGAGCGAAAGCGACGTGGTGTCGATGCGCATAGACTGCGGCGCAATCTTGATGACCGTACCGTTGTTGAAACGGATGTGATGTTCGGATATCTTTTCGATTTTCATTACTTATCTGCTCCCCTTTCTCTTCTGTCTCTATACGGTTTACACAGCGTGTACTTCCAGCCGTGCGGTACTTTTTCGAGTTTGCACCAGCCGTCGTAGAAATACCTCATATCGCCGAAGTATTTACCGCCGGGTGCGATGTTATTATACCATGTGTCGTAGTCCGGGTAAATGCCAGAATTGATATTTGCACGACAGTATTCAAGAACCTTTTCGGGATCCCGCTCCTGCGTGTAAATTTTCACTATCTTGTAGTGATCGCCGCCGTACTCGCGCTGACCGGCGAATAGTTTCTTATGGTACATTCTTTTTCTTTCCTCCTATCTGAATTTTACAGTCACGTCGTATTCCTGCTTGAGCGCGTTCTTGACGTCCGCGAATGAAATGTCTCCGGAATTGAGCTGGGCGCAGTAGAAATCAACCTCTTTTGCGAGTCGCTCTATCTCGTCATCAGGAAAACCGTGCTTGTCCTTGAGGATGAAGAGCATCATGGTAGAGATGAAATTCGCGCCCTCTGCGCGTCCGGAAGTAAGCGCTCGGTCGACGTCTTGTTGTGTGCGCGGAATACTGCGGGGAGATTTCTTTCTCGCCATTATTCCCTCCTATCCTCGGTCGCAAATGTTATTTTGCTGCCATTGGGGAACTCGAAATTGAGCCTGCATCCGAAGAAGTCCGCCGCACCGATAAGATCGGACACGGAGAAACTGTCCTTCTGAAACTTATTACTCAAGGCTTGTGGGGAAATACTCAAGGCTTCGGCCAGCTCTCTATGCGTCGTGCCAGTGAGCGCAAGCAAAGCCTTGACCTTTGTACCGACCAAATCTGCATCACTCCTTAAATTAAATCAAACGAAATTACGGATTAAAGAAACGGCAAAGCGGATTAAAGCGTTTATCATTTTCGTGAGGCCGCGAAAATGGTCGTTTCGTCTGCCTTTTTTGCACGGTCTGCACAGTCGGCCCAGAACGTGGCGGCAGAGCGCGGCGTGACGAATGCAACAGGCGTTCGGTGCTTCAAACTGCCGCAGGCCACGCCGAAGAGCGTCTTTGCCATGCCCCGCGCCGGGAAGGTCAGGGAGGTTATATGCGCCTCCGCGCCGCACCATGGGCATGGGCAGAGAGATACGCCCTCCGGCGTGGGGATGGTCTCAGGGGGCTTTTTACTTATTGTCATTACATACCCCTCTCCCAAATTTCTCGATAGATTCGGAACTGTTCTCGAAGTGGTGCGGGAATCAATCTCCGCTCCATCTCAAGCATGAGCAATCGCTCTGCTTGGCGCTTGGACATGCGGTTTTTCTCCTTTGGCGGGAGCCTGCCCTCTTTGGCCGCGATCGCAACTGGGTTTGTTTTATGCTGACCCATCATCTGCCCTCCTGTTCCATGCTTCAACTGCATCAGCTCTTGACCTTTTTTCTTTGGTGCAATAACTACACCTTGGGCAAGAAACGCGATATGTAATTTGATCGCCCTGAAAATGGCCGTATGGTATCAACCTGCCGCGGGTATAGCCGCATTTTTTGCAAGGTTTCAACTCATTCATTGTCAAATCTCCTATTCCAGCCCTCGGTGGCATCTGCAAGCGATACTGCATCAAGCTTTATCGGCTCAACTATGTAGCATAACCAGCCGTCCTCGGATTTTGCGTGACGAATTTCAAACGCATTGGCAAGTGAGCTATAGCTCAACGCCACAGGCTTACCGCAGAGTGGGCACGGTCTAAGTTTGTCCATTAGCTTCGGCATCCTTTCTCGGTCTGAGTTCCCAACCAAGGAAACCGCTTTCTTTAGTCATATAAAGTTCGTACTTTTTCAGCGTCTCGTAGGCTTTATCGGTGCAGCAACAGTCATCTGCAGTGCACTCGCGATTTTCTCTGTCCCAATTCTCACAATCAGGACAGACAAAGTGAAAGCAGAAATCCTAGCATGCCTCCTGAAAATCGTCAGCCGTCATCCCGCTATCATCCGGATCAACGTATCCCCAAAGTTCGTTTTTGTACCTTTCCCCCGGCTCTATGTACTGATTGCAGAATGAGCACACATGGCGCTTCCGGGCTTTTCTCCACTGCGATTTCAATATGTCAGACATTAGCGTTCTCCTTATCTTCGAACCGTTTGAGGCGTTCGCGCAGTTCTGCGCATACCCACCCCGCAAGATAGAGAAGTGCTAACACGCCCTCCATGCTATCGGTTCCGCCATACAGCCAATCCACCATTGCAAACATAACATCCTCATCAGACATGGTTTTCGGAATCTCATCTGGTTCCATATATCGGCATATAAGCTTTCGCATTAAATCAAGCAGGGCAATGTCTGTGCCGTTCTCTCCGTATCCGCGCACCCACGTTTCGCCGTCTTTGGCATAGAACAGATTCAGCGACTGTTCTAAATTGCCTTGTGGAGTATTTGACGTAAGTCTCATGTTATTTTCCTTTCTCCGTGCGAACAAAAACCATCAAGCTCCATGCCAACACCAAGTCTACAGCAAATTATGTATTTATTATCATCTGACATAATGCCGCTCTTGCAGTTCTCACATCTCACCACAGGTGCAACGTCGGCAGCGGGAATATTATCCAGCACGCACATTGCGTCGTCCTTTACCAAGAATCGCGGATCATGCAAATTTGTTGCCCACTCACACAACTCGCGCTTTGCATCCTCTTTCTTGATGCAGTCAGACATTTTTCAAAACCTCCATATCATATCCGCTTCGGATAAACTCAAGTGTTTTCTGGTGGTAAACAGCGTTACCAAGCCGTTGATAGATAATCGCCATATCCTCCGGTGTGAACGCCGTTCCCAGAAAAGAATTGATCCCCTGCCGGTGGTATTCGTGTATCTCTCCGTTTCTTTTTTCGGTGTGATAGTGCATGCTCTTGTATGCGTCTCGTGACAGCCACTCTAACACCTTGGCTTTCACATCTTCAGCCGACGCGCAGTTATCAAGCCGGAAGTAGGAGTTTACGCGCGGATTTCGGTCAGCCACAAACTCCAACTGGCCGTTTATCAGGGAATTGGGGAACGCTCTCAGAAGTCTATGCAAAACAGACAGCTCTATCATTGACAAATTCCCTCCCCCTCATTTCCGCAGCAGCACAAACTTTACCCAAAACGGCAAGTCTGAGCTTGCAATCCATATCTTAAAAGCAAAAACAAGCGCAATAAAGATGATGATTACAACGATCCATGCAAGAGCACTTTTATCCATGAGGTTCCCTCCTTTCACTGATATTCCAATTACAACGCGTAACTATATACCAGCAAGAGCCGTAGTCCTCTATGCGGTCGCCGGTTCGCGTAAGACCATTGTCGTGCGCGACAGCAAGTATCGCTTGAAGCAGCGCAGTTTTCCGGTCAAAGTAATCTTTTGCCGCTATGGGGATATTCCACTCTGGCAAGAAGATCACATACGGGATATCGCACCAAAACGAAGAAAGATCATATTCAACATCTTTGATATCCGGTAATGCCATCAGCTCCGCATGAAGTTTTTTCATCTGTGCCTCTATGCCAAAAGCCTTCATCGTCCTTATATCACGTTCACAGAATCCCACTGTTGTCAGCTCCTTCCTCATGTCGCAGCGCTCAAAAGCGGCTGGGTCATTTGTGCGGCCTCAAGAATGTATCTCGACGGATTCACCATCACCTTTTCGTACTCCTCCTCGCCCTGAAACTCGTCTATTACGGTCTTTTCCTCGGCAGACATATCTGCGTAGTGCTTGCGCCCATAGCTCGGAGGGAGCCAACTGCGCTCTCTGGCGGCGTAGATATTCAAGCGGTCGATAAGCGGCGCGGCCTCTGGCTTGAACTTGATGTGACAAGTGCCCTTTTTATAAAATTGCGCCGTGAACCATGTGAGGTCAACGACCGTCTCGCCTGCTGCGATAGCGTGCTTTACCCATGTGGAAACATTGCGCTTCTCTGTGGTCTCGCCCCGGTCGAGGTAATTCAGTGCACGTTCGAGGTCGCTCAGTTCTCCATAGACCGTATACTCGTTCAGTTCCCTCTCGTTTTTCCAGCCACTGTAACTACAAAATCCGTTTATCGGGAGGATGACTTTCATGCCAACCTTGTGGGCTTTGTTTGTCGTCCAGCCGTTATAGTAATGAATGTTCTTCTGGCACTCTGGAAACCATGAATACTGCGCGGAGAACTTATCAAAGAGAGCGTCTATACTCTCGTTCACACCGTCCACGAGCTGTGCATTGAGGTCATAGTAAACCTGCTGGAGGTTGAAGACGTTGAAATCGTAGCCGCAGAGTTTGTCCACCATTGCGGCATAGTCCTTCTGCATTTTCGAGGTCATGCGGGATGTAAACTCCGGCTTGTTGAGCAGACCGCGCCAATATTTCATGCGCAGGGCGTTCATGTACCGCTCTATACCGGACGTGCCCACCGTCTTAAACTCACTGCCGTTTATATTGATGGATATGAGCGGCTTTGGGTATTTGCTGGTGGCGTCGAGATCGTCCATCATGTAGGGAGTGAGGGCGTTGTACTCTTCTATGAGCTTCTTTCCAAGTTGTGCTTCAAAGTCAAAGGATTGTATCATCTGCTCCGCCCAAGAGCCGTATACCATAGCGTCGGGTTCTGCTTCATCGTTGTGCAGGTCTTCCGACTGCGCTTTCTTGAGGTTTTCGTAGATGGTCGAGGTCTTGCGCTGCGCAGGGATATTCACATGGACTATCGCAACCTCAACATCGGTTCTGCGCTGCGCATGCTTAAATGCGTCACGGACAAACTCTATCTTTGCGCCGTACTCGGCGAGTTTCTGCTTGAGGACTTTGCGGCGGTTGGTGTACGGATTCCTTATCGTCTCAGCATTGAGCAGGCACACGATCTGGCCGCCATCTGCCTGAATCTCCAACGCTTTCAAAAGATGCTCGTCACCGTTGGAAAACGGCGGGTTCATTATGATGAGGTCATAGTGCTTATGCGAATGGAAAGTAAGGAAGTCGTCGCCGATGACTCTGTAGTTCTTCCCACGGAGCAGGGCAATGAGGTTTGCGTCATGCTCGATCATGTCCACAGACTCGATATCGAAATTGCCATTGTAGCGGCGATTGTTCTTCAGGAACTTTATGTACAGCTCCGCGAGGTCGCCTTTGCCCGCTGACGGCTCCAAGACTGTACAGATCTCCTCCGACTTCTTTATATTGCCGAACATCTTCCCCGCAAGCGCACTGGGTGTAGGGAAAAACTCGGCGTTCGGATCGGCGAGGTATGAAACGTTGTTTGTACCGCTTTCGGGGACTTCTTTATATTTCTCGGCAATTAACTGTTTTGCCTCAAAGAGAGTGGCCGCATCTCCACGGTAGCCGCTCCCCGCTGATGTAACACTGTAATATAACTTGCGTCTGCCATAGTTATCGCGGTACTGATTTATCTCTCCGATCTTTCCACGGTTTGTGTACACCTCCCAACGCAGTTGACCGTTGGGGTAGCGCTCCATGAAATCCTTATAGGGCGACGTTACAAGTCTCTGCTCAAAGTGAAAATGCAATGTGCTGTAGTATTTCTTCATGTGTTCCTCCTTGTTTCTGTGTGGTTCTCTATATCTCTTTCCCGAACATGTTCGCGATCTTCTTTCTGCCCTTGACAGTCACAAGCGTCTGCGCGCCGGTTTTATCGCCGTTGACGTACTCCTTGAGAGTGAAGTAGCCGTTATTGGTCTCGGCGTATGGTCTGAGCTGCTGTTTCTTATCCCTGTAAAGATAGCCCGCGGCAATCAATGACCGTATCATTTCGCGCTCCCCAATGTGCAGTTCTTTGGCGGTCTCTCGGAATGAAAGATCGTTCCCTCGGTCAATGAGGGCGTCGAAATAAGTGACCTTCGGCGTATCAGCCTTGACTTTCTCATTGAGTCTCTTTACCGTTTCAAGCGTAGAACGGAAAAGGAGCTTCGTCTGCTCGTCCGCGTAGGGCAAATATGTGTCGATGAACATATCGTCATTTGCCACATAGCCGCCAGTACGCCTTATCGTCGGGATGATTTCATCAGCAACAAGCGCCTGAAATCGTTCCGCAGTTTCATTCTTGGCTTTCATTGCGAGACGGTAGAAGATATTTTCGGGGATGTAATCGTCGTGCCCACAAGTGGGCACGCCCAGTTCCTGCAAATACCCGTCGACTCGCTCCCATCTGACAACTTCGTTGCCACTGGCGGCAATGCGAGTAAATCCCAGCCCACGGGCAACAGCCTCAAGATTGAGGTATGCAGTTCCGTCCTTTTCGTAGCAGTCCACACCGCTGATATTCATAATTTCGTTTGACATTTGCTATCTTCCTTTCTGATTCTGTGTAGTTCTTCTGAGGTGTTGGGATGGTAGCATAGCTGTCAAGCGCAAAATCGGTGTTTCTCTCGGTTTTGATGTCAAATACGCAGATTTTTGTATTGTGTTCATAATACTTTGCCCATCTACGCAGCAAAGTTTGTGCAGTTCTCCCCACGTAGTCGGGTGATTCTCTGTGGCTCTCCCTGGCCTTGTGGGGCGATTCTATACAGTTCCCCCAACGTAGTGACCTAATGTTGTACAGACCTCCCGGAGGACGTTCAGGGAACGTAGTGACCTGTTTCTGTGCAGTTCTCCTAACAAGCTTTTGGCGGTAATATGGTGTAGAAATAAAGCAACTGAATATCCATATTAAATGTGACAGCGGTGAAGTCGCGCCAGTTGTCAAACTCACCTTCGTGCAGCTCGCCCTCACACAGCCATTCGGCATAAATCTTCATTTCCGTGTATTACATCTCCTTTATCAGTTTTATAAAGCCCTGCTGCTTGAGGTTCTTGAGCCAAATATGCAGGAACTCGTCAATGCTCACCCGCAGACGCTGCGAGTACATCATCTGGCCGTCCACTTCCTTGTAAACCTCGTCGTAGCTCCCGGTATAGTCATTGCGGAAAAGTACCGGCTCAATGGTCTGCGCGGCTTCATCGACTGCAAACTCGATCTCCGGATCAGCCATAAGGTCGCCGTTCTGCTCGGAATAATGCGCGATGTAGTACACAGGACGGCCTTTATAGTCCGAGAAGTAAAGGAACTCGGCGGCAAGGCGCGTGTACGGCTCATTCTCCACGCTGATATGGAAGTCGTGGCGAGAAAGCGCCTCCAAGATGGGGCGCAGATTCTGATAGTTCTGCTTCGCGTGTTTCAGTTCGGTCATGTTCGTAAATCCTCCCAAGTATTTTGCGGGCGCGTGTTCACGCAAACCCCGCAGTTCTTCTGTTGGCCGTGTTCAGGGGCGCGGAAACTTCCCAGTAAAATCCCGCGGGCGTGTTCAGTGCCCCCAAGACTTCCGCGCTCCCTGTTCACATTCCGGGGCGCGGTCGCTCAAGTCTGCCCCGTTCGGTGATCCTGCCGGACACGTCCGGCGGCGGGTGCAATCTGTTTTCTTCGGGGAGATGCACCAGCTCCCCACGGCCTTACATCAGCACCCCGGCAGGCTGACCGCCGTTTATAGCGATGGGCGCACGTCCTAATATCTCGCGCCGGGTTTAATCCTGTTTTCTTGCCCATGAGCGCCCGCCATATAGGCGGCCGGGCTTGCACCAGCGGCGGCGGATGCCGTCGGCCTTGCGGGTATTAAGCGGCGATTATGGCCGCGCGTATTTGCTCGATGATTTCATATATCTTTGCGCTGCCGGTGCCGCTGTTGCGCTTGTAATAGCGCACAGAGTACCGCGGCGCGCCCTCGATAATGGTAACGCTGCATTGCGCAAAGCTGTTGAGGATCCACCCGCGAGTGCGCAACGGGATTTTTACGCCGTGCGCGTCGGCGATTTCGACCAATAAAGCGCCGTCAGAAATCAGGCCGCCGCGGGTAAAAATCTCCTCGGCCTTCTTTATCTCTTGCCGGTGCTGCTCTTCCTGCTCTGCTCTTTCCTTTGCTTCCTGCTCTTCACGTTCACGGCGGGCGGCTTCTTCTCTCGCTTCTCCATCGGCGCGCAGTTTTGCGGACAGCTCCGCGCACTTGCCAAGCTCCCCGAGTACAGCCGCGCCGACGAAGTCGGCGAACGTGCCGCCGTTGTCGCGGGCGTTAATGTAATTACGAACGCGAACGCGCAGACGATCCCGGATATAATCCGCTTGCCGTGCTGGGTCTGAGCCGTACCGAAGTATTACGGGCTCTTCCTGCTCTCGCAGCGCGTTAACGTCCTCGCTTCTCCTCCAGACTCTCGCGCGCTCCTCCCGTGTGCCGTACAGCTCCACGCAAGCCGGGAAAAAGCCCAGAACATCGGTAAATTTATAATCTGTCATCCGCAGCGGCACTAAATAGTTGTTGATCTCGACATAAAGAAAATATCTGTCGCGCTCGTTGGCGGGGTATTGGTTTTTCTCTGTACATGTCCAAAGCTTGTACGACTCCGCGCCGTTGCTGACCTCGCGCACAAAATCCGCGCGGCAGTTTTTGCCCTCGCGGTTATACATGCCGTTAATAAAAAGGGGCTTTTTTAATGTGCTCATGTGGTAATACCTCCGTATTTTTTAGGCTCAAAGCCTGTAAAAACGCCTTGCAATCAAGACGCTTTTACAGACTGCCGGGAAAAGCCCCGGCAAACTGTTAATATCCGGCACAAGCCCCGCGACGGACGATCTCGGCGGATATTTTAAGCTCCAGCGCGTTTTCTTCCGCGTAATCGGTCGGGCGGCTCATTCCGCACGCGCGGCGGTATGCTTCCCGGTCGGCGATCCACTGCATCACGTCGCGGAGCTCGTCCGCGCTCATGTCCTTAACGTTTTTCATTCCTGCGATCTCCTCTCAGATAAAATACATAGTCCCGTCCAGCTCGACGGCGACGGCCTCTTGCTTTAGCTCGTCTCGCATGCGGACGGCAAAATTAACAACATCGTCCAGGTGTTCATCAAGTGCAGACTGCGCAGCATAGGCGAACACGGCGTTATTATCTTCGGCAATAAGTCCGTGCGCCTCGCTCATCCAGTACCCGCGGACGGGCGTTGACGTTGCGCCGCCGAAGCACTCAGACAGCAGCGCGGCGGCCTCGGTCACGTATGCGCTTGTATCTCCTGCTGTGCTCGCGTCAACGGTTCCGGGAACGTAAACCGTTATTTTGTGGCTGAGGCTGAAAGAGTTTTTCAAGATGTTGTTATTCATGTTCTACCTCCTGCGCCCGTCTGGGCTTGTCTGACTGTATGTATAATACACTGTTTAACAGTACATCGCAATTCGCAAAATGAACAAATAATGTACTATTTAATAGTGCATATTGTACGGCTTGACAGTACACGAAAAGTTATATATAATGGGTGATGAAAGGGGGCTATTTATGGCCGTGAGTGATAGCAGGCGGCGCGCAAATAATAAATGGGATGCCGCCAACATGACAACGCTTGGATGTCGCATGAAACGAGCTGACGCGGAGGATTTCAAAGCGGCTTGCAAGGATTCCGGAACAACCCCGAACGCCGTTTTTAATACTGCCGTTGCCGAATTTATGCAGGATTATGCAGAAGAAAAATTATTGAATGGAGGTAAAAATAATGCCGACTGAGAAGGAAATGAAAGAAGCCCGGAAAGCTATAGCGTATGATTTGATAAACATCATAGACGAGAAGCCCGAGCAAGAAACGTATACCGCCGAAGAAATAAAGAAGATAATTAAAATCTATGTCAGCACGGCAAATCAGGACTAAAACCACGTGAGGATCATACAGAAAAACAAGAGAGCAGACCGAAGTTTTCCGGTCTGCTCTCTTTTTATATAATTTGCACTGTTTAACCGTGTAAATTTGTGCAAATTGCGTCTTGCTCTGTACTGTTAAACAGTGTATAATAACACCCGTAAACAAGAAAAAAACATCTGACAGATCAGATATTAACGGAGGTAAAAAAATGAAATATTTCACACAGTGCAAAAACCTTGAGGAGCTCAAGAAGGAATTTAGACGGCTGGCCATGATCCACCACCCCGACCGCGGCGGCGACGTCGAGACCATGAAAGAGATCAATAATGAGTATGACATGATGTTTCCCGTGCTCAAGGCCAAGACAGCCGCGCAGAGTACCGAAACCGCCCAGAGCACCCGCAGCGAGTTTTACACCGCGAACGGCTGGAAGGGCGAACGGTACGAAGCCGGGCGCAGTCTCAAGGAGATAGCGCAGCTTGTCCGCGCTTACATCAAGGAATTTTTCCCGGGCTACCGTTTCAGCGTCCGCACGTCCTACGCTTCTATGTGCCAGGAGCTGCACGTTGACATGAAAGAAGCCCCGGCGGATATCTTCAAAGCTTATGAGGAAATGACGGACGACGACATTTCCGAGTGCTGGCGTAAGGCCACCCGCAACAGCGTGTGGACCCTCAACAGCTGGAACAAAGCCGAGGAGAAAGCCGAATTTGAAAGAATTTGGAGCAAGTACGGCGCATTTTATAGATGCCTGACCGATAAGACCCGCGCGACGGTTAAGGCCGTGGACGAATATGTTAATAGTTTTAACTATGATGATAGTGATGCAATGATAGATTATTTCGACGTCAATTTCTATTACTTCGGATGCCTGCAGAGCCCCGGCGCCGTGAAAGTCGTCCCCCGCGCTCCAAGAGCCGAGAAGCGCCCCGCCAAGGCCGAGAGCAAAGCACCGACACCGGCAGTCAAGAGTGAGGATCAGCCCCAGACAGCCCCGGCGAAGCTCGCAGCGCTCCGCGTGGAGTTTAATACAGAGCATGACGGGATCGAGGTTTATTTTACTTCCAAGCCCTCACAGGCCACACGTGACGCGCTCAAGGCCGCGGGGTATCGTTGGCATAGCGTTAAAAAATGCTGGTTCGCCAAACGCACCGAGGCGCATTTACAGGCACTCAAAAGGATTGAGGACGACGCCGCAGCGTAAACCCCGCCCCATACATCACAATGCAATATAAAGCCCCTGAGACGGTCAGAAATGGCCGTCTTTTTTATTGCCTTTATATAGATGTCGACCGGGGACACGATCCGCGCCCACGCCCTTTAATTATATATTATTTATATTATATATATTATATCCAAA
>ERZ780207.195-NODE-195-length-75740-cov-12.357416_pt1 | contig 75740 bp, 68 predicted proteins | sample MGYA00510977_ERZ780207 | MGnify/ENA primary metagenome ERZ780207 (study PRJEB29588, sample SAMEA2151383) | human gut metagenome | biome: human gut; feature: human-associated habitat; material: faeces | place: Denmark | collected 2008/2010 ...
TGGTTACGGTATTGTTCGTTGCGAAAGGGGCTGATACCATGCCGAAAAGACGAGCAAATGGGGAAGGGAACATCCGCAAGCGGAAAGACGGCCGCTGGGAGGGTCGCTACACCGCCGGTTATGACCCGGAGAGTGGAAAACGCATCATCAAAAATGTCCTCGGCAAGACGCAGGCCGAGGTCAAGGAAAAACTCAAAGCCGCAATCAGCGAAAGCCAAAAGTTAGACGTATCCAAAGCAGGGACTTACACAGTCAGTTCGTGGATGAAAACGTGGTACGAGGTCTACGCCGAGCCTCACATCCGGCCCAACACAAAATCCTACTACACCAACTACATCGAGAACCACATCATCCCCGGAATTGGCAGCGTCCCACTGGACAAGTTGACCACCATTCAGATCCAGCGGTTTTACAACAACCTCCAAAAGAGCGGACGAGTTCAGCGCAAAAATTTTCCTGAACTCAGGGACAAAAGCCTCAGCCCCAGAGTGGTTCGGGGTGTTCACACGCTGCTGCACAACTGCTTGGAGCAGGCGGTGGCGGAGCGGCTGATCCTCACCAACCCCACCCAGGGCTGCAAGCTGCCGCAGTTGGAAAAGAAAGAAATGAAGATCCTGCCGCAAGAGAAAATCGGGATGTACCTTGCGGAAGCGGAGCGCCGAGGGCTTCTTGCAGCCTTCTATCTGGAGTTGACCACCGGCCTGCGGCGCGGTGAACTGCTGGCCCTCCAATGGACGGACTTGGATGTAGAGAGCAAAACGCTTTCCGTCACCAAGCAGGTAAATCGAATCAACGGGGAATTAGTGGTAAGCCCACCAAAAACGAGAAATTCCATTCGCACTTTGGCCCTTCCGCAGCAGGCAGTCGACCTGCTGGTTTCCGAGCACAAAAAGCACCCTCGCAATCCGTATCTGTTCCCGTCGCCCAAAACCGGAACCATGTATGACCCGGACGCTTTTCGGCGGACGCATGACAAAATTCTGAAGGCCATCGGCGCGGAACATATCCGGTTTCATGATCTCCGCCACACCTTCGCTACGCTGTCGCTGAAAAGCGGGGTGGACGTAAAGACACTGTCCGGCGCACTGGGTCACTATTCGGCTGGCTTCACCTTGAACACCTACACCCATGCCACGGCGCAGATGAAGCAGGACGCTGCCGACACCATCGGCGGGGTCATCAGCCAGCAGATGCGGTAAAAAAACAGGGCCAGACAGGAAAATTCCTGTCTGGCCCTGTCCGGTGCTTTCCGCACCTTTCCCCGTGTGGGTCAGCGTGTGAGTCTTGAAGAAACGGAAAAAATTAAGTGCCATAAAAAGTTGCGGATTACGAAAGAAAATCACCGGAATCAAGCGATTCCGGTGATTTTTGGTGGAGACTACTGGACTCGAACCAGTGGCCTCATGCGTGTGAAGATTCGATAGGGACGTCTTCCGCACTGTTTCAGCGGTGTTAAACGGATTTGCCGAAGAATTCCATCACCCGTAGATACGCTTTTCTCCGTTGTTTCCGCCCCATTTTTTCTGTTCGTGGGTCACGGCGTGGGTCAAATATGCGTTAAGCTGATTTGACAACTTTTATTTTCCGCTTTCGGCGAAAAGCTGCATGAGCTATGTTCACAGAGTTACAATTGTTCGATCCGGCAAAAAATGAAATCACATTTTGTGGTTTTTGTGTATTTACATCTGTCGAATGGCGTGATAGTCTGATGCTGTAAACATCAGATGTTAAGATGTTTGCAGATTAGCAGGCAGAAGGGGGATACTATGAACAAAGAAGAACTTATTGAAAAAGCATATGATGTCCGAAAAAATGTCCTAAGAATGGGCCATGTTGACAAGCGCGGCTTTATCGCGCAATCTCTGGGGGCGGCAGACTTTCTGACCGTTTTGTATTTCCACGCTATGAAATATCATGCGGATGATCCTAAGTGGGAAGGACGCGACCGTTTTTTGCTTTCCGCAGGACACAATGCCATAGCAGTATACGCTGCCATGGCAGAAGCGGGTTTCTTTCCTAAGGACTGGCTGGACACCTATGGCCTGGACAACAGCAGATTGCCCATGAGTTGTATGCCCGCCTACACGCCCGGCATCGAGATCTCCGGCGGCTCCATCGGTCTGGGCATGCCCATTGCCGTTGGTATGGCCATGGGTCTGAAACGGAAAGGCTCCGACTCCAAGGTCTATGTGATGATGGGCGATGGAGAGATGGCCGAAGGCCCCACCTGGGAAGCCGCCATGTCCGCCGGCAGCTACGGTCTGGACAACATCATCGGTATTGTGGATGTAAACGGCATCCAGGCCGACGGCAAGACCAGCACCGTCCTGAACACCGAACCTCTGCATGAAAAGTTCGCCGCCTTCAACTACGATGTCCAGCGTGTCAACGGCAACAGCATTACCCAAGTGATGGAAGCTGTGGACAAGGCACGCTTCTCCACTGAGAAGAAGCCCCACATCATTCTGTGCGACACAGTTCCCGGCACGGGACTGTCTTTCCTGATTGGCAATCCCAAGGCTCACTTCATCAGTCTGAGCGACGAAGACTGGACGCGGGCATTCAACGAACTGGAAAGGGGCAAAGACTAATGAGCAGCAACGGTATTCAAAGTGTTATCAGTGACTCCAACGTTGTGACCAACCACCCTACAATGGGTGAACCCTTCGGTAAATCACTGATTGAACTGGCTAAGGAAAACGACAAGATCGTCGGTCTGAGTGCCGACCTTGCAAAATATACAGACATCCATGTGTTCCGCGACGAATTTCCGGATCGGTTTTACAACGTGGGCATGTCCGAGCAGCTGATGATGTGCGCTGCCAGCGGCCTGGCCAAGGAGGGCTTCATCCCCTTCGCCACTACTTATTCCACTTTTATCGCCAGAAGATGCTATGACTTTATCTCTCAGGCCATCTGCGAACACCACACCAATGTGAAGATTATCGGCGGCCTGCCCGGCCTGCAGTCCGGCTACGGCCCCAGCCATCAGGCAACAGATGATCTGGCGATTCTGGGAGCCATGCCCAACCTGACTATTATCGATCCCTGCGACGCAGTGGAAATGATGCAGGCTACCAAAGCCGTAGCCGAGTTTGAAGGCCCCGTGTATATGCGTTTGCTGCGCGGCAACCGTGTTCCCCTCGTGCTGGATCAGTATGATTATCATTTCGAAATCGGCAAGGCCAAGCTGCTGCGTGACGGCGATGACGCTCTGGTGATCTCCTGCGGCGAGATGACCATGCGTGCTCTGGACGCCGCTGAGGAACTGGAGAAGGAAGGCATCCATGTTGCCGTTCTGCACTCCCCTACCATCAAGCCTCTGGACAGTGAAACGATCCTTGCTGAGATTCAGAAGAAGCCCGGCCGGCTGGTTGTTACCGCCGAGAACCACACGGTTGTGGGCGGTCTGGGCAGTCTGGTTGCAAACCTGCTGGTGGACAATCAGGTGCCCGCAAAGATGAAGAAGATTGCCCTGCCCGACCAGTATCTGGCCGCCGGTACACTGGCGACCCTGCAGGACCTCTACGGCGTGTCCACCAAGGCCGTCACCGAGCAGCTGCGCAGCTTCCTGAAGTAATCCGGAGGAGGCAAGCACAGTGAAAGGAACAATGTGCGGCCTTGTCAAAGAGGAGGCCGCTCCCGGAAAGTTCGTATACCGCACGGATCTGCCGATTCCTCAGATCGGCGATGACGAGGTTTTGATCAAAATTCACTGCACCGCCGTCTGCGGCACGGATCTCCACATTATGGACTGGGACAAGTGGTCTCAGGCGCGGATCCATCCGCCCATGATCCCCGGCCACGAAACCGCCGGCGACATTGTAGAGGTGGGTAAAAACGTTCATGACCGCAAGGTGGGCGACCGGGTCTCCTGCGAGACCCACATTCCCTGCGGCACCTGCTGGTTCTGCAAGAACGGCCTGTCTCACATCTGCCGGAACGTCAAACTCTTCGGTGCCACGGAAGACGGTGCCTTTGCGGAGTATGCCAAGATCCGTGCGGACAGCACCTTCCTGCTGGACGATGACATCGCCTATGAAACTGCCTGCCTGTTTGAGCCCATGGGTGCAGGCGTCCATGGCGTGGAAAGCGCCGATGTCGCCGGAAAGACCGTTCTCGTCAGCGGCTGCGGTCCCATCGGTCTGACGGCGGTCAGTGCCTGCAAAACTTTCGGCGCCAAGCTGGTCATCGCCTGTGATCTGGTGGACGAACGGCTGGAAACCGCCAAGGAAATGGGCGCCGATGTGGTGTTCAACAGTGGGAAGTGCGACCTTGTGGAAGAGGTCAAAAAGCTCACCGACGGGGTAGGCGTAGACGCCGCTATTGATATTACCGGTGCCGGTCCCGCCATCAATGCCAGCCTGCGTAGTGTGCGCGCCGCCGGCAAACTGGTTTGCGTGGGCCTGCCTACCAAGAATGTGGAAATGGATATGGCCAATGACCTGATCTACCGGGAGGTAGAGGTAACAGGTGTGTCCGGCCGGAAAATTTGGGAGACCTGGACGGACTTTGCAAAGGTTATGAAGGGTCCCTATTACAAGCTGGACAAGGTCATGGGCAACCGCTTCGCCCTGAAGGACTTTGAACAGGCCATAGCGCAGATTGAAAGCGGTATTCCCGGCAAGATGATCCTGTATCCATGAGAGGTGAATCATGAAATACGCGGCAGGAAATATTGAAAAAGTTCATGTTTTACGAATCCAGCCTGGCGAGGACGTGCTCAACTGCATTCAAGCGTACTGTGATCAGCACCATATCCTCAACGGTGTGATTCTTTCCGGCATTGGCAGTCTGGATGGCTGTACCTTCTTCGATCCCCAGGAGATCCCCGGGAAGCCCGGCTGCTACGGCTACGTGACAGCCATCAATCTGCCAACGCCCATCGAATTGGTAGGTCTGAACGGCATTATTTGCGCTGAGCCTTCCGGCTCGGCTGCCCCTCATATTCATGCCTGCTTTGCCGACAAGGATGGCAATGAATATGGCGGCCATTTAAAAGAGGGAAACCATGTTCTGGTAACGGTGGAACTGGTCATTGGCGAGCTGAGCGGCGTGAAAATGTCGCGGAAAGTCGATCCGGAAAAGGCCGTCCCCGTCCTCTTCCCCGAGCAGGACGCTTGACAACCCGAAAAATTTTATTATTATGTAACTCTGCAAGAAACAAACGAAAGGAAGATCAACCCCATGAAAAAGAGAATTCTTGCGACTCTCCTCTGCGCGGTGATGTCCCTGTCCCTGCTGGCTGGCTGTGGCGGCTCCAGCAGCAGCGCTGACACCAACGGCTCCTCTGACGGCGACAGCTCCGCCCCCACCGACGAAACCTATACCATGAAGATGCACCTGAGCATTGGCGAGACCGATCCTGTCTATAAGTCTGCTCAATTCTTTGCGGATACCGTTCATGAAAAATCCAACGGTGCAATCACCGTTGAGCTGTATCCCAGCTCTTCTCTGGGCAACACCGCCGACTGCCTGGAGGGTCTGAGCCTCGGCATCTGCAACATTGTCTATGAGTCCATCGGCAATCTGGCATCTCTGACATCTCTTGCCAACATCGAAGCAGCCCCCTATCTGTATTCCGGCACGGATCACTGGAGAGCCGTGTGGGAAGGCGAAGTTGGCCAGGGTATTCTGCAGCAGATGGGTGATGACTGCGGCATGGTCATCATGGGTGCCGGTCTGCAGGGCATCCGTGTGATGTGCAGCAATAAGCGCATCGAGACCCCTGCCGACGCCGCCGGTTTCAAGCTGCGTGTTCCCACCATCCCCATTTATCTGGACACTTGGACCTGGCTGGGTGCTACCCCCACTCCTCTGGGCGGCAGTGAGGTGTTCACCGCCATTCAGCAGGGCACTGTGAACGGCGCTGAGAACGGCCTGACCAACATCGCCAGCCTGAGCTGGGACGAGTGCACCAAGTACATCATCGAAACCAAACACGTTTACAATACCGACTCTTTCATCATGGACAAGACATACTTTGAGGCACTGCCCGAAGAGTATCAGACCATCATCCGTGATGCCGCTGTTGAGGCAGGCAAGCGCTGCACCGATTTGGTGCTGGAGGCCAACGAATCCATTCGTCCCGAAGTTGAGGCTGCCGACTGTGAGTTCATTGAGACCGATGTGACCCTGTGGCAGGAAGCTTTGGACGGCTTCCTTGAAGAGAAGTATCCTGATCTGGTTTCCTATGCTGATCAGATCAAGGCTGCTGATCCTACCTAATCGGATTCCGTTGTTCCATACATGACAAGAGGGCTCCGGCAGTCCTGCTGGAGCCCTCGCCCTTTTAATATCAATAAAGCCTTAGAGGAGATGAACGATCAGTGCTAACATATTATAGCCGGCTTTTAGATGGAGTAGAAAAAGTTATCAAGATTCTCGAAATCTTACTGTTGGCCGCTATCACACTTATCATGATTTATCAATGCATTATGCGGTATGGATTCCATAGCGCCCGGCCCTGGTGCGAGGAACTGGCGCTCTATCTTTCCATCTACAGCGTCTTTTTGGGGATTCCTATCGCTGTCCGGAGAGACAGCCATCTGCAGGTGGATTTCCTGTTGAATTTCATGTCTCCGAAGACCCGCTATCTGATTTCCGGCATTAGTTCCGTTGTGGCGGCGGTTTTCATGATTTTCTTCTGCAAATACGGTGTCAGCCTGATCGGACATGCCACCGGTGCTTCTACAACGCTGCCCATCAAGATGAGGGATGTGTATTATGCGTTCCCCGTCGGCGCTGTACTGATGGTTCTCTATTCCATTGAATCCGCCATCAGAAACTTTCAGCTGTTTCAAGGTAAAATTCAGGTGAACAACGAGGAGGGTGAGAAGTAATGAATGCAGGTGTAATTATTTTTGTCCTTCTACTGGTATTGGCCTTTCTGGGGCTTCCCATCTACTTGTCCATCGGCATTGCAACCATGGTAGCCATGCTTCACGCTGGCTTCCCTCTGGAGGCTGTGGCCCAGAAAACCTTCCTCGGTATGAATTCGTCCTCCCTGCTGTGCATTCCCCTGTTCATTCTGGCGGGCAATATTATGGCACAGGGCATCACTCAGAAACTGATTAACGCGGCAAACGTGCCTTTGGGCCGGGTGCGCGGCAGCCTTGCCAGTGTGACGGTTCTCTCCTCCGCTCTATTCGGCGCCATTTCCGGCTCCGCCGTGGCCACCGTGGCCGCTGTGGGCGGCATGACCGTCCCCGCAATGGTCAAGGAGGGCTATGACAAGAACTACGCCGTGGCCTGCGCCAGTTGCTCCTCTCTGCTGGGCCCGATGATCCCCCCCTCCATCTCTCTGGTGGTTTACGCCAGCCTGACTGAGTGCTCCATCCAGAAGCTATTCATGGCTACTGCGATTCCCGCTGTGTTCTGCGCTGTGTGCTTCCTGGCCTACACCCTGTATTACGGCTGGAAGATGAAGCTCCCTCAGCAGCCCAAGACCACCATGAAAGAAAAGCTGTACATCTTAAAAGATAGCATTTGGGCCCTTTTCATGCCTATCATCGTGCTGGGCCTGATTTTCGGCGGCATCTGCACCGTTTCCGAAGCGGCGGCCATTTCTGCCTTCTATTCCGCGATTGTAGGTGTTTTTATCTACAAAACGGTCAGCATCAAGAATCTGCTGAACACCCTCTATGAGACCACGATTTCCGTAGCTGCCATCATGATTCTGGTGGGCCTTTCCAAGGCTTCCGCCTATGTGGTCATTTCCTCTCAGCTGCCTCAGCTGTTTATGAAGGCAATGACCTCCCTGGTATCTTCCAAGTTTGTGGTTTTGCTGATGATTAACGTTATTTTCCTGATTCTGGGCTGCCTGATGGAGGGTAACTGCATCATCGTAATGATGGTACCTCTGATGCTGAACCTGGTAAATTCCTTCGGTATCGACCTGATCCAATTCGGCATCTTGACCTGTGTTAACATCTACATCGGCTGCATCACGCCTCCCGTAGGTGTTTCTCTGCTGGTGGGCACAAAGTTGGGCGGAGCCAGCATGGGCGGCGCTTTTAAGGCTTGTATGCCTTTCTTCCTGATTTCTCTGGTCACCCTGTTGCTGGTTTCCTATGTCCCTGCATTCTCGCTGTGGCTCCCCAGTTTGGCTGGTTGATTTCAAAATTGACGTTTGTGCAGGGAGTGAAAGCGATTTAGTTGCTTTCACTCCCTGCATGCCTTGCATATTCTTATAGGAGATGTTACAATATGAAAAAAATTGGTTTTCTTGGTCTGGGTGTAATGGGACTTTCCATGGCGCTGAATGTATCCAAAAAAATAGGCGTAGAAGTTATTGGCTATGATGTCAGCGAAACACAGCTTCACCGTTATCGGGAAATGGGCGGAACTGTTGCCGCCAGTGCTGAAGAACTCTACAGCACCTGTGATGTTTTGCTCCAGATGCTACCGACTCATGCCATTATTCAGCACTCTGTAGAGGAAGCCATTCGCCTGGGTCGGCCCGGCAATATCATTGTGGATCTTTCCTCCGCAGCACCAGATATTATTCTGGATCTCAATAAGAAAGCAATGAACGCAGGGATGTTCTTATTAGACTCGCCCGTCAGCGGCGGCAATCCCATGGCAGAGGCCGGGACCCTCTCCATTATGACAGGCGGCGATCCACAGGCTTTTGAAAAAGTCAAACCTGTGCTGGAGTGCATGGGCACACCGGTGTATACAGGCGGCTCCGGCAGCGGCGATACCACAAAGCTTATCAATAACATGGTGGGCGGTGCCATTCTGGTAGCAATTGCGGAGGGCTATGCGTTTGCGGCGAAAGCCGGTATCGATTTGCAGACCACCTTTGAAGCAACCCGCCATGGCTTTGCCGGCGGCCCCCTGTACGATAATAAGGTGCCGAAGGTGTTGAAGCGCGATTACGAGCCGGGCGCCAGAATTGCAGTGCACCGCAAAGATATTTTGAACGCAATCCATTATGCCCATAAAATGGATGTTGACCTGCCTTTGACTGATGTTGTGCTCCGCATTATGGACTGGGCAAATGATAATGGATATGTTAATGAGGATCAGGCTGCTCTGGTTCGCTATTACGAAGATAAAATGCAGGTAACTGTCGGCCAAGAAGAAAAATAAGCCGCTTGTTCAGCGATGATTGCCGAGTAAAGAAAAAGATTTGAATTTGAGGAAAATCCAATGAGTATTGAGAATGGTGCCTATTTATCACCGATCCAAGCAAGTTCTGTTGTTGATAGTGTTGTCTCTCGGTTAGTCAGCGCTATTATGAGCGGAGAGCTCAAGCCAGGGATGAAAATCCCAACAGAGCCAGACTTGGTAAAAGCATTCGGCGTTGGACGAAGCACTATACGGGAAGCCATTAGAATTCTTGTATCCTATGGAATTTTAGAGGTACGCCGCGCGGATGGGACATATGTTTGCAATGGATTTTCCCCTAAAATTTTATCTCCGACGTTATACGGAATTGTGCTTCAAAAGGAAAGCGCTCATCATGATTTAATAGGCTTGAGGAAGCTGCTGGATAACGGAATCTTAGAACAGTTATTCTATGAGGGGGTATCTCAGGAAATATGGGATCGCCTCTATGCGCTTCAAGATGACTTGGAAGCCTATTTGGCATCTGGGAAAAATAATATTCACACCATCGCAAAAAAAGACATCGCTTTCCATCGAGAGTTAGCCTCCGCCACAAACAATATCGCAGTTCTTACAGTGTATGACAGCATCGTAAGGATCACAGAGGATTTCCTCTATAAGACCATTGAAGTAATTTTACAGCACGATGCAGTTGCGTATTTCTCCGACAGCCACCGGGGTATTTTAAAAAAGCTGGCAGGGACTTCTCTTGACGAACTCCATGAACGCGTGGATTGGAGTTACCAGTTCTGGAATACTGCATTTCAAGAAGAAAACTTACGAAGGTAACGCTGATTATTGAGTTATCTGGAGGATTTGCATTTAGGCTTTCGCCAACAACAGACTAAGTAATAGAATTTTCGCAGCCCAGCGGGGCTGCGGTGCCGGAGGAAGCGGACACACGCCACAGGCGTGCATCCACTTTCTCCGGTTGTTCTTTCGGTGGCAATTTCACCGGCAGCACAAAGCCACTTACCGCCCAACGCAGTCTCCGCACAAGCGCCAACCAGTTGGCCGTGCGGTCATTACGTGTGATAGTAACTCTGCCGGAACACTTGGTCAAGTCTTTCTATCCCGCCAAATCATACTGAACGAACAGCGGCAACAGGGCAACGCAGCCCAGCGGGGCCGCGACGCCTGCGGAACAGCGACACGCATGAACGCATCGCTGTCCCGCAGGCTTTCTGCGTTCTTTAGGAGCACTCCCGGACAAGACCCAAAAGCGGCAAAGTTTGCCGTTCTGATACCCGGCCACACAGGGTTTCCGAACCGTGCAAAACAGTCCGAGGGTAGTAATAGCACTCCATCTGAAACACCCCCTGTTTCGGCGTGTAAGCCGTTGTGTGCAATCCTGTTGGCGAAGGCGAGTGTACCCGCTTTCGCCCGTGAAAGTGAACGTGGGCCATTTGTGAGAGAAGTTGAAAAGCGGGATGAGAAACGGTTGGGGATAAAATTTATGGCGGCAGCTTTGCCGACTTTTTCTCTTCTGCCGATAGGAGGGGCCACAGAGAACCGGGAAATGTATGTATATAAAAGCGTGGCGGACTAAAAGGAATTTCACTGGCAACTCAAGACCGCGCTGTGGCCGGGGGAGGGAAGGCCCGTGTTTCGGCGTGTAAGCCGCTGTGTGCGATCTTTCTCCGAAAGGCGAGTGTGTACCCGCTTTCGGGAGTGAGAGCGAACGTGGGCTGTTTGTGCGAGAAGTTGAAAACGCGGTGAGAAGCGGTTTGAAACAGCGTTGTGACGGTAACTTTTTGGCAATATTTACGGGAACGGTTTTGGACGAAAAGCTGAACTTTACAGGAAGGTTTTTCGGGTGGCAAAGGCCGTTCGATTTTAGCACAAGATAAAGAGAGGTGCCCCTAATTGGGCCCCTCTCAGCCACAAAGCCCCGCAGTGCGGGGCTTTCCGAGGTTTTGAAACCGCAGTCTAAGGTGCACCTTGAGAAGTGTTTTCGCGGTCGTAGGTGAACGTCAGGCACGGAAAATGCCCGTAACAGCGGACTTTTCAAGGTGGACGTTCCGCAGGCGTTTGAGGAAATCGCAGTTTTCAACCACTCAAAAAAGTGCTTTTTGTGCAGCAGCGATTTTCGGAGGAAAACGGGTATATTTTGCGCCGCTGTAGTCAATGGAAAGGCTTCTTGGCCGTTCGAAAATCGTACCGCTGTAACCAAAAAAGAACGCCTCCGGCAACGCAAAAATCGCGCCGCCATAGACAAAGATAGGGCATCCCCTTCAAATGATAACTTTCTGATAACGATTCCGTTTTTCAGTAGCTTTGTCCCCTTGATTACGGTATTGTTCGTTGTCGAAAGGGGCTGATTTTATGCCGAAAAGACGAGCAAATGGGGAAGGGAACATCCGAAAGCGAAAGGACGGACGCTGGGAGGGTCGGTACACCGCGGGCTATGACCCGGAGAGCGGAAAACGGATCATCAAGAACGTGCTGGGCAAGACGCAGGCCGAGGTCAAGGAAAAACTCAAAGCCGCGATCAGCGAAAGCCAAAAGTTAGACGTATCCAAAGCCGGGACTTACACGGTCAGTTCGTGGGTGAAAACGTGGTACGAGGTCTACGCCGAGCCCCGCATCCGGCCCAACACCAAAGCCTACTACACCAATTACATCGAGAATCACATCATCCCCGGAATCGGAAATATTTCCTTGGACAAGCTGACTACCATTCAGATCCAGCGGTTCTACAACAATCTCCAGAAAACCGGACGAGTTCAACGCAAAAACTTCCCACCACTGAAAGATGCCAGTCTCAGTCCCAGAGTGGTTCGCGGCGTTCACACACTGCTGCACAACTGCTTGGAGCAGGCGGTGGCGGAGCGGCTGATCCTCGCCAATCCCGCTCAGGGCTGCAAACTGCCGCAGCTTGAGAAACGGGAAATGAAGATCCTGCCGCAGGAGAAAATCGGAATGTACCTTGCGGAAGCGGAAAAACGAGGATTGCTGGCCGCTTTCTATCTGGAACTGACCACCGGCCTGCGGAGAGGGGAGCTGCTGGCCCTCCAATGGACGGACTTGGACGTTGAAAACCGGACACTCGCCGTCACCAAGCAGGTAAACCGCATCAACGGCGAACTGGTGGTCAGTCCACCGAAAACTCGCAACTCCGTGCGGACACTGGCCCTTCCGCAGCAGGCAGTTGACCTGCTGATTGCCGAACGCAAAAAGCACTCTCGCAATCCGTATCTGTTTCCATCGCCCAAGACCGGGACTATGTATGACCCGGACGCTTTCCGTCGAACCCATGATAAAATTCTGAAGGCCATCGGCGCGGAACACATTCGGTTCCATGACTTGCGCCACACCTTCGCCACGCTGTCGCTGAAAAGCGGGGTGGACGTGAAAACGCTGTCCGGCGCGCTGGGCCACTACTCGGCTGGGTTCACCCTGAACACCTATACCCATGCCACGGCGCAGATGAGACAGGACGCCGCGGATGCCATCGGTGGGGTCATCAGCCAGCAGATGCGGTAAGTGCGGCAAAAAAATATAGGGCCAGACAGGAAAAATCCTGTCTGGCCCTGTCCGATACTTTCCGCGCCTTTCCCCGTGTGGGTCAGCGTGTGAGTCTTGAAGAAACGGCGAAAATTAAGCGTCCAAAAAAGTTGCGGATTATGAAAGAAAATCACCGGAATCAGGCGATTCCGGCGATTTTTGGTGGAGACTACTGGACTCGAACCAGTGGCCTCATGCGTGTGAAGCATGCGCTCTAACCAGCTGAGCTAAGCCTCCATTTTTTAGTTGGCCTATCAGACGCCACTCACGACGTCTGATAGGTTGGTGACCCGTACGGGATTCGAACCCATGTTACAGCCGTGAAAGGGCCGTGTCTTAACCACTTGACCAACGGGCCGGGAAGATCCGGGAGACGTCACGTGACGTCTCCGGATCATGGTAGCGGCGACTGGACTTGAACCAGTGACACTCCGGGTATGAACCGAATGCTCTAGCCAGCTGAGCTACGCCGCCATATCTGCCTCAAATAGGCACGAATTACTATAACAGATGGGCAGAAAATTGTCAAGCCATTTTTCTGATTTTCTTTTTCTTTTTTTGCGGTCTCGTTTTTTCAACGCCGCTCTGCCCGGATCGCGTTCACCGGACAGCCGTTTGCGGCATCCAGCACTCGGAAGAACCGTTCCTTCGCAGGCTGGGAGAGCACCGTGGACACCCGCCCAATGACCTGAAACACCTCCGGTACGGCGGCGGCGCACATACCGCAGCCGATGCAGCGCTTATCATCAACCGTTACTGTCATATTGCCGCCTCCTTTTCGCATGAATATTATAACGGAAACCTTCCTTTTTTGCAACAGCTTTCCGCCGTCAAAGTCTGCGGACTTACTGGAAGATCCCACCGATTTTGTAACACTTTTTTCATTTACTTCATCCTGCATCTATGCTATGCTATGGGTGTTATGTAGACCACCCTGTCCGGGGTTTCCCGGACCTGTACCGATAGGAGGTTCCTATGAAGCACCGCATCCGTAAACTCACATCCCTGCTGCTGTCCCTCAGTCTCATCAGCGCGCTGACTCTGCCCGCCGCCGCGTCAAACGCGCTGGGGGAGGACCTGTCCGCCAAGGACACACTTCTCCACCAGGAAACACAGCTTTCCACCAATGTATTCTGGAGTACAACTTACTCCGATCTCCGGACGGAAAACCTCATCACCTACACGCCCAACAAAGCTGTGACCCCCATCGTCACCTACGGCGACGCGCTGACAGACCGCTCCAGCGTGGCGGACACGGCCGCGCTGCTGGAAGAGGACGGCTACCGGGTGGTAGCCGGCATCAACGGCGATTTCTATAATGTTTCCACCGGCCTGCCCATTGGCATGGTGGTGACGGAGGGACTGCTCCGCAGCAGTGACGCCGGATATTACGCCATCGGCTTCCGGGCGGACGGCTCTGCCATTTTGGGCAAACCCGGCGTCAAGGTCTCCGCAAATCTGGGTTATGCCGTGGATGACGGCTTCGGAAACTCCACAGAGCTGGTTCGGCCGGTGGCGGCGGTGAACAAGGCCCGCACCAACAGCGGCCTTTACCTCTATACATACGATTTTAACGCCAAGCACACCACCGGCACCACAGAACCCGGCATCAATGTAGTCTGCACCGTGGAGCAGGGGAAGTTGGCCATCGGCTCCACTGTCACCCTCCGGGTTGACAGGGTGGAAGAGACCGCCGTCACCAGCCTTGCGCCGGATCAGATCGTTCTCTCCGCCAATTTGCAGGCGGACAGCTACTATACCACCGCACTGCAAAACATCCCACAGGGAAGTGAACTGACCCTCACCGTCTCCGCCAACGATGGCTGGGAGGATGTAGAGTATGCCATCGGCGCGCTCTACTGTCTGGCGGAAAATGGAGCTGTGGTCCCCAACCTGGCCGCCGGGAGCAATCCCCGCACCGCCGTGGGCCAGAAGGCGGACGGCACCTTGGTCTTCTACACCATCGATGGCCGCAAGACCGGCTATTCCATCGGCGCGTCTCTGTCTCAGGTAGGGGAGCGGCTGTTGGAACTGGGCTGCCAGACGGTTCTGTGTCTGGACGGCGGCGGCTCCACCAATCTGGCTGTGACAACGCCGGATTCCACAGCGGCCACCATCATCAACCGTCCCTCCGAGACCGGGCGCAAGGTCACAAATCAGGTGTTTTTAGTGGCCTCGGACCGCTCCAGCGGGCGGCTGGATCATTTCTACGTCAACGCCGCCGGTGACTATGTGCTGGCCGGCAGTGCCGTGTCCGTCACAGCCTCCGGTGTGGACAGCAATTACATCCCCATGGACGCCAGCTATACACTGTCCGCCAGCGCCGGCAGCATTGCGGAGCAAGAGGACGGCCGCTATCTGCTGACTACCCCCGCCTCCGGCGGCGATATCACCGTGACGGCCTCTGGCCGGGGGGCCAAGGGCAGCACCGTGGTCCACGCCATCCGCAACCCGGACAATCTGACCCTGAAAAACGGTGCCTCCAACCTGACGGAGCTTACCGTGACCCCCGGCAGCAAGACCGCTCTCACCGCTGGGGCCGTCTGGAACCATCTGCCTCTGACGGCAACCAATGAAGCCTTTACCTGGTCTGTTTCCGGGGACATCGGCACGGTGGATAAGCACGGCGTGTTCACCGCCTCCGCCCCCGGCACCGGAAACCTGACGGTCTCCGCCGGGGACAAGAGCCTGACTATCCCCGTCACGGTGGCTCAGGTGGCCCTGCAAACCATCGAGGACTTTGAAACTCCGGATACGCGCTTCTTCAGCGGCTACTATTTGACGGTTTCCCGCACCAACGTCAGCGATCATGTCCAGCGAGGCCATTACGCCGGAAAGCTGGACTATGTGCTCCCGGAGGACACCGGCTACTATTCTCAGGCCATGGCAGGCTCCTTCTCCAATCTGGGAACGCCCTACACAGCCCTGAACCTCTGGGTCTACGGCGACGGCTCCGGCAACCAGCTCTCTTTCCTCTACACCGGTGACATCAAGAGCGACCTGGAGTTGCCCGTCACCACGCTGGACTTCACCGGCTGGAAGCAGATCAACGTGCCGCTGCCCCAGGACTTCACCCTGAGCGGCGTGGTCATTTATGCTCCCTCCACTACGGACGCCACTTGGGACCATATTCAGGTGACCTACGCCGACACCCCCCGCAGCGGCACAGTCTATATCGACCAAATCACCGCCGCCTTCCCCGGCACGGTGGATAACGCCCCGCCGACGGTGACAGCCGCACTGGATGAGCAGACTCAGACGATCAGCGTGAAGGTCTCCGATCTGGTGGACGGCGTTCTGCCCGCTTCCTCCATTACGGTGACGAGAAACGGTGTCGCGGAGCCTCTGGAAAACTATGATGCCAAGACCGGTTCCTTCCAGTACACGCTCCCCGCCCCCGGCGAGAGCTGGGAGGCCCTGCGGATCACCGTTACCGCTGTGGATGCCTCCGGCAATATCGGCCGGGCCAGCGTGGACATCGATTCCTACAACATGGACCACAAGTTCAGTGACATCAATGATTACTGGGCCGCCACCTATGTGGACTTCCTGTATAACGCCAACATTACCACCGGTTATAGTGACGGCACCTTCCGGCCCAACCAGAATATCAGCCGGGCCCAGTTCGCCGTCATGCTCTACCGCTATCTGAAGCTGGACGAAAACAAGTACGCTGACGCAGCGCTGCCCTTCGCAGATCTGGACAACATTCCGGAATACGCCATTCCCGCAGTCAAGGCACTTTATACCGAGGGCGTCATCTCCGGCGCGGAGAAAAACGGCCGCCTGTATTTCAATCCCAACAACGCTCTGACCCGCGCCCAGGCTGCCGCCATGATTGGCCGCACCCAAGCTAAGGGCTATGCGCTGGCGAACCTGACCTTCACCGACAGCGGCAAGATCCCCGGCTATGCCGACTACTACATCCGCACCATGGCAGCTCAGGGGGTCATCAATGGCTACAGTGACGGCAGCTTCAAGCCCCACAGCAACATCACCCGCGGCCAGATGGCCAAGATCCTCTACAACCTGATGTGATTTCACAAAAACAGCCCCCGTCCGGTAATCCGGACGGGGGCTGTTTTGTTTTACAGGATTGAAAGGCGTCCATGCGTCGGCAAGGCAAAAAGCCGTTACTCGTCCAGCTTGAGGACAGCCAGGAAGGCTTCTGTGGGCATTTGGACAGTGCCCAGGGCCCGCATCTTCTTTTTGCCTTTTGAAAACGCTCCGCGTTTCAAAAGCTGATTGAAATAACGGCGCACAGCGCCGGCTCGCCGCTTTGCGGCTCGCAGGAAGGCAAAAAGAGATTATTCATCCAGCTTGAGGACAGCCAGGAACGCCTCCGTGGGCATCTGGACAGTGCCCAGGGCTCGCATCTTCTTTTTGCCTTCCTTCTGCTTTTCCAGCAGCTTCTTCTTCCGGGTGACGTCGCCGCCGTAGCACTTGGCCAGCACGTCCTTCCGCATGGCCTTGACGGTTTCCCGGGCGATGACTCGGCCGCCGATGGCCGCCTGAATGGGAATTTCAAAGAGCTGGCGGGGAATATTCTCCTTCAGCTTCTCGCACAGACGGCGGGCACGGGGATAGGCCTTGTCCCGGTGGGCGATGAAGCTCAGCGCGTCCACCTGATCGCCGTTGAGCAGCAGATCCACCTTCACCAGATCGCTGGGACGGTAGCCGGAAAGCTCATAGTCCAGAGAGGCGTAGCCCTTGGTGTTGGCCTTCAGCGCATCGAAAAAGTCGTAGATGATCTCATTCAGGGGCATCTGGTAATGCAGCTCCACCAGATGAGTGTCCAGATACTGCATATCCTTGAACTCGCCCCGGCGGTCCTGACACATGGGCATGATGTTGCCCACATACTCGTTGGGGGCAATGATGTTCACCTTGACGTAAGGCTCCTCCGCCCGCTCGATGAGGGAGGGGTCCGGGTAATTGTGGGGATTGTCCACCGTCACCAGTTCACCGTTGGTCTTATAAACGTGGTAGATAACGGAGGGGAGGGTGGTCACCAGATCCAGGTCAAATTCCCGTTCCAAACGCTCCTGAATGACCTCCATGTGGAGCATTCCCAGGAAGCCGCATCGGAAACCGAAGCCCAGGGCCGCAGAGGACTCCGGCTCGAAGCTCAGGGATGCGTCATTCAGCTGCAATTTTTCCAGCGCGTCCCGCAGGTCGGGGTACTTGGAGCCATCCTCGGTGTAAATGCCGCAGTAGACCATGGACTGCACCGGCCGGTAGCCCGGCAGGGGCTCCGCCGTGGGGTTCGCCGCGTCGGTGATGGTGTCACCGATCCGGGTATCGCTGACGGTCTTGATAGAAGCTGTAAAATAGCCCACCTCACCGGCAGACAGGGAATCGCAGGGCTCCAGACCCAAGGGCAGCAGATGACCGCACTCCACGATCTGATAGGACGCTCCGGTGGCCATCATTTTGATGGTCTGACCGGTGCGCATGGTGCCCTCCATGATGCGGAAATACACCACCACGCCCCGATAGCTGTCATACTGGCTGTCAAAGACCAGCGCCTTCAGCGGGGCCTTGGGATCACCCTTGGGAGCCGGAACATTGCGGACAACATCCTCCAGCACCGCCTCGATGTTGATGCCCATCTTGGCGGAGATTTCCGGGGCGTCCATGGCGGGCAGGCCGATGATGTCCTCCACCTCCTGCTTGGACTTCAGAGGGTCCGCAGCAGGCAGGTCGATCTTGTTGAACACGGGGAGGATCTCCAGATCGTGCTCCATAGCCAGATAAGTGTTGGCCAAGGTCTGGGCCTCCACGCCCTGTGTGGAGTCCACCACCAGAACAGCGCCCTCACAGGCGGCCAGCGACCGGGAAACCTCGTAGTTGAAGTCCACATGGCCCGGCGTGTCGATCAGGTTCAGTTCATAGGTCTCGCCGTCCTGAGCCTTGTAGTTCAGCTTCACGGCACGGGCCTTGATGGTGATGCCCCGCTCCCGCTCCAGATCCATGTTGTCTAAAAGCTGATTTTCCATCTGGCGCTGGGAAACGGCGCCGCAGATCTCCAGCAGCCGGTCCGCCAAAGTGGACTTGCCGTGGTCGATGTGAGCAATGATGGAGAAATTTCGGATATTGGATTGCTTGGTCATAGAAAAAACCTCCGTAGGCAAACGTCCCAAGGGACGGAATTCTCAGGTTTCATGTGAAACGGTCAGGTCTTTGCGCCTGCCGGTGTATGGAACTGATACCAGTAGTAATCGTCCCAGAATTTATCGTAGTCGTAGTTTACCACAAAGTCATGCCAGTTGGCGAGAGTTTCCCGATAATTTTTCTCGGTCAGCCGATCGGTACCGGAATGGATCTTTTCCAGCGCCAGCGCGCCCGCCTCGTCGGAGTGGTGAACGTAGTCACAGTAGTAGTCCAGGTGCTCGATGATATCCCGGTCAAACAGCAGTCCGTGGAGGGTGACGTTCTCGTAGGGCAGCAGCGTTTCACAGGCCAGTTCCAGTGCCGCAAACACGGCGTCTGTCTCTCCCATGCGGCCGATCTTGTCCCAATAGAGGATGCTGTAAGGGGAAAAGTAAAAATCAAATTCCACCTCCGGGTACCGCTCCGCCCAGCTTGCCGCCACCGCCAGATTTTTGGCGGCGTCCGCCAGCAGGCCGTCCCGGGGCATCGGCTCCGGCGCGATGTCCGGCCGGGTATATTCCTCCAAGGCGGTCATGTGGTTCCACCAGACGGTATCCATCCACGAAAATCCCTTGTCCAGCGGTTCGCCCTCGTCCCAGCGCTGGGCCATCAGGGCGTAGAGGCTGTAATAGAGCACGTCCTTATTCAACAGGTATTTCACGTCATTGATGGTACTGGAGTCATAGAGATAATCGGGCATTGCACCGGTAACACCGTCAGGAGACCGGGTGAAAATATTGGTATCCATGGCGAACAGCACCCGCTTGGGCGGGTGGGTCCGCATCAGCAGGCCCATCACCTGATCGAATTCACTGAAATAGCCGTCAGGAATGGTGAGCCGCAGGCCCGTGCCGCCGAAAACGGTCTCAAGCTGACTGCCGTAGCAGTTGGCGGTCATGGAGGAGCCAAGCAGCACCACGTCCGCCGGGTTGTTGCGGACGATACCCGCCGTTTGGTAGCGTTCACTGAAGAAGACAGGCTCCCGGTCCGTGGGCATCCGGTAGTAAAAGCAGGGGTCCACCCTGTATACCACGGCGGCGCAGGCCGTCAGCACAAGCACAAGCCCCAAAAGCAGACCCCGGGTCCATTTTTGATAGGCGCGCTGTTCCATGGCGGGGCCTCCTTTCTTTAGAAGTTGGAATAGATGAATGTCACCACGCCGGTGAAGGACAAAATGGCCCATACCGTCCACGCCAGCACATACAGGCCGCTACGCCAGTTGGGACGGAACGTATCCATCTGACGGATGACGTTCCGGGGCCACAAAGCCGCCAGCAGCCCGATCCCCAAGATCAGCGCCACCCGCAGGTAGGCTGTATAGGGGCCGATGACCGGGAGCAGCAACTCCAGCGCGCTGATCTCCCGGCGGAACAAGCCGTTCACCAGCCACAGGCGGATCCCGCCCATCCCGCCGGTAACGGCGGGTTTCAGTAAAAGCAAAGCGGAGGACACATCCGGTGCCCGGAAAAAGACCCACGCAAGGTTGATAAAGAGGAAGGTCATGGCCCACCGGACCCAGCGGGGCAGAGCGTCCCGCCGTTTTCCCCACAGGCGTTCCAGAACCTGCGCCAGCCCGTGAAGCAGGCCCCAGAGGATGAAGGTCCACCCCGCGCCGTGCCAGATGCCGCTGACGAGGTACACCACCAGAATGTTCAGGTATGTACGGCCCCGGCCCTTTCGGCTGCCGCCCAGGGGAAAGTAGACGTTCTCCCGGAGGAAGGCCGTCAGGGTCATGTGCCACCGCTTCCAGAACTCCGTAACGGATAGACTCCGGTAGGGAGAGTCGAAGTTGATGGGCAGCCGCAGTCCCAGCAGCCGGGCGCAGCCGGCAGCAAGGTCGCAATATCCGGAAAAGTCGAAGTAAAGCTGAAGCGTGTAGCCTAGGATCACGCACCACGCGGTCAGAGCCGTCAGCTCAGAGAGGCTGCTCCAGCCGTTGTTCACCAGCACGCCCAGATTGTCCGCCAGCAACACCTTTTTGGCAAGGCCGAGACCGATGGCGTACAGACCGGCTGCGGTATCCTGGGGCAGGGGAGAGGTCTCCCGCAGCTGGGGGAAGAAATTCCCCGGCTTCAAGATGGGACCGGAGGACACCGTGGGGAAAAAGAAGCTGTAGGTCAGGTATTCTGCCGGAGTGGGGACCTGTGAAAAGGTCCCGGCATAGACCTCCCGAAGATACCAGATCTGCTGGAAAGTGAAAAAGCTGATACCCAAGGGCACGAAGGGCATCCGTACCGCGCCGCCGGTGAAAAAACCGGTGTACTTGAAAATCCCCAATACCGCGATGTGATAGCAGACGACGGCAAGAAGGACGCTTTTTCGGCGGTGCTTTCGCAGCGTGTTGGCCGCGAGATAGCTGACAAGAGAGGACACCGCCAGCAGTCCGCACCCCCACAGAGCCGCTGGAGCGCCGCCCCAGAGGTAAAATACCAGACTGGCCGCCAAAAGCACCCAGGTTCGCTCCTTGGGCAGCAAACGGCAGACGCAGACGGTGACGGTCAAAAAGGCCAGAAAGGCCAGAGACTGCACATTCATTTCAGGCCGGACTGATTCAGGCGGTTGAGCTGGCCGTCCGCCGTGCTGAGGACTTGGATCATACCCTGGCTCCGGCCAGGGAAGGCGCTGTTGACCGCCTCGTGGGACAGATCCGGGAAGGCGGCCTTTTCACGGGACAGTTTCGCCAGCGCACGGGCGTAGTCCGTCCGGGCCAGAGAGGCCCCGGCGGAGGCGGCGCCTGCAGCGCAGTCCTCCTCGGGCAAAGCAAAATAGGCGGTGCTGCCTCCGGCGGCCCGGTGGAGCAGCCGGTAAAGCAGGTAGATGTGGCAGCCCAGACTGTCCGCCGCGGCGTTGATGGCGTCCTTGTCTCCCAGCTTGCCCAGCAGACCGAACAGCACGCCGCTGGCGCTGGTGATGAGCTTGCCCCGGAGGGTGGCCAGCACGCTGCCCTGAAGCACATTGCTCGGCTCAGCGGCGTTTAAGATCTCTTCGGCAGTCAGCATACTGCCGTCCCGTGCCAGCGTCCGACCCAGCATATAGTCTGCGGAGACGTGATAGTAGTCGCAGACCTTGGACACAAAGGCAAGGCCCGGCTCCCGGATGCCGTTTTCATAATGGCTCAAAAGGGCCTGAGACACTCCCAAATCCGCAGCGGCCACCCGCTGAGAAACCCCCCGCTCTTTCCGCAGCAGGGACAGGGTTCTGGAAAATTCTGTTGCCATGGATACCCTCCGTGAAACAGCCGGGGCGCTGCCCCGGCTGAATTGATTCAATACACAGCGTATAGTTTAACAGAAACGATACTGTAAGTAAAGAGATTTTCCCGGAAAAACAGAAAAAACCGGCGCATTTTCTGCGCCGGTTTTCCGATCATTCAGATATTCCGTGTTCAAAACAGTCCCACCTGATTGGGAAGTACATCGCCGCCGATGCTGCGGAGCTGGCGGTTGTTGACCTCCAGCAGCCGGTCGGTGATGGTCATTTTCCGGAGGATGTCCCGGACGGTGCGGTCCAGCTCCATGCCCTCCCGGTAGTCTGCCGGGAAAATGAAATCCACCCGTCCGTCCGCCAGCAGCTTTTCCACACCCTGCCGGTTGCTGGCTTGATAGACGGCGATGGCCTGTCCGCCGTAGGCCCGCATCATTTTCATACAAGGCACGTCGGAAAGACCGTCTCCCATATAGATCATGTTGGTAAAGGGGACCCGCTTGGAATCGTCCGGCATGGAGTCGTTCAGTTCCTTATCCCGGGACACATCCAGAATCCCCTTATTGATCCTGTAGACAAACTGGGTCTTATTGGTAAAGTTGACGTCCAGCTTGGGCCAGCAGGCGTCGCCATTTTCGTTGTAGTAGAACTCGCAGGCATAGATCTCCCGGAATTCCTGAGCGATTCCGCTGCCCTCGATGATCTCCCGGAGACCGGAGGAAATGACATAGTGCTCCACCTGAACGCCCAGACTCTCCCCAAAGGCGTTGATCCGGGCAAACCACTCCCGGACGCCGGGGAACAGTTGGATGGACTCACCGCAGTGGTTCAGGAAGGCCCGGTCCAGCTTGATATTCTGCGCGGCGCACTCCTGGATCATGGTGTACATATAGGCCAGCAGGCCGTCCATCCGGTTTTCCCAGCCAAAGGCGTTGGCCCTGCCCCAGAATTCTGCCGGGGTATACCCAAGGGAGGGGATGAAGGCGTAGTCCTCCATGTCCGTGGTGCACAGAGTCTTGTCGAAGTCATACAGGAAGGCGATGATCGGCGCTTGCGTTTCCATATAGCTACCTCCTGAAAGAGCAAAAAGCGGCCTTACAGGCCGCTTTTTGTCAAGTATTGTAATTACGGCCGAATTTCAGTTCGTCCAGATTGATCTGGCGTGTGCTGGAAAGGTCGGGAAAATCCCCAAAGGGGTCGCTGGTGTCAGCGGCGGGATCCGCCGCTTCGGCAACAGGCTCAGACACTTCCGTATGGGTCTCCGCCGTGTCGCCGTCCTCCGGCGCTGCTTCGCTGAACGCGGCCATGACGCTGTCCTCGATCTCCTGAACGGAGTCCTCCGGTTTGGCTTCCTCCTGAGGCAGCTCCACCGGGGCCTGAGGCAGCTCATTCAAAAGCTGGATCTCCTTATCGCACACAGCCCGGACGGCAGCAGAGAACTTCTCCAGCTCCTCCTTGCCTTTCCGCAGACGTTCCTCCGCGGCGGCAGCCTCGTTTTTCAGGCAGTTGATCCTCAGCTTGGCGTCGATCTCCGCCTGCGTCATCATCTGATCCCGCTTCTGTTCGGCTTCCTTCACAATGGAATCCGCCATCCGCTGAGCGGTGAGCAGGGTGGCCCGCATGGAATCCTCGGTGGCACGGTATTCCTCCACCTTCTCCACCAGAACCTTCAATTTGGCTTTCAGCGCCGCGTTTTCTTTGTAGAGAGCGGTATAATCGTCAGTCAGCTCATCCAGAAATTCGTCCACCATGGCCATGTTGTAGCCGCCAAAGGACGCCTTGGCAAAGGAATGGGTCGAAACCTCCTGAGGTGTCAGCATATCCAATATCCTCCCTGCTTAGAAATATAAGCCGTTGCTTTCCAGCTCATCGATGAGATCCCCCTCCAGCTCCACGTGGTAAGGCGTGATGATGTAGGTGTTTGCGGCAACCTTTTTGATCTTGCCCTCGCCGGCATAGGCCACGCCGGAAAGGAAGTCGATGAGCCGCCGGGCCACATCCTTGTTGGTGGATTCCAGATTCAGCACCACCGTCCGCTTGTCCTTCAATTGATCGGCGATCTCCGAGGCGTTCTCAAAGCGGTCCGGCTTCACCAGCACCACCTTCAGCTGCGTGGTGGCATGGATGTTTACCACCTTGTTCCGGCGATCCTCCGCTTTGTTGCGGCGGTCATCGAAGGAGCGCTCACGGGGTTCCTCAAAATCCTCATATTCCTCATCCTCGTCATCATAGGGATGGGTCAGCTTCTTCAGCTCGTCCAAAATACCCATAAGCCAAAACCTCCTGCAATCAAGTGGGATAATACCGGGCACCGAAAATCGCGGTGCCCACACGGACCATGGTGGCGCCATTTCGGATAGCATCCTCAAAATCGCCGCTCATGCCCATAGAAAGGCACTTTAATTCATTATGGAACAATTTCTCGTTGATGTCAACATAAAGTGCCCGGACTTCCTGAAAATAGCGAATATTGGTGTCCCGGTCGCTGTCTGCGGGGGGAATCGTCATCAATCCTCGGACCCGGACATGGGACATGGCCTGAGCTGCTCTGGCGGCGTCCTCCAACTGAGCAGGGGCAAAGCCGCTCTTGGCCTCCTCACCGCCGATGTTCACCTCCAGAAGAATGTCCTGAACGATGTCCTGCTTTTCCGCCTCTTTTTCAACGGCTTCCAGCAAGGGGAGAGACCCCACGGATTGGATCAGGGCTACCTTGCCCACCACCTGCTTGACCTTGTTCCGCTGGAGATGACCGATGAAGTGGAGCGGCGCGCCGTCATAGGCGTTCTGGCTCATCTTTTCCGTCATCTCCTGGACCCGGTTTTCGCCCAAAACGTCGATTCCGGCGGCGATGGCCTCCCGGCAGGCGGCGGCGTCATTCATCTTGCTGGCGCCTACCAGCGTGATCTCCTTGGGGTCCCGGCCGCATTCTCCGCAGGCGGCGGCGATCCGCTGACGGACCTCCTGAATATTTGTCTGAATGGACATAGAACATCCCTCTCTTTCTTTATGAAACAACTTTTCCGTCATACAGATCCCGTGCGGCAACGATGATCTCGTCACCGGGCCGCAGCCGCAGCTTCTCCGTGGAGCCGGCAGACCGGACCACAGCGTAATCGTCACCGGTGAGCAGCACCTCTACCGGCTTGAACCGGGCCTTTGCGCCGGAGACGCAGTAAACACCGGTGACATTGACCTCCTTGCTGGTGGTCTCCTCGGTCTCCGGGTCCTTTTCCGTAACGGTCTGGGTGGCCACACGCAGCGCAGCCAGAGGGACCCGCAGTCCATCGGTGGTATCCAGAATGATCTCGGCGCTCTGGCGGCGCAGGAGCGTCAGTTCCTGCAAATATGTATTCCCCTGGAAAGTCACCACACAGCGGCCGTTTTCCTCCGCGCCCACGGACAAAAGCGTGACCGACAGGTCCCGGTCCACATTCTTGGTAAACCGGAGGGACAGGCTCTCTCCGGTTCCCAGACGGTTCTGGCGGGTCTGAAGGGTCTGGGCCTCCTGTGCGGAGACCACGCCCACATAATACCAGTTGTCCCCCAGGATCAGCTTTCCGGTGTTGGCGGGGATCTCGGCAGAGGACAGCTTATTCAGAGCACTGGGAGTCAGCGCGGACAAACTGTCCGGCGTCAGAACGGATTCGTAGCCGTCCACCACGGCGGAAAACAAACCGGACCGGGGAGACCGGATGGTCTTTACGGAGTTAGCAGCCTGAGACCGCAGGGTTTTCAACTGATTTTTCAATTCCTGCAGCTGCCCACTGAGATCCTCGGTGCCGGAATAGGTATAATCCCGCTTGAGGACCAGAGACCGCAGCTCCTGCCCCCGGCTCTCCGCCGCGTCCAGCCGTCCCGCCGCCACAACGGTCCGGTAATCCAGCAGGGACCGGGCGATCTGGCTGTCCAGCTTCAGCGTGACCTCCGCGCCCAGCATGGATTCCTGAGCGTATTCCAGCTGCTCGATGCGGTTATTCAGGGTTTCGATCTCGTTCTGCCGGTCCAAGGACGCCTGATCGGCGTAGACGGTGGCCACGGCCCCGCCGGTGCCGATTCGCTCGCCCTCGTTTTTCCGCAGCCGCATAAGGCCGCCGGCATCGCCGGTGAGCACCTGCTCCTGCCGGACCACATAGCCGCTGATGTCCACCGTATCCTCCACCTGATAGGTGTAGGCCAGGGTGGTGGAAAAGGGGTCGCTTACATAGCCGTAGATCTGATAGCCGAAATAGGCCAGCACCAGAAGGGTGATGACCGGCGTGAACAGCTTGCTTACAAAGGATGATCGATTCATGTACGCCTCGTATCGTTACAGGGCGGCTTCCTCCTCACTTTCCCGCAGGGCCACCGGACGAAGGGGGACCACTGTGGAAATGGCGTGTTTGTAAATCACCTGCTGCCTGCCGTCGCTTTCCAGCACCACCACGAAGGGATCGTAGCCGGTAACGGTGCCCCGCATCTGGAACCCGTTCATCAAAAACACGGTGACGGGCAGCCGCTCCTGCCGAAGACGCAGGAGGAAGAGATCCTGTAAATTGATTTTTTTCTGCATAGTATTCCGCTCCTTCTTTATTTGGGAGCGGCTGTGCCAGCGGTACGCTGTCTCTGTCGGTCGATGACCGCCGCCCCTGAGCTTATCCTAAGCCAGAAGCGGTCAAAATTTCTGTCGAAATCTGGAGGGCCCGGGCAAAATCACGGTCTTTTTCCCAATAGATCCAGTGAATAGCCGGATTCCGCCGCAGCCAGGTGAGCTGGCGCTTGGCATACTGCCGGGAGCGGAGCTTGACCAGCTCCAGTGCCTCCTGCTCCGTAAGGGTCCCGTCCAGCACGCCCAAAAACTCCTTATAGCCGATGGCCTGCATGGCGGTGGCATTCCGGGGCAGCCCCATGGCCAGCAGAGCTTGGACTTCCTCTAAAAGCCCCTCCTCCGCCATCTTGTCCACACGGCGGTCGATGAGCGCCTTCATGTCGGCCCGGTCTGCGAATTGCAGGCCGATCCATACTGCGTCATACCGGGGAGGCAGTTGGCGGGTGGCAGCATTGTGGGCGGAGATGGTCTCGCCCGTTTCCAGATAGACCTCCAGCGCTCGGAGAATGCGCTTGGTGTCGGCGGGATGGAGCCGTGCGGCGCTTTCCGGGTCCACCTGCCGCAGCTCTGCCAGCAGCGGCTCAATGCCGTCCCGGTCAAACCGGGTCTCCAATTCCCGGCGCACCTCTCCGCCGGCGTGTCCGCCGGCGAAGCCGTGTCCCCGGATCAGGGCGTCCATCCACAATCCGGTGCCGCCCACCAGAATGGGCAGCTTTCCCCGGGAAAGGATGTCATCCACGATGGGTGTGGCCTTCGCCACGTATTCTGCGGCGCTCCACTGTTCGCTGGGCTCCGCCACGGCGATCATGTGGTGGGGAACCCCCTGCATTTCCGCCTCCGTAGGGGCGGCGGTGCCGACGGTCATGCCCCGGTAGATCTGCATGGAGTCGGCAGAGACCACCTCTCCGTGAAAGCGCTGGGCCAGCAGAACGCCCAGTGTGGTTTTGCCGCAGGCGGTGGGGCCTGCGACGCAGACGATCTTCGGTGTCACACGCCGTCTCCTTTCTGATGTGTCAAGCGCAGGGGCAAATGTTCTCAGCGGTGATAGAGCCGCTTGGTCTCATACTTCGGTTCACAGCTCACCCGGACACCCAGACGCTTGAAGATTTTCAGATCCTCCTCGCTGATGATGACGGAGAAGTGGGCCTCACTGTCCCGGAGACCGGGCAGCTGCCGTTTGGCAAGGTCCGCCAGCGGGTTGGTCAGGGCGGAGATCGCCAGGGTCAGCAGTACCTCATCGGTGTGGAGTCGGGGGTTACGGTGATCCAAATAGGTGGTTTTCAGATGGCAGACAGGCTCTAAGACCTGCTTGGAGATCAGTTCAAACTGATCGTCGATATTTCCCAAAGCCTTCAGAGCATTCAGCAGCAGCGCCGCCGCAGCCCCCAATGTCCCGGAGGTCTTGCCGGTGATGATCCGGCCATCCGGCAGCACCATGGCGCCGGCGGGAGCGCCGGTGGCTTCCGCCTTGTCCAGCGCCGCTGCCACGGCGGGGCAGATCTCCGGCGTCACGCCGGCCTGCTGCATCACCAGCTCCAGCTTGCGGACAGTCTCCTCCGCCCCCTTGCCCTGGACCAGCTCGGTTTTCGCGGTGTAATACCGCCGTAGGATCTCCATACGGGAGGCGGCGCGGCATACCTCGTCGTCTACAATGCAGTTCCCCGCCATGTTCACGCCCATGTCCGTGGGGGATTTGTAGGGGGATTTGCCCTGAATCTTCTCGAAAATGGCGTTGAGCACCGGGAAAATCTCTACATCCCGGTTATAATTGACGGTAGTGATGCCGTAGGCCTCCAGATGGAAGGGGTCGATCATGTTCACATCATCCAGATCGGCGGTAGCGGCCTCATAGGCAAGGTTGACCGGATGCTTCAAGGGCAGGTTCCAGATGGGGAAGGTCTCAAACTTGGCATAGCCGGCATCGACGCCCCGCTTGTGGTCGTGGTACAGCTGGCTCAGGCAGGTGGCCATTTTGCCGCTGCCGGGGCCGGGGGCCGTCACCACGATCAGGGAGTGGCTGGTCTCGATATAGTCGTTTTTGCCCAGGCCCTCGTCGCTGACGATGTGGGCCACGTCGGAGGGGTAGCCTGCGATGGGATAGTGCCGGTAGCAGCGGATGCCCAGCTTTTCCAGCCGGTGAAGGAAAGCGTTAGCCGCATCCTGTCCGCTGTAACGGGTCAGCACCACGCTGCCCACATACAGCCCCATGTCCCGGAAAATATCAATCAGGCGGAGGACATCCTCATCATAGGTGATACCCAGATCCCCCCGCATTTTATTCTTCTCAATGTCCCCGGCGTTGATGGCGATGACGATCTCCACATCATCCTTCAACTGCTGAAGCATCCGGATCTTGCTGTCCGGTTCAAAGCCCGGCAGTACCCGGGAGGCATGATAGTCGTCAAACAGCTTCCCGCCGAATTCCAGATACAGCTTCCCGCCGAACTGGTGGATCCGCTTTTTGATCTGTTCAGACTGCGTAGTGAGATATTTTTGATTGTCAAACCCAATGGCTCCCATGATGAACGCCCCTTATCTTTTGTTTTTAAACACATAAATAAAAGTATAGCACAGGCCGTCGGTTTTGGAAAGATGCCGGGGAAGAAAAGGTAAAAAAATCCGCAGACAGACCCAAGCCGCCGGACGGAGCCGTATTTGTGCAGTTTACCGTTTGACAGGGGGACGGCCCCGTGATACACTCAGTTTCATATTGTGAGATTTTTCAATGTTTTTCTTGCGTTTACATGAATTTATGGTAGGATAAACTTGATATTTTATCGTCTTGAACGGAGGGACCGCCATGAGCGAGCTGAAACTGCCCGAACTGTTCGGCAGCAGAGTATTCAATGAGGAAACCATGAAGGAGCGGCTGTCCGGCGCCTGCTATCAGGCGTGGAAGCGCTGCGTCACCGATGGAGCATCTCTGGAATTGGCTGCCGCCAATGAGATTGCCGGGGCCATGAAGACCTGGGCGGTGGAGCGGGGCTGCACCCACTATACCCACTGGTTCCAGCCGATGACTGGCTTCACGGCGGAAAAGCATGACAGCTTCATCGCCCCTGCCGAGGGCGGCCGGGTGATCTTGGAATTTTCCGGCAAGAACCTGGTGCGGGGTGAGGCGGACGCCTCCTCCTTCCCCTCCGGCGGCCTGCGGGCCACCTTTGAGGCCCGTGGCTACACCGCTTGGGACCCCTCCTCCTTTGCCTTTATCAAGGAGGGCACCCTCTGCATCCCCACCATCCTGTGCTCCTACGGCGGTCACGCGCTGGACAAAAAGACGCCGTTGCTGCGGTCCATGGAGGACGTGAGCCGTCAGGCCATCCGTATCCTACGGCTGTTCGGAGACACGGAGACCCGCAAGGTCACGCCCTGTGTCGGCCCGGAGCAGGAGTACTTCCTGGTGGATAAGAAGATGTACAACCAGCGGGAGGACCTGCGGATGACCGGCCGCACCCTCTTCGGCGCCAAGCCTCCCCGCGGTCAGGAGCTGGATGACCACTATTACGGCGCCATCCGTCCCCGGGTAGCAGCCTTCATGAAGGACCTGGACGAAAACCTCTGGGCCTTGGGTATTTACAGCAAGACCAAGCACAATGAGGCGGCCCCCGCTCAGCACGAGATGGCCCCCGTCTATACAGACGCCAACACAGCCTGCGACCACAACCAGCTCACCATGGAGGTCATGAAAAAGATCGCAGAAAAGCACGATCTGGTATGCCTTCTGGATGAAAAGCCCTTTGCCGGTGTCAACGGCTCCGGCAAGCACGATAACTGGTCCCTGAACACCGACACCGGCAAAAACCTCTTCAAGCCCGGCAAGACTCCCAGCCAGAACGCCCAGTTCCTGCTGTTCCTAGCGGCCTTTGTGAAGGGCGTGGACGAGTATCAGGACTTTCTGCGGGCCACAGTGGCATTTCCCGGCAACGACCACCGTCTGGGCGCTTCCGAAGCACCTCCCGCAGTCCTCTCCATCTTCCTGGGTGACGAACTGGATGCCATCGTGCAGTCCATCATCCGCGGTACGGAGTTCAAGGAGGCCGGCAAGCGCACCCTCCAGATCGGCGTGGACGCCATGCCCCCCATTCCCCAGGACAACACGGACCGGAACCGCACCTCTCCCATGGCCTTCACCGGCAATAAGTTTGAGTTCCGGATGCTTGGCTCCAGCCAGTCTATCTCCGGTCCCAACATTGCTTTGAACACCATCATGGCGGAGGAATTGCAGCAGTTTGCCGACCAACTGGAAAAGTCTAAAAATTTCCAGTCGGATCTGGAAAAGCTCATCAAAAAGGTCTTTACCGACCACCAGCGGATCATCTTCAACGGCAACGGATATGATGACGCCTGGATCGCAGAAGCAGAAAAGCGGGGCCTCAGCAACCTGAAATCCGCAGCGGACGCTCTGCCGGTCTACACCGCCAAGAAAAACGTGGACCTCTTCGTCAAGCATGGGATTTACACGAAAGAGGAGATCAATGCCCGTGCGGAGATCCACATCGAGAACTACACCACGGTCCTGACCATCGAGGCCCGGACCATGGCGGATATGCTGCGGCGGCAGATCCTGCCCGCCGTATCCGCAGTGACGGCGGAGCTGTGCGAGCGAGGCTGGAAAAAGGAGCAAATGGGCGTCAGCCATAAGGCAGATGACACCGTGGCCCGTGAAATGGGCCAACTGACGGATAAGCTCTATGCTGCCACGGAAAAAATGGAGCGGGACCTCAGCAAGATCCCGGCAGACGCGAAGAAGGCCATGGCTTACAGCCATGATCACCTGATCCCGGATATGGAAAAGGCCCGTGAACTGGCGGACCGGCTGGAGGAACTGACCCCCGCCGAGCGGTGGCCCTTCCCGGTATACAGCGACCTGCTGTTCTCTGTGTAACATCAGGATCGACGCAAAAACAGCAAGAAACGACCCCCTGCGGAATGGATGCGTCCATTCCGCAGGGGGTTCTCGCTTTTATTCTGTGTCAGATGCCTTTTCTGTGAAGCGCGTAGGAATAGACGGCAGGGATCAGAACCATCACCGCCAGCAGCGCCCCAAACAGCCAGCCGCTCCACAGCCGCAGCAGGGAGAGGGGGATCATCACAAGACCGCACAGCACCCACAAAAAGCCGCTCAATCGGTGGGTCCGGGTCCAATTTTCCTCGCTTTGCAGCGTCCACGGCAGCTTGATGCCCATGGTGCGGTTCTGCCGGATCTTCGGCAGGTAGTTACCAAGGATCAGGAACAGCAGTCCCACGAACACCGGTACCACTGTGCTGATGTGCATCTCATAGCCCAGCCCTGTGCCGAGGGTGACCGCCCCGCCGAGCAGCGATACGGCCGGGCAGAACCACAGCAGCACCGTCCGCAATACAGGATTCCTATTTTTCTTCGTCTCACGGCTCTCGGCGTAAAAGCAGACGAGATGCAGTGCCAAAATAAACAGCGGCAGGCCGAACACAGTGGCGGCACGCGACGACCAGCCGTTTGCGTTGCCGGAAAAGTCCCAATGTGTCGCCATGGTCTCCGGCAAACGCGGGTAGAGCGCCGCGCCCGCGAACAGCGGCAGCAGGCAGACCAGCGAAGTCAGCAGCATTTCCCTCTTGTTGTTCTTCATTTTTTTCCTTCCCCCTTCAAGTCCTGTAACCACAGCAGGACTTCCTCCAGCACAGAGGCATTGAGGCTGTAATAGATAAAATTCTTCTCCCGGCTCTCGAAAATCAAACCGGCTTTTTTCAGCAGGGATAAATGATAGGACACGGTGGCCGCCGTCATGTCAAACTGCCCGGCGATCTCGCCCGCCGTCAGACGCCCGCCCTTCAGCAGGTTCAGAATTTCTCGCCGCACCGGGTCCGACAGCGCCTTGAAGGTCTCTGCAAAGGCCATCCGCAGCCCTCCCTCGCATAGTATTTAGAAAATTTTCTAAATAGAAAATAGCACATGTCCCGCAGGCTGTCAACAGGTATTTAGAAATTTATCTAAATACTTTCCCCTTCGCGGACACTCCAAAGGCAGAAGGAGTGAAAAATATCAGCGCCGCCCAAAAGGGCGGCGCTGATAGTGGATCAAATCTGATTATCTGTGGGGAACGTCCCAGATGTTGTCGGCATATTCCGCCACAGCCCGGTCGGCGGCGAAGATGCCGCTGCGGGCGATGTTGTGGAGGCTCATGCGGTTCCAGGTCTCCCGGTTTTCATAGGTCTCTGCCATGCGGCGCTCGGCGTCGCAATAGGCCCGGTAGTCCGCCAGCAGGAGGTACTCGTCCTGGCTGATGAGCCGCTGGTAGAGGTCCTCGTAGCTGACGCCGTCCCGGAAGCCCTTCCGCAGGGCATTCAGGCACCGCTCCATCTGGGGATCGTGGCTGATATAGCGCTGGGGCACATAGCCCTCCCGCTTCAGTGTAGCAGCCTGATCGGCATGGAGGCCGAAGAGGAACATGTTCTCATCGCCCAGCACATCGTGCATCTCCACGTTGGCGCCGTCCAAAGTACCCACGGTGAGGGCACCGTTCATCATGAACTTCATGTTGCCGGTGCCGCTGGCCTCCTTGCCGGCGGTGGAGATCTGCTGAGAGACCTCGCTGGCGGGCATCAGATGCTCGGCCAGAGACACCCGGTAGTTCTCCAGGAACACCACCTGCAGCTTGCCCCGGCAGCGGGGATCATGGGAAATATCATCCGCCAGAGAGTTGATGAGGTGGATGATCCGCTTGGCCACAGCGTAACCCGGCGCAGCCTTGGCGCCAAACAGGAAGGTGTGGGGCCGGGTGATGCAGTTGGGATCGTCCTGCAACTGCTGATACAGGGTGATGATGTGCAATACGTTCAGCAGCTGCCGCTTATATTCGTGGAGCCGCTTGACCTGCACGTCGAAAATGGCGTTGGGGTCCAGGGTCACACCCTGAGCTTTCCGGGCATAGTCGGCAAACTTCACCTTGTTCTGCCACTTGATCTCGTCCAGACGCTTGAGGACAGCCGCATCATCCGCATAGGCGTCCAGCTTTTTCAGCGCCTGAGGATGGAGCAGGTAGTCATCTCCACCGGCCAGATCCCGCACCAGACCGTCCAGACCCGGATTGATCTCACTGAGCCAGCGGCGGTGGTCGATGCCGTTGGTGACGTTGGTGAATTTCCAGGGCTCCATGGCATAGGAATTTTTGAATACGTCCTTTTTCAGGATCTCGGAATGGAGGCCGGACACGCCGTTGACGGACAGGCCGCCTGCAACGCACAGGTTGGCCATCCGTACCTCGCCGCCCCAGACAATAGCCATCTTTTCGGTGACTGAGGGATCGTGGAAGAAATTCTCCACCTTTTCCTGCCAGCGGCGGGCGATCTCCTGAATGATCTGCCACACGCGGGGCAGCAGGGTCTCCACCAGCTGCTGGGGCCAGCGCTCCAGTGCCTCGGAAAGGACCGTGTGGTTGGTATAGGCCACGGAGTGGGAGGTGATGTCCCACGCCTCGTCCCAGTTCATGCCCGCCTCGTCCATGAAGATCCGCATCAGCTCCGGGATCACCAGAGCCGGATGGGTGTCATTGATCTGAATGACGTTTTTCTCATGGAAGTTCTTCAGGGTGCCATAGGTCTCCAGATGCTTGGTGACAATGGACTGCACCGTGGCGGAAACGAAGAAATACTGCTGCTTCAGCCGCAGGGACTTGCCCTCGTAGTGGTTATCCTCAGGGTAGAGGACCTTGGCGATGGTCTCCGCCATGGCCTCGTCCTCGGAGGCTTTCAGATATTCGCCGCGGGAAAACAGGGCCATATCCACAGGGCGGGTGGAGCGGGCATCCCACAGCCGGAGCGTGTTGACGTGGTCGGTATCATAGCCCGCCACAACCATGTCGCAGGGAACGGCCAGCACGGTGGTGGAGTTCTCATTGACAATGTGGAGATGGCCGTCATGCCAGAATTCCCGAAGGGTACCGCCAAAGTGGACGGCCTGAGCCTCGTCGGGCTTGGGCAGCAGCCAAGCGGAGCCAACACCCTTCCAGTCATCAGGCAGCTCCACCTGCTGACCTTCCACGATCTTCTGCTTAAAAATACCCAGCTCATAGCAGATGGAATAGCCGGTGGCGGGGATGTCCAGCGTGGTCATGGAGTCCAGATAGCAGGCGGCCAGGCGGCCCAGACCGCCGTTGCCCAGACCTGCGTCCGGTTCCAGTTCAAACAGGTCGCCGGACTTGAAACCCAGGTTGCCCAGAGCCTCCTTCAATTCGGGCAGCACGCCCAGATTGTAAGCGTTTTTCATCAGGCTCCGGCCCATGAGAAATTCCAGAGAGAGATAGTGGACCTGCTTTTTCTGCTCCTTTTTTGTTTCCTTGGCGGTCTGTACGCCCCGGAGGGCCATCACATCCCGCAGCACCAGAGCGCAGGCTTTCAGCATCTCCTGATCCGTGGCTTCCCCCGGCTCGGTGCCGAAGTTCAAGGCCAGCTTGGCGGTCAGGGCGTCTTGTAACGATTGCGTGGTAAATGGTACGGTCATACGGGTTTACTTTGCCGCTTTTTTAGCGGTTCCTTTCTTTTTGGGTTGAACAGGCTGCGTGGTTTCCACGGTGTCCGCAGGCGCCATGGTCTTCGCGGCAGTTTTCTTAACAGGTTCTTCGGCCGGCTCCTCAACGGGCTTCTCAGCTGCTTTTTCAGTCGGTTTTTCCACCGCTTTTTCGGCCGCCTTTTTAGTCGTGGCCTTGGCTGCGGTCTTTCTCGTTGTTGTCTTTTTGGCCGCAGGCTTCTTTACAGCCGTTTTCCGCGCCGCCTTTTTTGCAGCAGGCTTTGCAGCGGTCTCACTGACTGGCTCCGCAGCGGAAACAGCAGCTTCCTCGGCAGGAACCTCGATCACCGGCTCCTCAGCGGGGGCGGCAGCCTCCGCGGCAGGCACTTCCGGGGCAGACTTTTCCCAGGAAAGGCCGGTGACAGCGCCGTAGATCCGCAGGTAGTCTCCGGCACTGCGGTTCCAGCTGAAATCCTGTGCCATGGCCCGGTCTCTCAAACGGGCAAAGGCGTCGGGATAATCCTTGTAGAGATACACCGCCTCCCGGATCACATGGAGCATATCCGCGCTGGAGTAGTTGGCAAAGGTGAAACCGGTACCGGCGTCACGCCAGGCCTCATAGGGCTGAACAGTGTCCTTCAGGCCGCCGGTCTCCCGGACGATGGGCACCGTGCCGTAGCGCATGGAGATCATCTGGGAAAGGCCGCAGGGCTCGCTGCGGGAGGGCATCAGGAACAGATCCGCACCTGCGTAGATAGCCATGGACAGTGCCTCATTATACCCCAGACGCACAGCCATACGGCCGGGATACCGCTCCGCCGTCCGGCGGAAGAACTCCTCATATCCGGCATCGCCGCTGCCCAGCACCACAAATTGAGCAGGCAGCTCCATGATGTCGCCCATGACCTCCCGCAGAAGATCCAATCCCTTATGGGATACCAGACGGCTCACCATGGCGATAATGGGGGTGTTTGGCTCTTCGTTCAGACCCATCAGGTTCTGGAGAGCGGTTTTATCCGCAGCCTTGCCGGACAGATCCTCCGCCGTATAGTTGGCAGTGATGCGTCCGTCAGCAGCAGGATCGTAGAGCTTCATGTCGATGCCGTTGAGTACGCCGGACAGCTTATAGCCGCACTGGGTCAAAATGCCCTCCATCCGGTGAGCAAAGTAGGGATTCTTCAGCTCCTGCGCATAGGTGGGGGACACGGCGTTCACCGCGTCAGCGGTGAGGATGGCGCCCTTCAGCAAATTCAGATCGCCGTCCAGCAGCAGGGTGCCGTCATCCACCCAGCCCCGGTCCAGGCCGAACAGGTCGCCCAGGCAATAGGGGTCATAGCGTCCCTGATACTCGATGTTGTGGATAGTCAGCACCGTCCGGATAGAGCGATACCGGTCCTCCCGGACGCCGTCATCCTTCAGATAAATGGGGATCAGGGCCGTCTGCCAGTCATTGCAGTGGATCACATCCGGCCAGAACTCCAGATGGTCCAGCATCTTCACCACGGCCCGGGAGAAGAAGCCGAAGCGCTCTCCGTCATCTACATAACCGTAGAGCTCGGGCCGGTCAAAATACTGCTCGTTATCCAGGAAATACCAGGTCACGCCGTCCTTTTTCATGGAAAACAGACCGCAGTAGGTGTGCCGCCAGGCCAGATCCACATAATCGTAGCACAGGAACATCAGCTGGTCAGCAAATTTTTCTCTGACCCGCCGGTACAGAGGCAGGATCACAGCGGTCTCGGCTCCCTGCTCCGCCAGAGCGGGAGGCAGGGAACCGGCTACGTCTGCCAGTCCGCCGGTTTTACAGAAGGGAACGGCCTCGCTGGCCGCATACAGAATCTTCATATATTGTTACTCCTTTCCTGAGAAGAAAGACCAGAGCTTTTACGAAAAACCGTCAGGCCGTCTTGCTCAGATCACACTGCCCTTGGCAATGACAATGGGATATGCGGTATGGCCCACCATGGTGCGGCCCGGCAGCAACTCCACATGCTTATCCGTGATCACATGGGACAGCCGCGCCTCTTCCCGGACAGTGGTGCCCCGGAAGAGGATGCAGTCCTCTACCTTTGCGCCCTTTTCCACAGTGACGCCGGGGAAGAGGATGGAATTCACCACAGTGCCCTCGATGCGGCAGCCCTCAGCCACCAGGGAGTTCAGGCACACGCCGTCAGGTCCGATGTATGTGGACGCCTTATCGGCACCCTTGGCCCGGATAGGCCGGTCCGACGTAAAGAGGTCCTCCCGGATCTGCTTATCCAAAAGCTGCATAGAGCGGTCGTAGTACTCCTGCACGGAGCGGATCTGCGCGGCAAAGCCGCTGAAGGTATAGCTCTGCAAATGCAGCAGATCCTGCTTGGCCTGCAGAACATCCCGGCGGAAGCTGTACTGGTCTCTTGCCTGGCACTCGTCCACCAGAGAACGCAGCAGGTCCGTGGACATCACAAACACGTCCAGGCTCCGGTAGCCTCTGGGCTGGTGCATATTGAACAGCACCTCCCGGATGCGTCCGTCCGGGTCCTTTTCAAAATAGGTGCCGTTTTCCGTGGCGAAGCTGTCATCTCCGCAGACGGCGGTGATGTCGGCATGGGTGCGGATATGCTGCTCCAGAATATCCGCCAGCGGGAGGTTGGCCACCAGGTCGCCCTCCATCAGCACCACATAATCCTGCCGGATCTCGTTCAGGTAGTCCCGGACGCCGGCCAGGGCTTCCATTTTGCCCCGGAAGGGCGTAACGCCCCATTCGTGAAGGTAATTGAAGGGAGGCAGCAGATGCAGGCCGCCCCGCTTCCGGGACATATCCCACACCTTGCCGCTGCCCACATGATCCAGCATACTCTGATACCGGCCGTGGAGTACCATACCCACATCGGTAACACCTGCGTTCAGCAGGTTGGACAGGGCAAAGTCCACCGCCCGGTACCGGCCTCCAAAGGGCATCGACGCGGCGGTACGGCGCTCTGTCAGCTCCCGCAGTTCTCCGCGCTGTTCATAGGCGAAAATAATGCCATGCATCCGGTTCATTTCAGCACCTCCTTACCATGGTGGTCCAGCATAATGCCGGGGGCCACCTCTCGGCCGTCCTCCAACTGGCAATCCGGGGCCAGCACCGTCAGATCCCATTTCCCATCGAGAGCGGAATCCGGTGCGCCGCCCACCCGGCAGTCCTTACCGATGTGGCAGCCCTCGCCGATAATGGCGTATTCGATCACAGCGCCTGTCTCCACCGTAACGCCGGGGAGGAGCACGGAATAGCTGACCTTGGCGCCTTTTTCCACGGTGACTCTGGGGGAGAGCACAGAATTTTCCACGGTGCCTTCAATGTCACAGCCCCGGTTGATGGCGCTGTGGCTCACACGGCTGTCGCCGCCCATGTAAATGGGGGGCGCGTCCACGCTGCGGGCGAAGATGGGCCAGGACTCGTCAGACAGGTCCAGGCCGGATTCCGGAGAGAGCATATCCATGTTGGCATCCCAGAGGGAGGTGAGGGTACCTACGTCCTTCCAGTAGCCCTGGAAGCGGAAGGCCGCCATCCGCTGGCCGTCCGCCAGCATCTTGGGGATGATATTCTTGCCAAAGTCATTTTCGGAACCCGGATCCGCCTCATCCTCCGTGAGGTAGCGCCGCAGAGCTTTCCAGGAGAACACATAGATGCCCATGGATGCCAGATTGCTCTTGGGCTGGCGGGGTTTTTCGGCAAACTCGGTGATCATATCCTCCCCATCCACCGACATGATGCCGAAGCGGCTGGCCTCCTCCCAGGGGACCTCCATAACGGAAATGGTGCAGGCAGCGTCCGATTCCTTGTGACGGCGGAGCATTTCGGAATAATCCATCTTATAGATGTGGTCACCGGAGAGGATCACCACATACTCCGGCTGATACTGGTCGATGAAGCCGATGTTCTGATAGATGGCGTTGGCGGTGCCCTTGTACCAGGTGCCGCCCTTGCTGCCCATATAGGGCGGCAGGATATGGACGCCACCGCTGCTGCTGTCCAGATCCCAGGGCTGGCCGGAGCCGATGTAGCTGTTCAGCTCCATGGGCCGGTACTGAGTCAGGACGCCGACGGTGTCAATGCCGGAGTTGGTGCAGTTGGACAGGGGAAAGTCGATGATGCGGAATTTACCGCCGAAGGGGACGGCGGGCTTGGCCATGGCGCCGGTGAGGACATACAGGCGGCTGCCCTGTCCGCCAGCCAGCAGCATAGCGATACACTCTTTTTTCATGGGTGGATCAGCTCCTTTTCCTATTTTTCACTTTTTTCACCTTGGTTGCCGAACCGCGCTTTGTAAAACTGCCCTCTCCCCGGAGGAATACCGCCCCGAACGCGGGGAGCCGGAGAGTGACAGACTGTTCTTTTCCGTGGGAGGGCGTGTCCTTTACCGTCAGCGGCTTCGTATCCGCAAACCCGCTGCCGCCGAATTCCGGCGCGTCGGTGGTAAAGGCGGGGACATACCGCTTGCGGGGCGGTACGCCTACCCGGTAGTTTTCATAATCGTTTGGGGAGAAGTTCACCGCGCACAGCAGCTCGTTCCCTGCCTGATCCCGCCGGAGGAACACCACCACGTTGTTGTGATTGTCATCCGGTACCAGCCACTCAAAGCCCTGCCAGTCAAAATCAATGTCCCACAGGGCACTCTCCGCCTTGTAGAAGGCGTTGGCAGCCTTGAAGAACGCATGGAGCTGCTGATTTTCCTCATGCTCCAATAAGTACCAGTCCAACTGACCGTTGGAGTCCCATTCGTGCCACTGGCCGATCTCCGGTCCCATGAACAGCAGCTTCTTGCCGGGATGGGCCAGCAGGTACGCATAAAAGCCCCGGGTGCAGCGGAGCTGGTTTTCGTAGTCTCCGGGCATTTTCCCCACCACGCTGCCCTTCATGTGGACCACCTCGTCATGGGAGATGGGAAGGACATAATTCTCGGAAAACGCGTACATCATGGAGAAGGTCAGATCCCGGTGGTGGTCCTGCCGGAACCAGGGGTCCAGTTTCAGATAGTGGCACATGTCATTCATCCAGCCCATGTTCCACTTCAGATTGAATCCAAGTCCGCCGACGTCGGCGGGCTTGGTCACCAGAGGCCAGGCGGTAGATTCCTCAGCGATCATCAGCACGTTGGGATCCACCTCAAAGGCCATGGTGTTCAGCTTCCGGAGAAATTCCACCGCTTCCAGGTTTTCCCGCCCGCCGTGGATGTTGGGGGTCCACTGGCCGTCCTGCCGCCCGTAATCCAGATACAGCATGGAGGCCACGGCGTCCACCCGGATACCATCGATGTGGTACATTTCCAGCCAGAACCGGGCAGAGGAGAGGAGGAAGCTCACCACCTCCGGCCGCCCGTAGTCAAAGACCCGGGTACCCCAGCCGGCGTGTTCCCGTTTCCGGGGATCGGCATATTCATAACAGCAGGTACCGTCAAACTCGTAAAGGCCCTGCTCATCCTTGCAGAAGTGCGCGGGGACCCAGTCCAAAATCACCGGAATGTTGTTTTCGTGAAGGTGGTTTACAAACCACATGAAATCCTCCGGCGTACCGAATCGGGAGGTAGGCGCAAAGTATCCGGTGCACTGGTAACCCCAGGAATCATCCAGAGGATGCTCCGTCACCGGCAGCAGCTCCACGGCGGTGTAGCCCATTTTCTTCACATAAGCCGCCAGCTGCCGGGCCATATCCCGGTAATCCAGAAACTCGCCGTTTTCATGCTTCCGCCACGAGCCGAGATGGACCTCGTAAATATTCAGCGGCTGATGGTACACCGGCTGCTTATTGCGGCGGAAGTCCTCATCCGTCCAGGAAAAATGCTCAATGTCATAGAGCTTGCTGGCGGTGCCGGGGCGGGTCTCCGTATGGAACCCGTAGGGGTCCGCCTTGTAGTGAACTCTGCCGTCTTCGCCGGTAATGGCATACTTATAGCTGGTATAGACGGGCAGGTCCGGAAGGAATCCCTGCCAGAATTCGCCCTTTTGGGTAAGTGGATCAACGGTCAGGTCCCAGCCGTTAAAATCTCCAACTACGGAAACAGCCTTTGCATGAGGCGCCCAAACGTTGAACCACCAGCCGTGGACGTCTCCCTCTGTGGCAGGGTGTGCGCCGAAGAGCCGCCAGCCGTCCGTCAAGCTGCCGCTGTGGTACAGTTGAGTCTGATCTGCCATGGGTCTCCCCTTTCTGCTGCCATATTATTTTTTCTCATACTGAGGGTAGCATTTTAAAACGATTACGTCAAGGCAGCCGCAATTCATTTTACAGATGATATACTTTGATTTTATATTATACCGCCGGATAGCCGAAAGCGTCAAGGTAAGAGGGTGTCGAAAAGAAAAGACACTCTTTGTCCGATTTGTCTTACTTTTCCAGTTTTTGTTCCCGCTTCTTGTAGAATATGCCGGTGCACAAGGCGTTTAAGGTCTGTTAAGATGAGTACATTCTATCTGTCGGACCCACTGGCCTGACAGCAAAATTCAGGCCCCGCGGGCCGTAAACAAGGAGTTTTCATGATTTCCTTCCTGACTGACATCACGGTGGACGGCGTAGCCCTCTGGGTGGTACTGCTGATCTGCGTCGGCGTTTTCTTAGGCGCGTTTATGGACGCCATCGCCGGAGGCGGCGGGATCATCACCGTCCCTACCTATCTCATGGGCCTCTCAAACCTTCCCATTTATAACGCTTTGGGGACGAATAAACTCTCCTCCGGCATCGGCACGATTTTTTCCACAGCCCGGTTCATCCATCAGGGACTGGTGGACTGGAAGCTCTTTGCCCCGGCGGTAATCTTATCCCTGACCGGCTCCGTCTGCGGCACCTGGCTCCAGCACCACACCCCTGCGGTAGTGCTGAAATACCTGCTGCTGGTGGTGCTGCCGGTGGTGGCGTTCATCACCCTGCGGACCCGGAAGTGGCCGGATGAAACAGCGCCGCTGGACCCTTGGCTGCGGCGGCTCATCATCTGGGGCTCGGCCTTTGTCATCGGCGGATATGACGGGTATTACGGCCCCGGCACCGGCACCTTCATGATGATCGCGCTGGTGCGTTTCGCCGAGCTGGATACCCGCCACGCGGCCGGCGGCGTAAAGGTGGTCAATCTGGCCTCCAATCTGGGCAGCCTGTTCACCGCCCTGCGGGCCGGGTATGTGCTGGTGGGCGTTGGCCTGATCTCTTCCGTGGCATCCATTCTGGGACACTATATCGGTGCGGGTCTGGCTATCAAAAACGGCAGCAAGATCGTCCGGCCCACGGTGATCGCAGTCCTGCTCCTGTTGACCGTAAAGGTAGGCAGCGAGCTTTTATTCCCGGAATTCTGGAGTTGAGGTGCGTAATATGTGTGAGAAAAAGACCATCGGTATTTTAGGCGGCATGGGCCCTCTGGCCACCGCCGACCTGTTTCAGAAGATCACTCTGCTGACGGAGGCGGAAACGGACCGGGATCATATCCGGGTGTACATCGACAGCAATGCCAACATTCCCGACCGCACCGCCGCCATCCTCAGCAACGGCCCGGACCCGGTACCGGAAATGGCAAGCGCCCTCCGGAATCTGGAAGCCTGCGGTGCAGACTGTGTCATCATGCCCTGCAACACCGCCCATTATTTCCTGCCCCGGCTCCAGGCTATGACAGAGATCCCCTTCCTCAGCATCCTCACCGCCGCTGCGGAAGCCTGCAAAGCCCAGTTCCCCGGAATGACCGTGGGAATTCTGGCCACAAAGGGGACGCTTTCCACTCAACTGTATCAAAATGCCCTTGGGGAAGCCGGTGTGCCGTACCTGATCCCGGAGGCAGCAGAGCAGGACGCCCTCATGCGGGTCATCTATGACGGCGTCAAGGCCGGAAAAGGTCCGGACGCTTACCGGGCGGATCTTTTGACCGTGGTGGAGCATATGATGACCCGTGGGGCCGGTGTGTTCCTGCTGGGCTGCACGGAACTGCCCTTGGCTGCGGAGGCCGTGGGCCTGACGGTCCCCGTGGTGGATCCCACTGCGGAGCTTGCAAAAGCCGCCATCCGTTTCTGCGGCTTCCGTGTACGGGCAAAATAAGCAAAAAACGCCCATAGAATCTCTATTTTGACGAATGATCCAGTGAAACAGATGGGATTTTGCACAAAATAAACAACTTTATTAGTGCGGACTTTACAAGTTCCCGGCATACCGCTATAATATCTCCAATCATATTTGCGTAAATTTCTGCGAATTTTACGCACAGCGTATTAAAAAGTGTGAAAGAGGGAGCGTATTCTATGGAAAAAAAGAAAAAACTGTCCCTGCCGGTACAGATCTTTATTGCTCTGGTACTGGGTATCGTTGTCGGTCTGGTGTTCTACTTCACCGGCGCGGCCGGCTTCACCACCAGCTACATCAAGCCCTTCGGTGATATCTTCGTCAACCTGCTGAAGTTCATCGTGGTGCCTGTGGTGCTGCTGTCTATGATCGACGGCATCATCTCCATGGGCGACATGAAAAAGGTAGGCGCCGTGGGCTGGAAGACCATTCTCTACTTCATGGTCACTACCGCCGTAGCCTGCGTCATCGGTCTGGTTCTGGCAACGGTGTTCAACAACGCGGGCCTGTTCCCCAACCTCAGCGAGGCTGCCCAGGCTGCCGAGTACGAGGCCAAGGAATACGCCGGCTTCATGGCGACTCTGGTTGCCATTTTCCCCACCAACATGTGGAAGACGTTTACCGAAGCCAACATGCTTCAGGTCATCGTCATCGCCCTGCTGTTCGGCGGCTCCATTCTGGCTGCCGGTGAGAAGTCCAAGCTGGTCCGGGACATGGTGACCTCCGCTTATGCCGTGGTTGAGCGGCTGATGGAATTCATCATCTCCCTGAGTCCCATCGGTGTATTTACCTACATGACCTGGGTGGTTGCCACCCAGGGCGCTGAGATCCTCGGCTCTCTGGCGCTGGTCATTCTGTGCGCCTACATCGGCTACATTCTCCACGCCCTGCTGGTCTATTCTGTTTCCGCCAAGGCGTTTGCCGGCATCAGCCCCGTCAAGTTCTTCAAGAACGCTTCCGCGGCTATGATCTTCGCCTTTACCTCCACCTCCTCCGCCGCGACCCTGCCGGTCTCCAAGGAGTGCGCCGATGCTCTGGGCGCTGAGGACGATATTTCCTCCTTCGTGCTGCCTCTGGGCGCCACCATCAACATGGACGGCACCGCTATCTATCAGTGTGTTGCCACTGTGTTCCTGGCCACCTGTGCCGGTATGCAGCTGACCCTGAGCCAGATGATCCTCATTGTGGTCACCGCTACGCTGGCCTCCATCGGCACCGCCGGTACTCCCGGTGCCGGTATGATCATGCTGGCCATGGTGCTGGAAGCCATCGGCATCCCTGTGGCTTACATCGGCCTGATCGTGGCTGTGGATCGCCTGTTCGACATGGGCCGTACCTGCCTGAACGTCACCGGCGACATTGCCTGTTCCCTGTGCGTCACCAAGTGGGAGAGCAAGAAGAAGTAAATCAAAGTACACGATACGCAAAAGGAAAGGCCGCATAAGCGGCCTTTCCTTTTTGTCCTCTTATTCCGTTTTCTGGCCCCGTCGGCCCAGGCGGATGGCCTCCCGGGTATAGCTCACCGACAACACCGCCCAGATCATCAGCACCACGGCACTGGGCAGGATGCCGTAGTGAAAGACCATGTTCCCCAGAAGCAGCACGCCCCAGCAGTAAGGACAGAAGCGGCTCACCGTAACGTAGGCCTTGTAGCTGGCCTGGCCGATCTGGCGGCGCTCCGCCTCGTCGCAGCTTTCCCACCAACGCTCCTGGAACTTCATGTCATATACGCTGCCCCGCTTTTCCGGGTTCATCTTCTTGGTGAGGTCCACCGTCTTCTGTTGGAGCAGGATGGCCAGGGCAATGACCACCAGGAAGACCACCAGCAGCAGGACCGTATTGCCATCGGAACCTTGGGGCAGCTTTTCGGTGCCGGCATTGAAAAAGAAGAAGCTGACGATCACCGTCAGGCTGTCCAGCAGCAACGCCCAGCTCAGGCGCTCCTCCGCCCGCTGCATCACGTCCTCATCCTCGCCGTCCCAGCTGCGGAAGGCGGTTCTGGCTTTGCGGTACTGGTACAGTCCAAGACCCAGCAGCACGGCGGCACAGGCAGCCATAGCCCAGGGGGATGCGGCGCCCAGCAGGTGGGCAAACGCCGCGCCGAAAGCAGTATGGTCCTCCCAGAAATACCCGGCCACACCGGACAGACCACCCAGCACACCGCCGATAAGGCTTGCCACCACTAAGATCCCCAAAAATCTGGGAAATGCCTTTTGATTCTCACTTTTCTGCTTCATTGCGCACATCCTCCTCATAGCTGAAAATATCCTCCACAGAGACCTGGCACAGCTTTGCCAGCTTCAGCGCCAGGGTCACAGAGGGGGAGTAGTCCCCCCGCTCGATCTGGCTGATGGTCTGGCGGGAGACCCCCGCCAGACGGCCCATTTCCTGCTGGTTGACTCCCAGCCGGGCCCGGTATTCCTTCAATCGGTTATACAGGGGCATAGGCCCCTCCTTTCTGTTAGATCCGCTTGTCAATTTGACAACTATCTTTGTCATTTATGGATGATACCATTGACAAGGAAAGTTGTCAATATGGAATTGAAAATTTTTTCGCACTCCATTGATAGGAAAAACGGTTCTTCCCTTTTTGCGTGAAATATGCTATACTTATTCCGCATTTTTGCGGGAAACGGGAAAGAAGGGAGGCGGTCCAATGGAATTTGCCAATGACCCCATTGCCCGGCGGATCCGGGAAGCCGCCGGACGGGGAACACTTTCCCACGCGCTGCTGTTTTCCGGCAGCGGGGACCGGATCGCCGCCGCGCAGTACGCTGCTGCGGCCATGGAGTGTCAGGGCGACGGACAAAAGCCCTGCGGGACATGTCCCGCCTGCCGCAAGGTGTTCTCCGGCATTCACCCGGACGTTATCACCGTCCGGGACGAGGCCCATAAGAACCTCTCCGTGGACACCGTCCGCCAGATCCGCGCCGATGCCTATATCCGGCCCAACGAGGGTGCCCGGAAGGTCTATATCTTTCCGGACTGCACCATTCTGACAGAGCAGGACCAGAACGTACTGCTGAAGATCGTAGAGGAAGGCCCGCCCTACGCGGCATTCCTCTTCTGTGCGGAAAATTCTTCCGTGGTCTTGCAGACGCTCCGTTCCCGGTGCGTGGAGCTGAAGCTCCATCCCGCCGTCACCGTGGAAAAGGAAAGCTCGGAGGCGGGCGTGGAGCTGTGCCGTCTGCTGGCGGCAGGGAAGAGGGGGACTGTCACAGAGCTGATGGTCCGTCTTGAGAAAAAACGGCTGGACCGGGACGGCCTTGCGGCCATGCTGGATCAGGCCCGGACCCTTCTGGCGGCAGCCCTGCTGGCCCAGTACGGTCAATCCCCGGAGGGACCGGACGCGGCCCTCATTGTCCAACTTGGGAAACGCTTGACAAAACAGCGGATCATGGGCACAATAGAATTGTTACAAACGTACCGCGGAGCCTGCTCCTACAATGTGGGCGCCAGCCATGTGCTGGGGGCTTTGGCGGTGGAATTGGAGGAAATCCTTTGACTGAAGTGATCAGCGTCCGCTTTCGGGGCGGATGCAAGAATTATTATTTTGACCCCAAGGGGCATACGGTGAAAATGGGCGATCAGGTCATCGTGGAGACCGCCCAGGGCCCGGAATTCGGCACCTGCACCCAGGGGAACCACGAGGTGGCGGACGAAGCCGTTGTCCAGCCCCTGTGCGCCATGCTGCGGCTGGCCACTGACGCCGACCGCCGCACCGTAGATTACAACCGAAAAAAAGAGAGCGAGGCCTTCGACATCTGCGAGAAGAAGATCGCGGATCACGGTCTGGAAATGAAGCTGGTGAACGTATCTGCCAGCTTTGACGGCAGTAAGATTATTTTCTTCTTTACCGCCGATGGCCGGGTGGACTTCCGGGAGCTGGTGCGGGATCTGGCCGGCGTGTTCCGGGCCCGGATCGAGCTGCGTCAGATCGGCGTCCGGGACGAGGCCAAAATGGTGGGTGGTCTCGGCATCTGCGGGCGGCCCTTCTGCTGCTCCCAGTTTTTGGACGGGTTCCTGCCCGTCTCCATCAAGATGGCCAAGACCCAGAATCTCAGCTTGAATCCCACCAAGATCTCCGGCACCTGCGGACGGCTGATGTGCTGCCTGAAATATGAGCAGAACGCCTATGAGGATGCTCAGAAGCGGATGCCCAAGCAGGAATCCTTCGTTCAGACCCCCGACGGCCCCGGCAATGTAAAAGCCGTGGACCTGCTGCGTGAAACCGTAAAGGTCAGCCTGGACAGTGCTCCGGAGACCCAGAAGTGCTACCACAACTGCGAGATCTGCGTCCTGCGCAACGGCAAGGGCAGCCGTGAGGGCATTGAGATCCCCACGGAGCGGCCCGAGCGGTATGTGGAGGAAAAGGAAGAGGAGTTCATCGCGCCGGTGATCTCCCGGCACTTTGAAGCGGAGGAACCGGCGGAGACGCCGGCCCCTGTCCGGGAACGTCCCCGCGAGGAGGGCGGCGAGAGCAAGAACCGCCGCCGTCACCGGGGCGGACGCCGCAGAAGCGGCGGCAGCGGCGAGGGGACACCCAACACTTCCGCACCGGCGAAGAAGGAAGCTCCCAAGGCCCCCGAAGGCCAGAGCCGTCAGGGCGGCAAGCCCGCAAACCGGTCTCAGCGGCCCAAGCAGGACCGCCCCCGGACCGAGCGGCCCAAGCAGGATGCGGCTCCCGCCCGGGAAAAGGTCATCAATCCGGAAAACGGTGAAGCTGTTAAGCGCCGCCGTCACCGGGGCGGACGCCGCCATCGCGGCGGTGGCGGTGGAAACGCCGGCGGAACACCCTCCGCAGAATAAGCGGCTATCTCAGGCGGAGCGGGAACCTTTCCGCTCCGCCGTTTTTTAGGAGAATAACTATGGGAAAATTTGACGGCGTCCTGCTGGCCAGCGACTTTGACAATACCATCCTGAATACAGAGCGGCCCCGCCGCACCGGCTGCCCCATTCCACCTATTTCACAGCGGAATGTGGAAGCCCTCCGCTATTTCATGGACAACGGCGGCCGCTTTGCCGTAGCCACAGGCCGGGCGCTGCCCGCCTTCCGGATGTTCGCGGAGCAGGTGCCCATGAACGCACCGGCCGTTGTGTGCAACGGCGGCGCGCTGTACGATTTCAAAACGGAGCGCTATCTGGAAACCATGGAGCTGCCGGAGACCATCCGTCCGCAGGGTCAGGATGTGCTGGACCGGTTTCCCACAGCGGCAGTGGAGGCCTATCACATGGACAATGTGATCCATGCCGTGCGGCCCAACGAGTACACCCGGCAGCATGAGCACGTGACCCATGCCGGAGTGCAGCCTGTCCCAACCCTGCTGGAGGTGCCAATGCCCCTCATCAAGATCATGTTTGAGGATGACCACGAGCACCTGCTGGCTCTGCGGGACTATGTGAGCAGGCAGCCTTGGTCAGCGGACTACGAGGTGTTTTTCTCCGACAGGACTCTGCTGGAGGTCACCCGGAAGGGTGCCAGCAAGGGAGCTATGGTAGCTCGTCTGGCAAAGCGCCTGGGGATTTCCATAGACCATGTCTACTGCGCCGGGGACGAAAACAACGATCTCTCCATGCTGACGATGGCGGCAGAGGGGTTTGCCCCGTCCAACTGCGTAGAAACCGTGCGAAGCTGCGGCGCTACCATTGTGGCGGACTGCGACCACGATACCCTTGCGGAGATCGTCTCCATTCTGGACAAACGGTACTGAGATCCGGCAATTGTATTGACAAAATCGCCGTTTTTCTCTATAATTTTAACTGGCCGTAGAAAACTGAACACAGGGGTGCTGGAGAGAACTCCGGCTGAGATGCGGGGCTGTGACTGCCCTCTTTCCCTTAAACCTGATCCGGGTAATGCCGGCGTAGGAAGTGAACGATCTGTCTTTCCGTACCGCAAGCCCGTTCATGTGGCCTGCGGTACTTTATTTTCAGGAGGGACGTTTATGTCCGCAAAGAATACCAACTCTCATCTCCGTGTCCGGATGCTGTGCGAGGGTGCCATGATGGTGGCCCTGGCCCAGGTACTCAGCTACATCAAGCTGATGGAGCTGCCCAACGGCGGCTCTCTGACCCCCGCCATGTTCCCCATTATCCTGTTTGCCGTCCGCTGGGGACTGACTCCGGGCCTCATGGCCGGCTTCACCTTCGGCCTCTTGCAGCTCATTTTTGACGGCGCTTACGCCTGGGGCTGGCAGTCCATGCTGCTGGACTATCTGGTGGCCTTTACTCCCTTGGGTCTGGCTGGCCTGTTCAAGGGCAAGAAGTGGGGCATTTTTGTCGGTACCGTGGTAGGCTGCCTCGGCCGTTTTGTCGTTCACTACATCAGCGGCGTGACCATCTACAAAATTCTGGCTCCCACGGAGTTTATGAAGTGGACCTTCACCAGCCCCTCCGCCTACTCCATCGTGTACAACGGCTCCTATATGCTGCCCAATACCATCATGGCCCTGGTCATCGCGGCGGTGTTGTATAAGCCCCTGAAAAAGTACATTCTGGGGCAGGATCTCGGCAACTGAAGAAGAACCCCACAACGGCGGTCTGCATACGCAGACCGCCGTTCGATCTTCCTCAGAATACCTTGTTTCGCATAAACGATTCATCTAAAAGCGGCCCTCTGCGCTCACTTTTGCAGCATACGTTTGAAAAACCGCCTTTTTCTTTATCGAAAACGTTTAATTTCAAAAGAGAATCTTGTAAAATATATTGATTGTATTTTCTTTCCCAATCTACTATAATACAAAATGGTTATATCCGGAGCCGCAGGCCGCCGGTTTTCCGCATTGGGCGTCCACCGGCTCCATGTTGTTCTATTCTGCCTGTTCCGGGCAAAAATCGAAGGAGAGTTTCTATGAGCAAGAAGTATTGTTACCTGTTCACGGAAGGCAACGCCAACATGCGTGAACTTCTGGGCGGCAAGGGCGCCAACCTGGCTGAGATGACCAACATCGGTCTGCCCGTGCCTCAGGGCTTCACCATCACCACCGAGGCCTGCACCCAGTATTATGAGGATGGCCAGAAGATCAATGACGGCATCTTTGCCGAGATCATGGAATACATCGAGAAGATGGAGAGCATCACCGGCAAGAAGTTCGGCGACCACGAGAATCCTCTGCTGGTCTCCGTCCGTTCCGGTGCCCGCGCCTCCATGCCCGGCATGATGGATACCATCCTGAACCTGGGCCTGAACGAGGACGTTGTTGATGTCATCGCCAAGAAGTCCAACAACCCCCGCTGGGCTTGGGACTGCTATCGCCGCTTTATCCAGATGTACTCCGACGTGGTCATGGAAGTGGGCAAGAAGTACTTCGAGCAGCTCATCGACGAGATGAAGGAGAAGAAGGGCGTCACGCAGGACGTGGATCTCACCGCTGAGGACCTGAAGGAACTGGCCATGCAGTTCAAGGCCGAGTACAAGTCCAAGATTGGCCAGGAGTTCCCCGCCGATCCCAAGGAGCAGCTGATGGGCGCCATCAAGGCCGTGTTCCGTTCCTGGGATAACCCCCGCGCCAACGTCTATCGCCGCGACAATGATATCCCCTATTCCTGGGGTACTGCCGTCAACGTGCAGTCCATGGCCTTCGGCAACATGGGTGATGACTGCGGCACCGGCGTTGCTTTCACCCGTAACCCCGCCACCGGCGAGAAGAAGCTCTTCGGCGAGTTCCTGACCAACGCCCAGGGCGAGGACGTCGTCGCCGGCGTCCGTACTCCCATGCCCATCGCTGAGATGGCTGAGAAGTTCCCCGAGGCCTTCCAGCAGTTTGAGGGTGTCTGCAAGACCCTGGAGGACCATTATCATGATATGCAGGACATGGAGTTCACCGTGGAACACGGCAAGCTCTACATGCTCCAGACCCGTAACGGCAAGCGCACTCCCGCTGCCGCTCTGAAGATCGCCTGCGACCTGGTGGACGAGGGCATGATCGACGAGAAGCAGGCCGTGGCCATGATCGAGCCCCGCTCTCTGGACACCCTGCTGCATCCCCAGTTTGACGCTGAGGCCCTGAAGAAGGCCGCCATCATCGGCAAGGCTCTGGGCGCCTCTCCCGGCGCTGCCTCCGGTAAGATCGTTTTCTCCGCTGAGGACGCCAAGGAATGGGCTGAGCGCGGTGAGAAGGTGGTCCTGGTCCGTCTGGAGACCTCTCCCGAGGACATCGAAGGCATGAAGGCTGCTCAGGGCATCCTGACCGTCCGCGGCGGCATGACCTCTCACGCTGCCGTTGTGGCCCGCGGCATGGGCAAGTGCTGCGTCTCCGGCTGCGGCGACATCAAGATGGACGAGGAGAACAAGAAGTTCGAGCTGTCCGGCAAGACTTACCGCGAGGGTGACTGGATCTCCCTGAACGGCTCCACCGGCAACATCTATGACGGCGCTGTGCCCACCACCGATGCTGTCATCGGCGGCGAGTTCGGCCGTGTCATGGGCTGGGCTGACCAGTTCCGCCGCCTGAAGGTCCGCACCAATGCCGACACTCCCCACGATGCTGCTCAGGCCCGTAAGTTCGGCGCACAGGGTATCGGCCTGTGCCGTACCGAGCACATGTTCTTCAACGAGGACCGTATCCCCGCTATCCGCCGCATGATCTGCTCCGACACTGTGGAAGAGCGCGAAACCGCTCTGGCCGTTCTGGAGCCCATGCAGCAGAGTGACTTCGAGGGCATCTATGAGGCCATGGAGGGCTGCCCCGTCACCATCCGTTTCCTGGATCCCCCTCTGCACGAGTTTGTTCCCACCGAGGAGGCCGACATTGAGAAGCTGGCCAGCGACATGGGTAAGACCGTTGCCGAGATCAAGAACATCATCGCCGGCCTCCACGAGTTCAACCCCATGATGGGTCACCGCGGCTGCCGTCTGGCTGTCACCTATCCGGAGATCGCCGCCATGCAGACCCGCGCCGTCATCAAGGCTGCTCTGGCTGTTCAGGCCCGTCATCCCGAGTGGACCATGGTCCCCGAGATCATGATTCCCCTGGTGGGCGAGGCCAAGGAGCTGAAGTATGTCAAGGACATTGTTGTCAAGACTGCTGACGAGCTGATCAAGGCTGCCGGTTCCGACATGAAGTACCTGGTTGGTACCATGATCGAGATCCCCCGCGCCGCTCTGACTGCCGATGAGATCGCCAAGGAAGCTGCCTTCTTCTCCTTCGGCACCAACGACCTGACTCAGATGACCTTCGGCTTCAGCCGTGACGACGCCGGCAAGTTCCTGGGCGCTTACTATGATAAGAAGATCTACGAGAACGATCCCTTCGCCAAGCTGGATCAGAAGGGCGTCGGCAAGCTGATGGATATGGCCTGCAAGCTGGGCCGCGGCGTGAACCCCGACCTGCATCTGGGTATCTGCGGCGAGCACGGCGGCGATCCCTCCTCCGTGGAGTTCTGCCACCGCACCGGTCTGGACTATGTGTCCTGCTCTCCCTTCCGTGTGCCCATCGCCCGTCTGGCCGCCGCACAGGCTGCTATCAAGGAGATGTAATTCTCCCGCAAGGGCATCAAACAGTCGCATAACTGCAAGCCTCCGGTCAATGACCGGAGGCTTGTTCTTTCCTCCGTGGCATGTTAAACTGAAAGGGAAGCAGAGGTAACTAACTGTTTGACATAGGTGTGTGATGGTATGAAAAAAATGATACCGTGGATCATTGCATCGGCCGTGATCATGCTGGTCTTTCCTTGGCTTGCGGTCACCTTCGTAAAAGGCGACGGCGGAATGGCCGTTTGCTTCATCCTGTTTTTTGCGCTGAACCCTATTTATGCCATATTTGCCGGAGCACAGGCTGGAAAAGATGTCAAACGCTTCTGGGCCTTGCCGATGATCACCGCGATCTTGTTTTTAGCCGGTACATGGCTGCATTTCGATATGGGCGAACCGGCGTTTTTTCTCTATGCGCTGATCTACTTGCTTTTAGGGGCCGCGGCCATGCTGCTCTCCGCGTTTATAAGGAAAATACTTGAAAAGCGCTGAGCCAACTCCAATTTCTCTTGCAGCCGCCTCAGCCGTCCTCTTTTGGCACTCTTGAAAATTTCTGTCAATCGATCTGTGGATACCTGCCGGGATCTGTTTTGCCCCATCACTGAAAAAAGTCCGTCTGGAATACTCCAGACGGATTTTTTATCGCATTTTCAATGCTGTTTTCTCATTCCTCAGAACCGTGGGTACAGGTCTGAATATCAGGATCATTCAAGATTCGGGCTTTCTTGTCGGCGCTGCTCTCCTCTCTCCAAGTCCCGGCAATGCCCTTTCCAATGATCAGTCCCAAAGATCCCCAAGCCGCAAGGGCAAACAGAATAACGAAATATTTCATAGCGTCTCCTTTCCCGCAGTCCAAACTTCCATTTCTATTATTAACATAACAGCCGCCGCAGAAAAAATCAATTCACTTTCCGCACAGAATTTTTTCTATAATTCTGTATTTTTTCACAGGAAACCAATTTGATTTCTCTCGAAAAGTGCAAAAAAAGCAAGGAATCAGTTTTCTGCCGATTCCTTGCTTTTTTGATTCAATTAGGTCTCTGCCGTGGGATTTTCCTCATTTGCGGAAATCTCTGTGGAAACCTCTGCTTCCGCGGACACGTCCTCCGTGTCCTCATGCTCCGCCAGCGCCATGGAGATCACCTGGTCGCCCTCTTCCTTGAAGCGCATGACGATCACGCCCTGAGTGGCCCGGTTTGCGGTCTCCTTGATGTTCTCCACCGGCGTCCGGATCAGGATACCGGACTGGGTCATCAGCAGCAGGTCCTCGGTGCCGTCCACCACCTTGACGCCCACGATCTTGCCGGTCTTATCGGTGATTTGGTAGTTCTTGATGCCCAGACCGCCCCGGTTGGTGATGCGGTACTCCTCCACAGGCGTCCGCTTGCCGTAGCCCTTCTCCGTAATGGTCAGCACGCTCTTGCCCTCTCTGGCCCGGGCAGCGCCTACTACATAGTCGCCCTCCCGGAGACGGATGCCCCGGACGCCCATAGCGGAACGTCCCATCGGCCGGACGTCATTCTCGTCGAACACCACGGCCATGCCGTCATGGGTAGCGATGAGGATCTTCTGGCTGCCGTCAGTCTCCCGGACAGATACCAGCTGGTCGCCCTCGTCCATAGTCAACGCCCGGATGCCGTTATTGCGGAGGTTCTTCAGAGCCTCCACCGGCAGACGCTTCACCGTACCGTTCCGTGTCACCATCATCAAATAGAGCTGCTCCTCGCCGGTCTCCCGGTAGTGAAGCATGGCCTGCACCCGCTCACCCTGCTCGATCTGCAAAATGTTGATGAGGTTTGTTCCCTTGGCGGTCTTGCCGGATTCGGGGATCTGATAACCCTTCTTCCGGTAGACCTTGCCGGTATCGGTAAAGAACAGGATATGATCGTGGGTAGAAGCGGTAAACACATCCACCACCGTATCCTCTTCCCGGGTGGTGATGCCCTTTTTGCCCATGCCGCCCTTGGACTGAGCGGTATACTCGCTGACGGGGGTCCGCTTGATGTAGCCCGCCTCCGTCAGAGTAAAGACGCACTGCTCCTCCTCAATGAGGTCCTCAATGTCGATCTCGTCCTCCACGTCCTGGATCTCGGTCTTGCGGTCATCGCCGAACTTCTCGGCAATGGCGGTCAGTTCCTCCTTCAGGATCTGACGCACCAGACTTTCGTCGGACAGCACCCGGTTGAAGTAAGCGATTCGCTCCTCCAACTCCTTGTACTCGCCCTCCAGTTTCTCCCGGTCCAGACCTTGCAGCGCCTTCAGGCGCATATCCAGAATAGCCTGTGCCTGAATCTCATCCAGACCGAAGCGCTCCATGAGCTTCTGCTTGGCATCGTCATAAGCGCTGCGGATGATCTTGATGACCTCATCGATGTTGTCCTGTGCGATCAGCAGACCCTCCAGCAGATGGGCCCGCTCCTGAGCCTTTTTCAGATCGTAGCGGGTCCGGCGGACGATGATCTCCTCCTGGAACGCCAGGTATTCGTCAATGATGTGCCGCAGGGACAGGATCTTGGGTTGGTGCTGGTTATCCACCAGAGCCAGCATATTGATGGAAAATGTGGTCTGTAACTGAGACTGGCTGAACAGGCGGTTTAGGACCACCTGAGGATTGGCGTCCCGCTTCAGCTCAATGACCATCCGCATACCGTTCCGGTCGGACTCGTCCCGGATGTCGGAAATGCCCTCCAGCCGCTTATCCTCCACCTGATCCGCCAGACTCTTGATGAGCGTCCGCTTATTTACCTGATAGGGCAGCTCCGTGATGACGATGCGGGTACGGTCATGACCGAATTCCTCAAACTCATGCCGCGCCCGGACCACGATGCGGCCCCGGCCGGTGGCGTAAGCCGCCCGGATGCCGGACCGGCCCATGATGATGCCCTTGGTGGGGAAGTCCGGTCCTTTGATGTGCTCCATCAGGTCAGCCAGAGAGGCATTGGGATCGTCCAGCACACAGATGCAGGCGCCAATGACCTCCCGCAGGTTGTGGGGCGGGATGTTGGTGGCCATGCCAACGGCGATACCGCTGGAGCCGTTTACCAGCAGGTTGGGGAACCGGGCAGGGAGGACCCGGGGCTCCTTCCGGCTCTCGTCAAAGTTGGGGTCCCAGTCTACGGTGTCCTTTTCAATATCCCGGAGCATCTCGTCGGAGATCTTGCTCAGACGGGCCTCCGTATATCGGTAGGCCGCCGGGGGGTCGCCATCCACGGAACCGAAGTTGCCGTGGCCGTCCACCAGCATATAGCGCATGGAGAAGTCCTGTGCCAGACGCACCAGCGCGTCATACACGGAGGCGTCGCCGTGGGGGTGATACCGGCCCAGCACGTCGCCCACGCAGGTAGCAGACTTCTTAAAAGGCTTGTCAGAGGTTAGATTGTCCTCGTACATGGCGTACAAAATGCGCCGGTGCACCGGCTTCAGGCCGTCCCGCACATCCGGCAGGGCGCGGCCCACGATAACGCTCATGGCATATTCGATATAGGATTGCTCCATCTCCGGCACCAGAGGAGATTCCACGATTCTTTGTTCCGGATACCGGATCTCCTCGGGGTCATATTGGGGTTTTTTACTCATTTTTTCTCCTCCTTGAGGGATCAATAATCCAGATTGACCGCATACTGGGCCCGCTTCTCAATGAACTCCTTCCGGGGTTCCACCTTCTCGCCCATCAAGATCGTGAAGGTCTCGTCCGCCTGTACGGCGTCATCCAAAGTGATCCGCCGCAGGGTCCGCTTCTCCGGGTCCATGGTGGTCTCCCACAGCTCATGGGGGTTCATCTCGCCCAAGCCCTTGAACCGGGAAATGTCGATCTTCACATTGGGATTGCCGCCCCGCAGCTCAGCGGACACCGCGTCCCGCTCCTCATCGGAGAAGGCCACCCGTGTGGTCTTGCCGCGGGTCAGCTTGTAAAGCGGCGGCACAGCGGAATACACATAGCCCTGCTCGATCAGGGGCCGCATGAAACGGAAGAAGAAGGTCAGCAGCAGCGTCCGGATATGGGCGCCGTCCACATCGGCATCCGCCATAATGATGATCTTATGATAGCGCAGCTTGGCGGCGTCAAATTCGTCACCGATACCCGCGCCCAGCGCCGTGATCACCGGCTGGAGCTTATCGTTGCCATACACCTTGTCCGCCCGGGCCTTTTCCACGTTCAGCATCTTGCCCCATAGTGGGAGGATCGCCTGAAACCGGGAATCACGGCCCTGGGTGGCGGAGCCGCCTGCGGAGTCACCCTCGACGATATAAAGCTCGGTGAGCTCCGGGTTGTTTTCGTTGCAGTCCCGCAGCTTATCCGGCATGGCCGCGCCGCCCAGCGCCGTCTTGCGGCGGATGGACTCTCTGGCCTTCTTGGCTGCCTCTCTGGCCCGGTTGGCTGTGAGGGCCTTGTCCAAGATCATCCGGCCCACCTGGGGATTTTCCTCCAGGAAGGTATCCAGCTTTTCAGAGACGATGTTGTTCACCAGCGTCCGGATCTCGCTGTTGCCCAGCTTGGCCTTGGTCTGGCCCTCAAACTGTGCGTCCGTCAGCTTCACGGAAATGACGCAGGTAAGGCCCTCCCGGCAGTCCTCGCCGGAGACCTTCTCATCGTCCTTCAGCATCTTGATCTTCCGGCCGTAGTTATTCAGCACGGTGGTCAACGCCCGGCGGAAGCCTTCCTCGTGCATACCGCCCTCCGGGGTATGAACGTTGTTGGCGAAGGAAAGGGTGGTCTCGTTGTAGCCATCGTTATACTGCATGGCGATCTCCGCCATGGAGTCGCCCTTCTGCCCGCTGACGTAGATCACCTGCTCGTGCAGCGGTGTTTTCGTGCGGTTCAGATAGGCCACAAACTCTCGGATACCGCCCTCGTAGCACATGGAGTGGCGGCGCTCCTCCTCCGGCTTCTCGGCGGAGGCCAAACGCTCGTCGGCAATGGTGATCCGCAGGCCAGCATTCAGGAATGCCTCCTCCCGCATCCGGGTATGGAGGATATCGTAACTGTAAACCGTTTCCTCAAACATCTCCGGGTCCGGCTTGAAGGTCACAGTGGTACCGGTGTGATCCGTGGTGCCTACGATCGTCATCGGCTCCGTCACATGGCCCCGGGCAAACTTCATCTCGTGGATCTTGCCGTCACGATGGACCTGAACCACCAGCCACTCAGACAATGCGTTCACCACAGATGCGCCCACGCCGTGCAGACCGCCGGACACCTTGTAGCCGCCGCCGCCGAACTTGCCGCCGGCGTGGAGCACGGTGTACACCACCTCCAGAGCGGGCTTTCCCGTCTGGGCCTGAATGTCCACAGGGATACCGCGGCCGTTATCCACCACGGTGATGGTGTTGCCTTCGTTGATGGTCACGGAAATTTCCGAGCAGTAGCCCGCCAGCGCTTCGTCGATGGCGTTGTCCACGATCTCGTAAACCAGATGGTGCAGGCCGGAGGAGGAGGTGGAGCCGATATACATACCGGGCCGCTTCCGCACAGCCTCCAAGCCTTCCAAAACCTGGATTTCCGATGCGTCGTAATCATTGGCGGCATCCACCGCCGTGGATTGCAGGATCTCGTTTTCTGCCATGTAGGTTCTCCTTTCATCGCGGGACCAGAAGAATCAAGCCGGAGCCATTTCCGGCTCGGTTCTTCTTGCCCCGAAGAAATTCTTACTTCTATTCAACGGCAAGCCGTTCCCGGCCCGCCCCATTTGTCTCACAGTACCAGCTTTTCGCTCTCCGCCCGGTTTTTCAGGGTGGAGGTATTCAACTGGCTCAGATACACGATCTGTGGGTGATAGGGGTGGTCGCACACCACAAAGGACTTCGGCAGGTCGCCGGACACATCCAGCACCACGCCATCCTTTTCCGCCCGGGTCAGATACTCCCGGGTGCGCTTTTCATAGCTGCATTTATCCAGATCAAAAATACCGATGATCCGATGGTCCGGTACGATTTCATTTTGTCCCAAATGCAAATACACGGTATTCCTCCGTTCCAAAAGCAGCGTCAATGCGCACAAAGCCCGTCCTTACATCAGACGTATCACAATATCCATCACACGGGTAATGAGAAGGATCCAATATACATTCTTGCTCTTTCTGTCCTCCTCCGGATCTGAGATTCCAAGCAGGCAGCTGAGCAGAATGGCAAAGTCTATCGTGAACAACATCCACTGTCTTTTCAGAAAGAGATACGCAATGAACATCCCCAGCGCGACCACCCATGCCGTCACGCTGATCAGGCTTTTTACCTTTATTTTTCGGTTCTCCATAGCACCGCTCCTCTGCTCAGCCATCCAGCCCTCTTTAATATGGAAGATTCTTCCCCCTAACAACTGCGGCAACTGGTCATCTTCGCAGCAGGTGATGCGCCGCGTAACGGCGCGGCATTTCAAAACGCGCTGACGCGCGGCTCCGTTCGCTGCGCTCCGTCGCGGTATTCATCACCGCACAGTGCCATTTTTGACATGGAAGATCCTTCCTCCCAACAGCTGCGGCAGCCGGTCATCCTCGCAGCAGGTGATGAATACCTGCCCGCCCCGGATGCGGTTCAGTACAAACTCCTGCCGCCGGGGGTCCAGCTCCGAGAGCACATCGTCCAGCAGCAGCACCGGATACTCCCCGGTGTCCTGCTGAAAGATCTCCCGGGCCGCCAGCTTCAAGGAGAGAGCCGCCGTCCGGGTCTGCCCCTGTGAGGCGTAGCTTTTTGCGGCCTGTCCGTCGACCTCCACCAGTAAATCGTCCTTATGAGGGCCGGACAGACATTGTCGGCTAGCGATTTCCGCCGCCCGGTGCTCTTCCTGATGCTGTAAAAGCTGCTGGAAGATCACCTGCGGTCCCGCCTCCGGGTCCGTCACCGTAGACACCGTTTCATAACGTAAGGTAAGCCGTTCCCGGCCTCCGGAAAAATCTCCGTGAATGGCCGGGGCCGCCTGACACAGCCGCTTGATAAAGTGCGCCCGGTAATGGATCAGCAGCGCTCCTGCCTTGGCCATGCTCATGGAAAACTCATCCAGTGCGTCCAGCAGGGAGGGCTTTTTCTCGCTGTCCCGCAAAATGCGGGTCTTGTGCTCGTGGAGCCGCTTATATTCCGCAAGTGCTTGCGCGTACCGGGGCCGAAGCTGGCAGATGCAATCATCCAGAAAGCCCCGCCGGGCGGCGGCTCCTTCTCGGATCAGATACAGGTCCTCCGGGCAGAACAGCACACTTTGAAAAATACCGGACAGCTCGCCGCCGTTTTTCAGCTTGACGCCGTTAGACCGCAGTACCCGCCGCGCCCCCCGGTGCAGCTCCGCCTCCAGCAAAAAATCCCTCTCCCGTGCAAACACATGCCCCTTCAAAAAGGCGTGATCCACGCCGAATTGGATCAGCTCCCGGTCATATCTGGCCCGGTGGCTGACGCCGGAGAGATAGGCCACCGCCTCCAGCAGATTCGTCTTTCCCTGTGCGTTGTCACCGTAGATCACATTGATATTCGGGTCAAACGCAGCGTCTAAATGAACGTAATTACGGAAAAAATCCAGGCTTAACCCGTCAATCCGCATAGGCCGCCGCGTATTCCTGTCCCCGGAAGGTTACCACGTCTCCGGGGCGGATCTTCTTGCCCCGCATGGTGCACACCTCACCGTTGACCTGTACTTCGCCGCTCTGGACGCACTCCTTGGCCTCGCCGCCGGTCTCTACCACGTTCGCCAGCCTCAAAAGGTCCTGAAGCTTGATATATTCGGTTGTAATGGTCATTGTTTTCATATTCGTTTACTCCGCGCTCTTCAGCCGCACAGGCAATACCATATAAAGGAAGTTCTCCTCGCCCTCCACGGGGACGATGATGGCAGGGGAGACCCCCGTGTTCAGCTCGATCTTCACCTTGTCCGCCGGGGCATACCGCAACGCCTCCATCAGATACCGGTTATTGAAGCCGATCTCCAGCTTGTCGCCGTCGCCGCTGACACGGCACACGTCCTTGGCCTCACCGTTGCCGGTCTTGGCAGACAGCATCACCTTATCATGGTCGAACAGGCACCGCACCGGGCTTTTCAGCTTGTCGGAGATCACCACGGACACGCGGTCGATGCTCTCGATGAGGGCCTTGGTCTCTGCCACGATCTGAATGGGATTCTTCCGGGGGATGGCGTTCTTATAATCCAGGAACTCACCCTCCAAACGGCGGCAGATCAGCTGAGTATCACCAATTTCAAATAGAATATGCCGCTTGCCCAGCGTCACCGTCACCAGATCCTCCGTATCGCCGCAAATGCTCTTGACCTCACTGAGGGCGGAGCCGGGACAGACGAAGGAGAACGCGCCGCCTTCCAGCTTTTCCAGCTTCTCCCGGCGGAAAGCCAGACGGAAACCGTCCACCGCCACCATGCTGAGGCTCATATCCGCGATCTCAAAGAGCGCGCCGGTATGGACCGGGCGGCTTTCATTGGTAGAGACGGCAAAGGCCACCTCCTCGATCATGCTCCGCAGCACCTTCTGCTGCATGGAAACGGCATATTCATCCTCAACCTCCGGCAGATCCGGGTAATCCGCGGCGGACAGGCCCAGAATGTCAAAATCCGCATCGCCGCAGGAGACATGGACCATCATTTTTTCATCAGCGGTAAAGGTGATCATATCATCGGGCATCCGGCGGATGATATCGCCGAACAATCGGGCGTTCAGTACGATGTCGCCGCCTTCCACAACGTTGGCGAAAACGTTGGTACGAATACCGGTCTGCATGTTGTAGCCGGAGATGGTCAACTGCTGGTCCGCGTGGATCAACAAACCTTCCAGCGCCGGAATGGAGCTCTTCTGGGCAACGGCCCGGCTGGTGACGGCAATCGCGTTTTGGAGGAAAACTTTTTCACAGGAAAATTTAATCATGAGAGCCGCTTCCTTTCTGTATCAAATAGGGATAAAAGCGCTTTTTAAAAAGAAAAAATAAATTTTTTAGAAGAAAGTAACAGTAGTGAAAAAAAATGTGGAAAAGTAGAAAAACCCTTGTAGCCCCAATATTTTCACTCTCCACGACCTTGTGGAAAAAAGATGTGGAAAAAAATCGGTTTTAAACGGACTTTCTTTTTCCACATTACAGTTTTTCTTTTTCCCTTGCGAATGTGGAAAAAATACGGTCAATGGCGGTTGTTGATATTGGTCTTGATCTCCTTCACCGTCTCGGCGAAAGCGGGGTCTTTTTTCATCTGCTTTTCTACCTGCTTGAGAGAGTAGAGCACCGTAGAGTGATCCCGGTTGTCAAAGACCTTGCCGATCTCCACCACAGGCAGATTGGTCATGCCGCGAATGAGGTACATGGCGATCTGGCGGGCAGCCACGGCATCCTTGACCCGCTGCTGACCGCAGATGATCTCTTTTTCGATCCCGTAATACTTGCTGATGTAGTCCAGAATGTTGTCCGGCGTGGGAATATACTCGTTGCTCTTTTTCAGAATGTCCTGCATGGCACGGGTGACCGTGGCCTCGTCGGCTTCGCTGCCAAGCAGATCCTTGTAAGCCAGAATTTTATTGACGGTGCCCTCCAGCTGTCGGACGTTGGCAGTGACATTTTCGGCAATGTAACTGGCGATCTTATCAGGAAGTTCCATACCCAGCGCCGCCGCCTTATTTTTTACGATGGCAAGACGGGTCTCAAAGTCCGGCGGCGTCACGTCCGCCAGCAGGCCCCATTCAAACCGGGTCCGCAGCCGGTCATCCAGCAGCGTCATCTCAGAGGGGGGACGGTCCGAGGTCAGAACGATCTGCTTACCGGATTCGTACAGGTTATTGAAGGTATGGAAGAATTCATTCTGGACCTGTTCCTTGCCGGCCACGAACTGCACGTCATCCACCAGCAGAAGGTCTGCCTCCCGGTACTTGGCCCGGAAGTCGCTGCCACGGCCTGCCCGAATCAATTCAATGAACTCATTGATGAAGTCATCGCCCTTGATGTAGACGATTTTAGCAGCCGGATCATTCTGCCGGATCACGTTGGCGATGGCATACAGCAGATGAGTCTTGCCCAGACCGGAATCGCCGTAGATCAGCAAGGGGTTGTAGTTCTGGGCGGGATGCTCCGCCACCGCCATAGAGGCGGCGTAGGCCAGCTTATTGCTGGGACCTACCACGAAGGTCTCAAACGTGAAATCCTCGTAGGTGAAGCGGTCGCTGTTTTTCTTGGGCGCGCCGCCCTGAAATTCCAGAAGTCCCGCTTCATCCAGGATCTTCACTTCAAACTCCATGGAGAAGAGATCCTGAAGGGCGGCTTTGATGTTTTTGATAAACAGGGATTCGATGTATCGTTTTTTAAAGTCGTTGGGACAGTGCAGATAGAAGGTATTTTCCCGGATGTCCACCGCCGTCAGTTCATCGAACCAGGTGGTGATGGTCGTCTCCGAAAGATCCTTCTTGAGCTGCTGGAGGACGTTGGTCCACACATCAGCGACAGAATTCAAATCAGAACACCTCTCTTGTTATAAAAGACAAAATCATACCGAATTACATTATATCAAAAACAAAACGTTCAGGCAACAGAAATTACACATATACTAAATAATAAAGTTCAAAAATTTAGGGGCTGTCGGGAAACAAAATGTGGTTATCTCCGACAAAAAAAGCACCATATCTGCCAAAACGTACAGGAAACAGAAAAAACCGGATGTTTTTCACGGAATCTGCAACTTTTTCTTGACAGAATTTGAAAAAGTATGTATACTAATCCGTGCGTCATAAGTACGCACTGATATGCTTACTGCGCCGCCGGTCTCCGGGGGTGTTGAGTAAATGCCGCCGCAAGGCGGACGGAAATCTGACAGGAGGTGTCTCAACATGGCAACGAAACGTACCTATCAGCCCAAGAAGCTCCACGGCCAGAAGGTCCATGGCTTCCGCAAGAGAATGGCTACCGCCAACGGCCGCAAGGTCCTGGCTCGCCGCCGCGCCAAGGGCCGTGCCCGCCTGAGCTACTAAGAAGGACTCATGCGCGGGAGACACCTGAACAATGTCCTTTAGGGACGGTGGGACTGCAAGCGTCCTCCGTCCCTGGAATTGTATCCAAGGAAACTTTGTTCAGGGTGAAAGGACAGGGAACGAGTCATGAAAGCAGCGGTCACGCTGAAAGAGAATTATGAATTTCGGAGAACCTATCAGAAGGGCGTTTCGGCTGTCAGTCCCGTCATGGTGCTGTACTGCCGGAAAAACCGTCTGGGCCGGAACCGTCTGGGGCTGGTGTCCTCTACAAAGCTGGGACATGCCGTGGTGCGCAACCGCTGCCGCCGCCGTCTCCGGGAGGTCTACCGTCTGGAAAAGCCCCAGCTGAAAACGGGATATGATATTATTCTGGTTGCCCGGAGCAGAACTGCCACGGCCCCTTGGCCGGAGCTGCAAAAACAGTTCCGTCGTCTGTGCCGGAAGGTAGATCTGATGAAGGAGCCCGTATGAAGCGGGTTCTTTTGGCTTTGGTACGGTTTTACCGCCGGGCTATTTCTCCGTTTCGGCCGCCCTGCTGCCGCTATACCCCTACCTGTTCTCAATACGCGCTGGAAGCCATTGAAAAATACGGCGCCCTAAAGGGCGGCTGGATGGCTTTCCGCCGGATCCTGCGCTGTAATCCCTTCCACAAAGGCGGTTACGACCCCGTTCCCTGATTCAAAAGAATATCGGAGGAAAGACAAGAATGTCCACCATTGGCTACTACATTTGCGTACCCTTTGCCTGGCTGGTTCGTCTGTTCTATAACCTGACGAACTCCTACGGTGTGGCTTTGATCCTGTTTACTTTGGTCATCAAGCTCATCATGCTGCCCTTCCAGATGAAATCCAAGAAGAGCATGATGCGCATGAGCCGCGTCAGCGGTCAGATGCAGGAGTTACAGAAGCGCTATGCCAAAAACCAGGCCAAGCTCCAAGAGGAAATGCAGAAGCTCTACGAAGAGGAAGGCGTCAATCCCATGAGCGGCTGCCTCTGGAGCTTGATCCCATTCCCCATCCTGATCGCCCTGTATTCCATCATCCGCCAGCCCATCACCCACTTCATGATGCTTTCCAAGGATGTGTTGCAAACCGTGGTGCAGTCCGCTGCGGATGCCGGCGTCAATCTGACGAACATCGTCATGATGGATAAGGCAACCGGTACACCGGCCCTGAAGGACGGTCTGTACCAGCTGGCCTCCTATGGCCAAATCAACCTGGTGAAGGCCGTGCAAGAGATGGGCCTTTCCACGCCGGAGGGCTGGTTCGACATGAACTATAACTTCTTAGGGCTGGATCTTACCGCCACGCCTTGGGAGTATGTCAAGAGCTTCACCTTCACCTGGGCCGTGATCGGCGTGATCCTGATCCCCATTCTGGCCGGCCTTTCCCAGTTTGTGTTCAGCAAGCTCACCATGAAGACCCAGCCTCAGGCGGACGCTGCCGGCGGTGCATCCATGAAGTCCATGATGTATATGATGCCCCTGATGAGCGTCTACATCGCCTTCATCATGCCTGCCGCATTGGGCGTGTACTGGATCGCCCAGAGTGTGTTCTCCCTGATCCAGGAGGCAATTCTCAATAAGACCTTCTCTGCCAAGCTCAGCGAGGAAGAGGAGGCCCGCTTCCAGGCCCGCCAGGCTGACCGCCAGCGCCGCATGGAAGAAGCCCGCGTTCAGGAGCAGCAGAGAAAGCAGGAAGAGCAGAAGAAAAAGACCCTGCGGGAAAAGCAGCAGGCTGCTCAAGCTGCCAAGGCTGTCAAAGCTGCCAAGGCCGCTACCAGCACCACCGAGGCTGGCCGGGTGGGTGACCGCCCCTATGCCCGTGGCCGTGCCTACAAGGCGGACCGCTATGACGAAACATAATGAGGAGCCGTTATGAGACAGTTTATTGATGTAACGGGCAAAACGGAAGAAGAAGCCATTAACCGTGCCCTGGAGCAGCTGAAGCTGGACCGGGACGATGTATCTGTAGAGATCCTGGAGCGGGCAAAGGCCGGTTTCCTAGGTCTTGGCAGCTGCCCTGCCAAGGTCCGGGTCAGCTACGGTGAGGACGAGGAGCCTGCCGCTCCCGCCCAGCCCAAGGCGGAAAAGGTCCGGGAGGACAAGCCCAAGGCCGAGAAGCCCCGGACGGAAAAGAAGCCCGCCGAAAAGCCTCAGCGCCGGGAAGAGCCGGTCAAAAAGGAGTCCGCTCCCAAGACCGAGGAAGCACAGACCGTCAAGGCCCCGGAGGATCTGGGTGAGGAAGTGAATGACGAGCGGGCTCAGGAGATCCGCAAGTTCCTTTCCGGCCTCCTTCAGCAGATGGAGGTTCAGGCAGAGGTCAAGGTGTATCTCCCTGAAAAGGGACGCTACAAGGTGTTCCTGGAAGGTCAGGGCCTTGGCGCCATCATCGGCCGCCGGGGCGAGACTCTGGACGCCATCCAGCAGCTCACCAGCTACTCCGTCAACCGCACCGGCAGCCGGGTCCGTGTCCAACTGGACGCCGAGAATTACCGGGCCAAGCGGGAACAGAGCCTGGAGCGTCTGGCCAACAAGGTGGCGGGCAAGGTGGTCAAGTATCGCCGCAGCGTTACCCTGGAGCCTATGAACGCCTACGAGCGCCATGTGATCCACACGGCTTTGCAGAAGGTTCCCGGTGTCACCACCTATTCCACGGGTGTGGACCCCAATCGTCGGGTCATCGTGGCCTACGATCGGGAGAAAAAGTAAACCGAACCAACGCTCCGTCTTTCAGGCGGAGCGTTGTCCTATTTTTCCGGATTTCTTTCAACATTGTGAAAAAGTCGGTGAGTTTTTTCAGAAACTCAATGAAAAAACGGCCGTTTTCCGCTGTTTGCCTTGACAATATTCAAAAACCGTGATACAGTGACCGGGTGAAAGGCTGTGACAGGGAAGTCCTGCTGGATCCGGTTTCAGAGAAGGAGCGGTTGGTGCAAGCTCCTCCGGAAAGCATCGGATGGCGCCCTGGAGCCGCGGAGCGGAAATGCTTCGCCGGACCCCGCCGTTACCGGGAACGAAGTGCCCCGCCTCCAACGGGGAATTCAGGTGGAACCACGGACATTATGTTCGCCCTGAGCCTACTAAAATAGGCTCAGGGCGTTTTTTGCTGCGCAAAAACGCATGAGTTGAGCCGCGCCCCTCGCCGCAAGCACGGCAATCGGGAGCGTCTGGTGTCAAAATTGTGTACCGCAATTTTGAAATCGCTCTGAGCCACCAAACAAAAAGGAGAGGAAACCATGAAAAACACTGAAAAGACCATGGACAAAATCGTTGCCCTGTGCAAAAACCGGGGCTTCGTGTTCCCCGGCAGCGAGATCTACGGCGGCCTTGCCAACACCTGGGACTACGGCCCTCTTGGTGCGGAGCTGAAGAAGAATATCAAGAACGCCTGGTGGAAGAAGTTCGTCCAGGAGAACCCCTACAACGTGGGCCTGGACGCTGCCATCCTGATGAATCCCCAGACCTGGGTGGCCAGCGGTCACCTCAGCGGCTTCTCCGATCCCCTGATGGACTGCCGCGAGTGCCACGAGCGCTTCCGCGCCGATAAGCTGATCGAGGACTGGTGCGCCGAGACCGGCTTTGAACTGCCCAAGGCGGTAGACGCCTTCTCTCAGGCCGAGATGAAGGACTTCATTGAAGAGCACAACATTCCCTGCCCCACCTGCGGCAAGCACAACTTCACCGACATCCGTCAGTTCAACCTGATGTTCAAGACCTTTCAGGGCGTCACTGAGGACGCCAAGAATACTGTCTACCTCCGTCCCGAGACCGCTCAGGGCATTTTCGTGAACTTCAACAACGTCCAGCGCACTACCCGGAAGAAGCTGCCCTTCGGCATCGGCCAGATCGGCAAGTCCTTCCGCAACGAGATCACCCCGGGCAACTTCATCTTCCGGGTCCGGGAGTTTGAACAGATGGAGCTGGAGTTCTTCTGCAAGCCCGGCACCGACCTGGAGTGGTTCCAGTATTGGCGCAGCTTCTGCCACAACTGGCTGCTTTCCATCGGCCTGAAGGACGAGAACCTGCGCCTGCGGGACCACGATCCCGAGGAGCTGTGCTTCTATTCCAAGGCCACCACGGACTTCGAGTTCCTGTTCCCCTTCGGCTGGGGCGAGCTGTGGGGCGTAGCCGACCGTACCGACTATGACCTGACCCAGCATCAGAATACCAGCGGTCAGAAGATGGTCTACCGCGAGGGCGAGGGCAAGGACATGGTGGAATATATCCCCTATGTCATCGAGCCTTCTCTGGGCGTGGAGCGCAGCGTGCTGGCCGTTTTGTGCGACGCTTATGACGAGGAGGTCGTGGGTCAGGACAAGAACGGCAAGGACGATGTCCGCGTGGTCATGCATTTCCATCCCGCTCTGGCTCCCTTCAAGGCCGCTATCCTGCCTCTGAGCAAGAAGGAGGTCCTCTCCGGCCCCGCTATGGAGCTGTACAACGAGCTGTCCAAGGAGTTCATGGTGGACTATGACGAGACCGGCTCCATCGGCAAGCGCTATCGCCGTCAGGATGAGATCGGCACTCCCTTCTGCATTACCTTGGACTTTGAGACCGTGGGCGATGAGAACACCCCCGCTGACCACTGTGTCACCATCCGTGAGCGTGATACCATGAATCAGGTGCGTATCCCCATTGATCAGGTGAAGAGCTATCTGGAAGAGAAGATCAAGTTCTAAGAAAACGCAGTAACAGGGCGGAGGGTCTGATCGACTCTCCGCCTCTTTAAGGAAAAGGATCAGAGGAACATGGAAGAACAGTTGGAGCAATCAAAACGGCGCCTGCATTTCTGCATGGCACTGATCGGCGGCTGGTTCGGCGCGTATGCCATTTTGCGCTTTCACCACTTCGCCTCGGCAGTGACCGTCAATTTCATTGAGGTTTTCACAAGCGCGGTTCAGGAAAACTGGATCAAAGCGCTGCTGCGTCTTGGAATCGTTATCCTGTATGGTTTTACGATTTTTCTGGCAGCCTGCCTGTCGAAACGCTGTAAGGGCGATCTGCGGATGTGGGCCATTCTCTCAGATGCAGCTGCGGCCTGTGTGCTCAGTGTTCTGCCGGAGCACTTATCGGAGCTGGGTGTTTACATCTGCATTTTCGCCATGGGCTTCCAGTGGTGCGTGTTTGCCGGAAAATACGGGTATCCCTGTTCCACCATCTTTTCTACCAACAACCTCCGCCAGTTTGTGGATGCCTGGGTCCAGGCCCATTTATTCCGGGATTCGGACCATATCCCCCGGATGAATCTCTATGGAGGAACGCTGTTGGCCTTCCATGCCGGCGTTATTGCAGAATGTGTGTTGTGGGCGATGGGGTGGGGAAGCTACACGATCCTGCCTGTTCTGCTTCCTGCGGCCTTGGCTTTTGTGTGGCAGCGTCAGGATTTCCGGATGCGGGAAAGGATCGAAGAAGCCTTTGAACCCCATCATACTGCCTGAACGAAGCGGCCCTGTCGAAATGACAGGGCTGTTTTTGTACAATATGCTAAAGATACACCTATTTTTTCAGTAAATCTCAGAACTATTCATGAACGGGAATTTGTGTTAAGATTTCGTTATAGCAGAGGTGGACCTTTATGGGACCCTATGATAAGAGAAAGGGGAAAACTATGGAAAAAATCTTTAAACTGAAAGAGAACGGCACTACCGTCCGGACAGAGATCCTGGCGGGCCTGACCACGTTCATGACGATGGCCTACATCATCGCCCTGAACCCCAATCTGCTCACCGGCTTCGCGGTCGGCACGCCGCTGTGGAACGGCGTGTTCCTTGCAACCTGCATCGCCTCCGCCATCGGCACCGCCTGCATGGCCTTCCTGGCCAACAAGCCCTTTGCCATGGCGCCCGGCATGGGTCTCAACAGCTTCTTCGCTGTGGTGGTGGCCAACATCGCCGTGATCAATGACTGCGACTACACCAGCGCTTTTCAGGCTGCCCTCGTCATCATCCTCATCGAAGGCATCGTGTTCCTTGTGCTCACCGTGCTGAAGGTGCGCGAGAAGATCGTGGAGGCCATCCCGCTCGGCGTGCGCTACGGCATCGCCCCTGCCATCGGCCTGATGCTGATGAACGTGGGTCTTGGCTCCAACATTGGTATCTATTCCGAAAACGGCGGTCCGTTCTACATGATGCGCGACTTCTTCGGCGCCCTGACCCCCAGTATCATCAAGGGCAACATGGGTTCTGGCTATGACACGATGGTCCTGACCGTCGTGACCGCGTTTCTCGGTGTGTTCGTCATGGTCGTGCTGGCCAAGAAGGGCATCAAGGCCGCCGTGCTGCTTGGTATGCTCTTTTCCTCCGTCCTTTATTGGATCGGCAGCTTCGCATTCCTCGGCGTGAATCCCTTTGCAAGCCTTGAGACCGCAAGCTTCGTGCCGCCCTTCGCCGACATGGTCTCTACCACGCTCTTCAAGTTTGACTTTGCGGGCTTTATGAACATCGGCTGGTTCACCGCCATCACGCTGATCATCACCTTCTGCATGATCGATATGTTCGACACCATCGGCACTCTGGTGGGCACCGCCTCCCGCGCCGGCATGGTGAATGAGAAGGGCGAGATGCCCAACATGAAGGAGGCCCTGCTCTCCGACGCCATCGGTACGGTCGCGGGCGCTGCCACTGGCACCTCCACCGTTACCACCTTTATCGAATCCGCCTCCGGCGTGGAGGCCGGCGGCCGCACCGGTCTGACCGCGCTGACCTCTGCCGTGCTGTTTCTCGCCTGCATCTTTCTCGCTCCCGTCGCCGCCATCATTCCCGGCGCCGCGACCTCCGCTGCGCTGATCTATGTCGGTGTGCTGATGCTTCAGGGCCTCAAAAATGTCAACTTTGACGATATGGACCAGATGCTGCCGGTGTCCATTATGCTCATCGGTATGCCGATCTCCGGCTCTATCGGCCACGCCATCGGCCTCGGCCTGATCTCCTACACGGTGGTCAAGCTCCTCTCCGGCAAGGCCAAGGACGTCAGCGTGCTGACCTATGTGATCTCTGTCCTGTTCCTCATTAAGTTCTTCGCGGTGGTGTGATCCGCCACCCCGCAGACAACAGGCAACCGCAAATTGTAAAATAGCAGAATAGCAACCCCGGCCCCGGACTTTTGTCCGGGGCCGGGGTTTTACTATGAAAAACAAATTTTCCGCAGCGGTAAAGAAGTCAATAGAACATCCCCATGAAGCCGTCGGGCCGCTCCTGTGCCTGATTCCACACCTCGATGAACAACTGCCGGGGAATGGCCCGGACCTCCACCTCGCCGGGGCGGTTCAGTGTCCGCAGGTCCTCCGGGAAAGGCGCGGGGTCCAGTACCTCGTCCTCTCCCATATCCCCGCCGTAGGCAAAGCACATACCGGATGGATAAAACTCCACCCGCCGGGTCTCCCGGCGTTGGCTGTCCAGCTCCGAGTAGATGAAATTGGCCTCGTCATCCTCCTCCGGGTGAAGCAATTCCTTAATCACATATTCCATATCCATTCTCCTTGAAAAACGATTCAATGGCGCTCCGCTCCGTCTCCACGCTGCCTTGAGCGAAGCCGTTCCGTCCGCCGCCCCGCCCGTGGAGGGCCGTATTCATGGCCTTGACCAGAGGGCTGATGTCCTGTCCGTCCGCCCGGCCCAGGGCGTAGGCGTAATGGCCCTCCTCTCCGGCGAAAACTGCCGCCAGACCACAGCAGGTCTTGGACACGGCATCCATCAGCCGCCGGACGCTGTCCGGCCGCATGGCAGGCTGGAACAGCAGCACATTGCCCTTTCCCGCCTGCTCCTTGGCCATGGATTCAAATACGGATTCCTCCAATTGAGCGCAGCGGAGCTTGAGGCTGGCCAACTCGCCCTCCAGCCGCTCCACAGCCGCCTCGCTGTCTACAGGCTTTACGCTGAGCCGCTGGCCGATGGCCTTGGCCTGTTCCCACGTCCGGGACAGGTATTCCAGCGCCCGCTTGCCGCACAGCAGCTCGATCCGCACGCCCTCCCGGAATTTCTGCACCGACAGGAACTTCACCAGTCCCACCTGCCCGCTCCGCAGCACATGGGTGCCGCAGCAGGCGCAGCAGTCCGCGCCGGGGAAGGCCACGATCCGCACATCCCCTTCCAGCGCCTTTTTGCTCCGGTAGTCGATGGCCTCCAGCTCCGCTCCCCGGTGGAACTGAATGTCGATGGGGTGGTTTTCGTAAAGATACTGATTGGCCTTAGCCTCGATCTCCAACAGCTCCTCCCAGGAAATATCGGCGTTGAAGTCGATGGTCACGATGTCCGCGCCCATGTGAAATCCCACATTGTCGCAGTGAAACCGCTCACAGATCAGCCCGGAACAGATGTGCTCTCCGGAGTGCTGCTGCATATGGTCAAACCGCCGTCCCCAGTCAATGGTGCCGGTGACAGTTTTCCCGATTTCCACGGCTCTGTCCACATTGTGGAGAATCACGCTGTTTTTTTCGTGGACGTCCGTCACCACTGCTCCGTCCAGAACGCCGTGATCGGCAGGCTGTCCGCCCCCCTCCGGGTAGAAGGCCGTGCGGTCTAATGTGACTAAATAGCCGTTTTTACCCGGCTGACAGTCCAGAACCGTAGCGGTAAAGTCCGTCAAAAACGGGTCCGCGTAGTATAGCTTTTCAGTTTCCATGGGGAAAATTCCTTTCGTTTTTAAGAGATCGACACGATAAAATGCCACAGCGGGTCAATGAGCCAGAGCCCAAACACGGCCGAGCAGAGGTTGGCAGCGATGGCGTACACGGCGGCTCGCGCCTTGTTTTTTTCCGTCAGCAGGCGGCGGTACAGCAGCAGCTCGACCAGTGTGATGATGACCTCAATGGGAATATAGAAGATCAAAGACCAGCCGCTTACGCCGTGATTCAACACCGTTACGGCGAGATAGACGGCGAAGCCGCCCTGTGTCACCAGATTCACCAGCAGAAATACCAGCCAGCTTCTCTTGCTCCGGTAGCCGAAGGCAAACAGCAGCAGCCCCTCGATCAGCAGGGTAGGGAGGAGGGTGCACAGGAATTGCAGCGCATAGGCCGTGGCCGGACTGGGCGCGTTGGCGATCCTTGCCGCCCAATCCACCGTTGCGCTGGATTGCAGCGTTGCCCGGTGCAGGACTCCGGATACCCAGCTTTCGCCGCTTTTTGTTACGAGAATGATCCGATACGTATCCGGTACGCCATGGTAACGGAAGGAATGGAGCCGCACCCCGCCTGCGTCGCTGCCGATCAGGTCGCCCCACATGGGTGCACCGTTGGTGCCCTGCGCGGTGCAGGCGTGCCAGCCCTCCGGCACCGCCGCCCGCAGCGCGTCCAGCAGTTCGTCATCCAGTGCAGCGATCTCCTCCTCGGAGTAGCTCCAATCCAGCCCGCTGTATGTGTCATCCCCGTCTCCGGAGCCATAGATGTGCCCCTGATAATCCCCCTTTTCCAAAAGATCGAGGTAGTATGGCTCCTCCGGGGCATTTTTCACCAGCACCTTTAACTGCGCCTTCGGCCCGGTATCCGCAAAGGCGGAGACCGTCAGCAATGCGGCGGCCAAAGCCAGCAAAACGCAAAAACGCAGAGACTTTTTCATAGAAATGCTCCTTTCCCATAGACCGGTCTTTCTAATAGCTGTTCACAAGGAAAGACGAAAAAAGGGACGTTTTGGTTGCACAACCTCAAAAAATCGTAGCAAATCAGGCTGTTTTCATGGAATATCCAATCAGGGATTGTTTTCGGGGATCCCCAAAAAGGTGTCCTTGCACCGCAGTACCCGGAGACAGGCGTCATCGATGACGCTTTCCTCCAGCGTGCCCTCCTGTACCGCCGCAATGACGGCGGGGATCTGGGTCCGGTAGTCCGTGGTAACAACCATATCGTTCCCCGCCTGCAAGGCCAGCACAGCTACAGCGCCGTCCTTGGCGTAGGCCTTCACGGCGTCCATCGCCAGATCGTCGGTGATGGCGATGCCGTCAAAGCCGCATTCTTCCCGCAGAATTTTGTGAACGGCAGGGGAGAGGGACGCCGGCAGCTCCGGGTCCATGCAGTTGACGATGTTGTGGCTCACCAGCACAAAAGGAGTCCCGGCTTCGATCCCCGCCTTGAAGGGCAGCAGGTCGGCAGTCTCAAAGGTCTCCATCGGCCGCTGATCCACGGCGATGCCGGTGTGGGTGTCTGCGTTATTACCGTAGCCGGGGAAGTGCTTCAGTACAGGCAGCGTACCGCCCTCTGTCATGGCCGGCACCACCAGCCTCACATAATCCGCCGTCATGTTCGCGTCCTGCCCCAGCGTCCGGTCATAGATGAAATCCTTAGGGTCAGTGGACACGTCGCACACCGGTGCGAAATTCACATTGATGCCCAGCGCCCGCAGTTCCCGGCTCCGGGTGTCTGTATCCCGGAGAATTTCCTCAATGCCGCCGATGTAGTTCAGCTTCTGTGGAGATTTGAAGGGTTCAGAGAAGAGGTTAGGGTTCCGGCTGGCCCGGGTGACAGTGCCGCCCTCCTCGTCGCTTCCAATAAGCAGGGGGATAGCGGCCGCATCCTGGTAGCTCTCGATTTTCTGGATGAACTGCTCCCATGTCAGCCAGCTGTCGCCGTCCTTGTAGTCCCGGCCAAACAGCAGATAGCCTCCTAAATGGTAGGTGGAAATATCCTCCACGGCGTTGGTCTCCGGGCACCGGACGAAGAAAAGCTGTCCCACCTTTTCCTCTAAGGTCATGGAGTTCAGCAGTCCCTGCAGCCGTTCTTCACGGGCCTTTTCCGCCGCCAGACGCTCCTGTTCCGCGATTTCCTCCGGTGTCAGCTCCGGTTCCGTGGGCGTGGTGGGTTCCTCTGCCTGTCCCGGCGTCACCGGTTCAGCGGGATTCTCTGTTTTTCCGCAGCCTGTAAGGGTAAATAAAGTCAATGCCGCCAAAAGCGCGGCCAAAAAGCGTTTCATAGGCGCCTCCTCTCAAAGTAGCTTCAGTCTATCATAAACCGGGAAAAAAAGAAAGAAAAAAGGAGGGCCTCGCCCTCCTTACTATTTATTGATCCGGTCCCTTATATTGAAGCAGATCTTCAACCTTGCAATCCAATACATAGCAGACCTTCGCCAAAAAATCCAGATCCACCAAAGCGATGTCCTGTCCTTTATAATAACGGTCGATCACATCATATTTTACACCCGTCAGGGTTCTCAGACGGTTACGGGTGATTCTCCGTGCGTCCATCACGTTCGCAAGGGTGACTTTCACATGACCGTATTCCGTTGTCTGATAGCTGACAATGCTTTTTGGCTCACGCATATGACCCCTCCTCGCTCTATCCATTTTAGCAAGGATAACCCTGATTGACATTTACCTGATTTTAGTATATCCTTGTATCAGGTAAATAAAGGAGGGAGTTTTATGCAGAATGAGCAGGAATTTTATCGCTGTCTGGTGTCTGACGCCGCGGGCCGCACGTTGAAAAAGATATTGGAGATCATCCGGGACGATACGCTAAGTGACGAAATTTGCTTTCATAAGATCGAAGCGATCATTTCCCTTTACGAAGAGCTTGGAATTTCGACGGGCAGCCGTCATGATTTCGGCTAAAGAGAAAGCGCACGGCATCGCCGTGCGCTTTCGCATAGTTCTCTGCTCCCGCAAGGGACGGTTTCCACCGCAGGGACGTGGGGCGCATTCTTTTCTGGAAAAGAACCCGCCCCACACCCCGGAAGAAAAGCACCAGGGCGTTTCGACTTCGCCCTGGACCCCCAACGACACAAAGGCCGGGGGCCTCGGCCCCCGCCTTTGGAAACCAGCCCCCAGAGGCCGGGGCAGCAGCCCGAAAGCACCGTCACGGCAACACGATTCCCAACCCTGATGGGCCGCCAATCGTGCCGTTTCCTCGGAAGCGGGCCGCTTTATCCGCTCCCGGCGGCGCTTTGGTGCTTTCACCTTTGGAACCCCCTCCCGGAGACGAGGGACGGGGAAGGAAAAACCAGCCCCCAAGGGGACGAAGGACGAGAGACGAGGATAAAGCAGAAAACGGACCGGGTAGTGCGTAGCGAAGCGGAACGTACGGGAGTAGAAATACGCCGATTCGGTTTTGCTCTCCATTTTGCTCTGCACCCGCAGGTGCGGGGATATGCTGATTTGATATTCGGGTATAGCGCAGCCGGCAGGCAACTTCCGGATTTTGTCGGCAGTGCGTGACGGCCAGCCCCCGCTTTGGGTGAGTTGACCGCTTTGCCGGTCAACTCATCCCTCAGCGTCTTTTCTTTTGACCATGAATGGCCGTTTTCTTTTCCGCAAG